>Ga0156186_1410_pt1 | contig 18947 bp, 14 predicted proteins | sample RifCSPlowO2_12_FD_107839 | JGI IMG/M metagenome (GOLD analysis project Ga0156186, IMG submission 107839) | Candidatus Handelsmanbacteria bacterium RIFCSPLOWO2_12_FULL_64_10
CTGGGCCGCGTGGGTCGCGCCGATGTTCTGGTGGTCAGGGCTGGTCGTGGCCATTCTGACCACGGCGCTGTGCCTCGCGGTCATCCTGCGCCGGCAGTGGGCGGATCACGAGCGGCTGACGTTTCCGCACGCGGAGGTCTCCCTCCTGCTGGCGGAGGGGCCGGAGGCGGGGAGGCGGTTTCCTCCTTACGTGTACAGCAGGCTGTTCTGGGCCGGGTTCGCGGTCCCGTGCGGGGCGATGCTCTGGAACGACGTCGGGTTCTTCGTCCCGGACTTTCCGACGCTTCGCATCCTGGCCGACTACACGCTCCTGACGCTCCATCGGAGCTTTCCGCAGCTCTATCTGAAGTTCGATTTCTACGTGTTCTGCTTCGCCTATTTCACGCCGGTCAACCTCCTGCTCTCCCTCTGGCTCTTCCACCTCCTGGCGGTCCTGCAGATAGGGCTGAGCCACCGGATGGGGTTCGGGCCGTCCACGCCCGACGCCGGGGTGACCTGGCAGAACTACTGGTCGATCGCGGTGTTCGTCCTGTGGGGGCTCTGGGTGGCGCGGCGGCACCTCTGCGATGTGGCCCGCAAGGCCCTGGGGGGGGCGAGGGGGGTGGACGATGCGGGTGAGCTGTTGAGCTACCGGGCGGCGTTTTTCGGGGCGGCCCTGTCCATAGCCTTCACCGTGGCGTGGCTGCATCAGGCGGGGATGACGCCGGGGACGGCGGCCCTGCTGACGGCGCTGGAGCTGATCGCCCACCTGGGGATGGCCAAGATCGTGGCGATGGCGGGGCTGGTGTCGCTGCGCGTGCCGATGTCGGGGGTGGGGGCGTTCAAGACCGCGATGCCGCCGCACCTCCTGACCGACGGGACGATCGTGGTGACCAATCTGCTCGTGGCCCTGTGGGGGGGCGTAGCCAAGGGGTTTTTCATGCCGGCGGCGTTCAACGCGGCCCGGCTGGGGGACGCGATCTCCGGGCGGAAACGGGGGCTGGCCGGGGCGATCCTGGCCGGGACGGTCCTGAGCCTCGTCGTCTGCGCCGGGGCCATGATCGCGCTGAGCTACGGGGTGGGCGCGGAGAACTTCGGGTCCTACGACTTCACGATCGGAAACCGCTACACGTTCGACTACATCGTGCAGGACCTGAAGGGGAAGACCAGCCCGGAGGCGCAACCCTATCTGCCCTGGTATGGGCTGGCCGGGGCCGGCCTGACGGCGCTGTTGATCTTTCTGACCTACCGCTTCCCCCGGTGGCCGCTGCATCCGCTCGGGTTCACGATCTCGTTCGCCTGGCCCACGCGGGGGTCCCTTCTGTCGATCTTCTTAGCCTGGGCGTTCAAGTTCCTGGTGCTCAGGTTCGGCGGGGCGCTGCTCTACCGGCAGCTCCGCGTGGTGGTGATCGGGGGGCTGCTGGGCTACGTGGCGGCGGTGGTCCTGTCGTTTGTGATCGACCTGATCTTCTTTCATGGGCACGGGCACGCGGTCCACCAGCCGCCGCTGGTTTAAAGTAAATGGCAAACGGCATACGCGGCCCCCAGCCCTCCCCCATCCCAAGCGGCAAAGCTCTGGGTACCCCCTCCCTCCCCCACCTGTGGGGGGAGGGAGGGGGTTACGGGGGTGGAAGGGGGGCTGTCACGTCTGCCATCTCCCGTCTCACGTCTCACATCTTTAGGAGGGTGACCATGCGCATTGAAAAGATCGAGACGATCACGCTCCGCCACTCGTGGGGGCCGGTGTAGAAGGGCGTGACGCGGGACTGGACGGTCACGCTGGTTCACGCGGACAACGGGCTGAGGGGGATGGGCCGGGGGGGAAACGCGGACCTGATTGCGAGGGAGTTCGCGCCACTGCTCGTGGGCGAGGAGCCGAGGCGGATCGCCCGGCTGTGGGATCGAATGTATCGGGCGGCCTGGCGGTTCCGGGGGCCGGGACGGGCGGCCATGACCTCCATCGGGTCGGTGGACATCGCCCTGTGGGACCTCTACGGCAGGTCGTGCGGGGAGCCGGTCTGGAGGCTGCTGGGGGGGTTCCGGGACCGGGTGCCGGTCTACGCGGACGGGATCGGCTATAACGCAAACGAGTCTCCGGCGGAGGTGGCCGCGCTCGTGCGCAAGCACGCGGACCAGGGCTACCGGGCGGTCAAGTTCCATCTCGTGGAGCCGGACGCGGACCTGACGATGGAGAAGGTGCGGCTGTCGCGGGAGGCGCTCGGCCCGGACCTGAGGCTGATGGTGGACGTGCATGGGGTGTGGGACGGCCCCACGTGCGTGGAGATGGCGAAGCGGTTCAACCCCTACGATCTCTACTGGATCGAGGAGCCAATCCCGAGGGACGATGAGATCGGCATCTACCGGCTGATTCGGGAGGCGAGCCACGCGCTGGTCGCGGGGGGCGAGGGAGAGGGGACGCTCTACGGGGCGCAGCGACTGATCACGCAGGGGGGGCTGCAGGTGCTGCAGTCGGACATCGTGGTGGCCGGGGGCTACACGAACCTGCTGCGGATGGCGGGTCTGGCGGAGGCGCACCGCGCCCACATCGCACCGCACGGGGCGCAGTACCCGGACCTCATCTGCCCCTTTTTAGCGGGCGTGCCCAACGGCCTGATGGCCCCGGCGTGCCCGGCGTCGGAGCCCTACCAGATCTGGTCGAAGATGTACAGCCCCCGGTTCGAGGTGAGGAACGGCGAGGCGCAGATGACGGAGAAGCCGGGGCTGGGGCTGGAGCTGGACGAGGCGTTCGTGAAGGAATATCGCGTATGATCATTGATCACGAAGGCGAGGTGCAGGACGACGATCAGATCGGCAAGAATACGGTAGAGCATCGTTGCACGCGAAAAGATACCCTGTCAGGACGGTGGTTACGACCTAATACATGCTCTCCTTCGTGGTGAGGGGACACCAGCGGGAGGCGGTCAGGAAGTCGAGCAGGGCCTCCTGCGCCTCAGGGGCGCCGATGCGCCGGAGGGCGGCCGCTGCGTGGCCGATCACGTAGCGGTCCTCGTCCCACAGGGCCTCGCGCAGGGCCGGGACGGCCGCCTGGGCGGAGGGGCCGAAGCGCGCCAGGGCATAGGCGGCGTTGAACCGGACCTGTCCGTCCGGGTCGCGCAGGGCCTTGCCGAGGGCGGGCACGGCCACCTGGGGGTTCCGGGCAACGGTGCCGAGGGCCTCGGCGGCGTGGTGGCGCACCCACGCGGAAGGGTCGTTCAGGGTTCCGGCGAGGGCCGGCACAGCGTCCTGCGCAGGAGGGCCGATGTCGCCCAGGGCGTAGGCCGCGTGGGCGCGGACCTGTTCGTCCCCGTGGTCGAGGGCGCTGAGGAGGGCCGGGACCGCGGGCTGACCGGCGACGCCCAGGCCGTAGGCGGCGCTGAGGCGCACGGGCTCCTCCCCGCTCTTGAGGGCGTCGAGGAGGGGAGGGACCGCAGGCCCGCCGAGGGCCCCGAGGGCGTAGGCGGCGCTGAGGCGCATGGGCTCCTCCTCGCGATGGAGGGCGCTGGCGAGGGAGGAGAGGCCGTTATGTTGAGGGGCGGCGTTTCCATTGGACCTCCTGCCGCAGGACCAGTCCCAGACCTGCGACCAGAGGGGCTCAAGACCGTTATCTGAGACGCCAGCGGGGGCGCGCCACGCCGTGTCTCGGACGTTCCAAGCGGGCCTTTCTGGCTCCTCCATCCGGGTGAACTGGAACTTCATCATGTAGCGGTTCTGGTCCGTGCGGTTGGCCCCTCCCCTGTGCCAGAGGTCGAAGTGGATGATGGCGAGGGCGCCGGCCTCGCCGCAGACCTGCCGGGCCAGCCCTGTCTCATTCGGGGGCTTGATCATCTGATACTGGGTCCCTGGCAGGACCTCGGAGGGTCCGTTCTCCGGGGTGACGTCCTGGGGATAGTAGAAGGCCATGGCCCAGCGGGGGCGGTGGTAGCGGACCTTCTTGAAGCCCCAGTAGCTGTCCTTGTGCCAGTTCTGGCCTTTGCTGCCGGGGCGGTTGATGTGGGGGTGGCGGTGGGCGTGCATGATGTAGCCGGGGCCCAGGATGCTGGTGAAGGCCCCCCGGACGCGGGGGTGGTCGAAGACCTGCCTCAGCTCGGGCACCCTGGGGAGGATGTTGTTCCCCGGATTGCCCTCCCTGGCGAAGACCTCCTCGGTCTTCCGGTAGATGGCCTCGTGGAAGCTGGCCGGGAGGTCGGGCTTTATGGTGACGAAGCCGTTGACGATGAACGACCTCATCTGTTCGTCGTCGAAGAGGTGCTGCGGGTCCACCATGATCGGCATCCTCCTTGTGTGGCGGTGGCGAAAAGGCCGGATGATGAGATGACCCCCTCCCTATTATATCAAAAACAGGATGGTTTGCAACAAGTTTGTAAGAGAGAACCCATGTCCCGAAAACAGACCGTCGGCCTCGTCCTGGGCCTGCTCGTTCCTCTGATCATCCTCCTGTATCCGGGCGATCCCGGCGCGCCGGCCCGGCTGGCCCTGGCGCTGTCGGCGTTCGCGGTCCTGTTCTGGACGTTCGAGCCGGTCCCCATCGAGTACACGTCCCTCCTCATTCTCGTCCTGTTCCCTCTCCTGCGGGTGATCCCGTTTGAGACGGCATTCGCGGCGTTCTCCGGCAAGGCGGTCTGGCTGGTGTTCGCCGGCATGTCCCTCAGCCTGGGCGTTACGGAGACGCCGCTGGGGGCTCGTGCGGCGCGGTTTGTGCTGGGAAAGGTCAAGAGCTATAACGGGCTGCTCCTGAGCCTGCACGCGCTGGGCGCGGCCGTGGCGCTCGTGATCCCTTCGGGCGTGGTCCGGGTGGTCATCCTGATGCCGGTGGTGATCAGCCTGCTCCGGGAGCTGGGGGAGGAGCCGGATTCTCCGGTCAGCGCGGCGCTGGTCCTGTCCCTGGTCTGTTCGACGCAATTCTGCGGCACGGGGGTTCTCACCGGCTCGGTCCCCAATGTGGTCGTGCTGGGGGTTCTGGAGTCCCGAAAGACACCTCTCTACTGGAGTCAGTGGGTCCTCTACCTGTTCCCGGTCATCGGCCTGCTCCGGGTGGGGTGCTGTTATCTGCTGATTCGATGGCTGTTTCCGGCAGACGGCCCTCACCCCGACTCGCTACGCTCGTCTTCCCCTCTCCCACAGGTGGGAGAGGGGTGGCAGGCGCAGCCTGACGGGGTGAGGGCTGCTCATCAGGAATCGCGAACGACGAATCGCGAATCGCCCTTCACCTCCGCCGAGAAGAAGGTCGTGGGCATTCTGCTGCTGGGGGTCCTGCTCTGGGCGACGGATTCGTGGCACGGGGTTCACCCCACCTTCGTCGGGCTGTTCCTGGTCCTGCTGTGCTACCTTCCCGGCGCGGGGCCTCTGAAACCGGACCGGCTGAGGGGCGTCAATTTCCCGCTCCTGATCTACATCGTCGCGCTGTTCGCGCTGGGACGGGCGCTGGAGATCGCGGGGGTCACAGCCCGGCTGACGGCGTTCATGACCGGATGGGTCCACCTGTCGGGCCAGGGGGATCTCCTGAAGCTGTGGACGATCCCCTGGATGGTCGTTCCCTTCGACTTTCTGATGGACACCGCCGCCGTGGCCGGGATTTTGACGCCGGTCCTGCTGGACTTCGGGGCGGGCCTGGGCCTGGGGGCCGTGCCGGTCGCATTGAGCGTGGCGGTGGGAACGGGCGTCATGTTCATCCCCTACCAGTCTGCGCCGTTCGTGGTGGCCTACAGCTTCCGGCACGTGCGGATGGGGCAATTCGTTCTCGTGATGACGCTCATCTCTCTCATCACGCTCCTGCTCCTGCTCCCGCTCAACCTCCTCTACTGGCGTCTGATCGGGTTCGTGTAGGCCATCGGGCCAAGAACGAGTTGGGCCGACATTCGCGCTTGCATTTTCGGGTTGTGCGCGTTATCTTCTCGCTCCAAAAATATCAGGCTTCCGGCGAAGAGGGCTTTTTCGCGCGGGTCGGGGTATGCTCCGAAGGGCGGAGGCATGCCCCTTTTTCATTCGGGGGGAGATTGCCATGCGAATGACTCATTACCAGTGGCGAGTTGTGAGTTGCGTGTTGTATTTTGCGTGTTGCATCTCTCCGATCCGGGCTGCCACGGGGGCGGGGCAAGCCTCGCTCCCTCCGACGCTGGCCCGGCTCTCCTTCTGGATACCGCCCGCGCGAAGGGTCGAGTTTGAGGCCGCCTACGAGGCGCGGATCGCCCCCATCCTGAGGCGGCGCGGTCTTGCGGAGTCCTCCGAGCGGGGTCGGGCGACGCCGGACAGCAACTTCAACCGGCTGTTCGAGCTGAGGACGCCGTCCGAGGTGGAGGAGAAGCAGAAGGCGCTCCAGGGTGATCCGGCGTGGAAGGCTCTTCTTCAACAGTTTGGCGCAGTGTTCGGAGAGGCGCCAGACAGCAGTCTTTCGTATGAGTTCGCCCTTTACTCCACGCCTGCGGGGCCGGGCCGGGTCGTTCCTGCAGGGCCGGGAAAGACGGTGGCCATCGGACCCGATACAGGGCACTGGCGCGTCTACAACGTGACCGATGGCCTGATCAGCGCCAACGTGTGGGCCGTGGTTCAGGACGATCAGGGGTGTCTCTGGTTCTGCACCTACGGCGGTGTGAGCCGATACGACGGACATGAGTTCACCTCCTTCACGGTGCGGGAGGGGCTGGCGCACAACAACGTCTTCTCGGCCTGCAAAGACCGTCAGGGGCGTCTCTGGTTCGGCACGGAATCGGGCGGTGCGAGCCGTTACACACAGACCAGAACTCAGACCTCAGAGTTCAGAACTCAGAGCGCCAGTCCCCGGACTCCGGCCTCAGAAGGGCCTGACGGGCGGTGGACGACCTTCACGGCTGCGGACGGGCTGGGGGCCAACGACGTTTCATCGGTCTTTCTGGGCCGGGAGGGGCATCTCTGGTTCGGCACGGCAGGCGGGGGGGTGAGCCGGTACGATGGCCGGACGTTCCAGACGATGCTTCAGGAGGACGGCATCGCGGGGAACATGGTCTATTCCGTGTGTCAGGATCGCGAGGGGCGTCTCTGGTTCGGGACCAACACGGGCGTGACCCGGTATCGCCCGCCTGCGCCATTGCCCCCTCCCGTGTTCGTCGATGCGGTGGTGTCCGACCGCCGGTATGAGGAGACGACGCAACTCCGGGTCTCCTCTATAGTGAAACTGACCGTCTTTGAGTTCCACGGGTTGAGCCTCAAGACCCGGCCGGGGGGGTTGGTCTACCGGTACCGGCTGAAGGGCTACGACGTGGACTGGCGGACCACCCGTGAGCGGCGCGTAGAGTATCAGAGTCTGCCGGTAGGGGAGTATATCTTTGAGGTCATGGCGGTGGATCGGGACCTGGTCTACTCGGAGAGACCTGCGACCGTGACGCTGCGGGTGCATCCGCCTTATACGCTGATCGGGCTGTGGGCGACGCTGGGCATTGCCGTGGGGCTGGCCGCGTGGCAGACGGCCCGCGTGATCCGGCGGGACCGGCGGCTGCGGGAGGCCAACGCGGCGCTGTCTGCGGCGAATAAGGAACTGTTCAGCGTCAACCGACAGATGGAGGCGTCCAACGAGGATCTGAAGGAGGCCCGGCAGCAGGCCGACCGGGCCAGCCAGGCCAAGAGCGTCTTTCTGTCCCACATGAGCCACGAGATCCGCACGCCGATGACTGTCATCTTAGGGTATGCCCAAATTCTGAGGGACGACCGGATGCTATCTCCGCGTCAGCGCAGGGCCGTGGAGGTCCAGATGCGGAGCGGCGCACACCTGCTCTCCCTGATCAACGACATCCTGGACCTGTCCCGGATCGAGGCCGGGCACGAGTCGCTGAACCCGATGGATTTTGACCTGCGGGAGCTGACGCAGGAGCTTTCGGCGATGTTCGCGCTGCGCTGCGAACAGAAGGGGCTGAGGTGGCGCGCAGAGGTGGACACGCCGCGAGGGCCGGTGCGCGGGGACCGGAACAAGCTCAGCCAGGCGCTGATCAACCTGCTGGGCAATGCGGTGAAGTTCACGGAGGCGGGAGAGGTGACCCTCAGGGTCACTGCCCCCACCCCAACCCTCCCCGCGGGCGGGGAGGGGGTCACAATGACTACAGGGGAAGAAGTCCTCCCCCCGTCCACGGGAGGGCAGGGGTCGCGACCTCATGGGAGCGACAGGTGGATGGGACAGAGGGGGGGTATCCCCCGCTATCTCTTTGAGGTCATCGACACGGGGCCAGGCATTTCGCCGGAGCGACAGGCAGCGATGTTCGAGCCGTTTGAGCAGGGGGAGGCCGGGGTCTTGAAGGAGGGGACGGGCCTGGGGCTGACCATCGCGCGCCGGCACGTGGCCCTGATGGGGGGCGAGTTGAGCCTGAGGTCCGAGCCGGGGCGGGGTTCCACGTTCTCCTTTTCGTTGCCCCTGCCCCCTGCCCGCGCTGCGGACAGGGGCGGGGAAGACCGGTGGCAAGCCGATTCGCGCCGGCCATCTCTACGCGTGCCTGGCGGAACTGCTCGGGGTGGAATATGAATACGCCGGGCCGACCCAGGCGGAGGCGGACCTGGCCGGGGAGGGGCGGGTTGAACTGCCGGAGGCGCTGGGGGAACGTCTGAGGCGGGCGGCGGCGCTCTACCACGTGACGGAGCTGCGCCGGTGTCTGCGGGAGGTGGAGGCCCTCGGCCCGCCGGGGCAGCGCCTGGCCGCGCGGCTTCGGGAAAGGGCGGAGGCGTATGATATGGAGGGGGCGTTGCGCCTCCTCGAAGACAACGGGGTTTGAGAGGGATGCGCAGGAAGTGCGAAGTGCGAATTGAGAAGCATCTGAGCCGGGAGCGTTAGCGACCGGTAAAGGCTTTAGGGAGTGATCCATGTCGACCGGCTTTGTGGACCTGTCTGGCGCGAAGATTCTGGTCGTGGACGACGCGCCGTCCAACCTGGACCTTCTGTCCGACGCCCTGGAGGAGGCGGGTTACGAGGTCTCCGCAGCGCCCGGCGGGGAGGTGGCGCTCAGGCTGGCCCACAGCGCGCCGCCGGACCTGATCCTGCTGGACGTTCAGATGCCGGACCTGGACGGGTTCGAGGTCTGCCGCCGGCTCAAGGCGGACGCCGCGACGCGGGACATCCCGGTGGTCTACATCACCGCGCACGGCCAGGCCGAGGAGATCGTGCAGGGGTTTCAGGCCGGGGGCGTGGACTATATCCTCAAGCCCTTCCGCAAGGAGGAGGTCTTCGCGCGTGTTCAAATGCACATCGAGAACGCCCGCCTGGCCCGGGACCTGGGCCGGCAGAACGAGGCGCTGGCGCAGCGCAACCGCGACCTGGCCTGCGTCAACGAGGCTCTGCGGGCGGAGATCGCCCGGCGGGAGGCCGTCACCCACGAGCGGGACCGCCTGGCCGAACGGCTGTCCGTGTTGTCTGACCGCGAGGCGGAGCGCTGGGGGATCACGGGGTTCATCGGGAGGAGCGGGACGATGCGGACCATCCTCAAGGCCGTGGACACGCTGCAGGGCGCGGGGGCCACGTCGGCGCTGATCGTGGGGGAGAGCGGGACGGGCAAGGAGCTGGTGGCGCGGGCGATCCACTCCGGGTCGGGCCGGGCGTCGGGGCCGTTCCTGCCGCTGAACTGCTCGACCATACCGATGGAGATGGCCGAATCCCTGCTGTTCTGGCACGTGCGCGGGGCGTTCACCGGGGCGGACAAGGACCATGTCGGATATTTTGAGCTGGCGGACGGGGGGGACGCTGTTCTTAGACGAGGTCGGGGAGATGCCCGTGGACGTTCAGGTCAAACTGCTGCGGGTGCTGGAGGACGGGCAGGTGATGCCGCTGGGGGCCAGGCAGGGCCGGTCGGTGGATGTGCGCATCCTGGCGGCCACGAATGCGGACCTGAGGGACCGGATGGGGGCTGGCGCGTTCCGGCAGGACCTCTACTTCCGGCTGGCGCGGTTCACGGTCTACGTCCCGCCTCTGCGGGAGCGGAAGGAGGACATCCCGCTGCTAACGGAGCACTTCCTGCGGCTGTTCTCGGTGGAGATGGGGCGGGAGACGCCGGGGCTGAGCCAGGGAATGCTGGAGGCGCTGGATGCCTACGATTTTCCGGGGAACGTCCGGGAGCTGAAGAACATGATGGAGCGCGCCCTGCTGGAGTGCAATGGGGCGGATGAGATCGGGCCGCACCATCTCCAGTTCCTGCGCCCTTCGCCAGAGGCGGAGGTTCCGACGCCGGCCGGGGAGATCGCGTGGCCGGACTTCGAGCGCCTGGAACTGGAGCGGATCAAACAGGCGCTGACGCAGACCAGAGGGAACATCGTGGCCGCGGCCCGGCGGCTGAAGATTCACCGCACGCGCATCTACCGGCTGATGCGGAAGTACAATCTGCCGACCTGACCCGTTCAAAAATCGTAGGAGAAGTAGACCGCCACGCCTTTCTCCCTCGCATACGCCTCCACGGCGGGGTCTGAGGTCATGTGCGTCACCAGGACCGGGAAGACGTCGCCCAGGACCCTGCTCAACGGCTTCAGCTTTCGACGGAGGAAGCGGTCCACGTCGTTGCGAGACAACAGAACCTTGCTCTCTCCCACGATCACCACCTCTCGCCCGTCCACCCGCGCCTCCCCAAAGATGTTCACTTCGAGCGCCTCGCCCTCGTCGTCGGAGACGTAGGTGCGCTTAAGCCGGTCGTGTACCGTCAGCCCGGCGTCCCGCTTGAGCAGGGCGGGGAGGGCCTTGTAGGCCTCGTTTTCGAGGGTGTATCCCACGGTTGCAGTGAGGCCTCCGAGCTGCCGGCGGGTCTCAGTGTGGGCGGAGACGAGGGCCTGCAGCTCTTTTTCGGTGCGTTTTTGGGCGGCGGCGAGTTCTTCGATCGCTTTTTCGGTGCGTTTTTGGGCGGCGATGAGTTCTTCGATCGCTTTTTCGATCCGGTCGAGGCGTCCTTCGGTGCGCTGCTGCGCAGCGACCAGTTGTTCGAGCCGCTCTTCCGTTCGTTTTTGGGCGACGGCGAGTTCTTCGATGACCTTTTCGACCCGTTCGAGCCGTTCTTCAGTGCGCTGCTGCGCGACGGCGAGTTCTTTGACCACGTCCTTGAGGTCGCTCAGGTCCACCCCCCTGGCCTCATACACGCCTTTTAGCACCTCGGTCAGCGTCGCGGCCTGGGCCTCGTCAAAGACGCCTGTCAGTCTCTGTCGGATTTCGTCAGCCGTTAACATCGCCTGCCATCTTTCCTGTCTGTATGTCCCTGCGACCTGTCTGCATAGGTTGTCAATAGAATATACGCATTCTGCGCGGCTTATGCAAGATAGTGCTCTGTCAAGTTTTTCATGGGTCGGGACCATCCCCGAAAGGATGAAACTGGTTTTGGCACCCTCGACAGCCGCGGAAGTGGTGCCTGTTTCATAGTAGATAGAAATGAATAGTAGCCCAGGTGTCTCGCCTGGGCATGGCAGGCGGATTTGGACAGGCCGGAGGCCTGTCCCACCAGAAGAACCGGTCAAAATGAGCTTGACAGAGCACTAACCGTCGTCGTGTTTCAGAGTGTTTCAAAGTGTTTCGAGTCGCATCGATTCGCGTCATTCCGAAACACTTCAAAGGGCCGGTTTCCCCGGCCCTATTTTTTGTTTCTCCTTCTAAGACAACATGTTACGAACTATCTGGATTCCCTGGCATGGCATTTGCGTAGTAGATTGATCGAAATGCAATCCGAATGTCCGATTCCTGTCGTCCCGCAGTAAAACGGAGTCCTATCACGCTATGGGGAGAAACGCCATGTCAACGCAAATGATTGGAGGAAGTATGCGTAAAGGATTGGTAATTCTGACAGTTCTCGCCAGCCTTCTGCTCAGTTTGACCAGCACTGCAAAGGCCCAAGGGGTATCTGTCAATGTTTCGCCGGGGGAGTTCGCCGGCTTCAACCTCGTGTACGATCTGTCCATTCCCAATGAGATGGCTACGTGGGACGCAGGAACCCCGCCTTACACAACAAACAATTCCGGCAGCATCACACCGGGCTCTTTCGACCGCATCGCCTATTACCTCGAACTCAACAAGGGCAGCGGTCCGCAGTTTATCTGGGTCTCGATGGCCCCCTTCACCACCGACCCAACCAAAATAGGCGTGCCTACCCGGGCGTCCGGCGCCGTCTTTCAAACGAAGGTCGGCAGCATGAACGTCGAGTCGAACGTATCTGGCATCGTTACGGGTAGCGGCATCGCCACAGGCAACATTGAGTTTTGGCCCTATGTGTATAAAGAAGAGGCAGGTCTCAAAGGTATCGGTGGAAATTCGCGTACATATGTCTTTGATGATCGCTATTCGAACTTCGGCATCGGCGACTACGGTTCGATGCAGATCCATAACTACGGCGCCCGCAAGACGCTGCTGGCCTACAACGGTTGGGGCGGGGATTCACGCCCTTTTGACGACTTGGGAATCGGCAACTCCACCCTCGGTGGCCATCCCGACTGGACGTTTCGACAAAACGCGAACACTTACGCGACGAAGATCCTGCAAGTCTATGTTCACTCCGCCTCGAACCACGCGCCGGTGGCCAGCGCGGGGACGGACCAGACGGTGGAGTGCGCCGCACACGCGGGGACATCGGTGGCCCTGAACGGCTCCGGCTCCAGCGACCCGGACGGGGACACGCTCACCTACACATGGACCGGCCCGTTCGGGACGGCCACGGGCGCGACCCCGACCGTGACCCTGTCGCTCGGCGCTCACACGATCACGCTGACCGTATCCGACGGGAAAGGCGGGACGGCAACGGATCAGGTCGTCGTGACCGTTCAGGACACGACGCCGCCGACCATCTCCCTGACCGTAAGCCCGACCTCGCTCTGGCCGCCCAATCATAAGATGGTCAAGGTAGCTACTGGCATCTCCGCGACCGACGCTTGCGATCCCTCGCCTGTGTTAAGCATTGACATCACAAGCAATGAGCCTGTCAATGGGCTGGGCGATGGGGACACTGCGCCCGACTGGGAGGTGGTGAATAACGAGGTGTCCGTCCGCGCTGAGCGTAGCGGGAAAGGGACCGGTCGCATCTACACGATCACAGTGACCGCCACAGATGTCTCAGGAAATACCGCAACGAGCACGGGGACGGTCACGGTCGGGCACGACAAGGGGAAGAGCTCCAAGCCTGTCGCGGGGGAACCTGCGCCGGAGGCGGCCCCGGAGGCATTCGGGCTGGATCAGTGCTACCCCAACCCGTTCAACCCGGCCACGACCATCCGGTATGCCCTGCCGGAGGGGTCGAACGTGAGCTTAGTGGTGTATAACCTCCTGGGCCAGCAGGTCCGCACGCTGGTGAGCGGGGCGCAGGGGCCGGGGTATCACACGGCGGTGTGGGACGGCCGGGATGAGGCGGGACGGATGGCTGCGACGGGGGTGTACATCTACCGGTTGCAGGCCGGGGGGTTCAGTCAGGTGAAGAAGATGCTGTTTGCGAAATAGCCCTTCGTAGCGCGGGAATGAAGTTCCCGCGCTACATTGCATGCGCCCGATGAATCGGGCTTTTTCAGCCCGGCGCAGCCGGGCGCGTGATGGGTAGCCCGGAGATTTATCTCCGGGCTACAAGGTCCGGCGGAGACGATCCGCCGGGCCTTTTTTTAGCCATCTGACACGATACACAAAAGCTGGACAGATCGCCTCTCCGGTGTTATATTGTTTCGCAGCCCCCACCCTCCCCCATCCCAGCGGCAAAGCCCTTGAAACCCCCTCCCTCCCCCACATGTGGGGGGAGGGAGGGGACGGGGGAGGAAGGGGGGCGTCACCCACCACTCACCGCTCACCATGCCTGGAGATCTTTCATGCCTGACAAACCTGTTCTGATTGTAGACGGCCACCTCGACATGGCCTACAACGCCACGTTTCACCGGCGGGACCTGACGCAGACCGTGCAGGTCCTGCGGGAGCGGGAGGACGGCGCGGTCACGGGGATGTCCGCACACCCTGATTCGCTGGAGCGGCGGAAGGGGCCGGAGGTCCACCCGCCGGGGACGGTCACGGTCGCCCTGCCGGAGATGCGCCGGGGGCACGTCGGGATCATGGTCTCGACGATCATGGCCCGCGTGCAGGCCCCCAGCGTCAAATCCCACAATGCGGTGCGGACGCAGGCCGCGGCGTATGCGGTGGGGCAGTCGCACCTGCACTACTACCGGGCGCTGGAGCGGGAGGGGGAGGTCTTCTGGATCAAGAGCGCGAAGGACTTAGACGCCTGCGTGGCGATGTGGGAGAATCCGACGCCGGAGACGCCGGTGGGGCTGATCCTGTCGATGGAGAGCGCGGACCCGATTTTAGGGCCGGACCAGGTGCAGGCGTGGTGGGACGCGGGGCTCCGGTCGGTGAGCCTGACGCACTTCGGGGCGAACACCTACGGGCACGGCACGGGGACGGTGGGAGGGCTGTATCCGCCGGCGTATCCGCTGATGGACGCGCTGAGGGCGGCGGGCGTGATCCTGGACCTGTCGCACGCCTCGGACCTGGCGTTCTGGCAGATCCTGGACTCCTGGGACGGGCCGGTACACGCGAGTCACTGCAATTGCCGGACGCTGGTGCCGGGGCAGCGACACCTGAGCGACGATATGATTAAGGCTATCGTGGAGCGGGACGGGGTGATCGGCCTGTTGTTCGCGGAGCAGATGCTGAACCCCAGTCGGGACTGGGACAACCCGGCCACGCACATGCCGACGGCCACGCGGACGATGGCGGCGGCGCTGGAGCACTTAGACAACATCTGCCAGATCGCCGGGGACGGCGACCACGTGGCGTTCGGGACGGACTTGGACGGGGGGTTCGGGCGGGAGCTGTCGCCGATCGACTACGACACGATCGCGGACCTGCAAAAGTTCCTGGACATCATGAGGAGACGGGGATACCGCGAGGAGGATATCGCCAAGTTCGCCCACGGCAATCTGCTGGGGATGTTTCGCAAGGCGTGGAGATAAACGATTCGTCCGCAGATGACGCAGATGACGCAGATGGTTTAAATCTGTGCAATCTGCGAAATCTGCGGATGATGATTGGGTTTGGAGGAAGACCTGAATGGATAAGCCGATGCTGATCGTGGACAGCCACCTGGACCTGGCGTTCAGCGCGCTCCAGGTCAACCGGGACCTGACGCAGCCGGCGGCCACGGTGCGGACGCACGACCCGGAGCCGGTGATGCGGAGCTTTGGGAGTTGCACGGTGACGTTTCCGGAGATGAGGAAGGGGCACGTGGGGATCGTGTTCGGGACGGTCATGTCGCGCTTAGACCCGAACGACCGGTGGACGCGGACGGGGATGTACTGCCAGGCGCAGTGCCACGGGGTCGGACGCGGCCACTATGCCTATTACGAGGCCCTGGAAAGGGAAGGGGTCATCCGGTTCATCAAGGACCTGAGGGACCTGGACGAGGTCGTCGCGGCGTGGGAGCGCCCGGCGGCGGACACGCCGGTGGGGCTGATGCTGGCGATGGAGAGCGCAGACCCGATCCTGGACCCGGACCAGGCGCCGGAGTGGTATGACCTGGGCCTGAGGATGGTGAGCATCTCCCACTACGGCACGAGCGCCTACTCGCACGGCACGGGGACGGAGGGGGGGCTGCTGCCGAGGGCCAAACCCCTGCTGGACGCGCTGAAGGCGGCGGGCATCGTGGTGGACATGACGCACCTGACGGATCAGGCGTTCTGGGAGGTGCTGGAGGTCTACGACGGGCCGGTGGCCGCGTCACACCACAACTGCCGGGCGCTGACGCCGGGACAGCGGCAACTCACGGATGAGATGATCAGGGCGATCGTGGAGCGGGGCGGGGTGATCGGGGCGGCGCTGGACGCCTGGATGCTCGACCCGACGTGGAAGCGGGAGGTCCCGGCCTACGCGCAGCAGACGCGGGCCACCCTGGAGTCCGTGGCGGACCAGGTGGACCACATCGCGCAATTAGTCGGGAACGCCCGGCACTCCGGGATCGGGAGCGACTTAGACGGGGGGTTCGGGACGGAGCAGGCCCCGCGCGACCTGAACACGATAGCGGACCTGCAGAGGCTGCGGGGGATCTTCGAGCGCCGGGGCTACCCGGAGGAGGACATCCGGGGGGTGCTGTCGGGGAACTGGATCAGGTTCTTGAGGGAGGTGTGGGGTTCGCGCCGTGGGTAAAAGAGACGCCCCAAAGCCGCGCCCTCTTGCCCTTGTCACCGGCGCGGCCAGCGGCATCGGGCGGGCGACGGCGCTCCGGTTCGCAGCCGAGGGGATCGAGGTCGTGGCGCTCGACCGGTCCGGGGAGGCCCTGAGGGCGCTGGTCGCAGAGAGCGCTGCGATTCACGCCTGCCCGTTTGATCTGAGCCGGACAGGGGCGATCCCCAGGCTGGTGGAGGGGTTGACCCGGAAATATGGAGTTTTCACCGTCCTCGTGAACAACGCCGCGGTCTGGTTCTCCGAGCCGCTGGTCCAGATTCAGGACCGGAACTGGGACACGACGCTGCGGGTGAACGTGACCGCGCCGATGGCGTTGATGCGGGCCATCGCCCCGCGCATGATCGAGGCCGGCGGGGGGTGCATCGTGAACGTCGCCTCCCGCAACGGGTTCGTCAGCAGCGTGGAGAACATGGCCTACGACGCCTCCAAGGCCGCGCTGATCGCGATGACCCGGACGGCCGCAGGCGAGCTGGCGAAACATCATATCCGGGTGAACGCGGTCTGCCCCGGGGTGATCGACACGCCGCCCAACCGGGACCTGATTCAGGACAGGCGGTTCAATCGCAACTATCGGAAATTGATCCCGATGGACCGCTTCGGGCAGCCGGAGGACATTGCGGGGGTCATCCATTTCCTGACCACGCGGGACGCGGGGTTCATCACCGGGCAGACGATCGTGGCGGACGGCGGGCAGATGGCCTGTCAGGACTGGAAGCGGGTGTTTAAAATGGAGGAAAAGTAAGCGCTGGAATATTCGGCCCTCTCCTACCCCCAAACCCACCACCCAACCTGTCGCTCCCATGAGGTCGCGACCCCTGCCCTCTCTCCCAAATTTGGGAGAGGGAGGGGGCTTCAGGCTTGTCTGTAGGTCTGGGGGAGGGTGAGGGCCTGACCACCAACCCCCGACCCCTGACCTCTGTTTTTGGACGAATCGCTGATGTGGGAGGTATCACTGTGAGTTTCACCGTGCATCACTTCGGCTTCACCGTGTCTGACGTGGATCGGTCCATCCCTTTCTACCGAGACCTGCTGGGGCTGCGGCTGATCCAGGACGCGATCCGGGAGGACCTCCCGTCCTACGACGAGATCCTGGGGTTCCCGAACGTCAAGATCCGGGTCGCGCTGTTCTTAGACGCCCAGGATCGCATGCTGGAGCTGGTCGAATACATCCATCCGAGGCGGGAGGTCCGGGACCTGAAGAACACCACTGTGGGCGCGGCACACCCGTCCTTCGCCGTGGAGGACCTGGATAGAGAGTACGAGCGCCTGAAGGCCGCCGGGGCGCGGTTCAACAGCCCGCCCGTGCGGGTGGTCCGGGACGGGAAGTACCTGGGCAAGAGTCTTTACATGTTTGACCCGGACGGGATCACGGTGGAGCTGTATGAGCCGGTGGAAGGCAAGTGACGAATAAGGAGCAAGTTATGGCTGCGACCACAAAGCCCATCCGCGTGGGCCTGATCCGGTGCGACATGCACGGGATGTACTACGGGGCGCTGATGGCAAAGCACGACCCGCTCCGGCTGCTGGAGCCTTTGAGGGGCCGGAAGGGCGTTCGGGCCAGACATAGCTGGATGACAGGGGGCGCCCATTTCTACTTCTACACGTATTACAGTGATCCTGCGAGGATCACCGTTCCGACCGTAGACGGGTTCGAGATCGCCCGGGTGTGGGATGAGGACCGGGAGGTGGCCGAGGTCTTCGCGGACGTGTTCCTGAGCCGGCCCCGCGTCTGCGATAAGGTTGAGGAGGTCTCGGAGGGGGTGGACCTGGTCTTCATCGCGGACTGCAACGGGGATGGGTCCGACCACCTGAAGCTGGCGACGCCGTCGCTCAAGAGAGGCGTGCCGACGTTCATCGACAAGCCGTTCGCGTACACGGTGAAGGACGCCAGGGCGCTCCTCCGGCTGGCCCGCCAGCACAAGACGCCGATGATGTCCATCTCGATCCTGTTGCAACTGCCGCAGGCGAGGCAGTTCCGGGGCCGGTTTCAGGAGCTGGGCGAGCCGGAGTTCGGGACGATCAAGGGGGGCGGGCCGACCATGGCCGGGCACATCCACGCGATCAGCCTGGCCTACCATCTGTTCGGGGACGGGGTCGAGTCCGTGGAATGTATGGGGGCGTCCCCGCTGGCCCACGTGCGCATAGACTACGGGGGGAAGGCGGGCCGGCCCGGCGCCGGGGTGGCGCTGAACTGCGACTCCGGCGGGCAGCCGCACTGCGCGTTCTACGCCAGCGCCTACAGCTCGAAGGGGGTCGTCCACTCCCCGCCGTTCGACGACTGGGTCTTCCCGGAGGGGGCGGCGCAGATTCTCCGGATGGCCAAGAAGATGGTGAAGGAGCGGCAGGCCCAGGTGTCGGGGGAGTCGATGCTGGAACTGATTGCTGTAGCTGAGGCGGCGCGGCTGGCGCAGAGACGCAGGAAGCGGGTGTATCTCAGGGAAGTGCTATCCTAAGGAGCGATACGTGAACTTTATCAGAAAAGAGTATATCGAGGAGGTCACGCCCCTCAACCCCTACGACCGGTTCCCGGACGGGAGGCCGCGCGTGCCCGACGACATCCTGGAGCGGATGAAGCTGGTGACGACGGAGGAGGCGTGGGGGGTGCTTCGGACGAACGGCTACAACTTTCAGTTCGAGGGGGGATGGATGAACATCCATCCGGAGCGCATCCTGGTGGGCCGGGCGGTGACGGGCCGGTTCGTGCCCAGGCGGCCCGACCTGAACGACGTGGTGGAGAGGCAGGGGCAGGCGGACGGGCGCATCGGGGGACAGAACTCGTGGGTGATCGACACGCTGGCGCCGGGTGACGTGATCGTGATCGAGATGTTTGGGAAGGTGGTCAACG
>Ga0156186_1328_pt2 | contig 18873 bp, 20 predicted proteins | sample RifCSPlowO2_12_FD_107839 | JGI IMG/M metagenome (GOLD analysis project Ga0156186, IMG submission 107839) | Candidatus Handelsmanbacteria bacterium RIFCSPLOWO2_12_FULL_64_10
CGCCAGGGCCGCCGCGCGGCGCTCGAACGCCTCGACCTCCGCGGCGACCTCCGGGTCGTCCGGCGCCTCCCGCCCCAGGTCGATCAGCGAGGTCCGCCTCGCCTTCACCTTCCCGTCCTCCCCCAGGACCACGTCCACCCGGCCGAGCTGCCGGCCCTGGTAGGAGAACTGCGCCATCAGGGTCTGGCCGACCTCCGCCTCCGGGTCCCCGCTGCTCCGGCGATGGCCGTTGATCAGCACATCGATGCCCGGAACCTTCTGCGCGACCAGCGCGGACCCGGACTCCCCCAGGTGCGACAGCACGACGATCAGGTCCACCTGCGGCCTCAGCCGCCTCACGGCCTGCGCCGCGGCCTCGACCGGGTTGAGCGCCTTCAGCCCCTCCGCCGCCTCCCGAAAATCCCCCTCGTGGACCTCCGGCGTGGTCAGCCCGATCAGCCCCACCTTCACCCCCCCCGCCTCCCTGATCCGGTGCGCCGGCATCAGCGGCGCGCCCGTGCGGGCGTCCACTAAGTTGGCCGAGAGGAACGGGACTGTCTGGGCCTGCTGCTTCAGGAACGCCGGCCCGAACGCCAGCTCCTCGTCCCCCACGCAGACCGCGTCGTAGCCCATCCGCCCCATCGCCCGCGCCGCGACCTCCGTCCGCTCCCGGTCGAGGGCCTCCCCCCGCGTGCCCTCGTCGTAGAACCCCCCCGCGAAGGCCCCGCCCGCGTCCACCAGCAGGGCGTCCGGGTGATCTCGCCGGATCCGCTTCACCATCGCCGCCCGCCTCGCCAGCCCCCCCATCGGCTCGACCGGGCAGTCGCACGGCCCGAGCGTCGCGTGTGTCTCGCCCGTGAACAGGATCGTCACCGTCTTCCCCCCCGACTCAGAAGCCAACAGTAGCCCACCGCAAAGAACGCAAAGAGTGCAGAGGATTTTAAGGCGGATTTTAACGACCATTCTTGACCTCAAAAGACCCCTCCCCCCAATCCCCCGCCCCCGGAGGGAGAGGGGGAGAAGGCTTGTCAAAAAGAAAAGGGGCGCGCCGCCGGAAACCCTCACCACCGGAGTCCAGCAGAAGCAACCCACCTGCCGGGGGCACAACATTCGGTGCGGCCACAGAACGTTAAGGTTGCGGCGCGCCAAGCCCCTCGCGGCGTTTGAGCGAGCGTGCTTCTTTTGTCCAACTTTTCTTGCACGAGCAAGAAAAGTTGGAACATAACAGGGAATGCTGAAAGAGGCAGAAAACGGAGTGTGATGAGAGCAGAAAACAGGTCAGGGTGGGAATGCAGCCGGCCCGGAGGCCCGCAGGAGATGGACAAACTTGCGGCCATAGGCGACCGCGGAGAGGGCGATGCAGCCGATGATGCACCCCACCGCATACACGCTGTAGGGCGGTGGACTGACAAAATAGAGGATAAAACCCACCGACGCGGCCAGCGTCGTCCCCCGCCCCCACCGGTCCGCCGGAAAGACCAGACCCCGGCGCAGGAAGATGACCCCTGCCCCGATGAACACGAGGGCGTCCTTGCCCACCACCACCGCCGCCATCCAGGCCGGAAGCCCCTTGAACACAGCGCCCATGACCGCCAGGGAACTGATCAGGAGCTTGTCCGCCGTGGGGTCCAGAATCAGGCCCAGCTGCGTCTTGAGGCCCTGCCGCCGGGCGACGTAGCCGTCCAGAAAGTCCGTGGCCAGGGCGACCACGATCAGGGCCAGGGCCACTCCTTCATAGAACGGCGCTCCCTGGCGCAGACAGAAATAGATCGCCGGGATCGGGAGCACCCGCATCACCGTCAGGAGGTTCGGCAGCGCCGTGATCTGCTTCCGCAGCCCGACCGTCGGCCCCTGTTCGTCTGACGACGGCTTGGCCCACGGGTGTTGAGGCAAAGGATGCATAAGTAAAATCCTACGGCGTCTTCAGCATCTCCTCCGCGTGCTTGAGCGTCAGCTTTGAGACCTTCAGCCCGCCCATCAGCTTGGCCAACTCCTGCGCCCGCTCGTCCCCCTCCAGCAGGCGCACGCGGGTCACGGTCCGCGACCGCCGGGTCTCCTTGTACACGGAGAAGTGGCGGTCGGCCATCTTCGCGATCTGCGGCAGGTGCGTGATCGAGACCGTCTGGTAGGCGCGGGACAGGGACTTGAGCTTGCGCCCCACGACCTCCGCGATCCGCCCGGAGATCCCGATGTCGATCTCGTCGAAGATCAGGACCTGCACGGAGTCGGTCCCGGCCAGGACGCCCTTCATCGCCAGCATGATCCGGGAGATCTCCCCGCCCGACGCCACCTTCGCCAGCGGACGGATGTCCTCCCCCGGATTGGTGGACAGATAAAACTCCGCCCGGTCCGCGCCACGGGGGCCCGCCTCGCAGCGCACCCCCTCGATCTCCGCTGCGCCGGTCGGGGACTCCATCCGGCTCAACTCCACGCGAAACGCCGCGCGCGCCATGCCGAGGTCCAGCAGGGCGGCCTCGATGGCCTTCGCCAGCCGGCCCGCGGCCTCCCGGCGTCGCGTCGAGAGGGAGGCGCAGAGCGCCGAAAACGCCGCGCGCCTTTGCGACACCTCCCGCTCCGCCGAGGCCAGCTCCTCGTCTATGCGGTTCGACAGGGCCAGGTCCCGCCCCAGGGCCTCCCCCCGCGCGATGGCCTCCGCCAGCGTCCCCCCGTACTTCTTCTTGAGGCGCGACAGGAGCGCCAGCCGGTCCTCCACCTCCTGGAGCCGGGCCGGGTTGGCCTCCACGCCCTGGGCGTAGCTCACGAAAAACCGCCCCGCCTCCTCCGCCCCATAGAGCAGGGAGCGGATCTCCTCGGCCTTCCCGGCTAAAGAGGCGTCCATCCGGGCGATGTCCTCGGCCAGGCGCGACACCTGCCCCAGCCGGTCCACCACCGAGTCCTCCGCCTGATAGAGCAGGTCCGCCAGCTGCGAGGCCTCCTCGGCCAGGCGCTCCGCGTTCTCTAAGACCGAGCGCTCCTGCTCCAGGCGCTCATCCTCCCCCGGCTGCGGGTCGGCGGCGCGGATCTCCTCGACCTGAAACGCCTGAAAATCCCGCCGCTCCTTCAGGTCCTCCGCCCGCGCCCGCAGGCCCCCCATCGCGCGCTCCGCCTCCACGAGCGCCCGGTAGGCGTCCCCGGCCTGCTCGACGAGCCCTGTCGCCCCGTCGAACCCGTCCAAAAAGTCGAGGTGGCGCTCTGTGTCTAACAGCGACTGATGGTCGTGCTGGCCGTGCAGGTCCACCAGCCGCTTGCCGATCTGCTTCAGCGCGTGGACGGGGACCGCCACCCCGTTGACGAAACTCCGCCCGCGCCCTTCTGCCGTCACCTCGCGCCGCAGGATCAGCTCCCCGTCCGCCGCATCGACGCCCATGTCGGCCAGCAGCGGCAGACAGGCGTGTTTCGGGGAGAGGTCGAAGACGCCATCCGCCAGGCAGCGCTCCGCCCCGGTCCGCACCATCTCCGGGTGCGCCCGCGCGCCCAGCAGGAGGCCGAGGGCGCCGATCAGGATCGACTTCCCGGCCCCGGTCTCCCCGGTGATGATGTTCAGCCGGGGGCCGAATTCGATCTCCACGTCCTCGATCAGGGCGTAGTTGACGATGTGGAGACGGCGGAGCATCGCGTCAGTCCCTTCCGTTCAGGCTCCAGGCCAGCTTCCGGCTCAGAAGCTCGTAGAAGGAGAGACCCTTCAGGTTGATCAGCTTCACCTTGTGGGCGGCCCGGTGGACCGAGATCTCGTCGCCCGACTTCAGCGGAGACGCGGTGACCCCGTCCGACGCCAGCATCAGCTCGCTGTGGTCCGCCCGCACCCGCACCCGCACGACCTGATCCCCCGGCACGATCAGGGGGCGCATGGACAGGGAGTGGGGGCAGATCGGCGTCAGAATGATCGCATCTAAGCTGGGATGGACCACCGGCCCCCCGGCGGACAGACTGTAGCCCGTCGACCCCACCGGGGTGGCCACCACGATGCCGTTGCCGCTGAAGGCGCTCACCTGCTCGTCCGACATCCACGCCTCGATGGACACGACCCGGGAACACGCCCCCTTCTCGATCACCACGTCGTTGAGCGCAAAGAACGGGCGTCCGTCCCCGACCCGCCCCTCCAGCGTCATCCGCTCCTCGACCCGGTAGTCCCCCTTCAGGAGACGCTCCAGGCTCCCCTCCAGCTCGTCCGCCCCGGCCTCCGCCAGGAAGCCGAGCCGGCCCAGGTTGACGCCTAAAATCGGGACCCCCGCGGCCCCCACGGCCGCCGCTGCCCGCAGGATCGTCCCGTCCCCCCCGAAGGCCACGACCACGTCCGCGCCCTGGCGCATCGCCTCCCGCTTGCAGAACCCGTCCCCGCCCCGGCAGAGCCCGGCCAGATCCTCGTCGACCCAGACCTCCACCCGGCTCTTTCGGGCCATGTCCGCAAAACGATCGATGGTCCTGGCGATCTCCCTCCGCTGCGGGTTGCCCACGATCCCGATCCGCTTCACCGGCATACCGGCCTCACGTCTCCTCTCCGTCCAGCGCCTCCAGCCGGAACCCGCCGTTCTCGGCGACCAGCTTCTGGACGCGCTTGCGGGCCTCCTCGAGCGTCTTCCGGCACTCGTTGGACGCCCTGATCCCCTCCTCGAACAGCCGGAGGGAGTCGTCCAGCACCAGGTCCCCCGCCTCCAACTTCTGCACGACCTCCTCCAGGCGCTGGAGGGATTCCTCAAAAGAACGCTTCTTTTCAGGCATGATAATCCAGAACGCAAAAAAGGTCAACAAAAAGACGCAGGTGATCGCGCCCCTTGTAGAGATTCAGCTCAATCGCCCGGAACCTCTTTCCCCCTGCAGACGGCCTGGATCGTCTCGTCAAGGCGCTGGAGGAAGCGGGAGCGGTCCCGTTTGTCGAAGGGCGCCGGCCCCCCTGTAACCGTCCCGAGATCGCGGAGCTGGGACATGAGGTCCCGGCTCGCGAGGGCTTCGCCAATGCTGTCCTGGGTGAACGCGCGACCCGTCGGGCCGAGCGCCAGGGCGTTCTTTTCTATGCACCGGGAGGCGAGGGGGATATCCCCGGAGATCACGATGTCACGCTCGCTGACGTGCTCGACAATCCAGTCATCCGCCGCGTCTGGTTGTCCGTCCACAACAACCAGTTCGATCCAGTCCTCGTGCGGAGTCCGCATCCACGAGTTCGACACCAGGGTGACCTTGAGCCCATACCGCCTGGCCACGCGGTAGACTTCCGGCTTCACCGGGCAGCCGTCGGCATCGATGAAAATGTCAGGTTTCAGACACACTCTCTTTCACTATTGGGAGACGCTTCAGCCCACGCGACGAAGCGGCTCAAGCCGCTCAATGGCTGCCACCTTCTCGCTCCGCAGGGCGTGCCAGAGGTCCCAGTCCTGCTGCAAGCCGAGCCAGAAGTCCGCCGACATCCCCAGCACACGCGCCAGCCGAAGCGCCGTGTCGGGCGTGACGCCGCGCTTGCCCCGGATGATCTCGCTTAAGCGATGAGCGGGAATGTCCAGCCGCACCGCGAAGGCGGACTGGCTGATTCCGAGGGGCTTGAGGAACTCCTCCAGAAGCATCTCGCCGGGATGCGTCGGCGGGCGCCGGGATGGCAGCCGACGCCTCACCAGCGACCCCGGTGGCCTTCCAGAATGCGGCTTAGTGATAGTCCGCGATCTCGACCTCGTCTGCATAACCGTTCTCCCAGCGAAAGCACACGCGATACTGCTCGTTGATGCGAATGCTGTGCTGTCCCGCGCGATCCCCTCGGAGGCGTTCAAGACGATTGCCCGGCGGAACCGTGAGATCCATCAGATCGCGCACACGGTTCAGTTGGTCCAGCTTGCGTCGGGCGACGTTCCACAGAGCACGGGGACAGGTCGCCCGCGCCGCCTGGGTGTCAGCGCCGTCAAAGATATCTTCGGTGCCACGATCCGCAAACGAGCGTATCACAAAGATTCTATTTCTTCAAAACTTCCTTTAGCTTCTCTTCATACTCAGAAATCCTTTTCACATTCTCTCTCTGGACTTCAGTCAAATCGGTCTCCCTGAAGTCCTCTCTCGGTTTGTACCAGCCCCTTTTTCTGAAAAATTCGTCCAGGTCGGGCGATTCGAACTTCCTCCCGTGAAGGGCATAATAGGCGTTTCGGAGAAATCTCAATTGCTGAAAGGACAGCCTTTGAAGCATCTCATCCGGCAAAGGATGGTCCGAATAATGGAAATCCCCTTCCCTTTCCCACGGCTGGTCCTTCCAGGACAGGTTGCCCGTGCTTACAAGAAGGTCGAGCGCTTCGTCTTCTTCAGGCTCGAAATCCGTCAGCACGTACTCAAACTCGTATTCGCCCAGTCTGCGAAAAAAACGGCTCCCGCGAATCTCCCGGTCAACTCCCGATGGAAACCGCACCTGGTTGACCCACGCATCGGGCGAGGTCCGGATGACGAATGCGGCTCTCCCGATTTCCCCTTTCCACGCCTTTCCTGTCCCATATAAATAGATCGCTGTTCTGCCAGCGAACACGTAGGGAGCGACGTACCGGACCCTCGTGGTGGTCTCCTTCTTGCCCTGGAACGTCACTTCCTTGACAAACCAGCGGGTCTCGTCACGAAACCTGGCTTCAGAGAAGTCCCTCTCGAAGGCTTCTGCGCTTGCGGAGTCCGCCCTGTGACCGGTAGTAACCAGACTCCCTCGAATCTCTTTGAACTCGCTCTTCTCGTCGTTCACCCAGGTCTTGAAGTCGAGAAAGTCCTGCAGTTCACTGAAAAATCCGATGCCATGATTGGGAAAACCCACGGTCACCGTCTCAGATGCGCCGTGATTGAAAAACCTGAAAGTCGCATCGACGGTATAGGTCGTGTCTCCGAGTTCAATCCTGACGATCTCCGAGTCCAGGCTGATGTTCGTCTGTCTTTCGTCCATCAGGGTGGCGCTGCCACCCGATATCGTGATCGGCGCATCATTGCACCACGCGACGCCGGGCGCCGACAGGATCAGACAACAGACCATGAATCCGGTTATGAAAGCGGTGTTTTCTCCTCGACCGCGCATATCGCCTCCCCCTTGGCGAACCGCACCCGCACCCGCCCGCCGACCTCCACCTCCGCGCTGTCCCGCACCACCCGCCCATCCGGCAGGCGCTGGCAGATGCTGTAGCCCCGCGTCAGCGTCCCCAGCGGGCTGAGTGTCCCCAGCAGCCCCGTCAGGTCCCGATAGGCGCGCATCCGGTCCTTCAGGCCATCCACCAGATGGTCGCGCAGGTCGCTCTCTATGTCGTCGATCCGCTGCGCGTGCTGGTCCAGGCTGTCCACGAACCGCCTCAGGCCGTAGCTGGCCGTGGCGCCGGTCACGAGCTGCTCGTCCACCTCCAGCATCCGCTCCACGGCCTCGCGGGAGCGGCCCAGCAGGTCCGCCACCCGGCGCGCCAGGTCCCCCCTGTCCGGCACGGCCAGCTCGGCGGCCGCCGACGGCGTGGCCGCCCGCCGGTCCGCAGCCAGGTCAGACAGCGTCACGTCGATCTCGTGCCCCACCGCCGAGACGACCGGGAGCCGCGACCCGAAGATCGCCCGCACCACCCGCTCGTCGTTGAACGCCGACAGGTCCTCCGCCGCCCCTCCTCCCCGGCCCACGATCAGGACATCCGCCCCTCCCCAGGCGTTCAGGGCCTCCACCGCCCGCACGACCTCCAGCGCCGCCCCCTCCCCCTGCACCCGCGCCGGCGCGAGCACGACCCGGACCCACGGGGCCCGCCGCCCGATCACCGTCGCGATGTCCCGGATGGCCGCCCCGGTCGGAGAGGTCACCGCGCCCACGCACGCCGGAAACCCCGGCAGGGGCCGCTTGCGCGCCTCGTCGAACAGCCCCTCGGCCGCCAGCCGCTCCCGGAGCTGCCCCAGCGCCGCCGCCGCCGCCCCGGCGCCCGCCGGGGACATCTGGGAGACATAGAGCTGGTGCTGCCCGTTCCGCTCGTAGACCGACACGGTCCCGTAGGCGAACACCTGCATCCCGGCCTCCGGCGCAAAGGAGAGCCGCCCGTGCCCACGAAACATGACGCACTTGATCTGGGCGGCCTCGTCCTTGAGCGTGAAGTACCGGTGCCCGGAGGTGTGATGGGTGTACTGCGAGATCTCCCCCGTCACCCAGACCGGGGGCAGGGCCTGCTCCAGGACGCCCTTGATGACCTGGGTGATCTCAGACACCGAATACGGGCGGTCAGCCACGGGAAATCTCCCACACGATTACCGAGTAGGGGCGACCGGGCCGGTCGCCCCTACTCATCCTTATCATCATCCAGCCCACTCACCTCCGCCGCGTAAGAGATGCGGAGGCGCTCGATGCCCCTGGTCCTGCCCGTGTCCTCGTCCACGTCGATCACCACGGCGCAGAGCTGCACGTCTCTCGTGGCCACCTCCAGCCGGACCGACATCTGCGTCAGAAACCGCTGGATGGCCTCGGCCTTCCGCGCCCCGATCACGGAGTCGTGGGGCCCGGTCATCCCCACGTCGGTGATGAACGCCGTGCCGCCGGCCAGCACCCGCTCGTCGCTCGTCTGCACGTGGGTGTGGGTGCCGATCACGGCGCTGACCTGTCCGTCCACGTAATAGGCGAAGGCGACCTTCTCCGAGGTCGCCTCGGCGTGGAAATCCACCAGGATGATGGGGGTCTGCCGGCGCAGCTCGTGCACGACCTGTTGACCGACCCGGAACGGGCAGTCCAGGTCCCGCATGTGCGTCCGGCCCTGCAGACTGACGACCCCCACCGGGAGGCCCTTCCGGGACGGCGCCACACAAAACCCCGTCCCCCCCACGCCCGGCGGAAAGTTGGCGGGCCTCAGGATGTCCTTCGACTTCACGATGAAGGGGATCGTCTCCTTCCGGTCCCAGACGTGATTCCCCAACGTGATCACGTTCGCCCCGTAAGACTTGATCTTCCGGGCGAGGTTCTCCGTGATCCCGAACCCGCCCGCCACGTTCTCTCCGTTGACCACGCAGAAGTCGATCCCCCGGCGTTCGATCAGGCTGGGGACCAGGTCCGCAGCCGCTCGCCGGCCCGGCCTTCCGTAGACGTCGCCCACAAACAGGATTCTCAAGGGGACCTTCTGTGGTTTCCGATCGTGGTCTGCAAGGACCCGATGCCCGCGCCGGATTTGATCTCGCGCATGGCATAGTCCACCGCCCGCAGCTCCCGGATGACCGTGACCTTGACCTGTCCGGGGAACTCCATCTCCCGCTCGATCTTCTCCGAGATCTCGGAGGCGAGGCGATCCGTATCGGCGTCGTTCACCAGGTCGCTGTCCACGATCACCCGGACCTCCCGGCCCGCCTGGATGGCGTAGGCGTTCTGCACGCCGCTGAACGCGCTGGCCGTGGATTCCAGCCTCTCCATCCGCTTGATGAACCCCTCCAGCGTGTCCCGCTCCGCGCCGGGACGCCGGCTCGACATCGTGTCCGCGGCCTCGACCAGCGCGACAATGGGGGAGATGATCTCGGACCCTTCGGGATGAGTCTCGATGGCGTTGACCACCACGGGGACCTCGCCGTATTTGCGGGCCATCTCGGCCCCGATCTCCTCGGGAGTCCCCTCCATCTCGTGGGTCGCCGCCTTCCCGATGTCGTGCAGGAGGCCCGCGCGCCTGGCCAGGGCGGCGTCCAGGCCGAGGTGCTCCGCCATCATCCCCGCTAAGAAGGCCACCTCCTTGCTGTGCATCAGGAGGTTCTGCCCGTAGCTCATCTTGAACTTGAGCCTCCCCAGCATCTCCACCAGCCGCTCGTGAAGCCCGTGTACCCCCGCGTCGAACGCCGCCTGCTCCCCGGCCTCCCGGATGACCCCCTCCATGTCCTGTCGGGTCTTCTCCACGATCTCCTCAATCCGGCCCGGATGGATGCGCCCGTCCAGGATGAGGCGCTCCAGGGCCATCCGGGCGACCTCCCGGCGGACAGGGTCGAACCCCGACAGGATCACGGCCTGCGGGGTGTCGTCCACAATCACGTCCACCCCGGTGGAGGTCTCAAAGGCCCGGATGTTGCGCCCCTCCCGTCCGATGATCCGCCCCTTCATCTCGTCCGAGGGGAGGTTCACGATGGAGACGGTCGATTCGGCCACGTGTTTGGCCGCCAGCCGCTGGACAGCGCGGGTGATGATCTCCTTGGCCTCCCGGTCGGCCTTGGCCACGGCCTCCTCCCGGATCTCGCGGGCCTTCCAGGCGGCCTCCTTGCGGGCCTCCTCCTCCATGTTGGCCATCAGCAGCGCCTTGGCCTCTTCCTGGCTCATCCCCGCGATCCGCTCCAGCTTGGTGTTCTGCTCGACGATGACGGCGGAGAGTTGCTCTTCCTTCGCCTGGAGCGTCTTTTCGCGGAGGGCGAACTGCCGCTCTTTGCCCGAGATGGACCGCTCCTTGTTGTTGAGCAGATCGACCTTGCGGTCCAGCTGACGCTCGCGCGTGACCAGCTTGAACTCCGCCCTCTGCAGCTCCTCCCGGCGGGCCTCCATCTCCCGCTCGACCTTGATCTGCTCCTTGTACATCTCGTCCTTCGCCTCCAGCATGGCCGTCTTCTTGAGCGCCTCGGCCTCCAGGAGGGCGTCCTTCACGATCTTTTCGGCCGACTCCTCGGCCTTCGACATCCTGCTGTACGTGATCTTGCTGTTGATCAGCCACCCGGTCAAAAAACCGATGATCAGGAGCCCGGCAGACAACAACATCACCGTGATGGTGGGCATCGTCTGATCCATAATTGTCTCCGTAGCGTGCGTCAAAGGGATTTCATGTAGGGGCGAGGCATGCCTCGCCCCTACTTTTCTTCTTCACCCAGCGTGCTCGACAGCCGAGAGATGTTCTTGCCCAGCATCGACTCGATCGTCCGGCTGGCGTCACGCTCTTTGAACAGTTCGTCCGCGATGTTGAGGGCCGCCAGGATGGCCACCCGCGTCGCCGAACGGATCGCCGTCACCGTGGCGACCTCCCGCATCTTCCAGTCCACATAGCGGGCGACCTCCCGGACGCGATCCGGGTCGGCGTCAGACTGGATCGGATACTCCGTGCTAAAAATGGTGACCGTGACCGACTTTTTTTCAGCCATACCCAACCTGCGTTTTAAAGAAGGCATGAGGCAACAGGTAACAGGCAGAAGAAGGCGAGAGGCAACAGGCGGAAGAGGAGCCCCCTTACCCTCCCCCGTCGCCAGGGGCTACGCCGCTTGTCACCCCCTCCCTCTCCCCACAGGTGGGGGAGAGGGAGGGGGTCACGGGGGTGGGTGAGGGGGTGTCTCACGCCTTCTCGTCCAGTTTGATCGCATCCAGCCGGGCGAGCATCGACTCGACCCGCGTGCGCATCTCCTCGCGGCGTTTTTCGCCCTCGGATTTCAGCCCCTCAATCTCGGATTTCAGGCCCTCAATCTGGGTCTGCTGGCGCTCAACGGTCTGCTGGAGGGTTTCGCACCTCCTGCTCAGGTCATCCCGCTCAAGCCGCATCTGACTGATGATCTCAACGGCCCTGCTGATCTCCGCCTCAAGACGCTCCATCTGGTCCACGTCAGTCCGTCCTCCCTGATAAAGAAGTCAAATGGCAAACGGTAAACGGACCTCACCCTCCCCCAGCACTGGCGAAAGGCCCTTGATGCCCCCTCCCTCTCCCAGTGGGAGAGGGAGGGGGTTCGGGGGTGGGTGAGGTCTAGCCTTTCACGCCGTCCTCAGCTCCGCCCCACACGCCTCCCTGAGACGCCTCAGAATGCGCCCGCAGACCTCGTCCACCTCCTCTTCCGACAGCGTCCGATCAGGCGCACGGAAACGGAGGGAGAAGGCCACGCTCTTGTGGTCAGGAGGTACCTTGTCACCCCTGTAGAGGTCGAAGACATCGGCCGTCTCCACCGTCGCCCCGCCCTCCTCCCGGATGAGGGACAGCAGGCGCCCGGCCTGGACCCCCTCGCCCACCACGAGCGCGAAGTCCCGCTCCACCGCCGGGAATCGGGGCAGCGGGCTGAAGACCCTCTTCTCATCGACACAGGATAACAGCCTTTGAAAGTCGAGCGTGAAGGCAAAGGCGTCCTTTCGGATGTCAAACGCGCCCGCAACCGACCGCCGCACCTGCCCGACGGCCCCCACGATCTCCTCGCCCAGCCGCGCCTCCGCCGAAGGCCCCGGTTCGTAGAGCGCCGATGCGCAAGGGGGGGTCGTGACGGGGCGCGCCGTGAGATGCGCGCACAGCCCCTCCAGAACCCCCTTCGCGTCGAAGAAGTCGAACTCCGGCCTCCCCCCTTCCCAGAACTTGGCCGTGCGCGGCCCGATCAACAGCCCGGCCACCTCGACCCGCTCCTCCGCGCCGCCGGAGGCCGGCCTGCCGAAGGCCTTGCCGATCTCGAAGATGCAGATGCGCTCGACCTTGCGGTTCAGGTTCCACCGGGCCACGTTCAGGAGGCTGGGGAGCAGGGTCGGGCGCAGCGTGGCGGCCTCCGCGCTCACCGGGTTGGAGACCCGGACCGGAGGCGTCTCGAGGCCGCAGAGGGAGGCCCACCGTTCATCGATCAGCGTGTTGGTCACGACCTCGGTCATCCCCAGGCCGGTCAGCAGGGCGCGGAGGCGGTCTCGCAGGCGCTCCTCCGGAGACCGGCGGACAGACACATTCCAGGCCCGCACCCCCCGGCTCCGGATGCGGTCGAACCCGTAAATGCGCGCGACCTCCTCCACCAGGTCCGCCTCCCGCGTCAGGTCGGGCCGGCAGGTGGGGACCGTGACCTTCAACGAACCGTCCGCCCCGGCCACGTGACAGCCCAGATCGGCCAGGATGCGGCTGATCGTCCTGAGGCCCAGGTCCGTGCCCAGCACCTCGTTGACCCGCCGCGCCCGCAGGGCCACGGTCGGGGGCGTCAGAGGTCGGGGGTAGACATCGAGATGGCCTCGCGCGGCGATCCCCCCCGCCACCTCTATCATCAGCCCCGCCGCCCGGTCCAGCGCCCGGACGGGCGCGTCGAAATCCGCCCCCCGCTCGAACCGCTGAGAGGCCTCCGTCGAGAGGTTCAGCAGGCGTCGCCCGGCGCGCACCCGCCTCGGGTCGAAATAGGCGCTCTCGATCAGGACATCCACCGTCGCCGACGTCACCTCGGAGTCTCCCCCCCCCATCACCCCGGCCACGGCCACCGGCCGGCCCGCGTCCGCAATCACGAGGATCTCAGGCGAGAGGGCGCGGTCCGCCCCGTCCAGGGTCGTGATCCGCTCGCCCGCGCGCGCCCGGCGGACCACGATCCGGCGCTCCGCCAGCCGGTTCAGGTCGAAGGCGTGCAGCGGATGGCCCGTCTCCAGCAGGACGAAATTGGTCACGTCCACGACGTTGTTGATCGACCGGAGGCCCACCGATTCGAGACGCTGGCGCAGCCAGCCCGGCGAGGGGCCGACCCGGACCCCGGTCACGACGCGGGCCGCGTAGCGCGGGCACCCCTCCGCATCCTGGATCTGCACCCCGGCGATCTCCTCGATCCTCCGGTCCCCCTCCGGCACAGAGATGGCCGGGCGCCGAACCGGGTTCCCGGTCAGGGCGCTGACCTCGCGGGCGATGCCCAGGAGGCTAAGACAGTCGGGTCGGTTGGGCGTCACCTCGAAGTCGAGCAGGACGTCGTCCAGGCCCAGGGCCTGCGCCAGCGGCGCCCCGGTCGGGGCGTCGGGCGCGAGGACCAGGATGCCCGCCCCATCCTCGCCCAGCCCCAGCTCCTTCTCCGAGCAGATCATGCCCGCTGACGACACGCCCCGGATCGTCGCCTCGCCGACGGCGCGCCCGTCCGGCAGCCGCCCGCCGGGGAGGACCACGGCCACCTTCTGCGCGGGGGCCACATTCGGCGCGCCGCACACGACCTGGCGGACAGCCCCGTCGCCCCCGTCCACCCGGCAGATCGACAGCCGGTCCGCGTTCGGGTGGGGGGCGCGCTCCAGGACGTGACCCACCACGACCCCGTCCAGCCCGGCGCCCAGCTCCTCGGCCCCCTCCAGGGCCAGCCCGACCATCGTCAGCCGATCCGTCAGTTCCCCCCAGCCCCAGGGGATGTCAATGTACTCCTTCAGCCAGTTGTAAGTGATCTTCATGGCGCGTTTTTAGAACTGTTCAATGAACCTCAGATCGCTCTCCAGAAATACCCGGATATCGTCCACGCCGTACTTCAGCATGCCCACCCGTTCGACCCCCATGCCGAACGCGAACCCCGTCACCGCCTCCGGGTCGTAGCCCACGGCCTCAAACACCGCCGGATCCACCATGCCCGCCCCGGCGATCTCGATCCATCCTGTCCGCTTGCAGACCCGACACCCCTGTCCCTCACAAAAGATGCAGGAGAAATCGTACTCCGCGCTCGGCTCGGTAAACGGGAAGAAACTGGGCCGGAACCGGACGCTCACCTCCTTGCCCAAAAACTGATGCGCCAGGTAGATGATGACCCCCTTCAGGTCCCCGAACGTCACCCCCCTGTCCACCCACAGCCCCTCGATCTGGTGGAAGGCGAAGTGATGCGTGGCGTCCAGCGCGTCCCTCCGGTAGCAGCGACCCGTGGAGATGATCCGCACCGGCGGCGGCGTCCGCTCCATCGTCCGGACCTGCACGGTGGAGGTGTGCGACCGGAGAAGCAGCCCGCCCCCCTCCAGATAGAAGGTGTCGTGCAGGTCGCGCGCCGGATGGTCCGCCGGGGTGTTCAGGGCGTCGAAGTTGTGGTATTCCGTCTCCACCTCCGGCCCGTCGGCCAGCGAGAACCCGATCCGCTCGAAGATGCCCACGAGTTCGTCGGTGATCTGCGTCAGCAGATGCCGCCTGCCCAGCGCAGGCCTGCGCCCCGGCAGGGTCACGTCGAACCCCGCCTGCGCGGTCTCTAGCCGGCTGTCGAGCCGGGACTTGACCTCCTCCAGCAGGGCCGAGATCTCGTTTTTCGCCCTCCCTGCGGCCTCCCCCACCTTCGGCCTGAGCGCCGCATTTAGCGTCCCGATGCCCCGCAGGACCTCGGTCAGCATCCCGTCCCCCCGTCCCAGGTATTTCGCCCGGAGCAGATCGAGGGCCCTCAGATCCGCACACGCCCAGATCTCCTGCTCCGCGGCCTTTCGGATCTCTTCGATACGATCTAGCATATCCTCATCGCTCAAACAAAAAACGGAACCCATCAGACAGGCCGCGCCTTCCACAAAGCATGCGCGCTGCCCACAGATTCCGTTTTCTCGGAAGATGCGTTACAGGCTCTGCTTTGCCCGTTCCGCCAGAGAAGAGAAGGCGCTCTCGTCGGACACGGCCAGATCGGCCAGCGTCTTCCGGTCGAGGGTGATGCCTGCCTTCCTGAGGCCATCCATCATCCGGCTGTAGGAGAGGCCGTGCAGCCGAGCCGCCGCATTGATCCGGATGATCCAGAGCCCCCGGAACACGCGTTTCTTCGCCCGGCGGTCCCGGTAGGCGTAGGCCATCCCTTTGTTCACGCTCTCCTGCGCGGACCTGAAAAGCCTGTGCCGCCCCCCGAACTGCCCCCTGGCCGCCTTCAGGACCTTCTTCCGTCGCTCTCTCGACGCCACATTATTCGTCGCTCTGGGCATCCAAAACCTCCGTCAAATGCCAAACGTCAAACGTCAAACGTCAAACGTCAAACGTGAAAAGCCCATGTCTTTTAGCTTTTCGTTTCACGTCTCACGTCTCACGTCTCACGGTTTTATAACGTAAGCATCCGCTTCACGCGGCCCAGGTCGGCGCTGCTGACGCCCGTCCCTTTCCGCAGGTTGCGTTTGCGCTTCGTGGAACGGCCGGTCATCAGGTGCGTGGCGAAGGCCTTTTCGCGCTTGACCCTCCCCCCACCCTTCACCTTGAACCGTTTGGCCGCGTTTTTATGCGTCTTGACTTTGGGCACAGGTCATTCCTTTCAAAAGAGACCCTGTAGGGGCGAAGCATGCCTCGCCCCTACTCCTATTTCGGAGTCATGAGCATGACCATATTGCGTCCCTCCTGCCGGATCGGCCCCTCCGGGACCCCGACCTGTTCGAGGTCCTTCTGAACCCGCTTCATGATTTCGGCGCCGAACTCCCGGTGGGCGTTCTCCCGCCCGTGGAACGTGATCATCACCTTGACCTTGTTGCGTTCCTGGAGGAAATTCTCTGCGTGACGGACCAGGAAATGATAGTCATGGTCGCCTGTCCGCAGCCCCAGCCTGACCTCTTTGAGCTTGGAGCCGTGAGGTTTCCGCTTGCGGACTTTCTTGCTCTGCTCGTATTTGTACTTACCGTAGTCCATAATACGGCAGACCGGTGGCCGGGAGTTAGGGGCCACCTCCACGAGATCCAGATTGAGGGCCTCTGCCATCTCCAGGGCCTTGCGAGTCTCCACAATCCCGACCTGCTGGCCCTCCTGATCGATCAGGCGGATCTGGGGAATGCGTATCTGGTGATTGACTCGTGTAAAATCCTGGTCTCTTCCCCCTCTGTCTCTGTTAATCGCTGCTCCCCTCCGTCAAGCGTGTCAGTCAAAGCCTCCTTCCCACCCTTCGTGACCCCACCCCGCTAACATCTCTCTTCCACCTCGGCCCTCAGCCGGCTCACGAACCCTTCGAGCGAGATGCCCCCCAGGTCCCCCTGCCCGTGCCGGCGGACAGCCACCGCTTCGTCGGCCTCCTCCTTGCCCCCGACGATCAGCATATAGGGGACCTTCTGAAGCTCTGCCTCTCGAATCTTGTAGCCCAGCTTGGCGTCCCTCCGGTCGAGCGTGACGCGGAACCCCTTCGACGCCAGCCGGTCCAACACCCGTTCCGCGTAGGGGAGATGCTGGTCTGACACCGGCAGGATGGTCGCCTGCACCGGGGCCAGCCAGACCGGAAACGCGCCCCCGTAATGCTCGATCAACCCCCCGATGAACCGCTCCATGGAGCCCAGGACAGTCCGATGGACCATCACCGTGCGGTGCTCGTGGCCGTCCTCCCCCACATAGTTGATGTCGAACCGCTCCGGCAGCACCTGGTCCACCTGCACCGTGGGCCCCTGCCACTCCCGGCCCAGGGAGTCCCAGAGTTTGATGTCGATCTTGGGGGCATAGAACGTGCCCCCGCCGGGTTCCACCTCGTATTCCATCTCCCGTCTTTTCAAGATGCTTTCGAGAGATCCGGTGGCCCACTCCCACCCCTCGTCCGATCCCAGGGATTTCTCCGGCCGCGTGGCCAGATAGGCCCTGTATTTGTAGCCGAACGTCGTCATCATGAACTCTACCAGGTCCAGCACCCCGTGGACCTCCCACTCCAGCTGGTCCCTCCGGCAGAAGATGTGCGAGTCGTCCTGCGTGAACCCCCGCACCCTCAGCATCCCCTGCAGCGTCCCCGACCGCTCGTAGCGGTAGACCGTCCCCAACTCGGCGAACCGCAGCGGCAGCTCCCGGTAGCTCCTGAGCGACGACTTGTAGATCAGGATGTGGCCGGGGCAGTTCATCGGCTTCAGCCGATACAGGAACCCCTCGATGTCCAGCGGGGAATACATGTTCTCCGAGTAGGTCTGGAGATGCCCGCTGATCTCGTAGAGCCTCTCGCTGGCGATGTGGGGCGTGTAGACGAGGTCGTACCCCTGCCTCTGATGCTGCGCCCGCCAGAAGTCCTCGATCGCCGCCCGGATGCGCGCCCCCTTCGGGTGCCAGAGGATCAGCCCGGCGCCTAAGTTCTCGTTGACGGAGAACAGGTCCAGGTCCTTGCCCAGGACCCGGTGGTCGCGCCGCCTGGCCTCCTCTAACCTTTGAAGGTGCTCATCCAGCTCCTTCTTCATCGGGAACGAGACGCCGTAGATGCGGTAGAGCATCTTGTTGCGCTCATCCCCCCGCCAGTAGGCCCCGGAGGTGCTCAGCAGCTTGACGGCCTTGATCCGGCCCGTGCTCGGCACGTGCGGCCCGCGGCAGAGGTCGCACCACCGATCCGCGTTCCGGTAGAGGCTGACCGTCTCATCCGGAGGAATGGCCTCCAGGATCTCCAGCTTGTAGGGCTCCTGGAGTTCCCCGAAGATCTTCGCCGCCTCGTCCCGGCTGACCTCCACCCGTTCAAAAGGCTGGTCTTCGGCGGCGATCTTCTGCATCTCGGCCTCGATCTGCCCCAGCTCCTCCGGCGTGAAGGGCCGGGGCACGTCGAAGTCATAGTAGAACCCCCCCTCAATCGGGGGACCGATGGTGACCTTGGCCTCCGGGAACAGCCGCTGCACGGCCTGCGCCATGACGTGGGCCGTGCTGTGCCAGTAGACCTCGTGCCCCTCCGGGCTCGGGAAGGTGACGACCTCCACGCAGGCGTCGGACGCCAGCCTGTGATTCAGGTCCACGAGCCGCCCATCCACCTTCCCGGCCAGGGCCGCTCTCAGGAGACCCGGCCCGATGCCCTCCGCCACCTCCCGGACGGTGACGCCGTCCGGATAAGATCGCCTCGACCCGTCTGGAAACGTAACGTGGATCAATGCATCTGCTCGCAACAAATAAAAACAGCGCGCCGCCTACCCGATCAACGCGCTGAAATCCTGATTAAAAATCAACGCACGTATCCAGCCTCTCCTCCGGGTAAGCAGTGGCCTCTTTTCAACGCTGGATATTCCGCGTAAATCTAAGTTATCAAAGGGGCTTTGTCAAGCAAAAAAAGGCAGTGACGGGTGGGGTTCGCCGCGCTACCCGTCACTGTTTTTTCGTCTCCCCCTCGCTCACAGTGACCTGCCGGTTAGCGGCCACGTCTATCAGCCGGTCCAGCGTCCTCCCCGGCCAGCGCACGACCATCGAGTCCACCTTCGTCGCCGGACCGATCCCGAAGTGGAGCCGGAAATCGTTCTGAGACAAGTAGCTCGACCCGCTCCGCACCTCCTTCACCTGTCCCTGTCCCCCGGCCCAGACCCAGACCCGCGCCCCGACGCCGTCCCGGTTGGAGAGGCGGACCTCACCCTCCCCCGTCACAGGAGAAAGGCGCTTGATACCCCCTCCC
>Ga0156186_1297_pt2 | contig 18856 bp, 17 predicted proteins | sample RifCSPlowO2_12_FD_107839 | JGI IMG/M metagenome (GOLD analysis project Ga0156186, IMG submission 107839) | Candidatus Handelsmanbacteria bacterium RIFCSPLOWO2_12_FULL_64_10
CTGTTTTAATCTCTTGACCATCCCCTGCAATGGGCCTATATTCCTGCTAAAGATACGTAAAGATAGGGATTTTGCGACCAGGAGAGGAGATTTTTTGAGGTGGCCATTCTGAAGGTCGCCCGCCTGGGGCACCCCGTCCTGCGGATGAAGGCGAAGCCCCTGTCCAGGTCCGACATCAAGGGACGCGATGTCCAGCAGTTCGTCGACGACATGGTGGAGACCATGCGGGACTATCACGGGGTCGGTCTGGCCGCTCCGCAGGTCCACGCCTCTTACAGGGTCATCGTGATCGAGGAGCAGGAGGCCTCCGAAGACGGGACGCGGCCGGCGGTTCCGCTGACGGTCCTGATCAACCCGATGCTGGGGCCCGCAGGCGATCAGACGACAGAGGACTGGGAGGGGTGCCTGAGCATCCCCGACCTCCGGGGGAAGGTCCCCCGGTGGGCCTCCACCTCCGTCCGGGCGTTCGACCGGCAGGGACGCGAGGTGGCGTTCGAGGCGCGGGATTTCCTCGCGCGGGTGATCCAGCACGAGGTGGACCATCTGGACGGCGTCGTGTTTCTGGACCGGATGAAGGACATGTCCACGCTCACGTTCCTGCAGGAGTATGCGAGGTACTGGAAAGACGGTGAGGAGTGAGATGACCTCACCCTCCCCCAATGCTGTGGATAAGGCCCTTGAAACCCCCCACCCAGCCTGTCGCTCCCATGAGGTCGCGACCCCTGCCCTCTCTCCGTATACGGAGAGGGAGGGGGTTATGGGGGTGGGTGAGGTCTGTTTTCCCCCTTGGAGGTGATTTTTTTGAAACCTTACGTTGTCTGGTCGATGGCGCTTGTCCTGTCCCTGGCCTTCGCCGGTTGCGGCAAGATCCCCTTCATCGGCAAGAAGGGCGGCCAGGAGGGCGTGGCCTCGGACGAGGTCCTCGTGCAGGCGCTGCAGGACAAGAACCCGGTCGTGCGCAGGGACGCGGTCCGGCTGCTGGGGGAGATGATCGACACGCCGGAGAACCAGGCGAAGAGCGCCCGCGCCCTGGCCGTCGCGCTCAAGGACAGGGATGAGGATATCCGCATAGAGGCGGTCAAGACACTCGGCAACATCGACCCGATCTACAGCAACCGCTACCTCAAAGAGGCGCTGAACGACCGGAGCATCAAGGTGCGGGTGCTGGTGATCCAGGTGATGAAGCAGCAGAACGAGAAGCGGATCGCGGAGGTAAAACAGAAGGCGCTGGAGAAGGAGAAAGAGACGCAGGCCGCGCAGGCCGCGCAGGCCGCGCAAGCGCCGGCGAACCCCCTCCTCGCCCCGACGCCGACGCCTCCGCCGCCGGGGCAGGCGGGACAGTAAGCCAGGGCGGGAGATTGAAAATTGAAAATAGTCGGATCGACCTTAAACAAATTTCGCCCTCTGTCGTCTAAGTTTTAAACAGACCTAACCCCCTAGCCCCCTTCCCCAAAGGGGAAGGGGGAACAGCCAAGCCTTCTCCCCCTCTCCTTCAGGAGAGGGGGATTGGGGGGAGAGGTCTTCATATTGATCCCTCAAGAAAGGAGTCCCCTATGAAGCGCATTTTGTTGCTGACCGCCCTTTCCCTCGGCCTGTTCGCCGCTGATGCCCTTGCCCAGCCGCCCGGTGGCGGAGGAGGGATGGGAGGCGGAAGGGGGATGATGGGGAACCGGCCATCCGGAAGAACCAGGTTTATGTGGATGACGTTCTGCTTCGACCTGAACGCCACGGACGCGCAGGTGGCGAAGGCCTGGCCCGTCTTCCACGAGACTTTCGCCAGGCAGAAGGCCCTCGAAGACAAATATCAGGATGATCCACCTGAAGAGGCGCGAAATGAGATGAGGCAGGTCCAGGCGGACATGGAGGCAAAGGTCAAGGCCCTGCTCACGCCGGAGCAGCAAAAGAAGTTGGCGGACATGGAGGCCCAGCAACAGCAGCGGATGCAGCAGTGGCGGGAGCGCGGCGGGGGGGGAGGGCCGGGCGGCGGCGGACCGCCCAGGTGAGGCACGGAACGGACAGGAAACGTGAAAGCGCCCTTCTGACCGGCTCAGAGGGGCGCGATCTTTTTGCGCGGTTAGCTTGACAACACAGAGGCCGCAACATATCATGGGCTTCATGGAGCCCTGGCGCAAGAACCTCCCTGGTGACGGCAGGCATGAGGGAGCGAGAGCAGGAGACGGGAGGCCGGGCGATGGCAGAGGGATAGGCAAGTGAAACGTGAAACAGGGTGGTGGAACGATCCTGTGAATCGTTGGCGGGGTGGAGACGACCTCACCCTCCCCCTTGCCTGTGGAAAAAGCCCTTCTTGCCCCCTCCCTCTCCGTATACGGAGAGACCGACAGCGAAAGCTGTCGGAAGGTGGGGAGGGGGGAGGGGGATGGGGGGTGGGTGAGGTCTCATCCCTGTCTTCTATACTCCGGGTTCACCAGGTTCTCCGGCGCCTGGCCGGTCAGCACGCGCCGGCACTCCAACGCGGTCTTGGTCTGAAGCTCCTGGAGCGACTCCGTGGAGTAGAACGCCGCGTGGGGGGTGTGGATGACGTTGTCTAAGGCGATGAGCCGGTCTCCGGCCTCGGGCGGCTCCCTCCGGCGCACGTCGAGGGCGGCGCCGGCGATCTGCCCGGACCGGAGGGCCTCGCAGATGGCCTCTTCGTCGACGATGTCGCCCCGCGAGGTGTTGATCAGGAAGGCGGTCGGCTTCATCCGGCGGAGGCGGTCCGCGTTGATCAGCCCCCGCGTCTGGTCCGTGGAGGGGCAGTGGACCGAGACGAAGTCCGAGGTCGCGAGGAGCGTCTCCAGGTCCACGGCCCGGACGCCCGCGGGGGCGGCCTGCTCCGGGGTGAGCGAGGGGGAGCAGGCGATCACCCCCAGGCCGAAGGCCCTGGCGCGCGGGACCACGCAGCGGGCGATCTTGCCGAACCCGATCAGGCCCAGGACGCGGCCGGTCAGGCGGCTCAGGGGGAGGCCCTCCTGGATGCCCCACGTCCCGGCCCGGATGCGGCGGTCGAACAGCGCGGTCTTGCGCGAGAGGGTCAGCAGCAGGGAGAGCGTGTGCTCCGCGACGTCCTCCAGACAGTAGGCGGGCACGCGGGTGACCGGGATGCCCCGCTGCGTGGCGAAGGCCACGTCGATGTTGTCTAAGCCGATGCCGTAGCGGGAGATCACCCGGAGTCGCGGGGCGGACTCGATGACCTTCCGCGTGGTCCGCGCCCAGCAGGTCATGATCCCCTCCACGTCGCGGGCCAGGCCCGCGAGCGTCCCCTCCTCCCCGTTCGGAGAGGCCACCACCTCGTATCCGATCTCGCCTAAAATCCCCTTCTCGATCTCTAAGTCCGGCCAGGCGTAGTCCGTGACGAGCACCTTGCGGGCCATGAACACCCTCCTTTCCAGGGTTAAAGCCCTCTCCTTTCCGTCGTTTATCGTTCATAATCTACAACTTACACACCGCTGTCCGCAACCTAAAATTTCCTTTATACCCCCATAAAAATTACCGATTTGACGGGGCGTCGGACATGCTCTATCTTCAGATCATCTATTGAAAGGAGCGAAATCGTGCATGACTTTCGACTGATCGTCTTCTACACCGTGGCCGAGAAGGGGAGCTTCTCGCGCGCGGCTAAGGCCCTCTACCTCACGCAGCCCGCCGTGACCTTTCAGGTCAAGCAGCTCGAAGAGGAGTACGGGACGCCGCTGTTCCACCGCGCGCCGGAGGGGATCTCGCTCACGAAGGCCGGGGAGATCCTGCGCCGCTACGCCGGGGAGATCATGGCCCTCTACGCCGCCGCAGACCGGGAGATCGGCGCCCTGACGGGGCTGCTGCGGGGCCGGCTGGTCATCGGGGCCAGCACCACGCCCGGCGAGTATCTCCTCCCCAAGATCGTCGGGGCCTTCAAGCGGGAGCGCCCCCAGGTGGAGATCGTCATGGAGATCGCCAACACGGACGAAGTCGTCCGAAAACTGGTCGAGGGGGCGTTCGACCTGGGCGTGGTCGGGAGGCCGGTGGACTATCCCCGACTGGTCCAGGAGGCGTTCGGGGACGACGAGATCGTGGTCGCGGCCTCATCGCACAGCGAGCTGGCCCGTGAGACGGACCTGGACGCCGGGGCGCTCAGGGCGCACCGGCTGATCCTGCGCGAGGAGGGGTCGGCCACCCGGCAGACGGCCCTGGACGCCCTGGCGGCGGCCGGGGTCAGGGCAGAGGACCTGAACATCGCCATGAGCCTGGGCAGCACGGAGGCGATCAAGGCCGCGGTGGAGGCGGACCTGGGCATCTCCCTGATCTCCCGGTGGGCGCTCCTCAAGGAGGTGCGCCTCGGCACGATCGTCTCGCTGAGGGTGAAAGGGGTCGATCTCCGCCGTCAGTTCTACCTCGTCCACGGGGGCAAGCTGCGCTCCCCGGCGGCGGAGCAGTTCCTGGCCTTCGTCCGGGCGTTCGACCTGAAGGAGCTGTCTTGAAAGCGGCCATTCGCGCGCAGTTCAACCGCCAGGCGGCCTGCTATCTCCGGGGCAGCGGCATGGACGATCCCGAAGTGCTGGACCGGATGGTGGCGGCGGTCTGCCCCGGCCCTGCGGACCGGGCGCTGGACGTGGCGTGCGGGGCGGGGTTCCTGGCCCTGGCCCTGGCCCGGCGCGCGGGGGAGGTCGCGGGGGTGGACCTGTCCGAGCGGATGCTGGCCGAGGCCGGGCGTCTGCGGATCGAACAGGGGGCGGAGAGCGTGGCCTTCCTGCGGGGCGACGCGGAGCATCTCCCGTTTGGGGACGGACGATTTCAGGCGGTCACGTGCAAGCTGGCCTTTCACTACTTTCCGGGCGCGGCCCGCGCCCTGTCGGAGATGCGGCGCGTCCTGACGCCGGGCGGCCGCCTGGCGCTGATGGACCGGGTCGCCTCGGAGGACCCGGAGCACCGGGCCTGGCACATCCGCATCGAGCAGGCCCGGACGCCGTCCAAGCCCCGCCTGTATGCCCCATCTGAGATCGTGGGCCTGCTCATGGAGGCGGGGTTCGAGGTCGTGGATCAGCGGGCATGGACGCGGCGGATGGACTTTGAGGACTGGGTCCGGAGGACGGGGGCTTCGGAGGAGATGGCCCGTCGCGCCCGTGACCTGCTGGTCGCCTCCATCCCTGGCGACCGGGCCGGGCTCGACCCGAGGTGGGAGGGGGAGCGGTTGACGTTTGCGATGCCGGAGTTTCTCGTTGTGGCGCTCAAAAAGCGCGGAGACAAATCATGTTAAGACATCTGACCCTCTTCTCCGTGGATCATCCTCGCCTGGTCATCGGCCTGACGCTGGTTATCACGCTCCTGTTCGCGGCACAGCTCCCCCGGATAAAGACGGACACCGACCCCAAACACATGCTCCCGGCCACCTCGCCGGTGCGGGTCTACAACGACCAGGTGGAGCGGTGGTTCGAGCTGCACCCCGACGTGATCGTGCTGGGAATCGTCAACGAGAAGGGGCTGTTCAACCCGGAGACCCTGCGACGCATCGCGGAGATCACCGACGACATCCTGAGGATCGACGGGGTCATCGTCCGGGACGTGACGAGCTTCACCACCGCCGACAACGTGGTCGCCTCCGGGGAGGGCATCACGGCGCGGCCCATTTTGGAGGGCGTGCCGAACTCCTCGGAGCAGATTGCAGCATTCCGGGCGTCCCTCTACGCCAACCCGCTCCTGATGGGCCGGCTGGTCTCGCGGGATGGGACAACCACAGCCATTTATGTCCCCATCGAGCCGACGGCCAACGGGAAGGAGATCGCGGACCGCATCCGGGAGGTCATCCACAAGCGGGGCGGCGAGGAACGCTACTACCTGGCCGGCGACCCGGTGGCGAGGGACACCTTCGGGGCGGAGATGTTCCGGCAGATGGGCATCTTCTCCCCCATCGCCGGGATGATCATGTTCATCGCCCTCTACGCGATGTTCCGCAACCTGGCGCTGGTCATCGCCAACATGCTCGTGGCGATGCTGAGCGTCATCTGGAGCGTTGGGTTGCTGATCGGCGTGGGCCTCCCTGTGCACATCATGAGCTCCATGATCCCGGTCTTCCTGATGGCGATCAGCACCGACAGCGTCCACATCTTCAACGAGTTCGCCTTCCGGCTGGCCGAGGTGAAGGATAAAAGGCGGGCCATCCTCGACACCATGGCCGTCGTCGGGTCGCCTGTGTTTTACACCGATCTGACCACGGCCGCGGGCTTCGCCTCCCTGGCCGCCGGGTCGATCATCCCGGTCCGGGTGTTCGGCATCTTCGTGGCCTTCGGGACGCTCGTCGTTCTCTTGATGAGCTTTACGCTGATCCCCGCCGCCCTGACCCTGCTCCGGGAGGACCGGCTGCTTCGAGGGCGGGATGGAGAGGGGGAAGGCGCAGCATCGCGTGGGCTGGGGTGGCTCGGCAGGATGGGCATTTATAGGGGCAAGGCCGTCCTGGTCGTGGGCCTGGTCCTGTTTCTCTTAGCCGGCGTCGGGATGGCGCACATCCGCATCAACAACAACATGGTCGCCTGGTTCAAGCGGGGGAGCGAGGTCCGGCAGGCCGACGCCGTGATGAACGTCAAATTGGGCGGGACCTCGACTGCCTACATCGTGGCCGCGGGCAGGGAGGAGGGGGCGATGAAGCGCCCGGAGGTCCTGAGCTATATCGAGGGACTCCAGCGACACATAGAGGGGGACCCGCTCGTCGGGAAGACGACCTCCGTGGCAGACTACGTGAAGCGTATCCATCGCGTGCTCCACGAGGACAAACCGGAGTTCGAGGTGATCCCATCCTCAGAGGAGGTGATCGGACAGTACCTCTTCCTGTTCGGGATGTCCGCCAGGCCCTCTGACCTCAACAACGTGGTGGACTATCCCTACCAGAAGGCCAACATCCACCTTCAACTCAAGACGTGGGACGCAGAGGCCATGCGGCGCGTGATGTGGCTGGTGGACGGCTATGCCGCCTCCCATCCCATAGACGGCGTGACGTTCCGGCCAGCGGGCATCGCCTACTTCAACATGGTCTGGAACGACGAGGTGCTCTACGGCATGCTGGAGGGGTTCATCCTGTCGGTGATCCTGGTATACTTCCTGATGGCCCTGAGCTTCCGCTCCTTCAAGTGGGGGGCCGTGAGCTTCATCCCGCTCATCTTCACTATCGTCCTGATCTATGGGTTCATCGGGTTCATCGGGAAGGACTTCGACATGCCGATCTCCGTCCTGTCCACCCTCTCCCTGGGTATGGCGACGGACTTTGCCGTCCACTTCGTCAACCGTTTCAGGCGGAGGTACGGGGAGACACCGGACGTGGAGCAGGCCCTGCTCTGGACGGTCGGGAGGCCGGGCCGGGGGATCGTGCGGAACGCCGTCCTGTTCGCCCTCGGCTTCTCCAGCATGGTCTTCGCCGCCCTCACGCCCTACATTACGGTCGGGCTGTTCATGGCGGCGATCATGCTGCTGAGTTCGTTAGCCACGTTGATCTACCTGCCCGCCCTCGTCAGCCTGTTCAGGGGCCGGTTCTTGAAAAAGGATTTGTCATGAACCACACCGGAAGAAGGATCGCCCTCGCCCTCCTAACCCCGTGCCTGCTCGCGGCATCTGCCCTTTCTGCTCAGGAGAAGACGCCCCCCGAGGAGATCGTGAGGCGGTCGCGCCTGACCTTCTTTTATGCGGGCGAGGACATGAAGGCGAAGGTGCGCATGCGGCTGGTCAACCCGCAGGGCAAGGAGCGCGTCCGGGCCATGACGATGCTCAGAAAGGATCAACAGGAGGGGGGTGAGCAGAAGTATTTTATCTACTTCCACCAGCCCGCCGACGTGCGGGACATGACCTTCATGGTCTGGAAATATCCGGGAAAGGACGACGACCGGTGGCTCTACATCCCTGCCCTGAAACTCGTGCGCCGCATCGCGGCGAACGACAGCCGCTCCAGTTTCGTCGGCTCTGACTTCACCTATGAGGACATCTCCGGGCGAGACCCGGAGGAGGATACGTATACGCTCGTCAGGGAGGAGGCCCTCAACGGGAGGGCGTGTGACGTGGTCAGAAGCGCCCCCAAGTCGGAGAGGAGCGCCGACTACAGCTATAAGCTCGCGTGGTTCGACCGGATGAGCCACCTCCCCCTGAAGGAGGAGTATTACGACAGGCGGGGGGATCTCGCCAGGGTATTCACGGCGGAGGAGGTAAAGGAGGTCCAGGGCCTCCCGACGGTGACGAAACGGACGATGAAAAACCTCCAGAGCGGCCACCGGACGGAGGTCACCTTTGAGGAGATCAAGTACAACCTCGGTCTCTCTGACGATCTGTTCACAGAGCGTTACCTCAGAAGCGCCCCGCCAGAGGCAAGATGAGACGGCAGACGATTGTTAAGCTAATAGTTCTTAGCTGTTTAATGCCCACTGCCTCCGTGACCGTATGGGGCGGGGAGGTCTCCCTTCACGGCTTCGCTCAGGTCAACTATGCGATGCGGGTTGCCACCGGCCTCCCGGCGGGATGGCCGGCGCGGGAGCGGGACTTCCTCCTGGGCGAGGAGCGGTTTCAGCTTGAATGTGCGCGCACATCAGCGGCGAGCGGGTTTTCCACCAGGGTTGATCTCTTCCATGACGCCGTTGACGGTGGAGCACGGCTCAACTTACGCGAGGCTTATCTCGACCTCTCCGTTAGAAGGCTTGACCTTCGGGTTGGACGACAGATCATTACCTGGGGCGCCGGCGATCTGGAGTTCATCAACGACGTCTTTCCGAAGGACTGGGGGGCGTTTCTGTCGGGAGCGCCGATGGAGTACCTGAAGATCGGGGTGGATGCCCTCAACCTGAACGCCCACGCCCGGTCGTTCTCGATCCAGGCGATCGTCCTCCCCTTTTTCGCGCCGGACAACACCCCGACGGCGGATCGTTTCGTCTTCTTCAACCCATTTCCCCCGCGAACGCTAACGGAGACTGTCAAACCCTCTCCAAGACGAACGAACGTCGAGGCCGCCTTCCGGCTGTATGGGACTCATCGGGGTTACGACCTGGCCCTTTACGCCTACCGGGGCTTCCTCCGGTCTCCAGGGGCGCGGTTTGACCCGGCCGCCGGGAAGGCGACCTTCTTCTACCCGAAGCTCGGGGTCTACGGGGCAAGCCTCCAGGGCGCTTTTCTGAAAGGTCTCCTCTCCCTTGAGGGGGGGCTCTACGACTCCCGTGAGGACCGGGAGGGGACCGACTCCTCGGTGGAAAACTCACACCTCCGTTTCCTCGCAGGCTATCAGAAGGCGTTCGGGGCGAACTTCACCCTCGGCCTTCAGTACTACGGGGAGCGGATGCTCCGATACGACGCCTACCGGCGGACGCTCCCAGCCGGATTTCCCATCCGGGATGAGACGAGATCGTACCTCACAGCGCGGCTGACGCAACTCCTCAAGTACCAGACGGTGCGAGTATCACTCTTTATTTTTTACAGTCCGACCGAGGAGGACCATTATATTATTCCCGAAGTGCGGTATAGCTTCTCCGATGATCTCTGGGGCGCTATCGGAGGAAACCTTTTCGGTGGGAAATACGATACTTCGTTCTTCGGGCAGTTTAATAAGAATGATAATGTCTATCTGACGATGCGGTACAGCTTTTGAGGAGAACAATATGAGCGGCAAAACGATCGTGATCTTAGGTGGCGGCGTGGGGGGGCTGGTCGCGGCCAACGAACTGCGGCGATACCTGCCGAGCGAGCATCGCGTCGCGCTGGTGGAGAAGAGCGCCCGGCACGCCTTCGCCCCCTCCTTCCTCTGGCTGATGACCGGCGACCGGAGGCCAGAGCAGATCACCCGCGACCTGCGCGACCTGGTGCGGCCGGGTGTCTCGGTGATTCAGGCTGAGGCCCGCTCCATTGATCTGACTGGCCGACGGGTCCAAACCGACGCGCAGCCGGTCAGCTACGACTACCTGATCATCGCCCTCGGCGCAGAGCTTGCGCCCGAATCCATCCCCGGCCTGTCCGACGCCGCGCACACGTTCTACACGTTCGACGGCGCAGAGAGGTTGCGCGATGCGCTGCAAACCTTCTCCGGCGGAAAGGTGGCCGTGGTGGTCAGCGCCCTGCCCTACAAGTGTCCCGGCGCGCCGCACGAGGGGGCGATGCTCATCGCCGACCATTTCCGCAGGCGAGGCATACGCGATAAGGTGGACGTGCATCTGTTCACCCCGGAGCCACAGCCGATGCCGGTGGCCGGACCTGTGCTCGGCGACATGGTCAGGCAGATGCTGGAGGGGAAGGGGATCGCTTTCCATCCCCTGCACAAACTGACTTCGGTCAATCCACAAGCTCATGAGTTGATCTTCGAGGGGAAGGAGCCGGTCAGGTACGACCTGCTCGTGGCGATCCCGCCGCATCGCGGCCCTCGGCTCGTCCGGGAGGCGGGCCTGGCCAATGAGGCGGGATGGTTACCGGTGGACCGCGCCACGCTGGCGACCACGCACGAGAGTGTCTACGCCATCGGCGACGTGACAGCGGTCCCCATTCCGGGTCGCTGGAAGCCAGACGTGCCGCTGATGCTGCCCAAGGCCGGCGTGTTTGCCCACGCGCAGGCCGAGGTCGTGGCACATCGCATTGCCGCAGAGATCAGCGGGACGGACGCCAGAGACACGTTTTGTGGAGATGGTTACTGCATGCTGGAGGCCGGGGAAGACCTGGCAGGGTTTGCATTTGGCAACTTCTTTGCCGAACCCTCCCCCCAGGTCCAGCTCAAGCAGATCGGGAAGGCATGGCATCTGGGCAAGGTGCTGTTCGAGAAGTGGTGGTTAGCGCCGTTCGGGATGAGGCGTGAGACTCTGAGGATGACCATCCAGCTCGGGGGCAAGGCATACGGCATCCCGGTCGTCTTGTGAGTATGAAATATGTTGCACATCATCTGGGACACGCGGGGCTACTTCTTCTGGCTCCTGATGGTATCGCTGTTCTGCTGGACGCTGGAACGGCTGACGCCGTGGCGGCCGCAGCAGAGGGCGCTCAGAGGGCAGATCGGGCAGGACGTCTTCTTCCTGGTCTTCAACGGCCACTATGCGGGCGTGTTGATCGCCTATCTCTCCAACTGGCTCATTCAACAGGTGAACCCCCTGCCGGGCGGCTGGCGCATCCCGTCGCCGGAGACCATTCAACTCTTGTCCGGCAGCCCCCTCTGGGCGCAGTTCGCCGTCTTCCTCGTCGCGAAGGACCTCCTCGAATGGGGCGTGCACAACCTGCTGCACCGCGTGCCGTGGCTGTGGGCGTTTCACAAACTCCATCACAGCATCGAGGAGCTGGACTGGATCGGCAATTTCCGGTTCCACTGGATGGAGATCGTGGTCTACAGGAGCCTGACCTACCTGCCGCTGGTGATGCTCGGCGTGGACGGAAACGTCATCCTCTGGATCGCCGTGGTCTCCACCCTCATCGGCCATCTCAACCACGCCAACCTGAGGATCGACTGGGGGCCTCTGCGCTACGTCGTCAACTCCCCGCGCTTTCACGTGTGGCACCACGACGCCGTCCTGCACGGCGGGTGCGGACAGAACTACGGCATTGTGTTCAGCCTGTGGGACTGGCTTTTCGGGACCGCGTACCTGCCGGCTGACGAAGAACAGCCCGCCCGGCTCGGCTTCGAGGGCCTGGAGGCGTTCCCCAGGTCGCTCCCGCTGCGGCTGATCTATCCTCTGGGGGCTTTGTTCAAACGATCTTAGGACTACGCGCGATGTCACTTCCTCCCATCCTCTCCGGCCTCGTGATCGGCGTGGCCTACGGCTACATCGCCAGTCGCGGGAAGTTCTGACTCAGCTCCGGCTTTCGCCATCTCCTGGTCAGGAGAGAGACGATCCGGTTTCGCGCCTTCCTGCTGGCCGTCGCCGTCCAGATGCTTCTGCTCCCTGCCCTCACGGCATTCGGGCTGATTCGTCCGGCCATCCCTGCCTTCTACCCCCTCGGCGCGGTCATCGGGGGATACCTTTTCGGGATGTCCATGTCGTGGGCAGGAGGATGCGCGGCGGGGGTCTGGTACAAGGCCGGGGAGGGGGACTTCAGCGCGCTCTTAGCTGGCCTGGGGATGGCGGTCGGAGCGGCTGCGATGGAAGAAGGGCCTCTCCTCCCCCTCCGGGAGGCGCTCCAGGGCCCTCTGACGACGGAGGCCCTGCGGGGCGCGACCCTCCCTCACCTGCTGGGGCTTCAGAGCGGCTGGCCTCTCATCTCCCTCGTGGCCGTTCTTTTTCTGATCTATCTTTTTCGTCAGCCCTCCGCCGCCCCGTCCTGGTCCTCGTGGGGGTGGAAGCGGACCGTGCTGCTGATGGGAGGCCTGGGCCTCTTCTCCTGGCTCTTCGCCCGACGGGTGGACGCGCCCTTCGGGATGGCCGTCATCCCGGGGGCGGTGGATCTGGTCGAGTACACCGCGAAGGGAGAGGGCTATCGCCTCGGCTGGTTCCTCTTCATCCTTATAGGAATTCCCCTGGGAGGTTATCTGGCCGCCCGCCGCTCCGGCCCGGTGTCTCCGGAAATCTCCGCTGACGGGGGGCTCTGGAAGGCAGTCGCAGGCGGCCTTCTGCTCGGATCGACGTCCTCCCTGGCCGCCGGCTGCACGGTGGGGCACAGCCTGATCGGCGTGCCGCTCCTCTCCGTCGGGAGCCTCGTCACGACGGTCTTCATTATCCTCGGAAGTTGGACGGCGGGGCATCTTGAGCGTTTGAGTTGAGTGGAAAGGAGGTGAGGGTTCAAGCTTCGTTCGTCCTGAACTGGCGCGTTTCCTCGAGGCCGACGTGCGCCGGCCTTGTCACATAGATTCCAAGGAGGTCAGTATGTCACAACCTGTCTCAACCCCGATAGACGAACAACATGTCCCTGCCGCTGTGTGTCCGCTGAACCTGAACGTGGGCGCCCTGCGCCGGGCCGTGCAGAAGGAGTACGAGGAGGTGGCGACCCACCCCACCAAGGGCTTTCACTTCCACACCGGACGGCCGCTGGCGGCCATGCTCGGCTACGACGCGGGGGAGGTGGACCCACTGCCTGACGTGGCCGTCGAGTCCTTCGCGGGGGTGGGCAACCCGTTCATCTGGGGGGCCCTGCGGTCCGGCGAGTCCGTGGTGGAGGTGGGGAGCGGGGCCGGGCTGGACGCCCTGATCGCGGCCAGGCAGGTGGGGCCCGCAGGCCGGGTCGTCGGCGTGGACATGACGCCGGCGATGCTGGAGAAGGCGCGGGCCAACGCCGGCCTGGTGGGCCTGACCCACGCGGCCTTCCGGGAGGGCCTGGCGGAGGCCCTGCCCGTCCCGGACGGGAGCGCGGATGTGATCACCTCCAACGGGGTGATCAACCTCTGCCCCGACAAGGAGGCGGTGTTCCGGGAGCTGTATCGCGTCCTCAAGCCTGGCGGGCGGCTCCAGGTCGCGGACATCATCGTGAAGCGGGCCGTGCCCCAGGACGCGCGGGAGGACATCGACCTCTGGACCGGCTGAATTGCCGGGGCTCTCCTGGAAGGAGAGACGAAGGCCGTGATCGAGGCGGCGGGATTCAGGGGCGTGCGGTTCTCGGAGCGGCGCTGGGACGCCTTCAGCGGCTCGACCTCGGAGAGCAGCGCCGCCAAGTTTGGCACGGAAGGGGTCGCAATTTACGCGGTCAAACCGCATTGATATAAGGAGGTGCGAAATGGCAAAACTCCTTTTCATGGGCGTGCACGGATCGGCGGACCCGACGAACGCGGCCATGCCGTTCATCATGGCCAACGGCGCCGCCGAGGCCGGGCACGAGGCGCAGATCGTGCTGGCCAACGAGGCCGTCTGCCTGATGAGTCAGACGGTCGCCGACAACCTGATGCCGTTCGGCTGGCCCCCCTTCAAGGAGGTCCTGGCCGGGACGATCTCGCACGGCATCCGCATCCACGTCTGAACGCGCTGCTCCCGCGCCCGTGGGGTTGCGGAGAAGGACCTGGAGGGCAAGAACGCCGAGTTCACCACGCCGCCGAAGATCGCCAATCTGCTGGCCTGGGCGGACAGCACGGCCGGTTTTTGAAGGGTGAAACACGAAAACCCCCTACCCTCCCCCATCATAGCGGCAAAGCCCTTATGCCCCTCCCTCCCCCCACGTGTGGGGGAGGGAGGGAATGGGTGGGTGGGGGGTTAAGATACCTTCTATAAATGATGAATGGCGGCCCCGGCTGGATTGTATTATATTTTATGTTCAGTGTCGGGACCTACGCCCATGGCTGGCTCAGATCGGCCCCTGCCGAACATCGCGCGGAGGCCATAGCCGGAGGCGCAACGGCGAAGGGGTAGAGACTCGAAAGGTGTGAGGTCAGATCATAGAAAGGAGGTAAACCGCGGCCAGGATGGATTGACCCGGTCAAAGAGGACTTTTCTCGAAGCTGGTCCACTCCAGCTTTGCCATATACAACCCAAGGAGGCATCCGATGCGCAAGCACATTTTCCTGATCGTCCTGGGCCTGCTAATCGTCGCTGCGGGGTCAGCGGTCGGGGCGGATACGAAGACCGCCGCTGCTCCGGCGCCCGACTGGGCGCTCAACGCGACCATCATCGAGGCGTGCAGCTGCCCCATGTTCTGCCAATGCTACTTCAACGCGGCGCCGGCGGGGCACAGCGGCGCCGGACACGAAGGGCACGGCGCGAGCGAGCACTTCTGCCGGTTCAACAACGTGTTCCGTGTCAACAAGGGGAACTACGGCACGGTCAAGTTGGACGGCGCGAAGTTCTGGGTGGCGGGCGACCTGGGCGGCGACTTCTCGAAGGGGCAGATGGACTGGGCCGCGCTGACGTTCGACCCGTCGGTGACGAAGGAGCAGCGGGACGGGATCGCCGCCGCCCTGGGGCGCCTCTACCCGGTGAAGTGGGGTTCGTTCGCCATCGCGCAGGACGCCCCGATCGAGTGGAAGGCCACGAAGGACCGCGCCGAGGCCCGGCTGGACGGGGGGAAGGCCGGCGAGGTGGTGCTCAAGCGCACGCAGGGGATGACCGACGAGCCGGTGGTGATCAAGAACCTGAAGTACTGGGGCGCGCCCCGGAACGACGGGTTCGTCCTGATGCCCAACGAGGTCGAGGCCTACCGGGCGGGGACCAAGCCGTTCGAGTTCAAGGGCACCAACGGGTTTATGATCACGTTCGATATCGCGTCGAAGGACGTGGCGGCGGCCAAATAGCCTGAGTGTGAGCGTCCGCAAACGCCAAAAGCGCCTCCGGCCTCCGGGCCGGGGGCGCTTCGCTTGTACAGGGGGGTGGACGCGGGCAAGGAGAATGTGGCAATCCGGGTTGAATTCTATTATATTTGGGGCGCGAGAGGCAGCCCCCTACCCACCCCCCAGGCTGTTGAAAAGCTTTGACCCCCCTCCCTCCCCCCACACGTGGGGGAGGGAGGGGGGAATAGCCTGGTCTTCAGCAATGGGGGAGAGTGGGGGCTGTCCGATCCCCTGCTTTTGAGCCTTTCTCATCGAGGTACCTATGCCCTCCAATGTCCGCCTGACGGCCTTCAGCCACGGCGCAGGCTGAGCGTGTAAGATCGGTCTTCAGGACCTGAAGGCGCACGTGCTGCGCCACATCCCTAAAATCAGCGACCCGAACCTCCTGGTGGGCACGGAGACGGCGGACGACGCGGCGGTCTACCGGATCGACGACCGGCAGGCGCTCGTGCTGACGGTGGACTACTTCACGCCCGTCGTGGACGACCCCTACGCCTTCGGGCAGATCGCGGCGGCCAACGCCCTCAGCGACGTCTACGCCATGGGCGGGCGTCCGATGACGGCCCTGAACATCGTGGGGTTCCCGAAGCAGTCCCCGGACCTGCCGCTCGAAGTCCTGGGGGACATCCTGCGCGGCGGGGCGGACAAGGCCGCGGAGGCGGGCATCTTCATTGTGGGCGGCCACTCCATCGACGACCCGGAGCCCAAGTACGGGCTGTTCGTCGTGGGGATGATCCACCCGGACCGCATCCTGACGAACGCCGGGGCCAGGCCGGGGGACCGGCTGGTCCTGACCAAGCCCATCGGGACCGGGATCATCAGCACGGCGATCAAGCGGGGCGCGGCCCCGAAGGCCGTGATCGACCGGGCCGTGGAGGTGATGGCCACGCTCAACCGCGCGGGGTGCGAGGCCGCCCTGGGCGTGGGCGTGAACGCCTGCACGGACGTGACGGGCTACGGCCTGCTCGGCCACCTGCGCGGCATGGCCGTGGGCAGCGGCGTGGGGGCCACCGTGCGCCTGGGCGATGTGCCCGTGCTGGCCGGCGTGCGCGACCTGCTCGAACGGGACCTGGCCCCCGGCGGCACGCACAACAACCTGGAGCAGCTGCGCGCGGACGTGGCGTTCGACCCGGCCCTGTCCGAGAACGACCGGCTCCTGCTGTGCGACGCGCAGACCTCCGGGGGGCTTCTCCTCTCGGTCCCCCCGGACCGGGCAGGCCGGCTGATCGAGGCCCTGAAAGCGGCGGGGACGCCCGCTGCCGCGGAGGTGGGGGAGGTCACGGAGGGGGAGGCGGGGCGCATTCAGGTAATCCCATGACATACGCGATTAGCTCCTACCGGTTCGACGTCGAACGTTTCTTCCCGGACTCCCTGTTCCGGGCGATCACGAACGTCCGGGTGAAACACCCGGAGGTGATCCTGGAGGAGGCCGTCTCCCGCCGCCGCCGGCCCCGCCTGACCGGGGAGGATGGAAAACTCATGATCCTGGCGGCGGACCACCCGGCTCGTCGCCTGACGGCCTCGGCGGGCGATCCCCTGATCATGGGGGACCGTCGCTCCTACCTGGGGCGCATCCTGCGCGTCCTCCTCAACCCGGCCTGCGACGGGGTGCTGGGCGCCCCGGACATCGTGGACGAGCTTCTGATCGTCAACGCCCTGCTGAGGAAGGTGGGCGGCCCGCCCCTGCTGGACGACCGTCTCCTGGTCGGTTCGATGAACCGGGGGGGGCTGGCAGGCTCGGCGTTCGAGATGGACGATGCGTTCACGGCGCACACGGTCGAGAGCATGGTGCAGTATCGCCTGGATGCCGCCAAGCTCCTGCTCCGTCTCGACCTGGAGGACCCGGCATGCGTCCGCACGCTTGCGGCGTCGGCGCAGGCCGTGACCGCGTGCCGTCGCGCCGACCTCCCGATCTTCGTGGAGCCCCTGCCCGTGCGGAAGACGCCGGAGGGCTACCGGGTGCAGAAGGAGGCGGCGGAGCTGATCAAGACGGTGGGCGTGGCCTCGGCCCTGGGGGAGTCCTCCGCAGGCACCTGGATTAAAATCCCTTATTGCGAGGGATACGAGGCCGTGGCCCGGTCCACGACCTGTCCCGTGCTGATGCTGGGTGGGGAATCCCACGGCGACCCCACCCCCGTGATCCGGGAGTTTGCGCAGGGGATGCGGGTCGGCGGCGCCGTCCGGGGGGCGCTCGTGGGCCGGAACGTCCATCACCCCGGCGCGGACGATCCCCTCGCGGTCTCGCTGGCGGTCACGGGCATCGTGCACGAGGGGCTGGATGCGGAGGGGGCGATCGAGCGGTTGATGAGCGGGCGGGGGCAGGAGATGGATGCGATTGCGAAATATTTTGAGTAGGGAAAGACAGACCTAACCCCCTCGATCCCCCTTCCCCAGAGGGGAAGGGGGAAGACACTACTTCCTCCGATACCTTTCTCCCCCTCTCCCCCTGGGAGAGGGGAGGGCAGGGGTCGCGACCTTATGGGAGCGACAGGTGGGGTGGAGGGGGAGAGGTCTGTTTTGCATTTTGCGATTTCTTGAGGAGTTTCTCATGCGCGTACTGGTCATCGGCGCCGGAGGGCGCGAACACGCCCTCTGCTGGAAGCTGACGCAGAGCCCGAAGCTGACACGGCTCTACGCCGCGCCGGGCAATCCCGGTATGGAGCAGCTCGCCCAATGCGTCCCCATCCAGGCGATGGACATAGACGGACTGCTTGCCTTCGCGCGGGGGGAGAGGATCGACCTGACCATCGTGGGGCCGGAGGATCCGATGGCCGCCGGGATCGCGGACCGGTTTGAGGCCGCGGGTCTCAGGGTCTTCGGACCCCCGCAGAAGGCCGCCGAGATCGAGTCGAGCAAGGCGTTCGCGCTGGGCCTGATGCACAAATATGGGGTTCCGACGGCGGACTACGCGGCGTTCACGGACCCGGAGAAGGCCGAGGCGTATCTGAACAAAAGGCGCGCCCCCATCGTCATCAAGGCGGACGGGCTGGCCGCCGGGAAGGGGGCCATCGTCTGCGCCACGATGGAGGAGGCGCGTCAGGCGGTCCATCAGGTCATGGTCCAGCGGGCCTTCGGGGTCTCCGGGGACACCCTGGTCGTCATGGACTACCTGGAGGGGGAGGAGGCCTCCATCCTCGCGCTGACGGACGGGGAGGATGTAGCGATGCTCGCCCCGTCCCAGGACCACAAGCGCATCTTCGACGGGGATCGTGGGCCGAACACGGGCGGCATGGGGGCCTACGCCCCGGCCCCGGCCGTGACCGACGCGGTCCTGGCCGACGTGCGGGAGCGGATCGTCCTGAGGATCCTCCGGGCGATGAAGGCCGAGGGCCGGCCCTACAGGGGGGTGCTCTACGCAGGGATCATCCTGACGGCGGACGGGCCGAAGGTGATCGAGTTCAATTGCCGGTTCGGAGACCCTGAAACTCAGGTGGTCCTCCCGCTCCTGGAGGCGGACCTGCTGGACCTCTGCCTGTCTGTCTGTGAAGGCCGCGTCAGGGAGGTCTCGGTCCCGTCCCCTCGCCGGGCCGCGGCCTGCGTCGTGCTCGCCTCGGAGGGGTATCCCGGCGCCTACCCGAAGGGGCGCGCCATCTCCGGCCTGGACGAGGTGGAAGGGATGCCGGACACGGTCGCCTTCCACGCGGGGACGGCCCGGCAGGACGGGCGGATGGTGACCGCGAGCGGGCGCGTTTTAGGCGTCACGGC
>Ga0156186_1345_pt2 | contig 18820 bp, 14 predicted proteins | sample RifCSPlowO2_12_FD_107839 | JGI IMG/M metagenome (GOLD analysis project Ga0156186, IMG submission 107839) | Candidatus Handelsmanbacteria bacterium RIFCSPLOWO2_12_FULL_64_10
CTTCGAAGACTGTATCCTGAATGACAAGCAGCCGACGGTTGACGCAGTGCAGGGGGCCAAGACGACGGCGATCAGTTATGCCGGTCTGGAGTCGATCGAGACAGGGCGATCGGTCAAGGCGCGAACCGACTTCTGAGGAGGTATAGCGTTTTCGCCAAACTTGGTTAAGGTGTTGCAAAGGAGGTCAGGATGAGGGGCTTGAATGTTGCAACTGTGACGCTCATAATCCTGTTTGCCTGCGCCGCATCTGGGCGGGCGGGTGATCTTGAAGGGAGATGGGGCCTGGGTGCCTTCGGCAGCTACTACGCCCCACTTTTCAAGTTCCGCGATATGTACGATCAAGGAGGAAAGTTCGGGGCCACTGTCAACTACGTGGCGCGCCCAAAATGGATCGCAGAGGTGGAGGGCCACTACGCCAGAATGTCTGGCGGGAAACTGAAAGAGGCCAGGTTCACGTTTCCTGCGGACGGTTTGCAATACGCGAGCGACCAGGCGGACACCAGGATGTTCTTCACGAGCGTCATGGTTAACTGGCTGCATACCCTGGGGACAGGTGTGTGGGAGACGAAGGGCGCTCCTTACGCCATTTTTGGCGCCGGGTTCAACTACTACGACAGCAGGGTGTCCGGCCTCGTCTGGGCCGGTCAGTCGCCACCTCCCAGCAAACATCCTGATCTCACCAAGATTATGGAGACCACGCACGACAAAAGCGTTGCTGTGGCCTTCAGCGGCGGCCTCGGCTACCAGCATTTCATGGCCAGAAACACGGCGCTGGACTTGAGGGTGAGGTACAACCTGGTCCTGGGCGAACTCAGACCTTTCGCTATGTGGGGAGTGAACAGGTCATATCCGTTTCATCTGTTCGACCTCGGTCTCGGTCTGAGGTTCTTCATGTAGAAGCAAGGAGGTATAACCATGTGGCTGAGAGCTTTAGGTTTGGCGACCCTTGCCCTGTGCTTTGTCTGTGTAAGCGGGTTCGCAGGCGTTACAGGCAAGATAACGGGCAAGGTTCTGGACGATAAGGGCGCCCCTCTGCCCGGTGTGAACGTGAGGCTTGAAGGCACGCGACTTGGCGCGGTCACAGACACCGAAGGAATCTACTTCATCCACGCCGTTGACCCGGGAATCTATGTTCTGGCCGCTTCGATCATGGGCTACCAGAAGCAGACGGTTAAGGGCGTGAAGGTCGCCGCCGATTTCACCACTACGCAAGACTTCATCCTCAAAGAGATCGCCATTGAAGTGGGTGAGGTGACGGTGACGGCAGTGAGACCGGTGGTGGAGCCTGACAAGACCACGAGCAAGTACTCCATGGACTCAGAGGAGATCGCACGGGTATCGTCCGTCAGAAACTCCGAGACAATGATGGCCCTCCAGGCCGGCGTTGACCTCGACGACAGGCAGTCGATCCGGGGGTCGGACACAGGAAGCTCGCGCGGCCGCGAGGGCGCCAGCCAGGTGCTCTTCCTGGTGGACGGTGTGCCGATGCAGCAGGCCCGCGCAAGTGGAACGACCGGCAGCGACAACTACAGCGGCCGTGTCTTCCAGAGGGTCAACCTCAGTGCCATCCAGGAGATCGCCGTCATCACCAGCGGCATGGAGGCCGAGTATGGGATGGCCCAGGCGGGTGTTATAAACATCATCACCCGTGAGGGGCGCAGGGATTTACACGGAAGTCTGTACTATACCTGGGTTCCTCCTGGCAAGAAACACTGGGGCAGGGACCTGAAGGACCATCCCCTGTGGCAGGGCCGCATGAAATGGGGGAATTCCACCTGGGAGAACGAGACCTATACGTCTCCGGGGCCTGACGGCAAGCGCGACACGGCCGACGATATCCCCGGTCTCCCCGCGCACAGGTGGCAGGACTATACCGCCGTTCCCGGCCATTTCCTCGAAGGGAGCTTCTCGGGTCCGATCTCCAGGAACTCGTCGTTCCTGTTGACAGGGAAATACACCGGGGAGCCCGCGATCTTCCCGGCGGGGAGCAACCGCGGGATGTACGAGTATCCGACGTCCTACACCGGGTTCAGGGCCTCTCCTCTGACCTTTGAGACGACCTACAAGGTGGGCTGGGATGTCACGGACAGGTTGAAGGTCAAAGCAGGCGGCCTCTACGCTTACGACACGAACTACATCGGCACGACCCGAAACAGCAGCACCGGTATCTTCATCCCCCTCGAAACGAGCAGTGGTGGCAAAGCGACCTACACGCACAACTTGATCTACCTCACGCTCACACAGTGGCTTACCAGGAACAGCTTCTACGAGTCGAAGTTTTCGTGGTACAGGGACGCCGAGGAGAGCAACGGCCCCAACAGCGCGTCCGGCGAAGGTCTGCCCGAGATTCCACCTCAGAGGGACACTGCCGGTTACTTCATCACCTGGCCCGGGCGCGTCTCCAACTACACCCACGCGGACTTCCAGAACTTCGACATCAAGTTCGATCTTTCGAGCCAGATCACCAGAGGGCATTTCATCAAGAGCGGGTTCGAGGTCAGGGTCGACCGCCTCAACGGGTATTGGGGAACGATGTCGAGCTCCGGATCGCCCAAGGTCGAGTACATTGCCAACAAGGAGCTGGATTCCTATGTCACCCCGATCCAGACCGCCTGGTACATCCAGGACAAGATGGAGTTCGAGGGGCTGGTCGCAAACGTGGGGGTCCGCTACGACCGCTACGACATCCCCCACAAGTGGTTTCCGTTCACGGCCATGCAGCAGGTCATGCCGCAGGGCGAATCCGTGACCAGACTCCGGTACTGGGGGGAGCGGGTCAGTATGCCAGCCAAGCAGAAATGGAGCCCGAGGATCGGCGTCTCTCACCCGATCACAAAGAGCGCCACGATGCACTACAGCTTCGGCGTGTTCAGACAGCCGCCTGCGCCGGGGCGCATCTTCACGGTTCAGAACAGAGGGGGGCAGCCGTCGAAGGACTATAACAACAACAGCCTCATCGACGACACCGAATGGGGCAACCAGAACAATGTCCGCGGGTGGGCGGCCTGGCCGGAGGTCGACTACGAGACGACCACGCAATTCGAGGTCGGGACCGACTGGAACTTTGTCTCGGATTACGTCCTCCGCGCGGCGGCCTATTACAAGAGCGCCACGGACCAGATCGGCAGGATGAACCCCTACTGGTGGGACCCGAACAAGGAGAGTTACTTCAGGGCCAGCCGCTCCTTTGACAACGCAGGCTTTCAGGACAATAAGGGGTTTGAGCTCTCTCTCCAGAAGAAGTTCTCGGACAACTTCTCGTTTTTGATTTCCTACAACCTGCAGTGGGCCACCACCAACGGGGTGGAGGAGTCCCGCTATTACGTTATCCCCGATTCCACCTACATCGCGTCGGGCAGGTACTGGACTTCCTGGAAGGTCAACCCTACTACGGGTCTGGAGGAGCCGGTGCCATTGACGACTGCCCAGGTCCAGGCGTTAGGCCACAGGGCGAACGAGAAGATCCGCTCGATCCAGAACGGGACGGCGCTCGACTGGGACCCTCTGAAGGATGAACCGCTGAAACCGATCAAGCACTGGCCGGATATGTGGGCCTTCTACGAGAAAAACGCCTCGCGCCAGGCGGCGTCGTCGGTCTCCCTGCCGGAATCCTACTGGGGTGTTCAGCCGAGGCGTGAGGGGTGGGGAAAGATTTCTTTCACCTACACCTCGCCTCATAGCTACGGCGCGTGGCTGGGGGACGTCAACATCAACCTGTTCTACCAGTTGAAGGGCGGTGTCATCGGCGGAGGTTACAATCTGCCAAACGAGACCTCAGCCAAGGAGCTGGCCGGGCCGATCGACACGCGCACGGACCTGGCCATTGAGAAACGTTGGCCGAAGGCCTTCGGCGGAGTAGAGGTGGCCTTCCTGGTCAATGTCCTCAACCTGTTCAATCAGAAGGCCGGTCCCGGCGGCAACAACTGGTACCGCTACGGGCTCCAGACCCCGCCCATCGACGACCCCAACTATTCGTTCTACAGGCAGCCTCAGAACGCGAACGTCAACCCGAAGTACACGGGAAAGCACACGGATTTCAGCGATTTCACGAGATACACCAATTTCCCGAGGCGCATAGAGCTGGGGCTGAAGGTGGTGTTTTAGGGATTCAGTTTCCCGGTTTGAGCGGCGAAGATTGAAAATCCCATCACCACTTATTGAAGGGGGGTATTGCAGATGAGGGACTGGAAAATAAGGACCTGCCTTCTGGCGCCGTTGACGCTCTTGCTGTTGACCCCGCTCCTGGGGTGGGCGCAGCAGCCTGAAGTACAGCGGCACCTCACCAGGAGCCAGCTCTGGCAGACGTTTCGCCGGACGGGCACCGAGGGACACCGGCTGGACACCTCGGCCTTTAACTTTCACGATGTCGACCTGATGTACCCCGGTTATCGTGTTGCAGACCGCGACTACGAGGAGTACTGGGGTCCTGAGCCCAACAAGGAGAGCCTGAACGCCCTCGACGCCTTCTACACCTTCAACGTCGGAGACGGCCACGGCGTTTGGATCCTGACCCACGATCCCGCCAACGCTGCTAAGCCCTACGAGGTGTCGGCCAGCAACCTCTGGCTCAACACGCCCGACATCGTGGAGATGGACTATCAGCCGTCGAAAGGAGTGGAGAAGGGCCTGGGCCTTCCCACCCGGTCACCGTGGACGAACTCGTTCACGGCAAGCTACTGGCCCGGCGCTCCACCGATCCTGCACGATCTGGCGGAGATCCACAACGTCGACTACAACCGCTACATCGCGAACGATAACTACCCCGAGGAGGCCGTCATCTCGCAGTGGACGGCCAACAGGGGCATCACCGTCACCCGGAAGGCCTACGCTTGGAGCCATCGCGACTACGATGATTTCATCATCCTCGAGTACATCTTCGAGAACACGGGGGACAAAACCGGAGACGGCCTACCCGATGGGGGCCTCCCGGTCCCGCTCAACAACACCTATTTCTCGTTCCACAGCGCCCTGACAGGCACTGAGACGGGCATCATCTGGCCCAGCGCACAGAACCCAAACCAGCTCATCGTGCCCGGGCGCGCCAATGGCCGCGACAACTGGTGGAAATACAGCGAATCGCCCAACTTTGACGGCCCTGCCGCTGCGGTCGGCAAGAAGATCGTCTATCAGTATGACGGCGACTACCCGGGCAACGCCTGGGACGACACCTACGACCCGATCCTCATCTCCAGGATGAACAGCTACGGCCAGCAGAGGAGCAGTCGCATCGAGGATGGCCAGCTCTCGGACCCGGTCTATATCGGCACCGCACCGCTGGACTACACGCCCCCCTTCACGAACGATCCCGAAATCTACATCGCTCCCAAGACAGACGCCAGGGGCAACGGAGGGGCGAACCAGCCGGTGGCCGTTCAGGTGTGGCCGATCAGAAGCTATAATGACCACGACCAGCCGGGGACGGGTACGTTCACCGAGAAGGAGCTCTATCTGATCTACTCTGGCCTCGGTGACTCGGCCAGGGTCTACAGACAACCCGGCGCGGTGAACATGTTTACCTTTGCCATGACCTACGGCCCCTACGACATTCCGCCTGGAGGCAAGGTGAAAATGGTTCGTGCCTGGGTCGCCGGCACCGGGGCAGGCGATAAGAACATCCTGGAATGGTCGAGGTCGTCGAAGGCCCAATCCGAGGCACCGGGGGGCGAGGCCTGGATGCTCAAGGCCCTCGAACGGGCCCAGTACGCTTACGACAACGGCTATCGTGTCCCCCCTGCCCCCCCGACACCGATGGTCAACGTCAAGTCGAACGCCAGCGGCAATAACGAACTCACTTGGTCGGCGGAGATTCTCGACGCAGCTAACCCGGCCACCGGGAAGAAGGATGTAGCCGGTTTCAGAGTCTACAGGAGCGACAAGCAACAGGCCGGTTACGAGATTGGCCCCTGGACCCTTCTGGCCGACATTCCCGCTGCCTCGACAGCGAACCTCAGGCCCAACGCCACCTTCGCCAGTGCCGCAGGAGCGGCCGCTTCCAAGCCCGGCGCGTTTTTCTATGCCGATTCGGGATCGTTGCCTGGCTTTGAATATTACTACGCGGTGACCTCTCACACCGCGGCTGGCGCGGAGAGCAATACGTGTGCCCCGGAGCAACGGGTGGGCATCCCGAGGTCGCCGATCGTGTTAAACGATCAGAGGTTCGACAGACTGGAAGAACCGGTGCTGGCGGTGCCGAATCCGTATATGCCGAATAGCCCTTACACCTACGGCAGTACAAGGATCCGATTTGTCAACATCCCGCAGAAGTGCACCATCCGCATCTTCACGGTTAATGGGGACTTGATCGATACCATCCGTCACCCGACCCGGACGAGTGACCCTCCTAAAGGCGAGACCGAGTGGGTTCAGGGGAGCTTCAACTTTGGTTCAGAGGCCTCTCCTGGCCTCTATTTCTTCGTCGTGGAGTCTCACGTCGCAGGGAGCGAGGGCAAGTTGAGCAGGGGCTCGTTCATCCTGATCAAGTAGGGGAGAATCTGTCATGAGAAAGCGTTTGACCATTTTCTTCGCAGCGGCCGCAGGTCTGGCCCTCTTCTCCTCCGAGGCCTGGGCTTACAGGAAAGTGGGCGTTTCCGGCTTCAACTTCCTGAAGATCAGCCAGGGCGTCCGGGGAGTGGGGATGGGGGATGCCGTGGTGGCAGCGACCACCGGCATAGAGGCGGCCTACTGGAACCCGGCGGGCCTGACCGCGATCCAGAAGCTGGCGTTCAATTTCAGCTATACCCGGTGGTTCGTGGACTCTGCGCTCCACGCCGGCGCCGTCGGCTACAGGTTCGGGAACCAGGTGTTGGGTCTGAGCCTTGTCACGTTCAACCCGAAGAGCACGCCGGTGACGACGATCTTGCAGCCTAAGGGGACGGGCGAGAGGGTCGCGGTGAATTCCGGGACCGTCGGCCTCCTCTACGCCGTGCGGTTCACCGACAAGTTCTCCTTTGGCACAAGGCTGAGCTACATCTGGGAGAATCTCGGAAAGTACGGGGATGTCAAAGCTGAAAACAACACGGTCATGGTCGACTTTGGGACTGTGTTCCGCACAGGGTTTCGTTCGCTCAGGCTGGCCATGAGCTTCAAGAATTTTGGCCCCGACAACAAGATGGGTCAGATCAGCCCGACCCTGAAGCTCGATCGCAAGTTTTTCATGCCGCTCACGTTTGACATCGGTATCGCCGCCGAGGTCCTTGGCAAGAGGGATGGAAACGGCTTCATGACCCTTGCCATTGATAACGTGTATCCTATCGACTACGAGCAGAGGGTGCATGTGGGCGCTGAGGTTGGCATCTACAAGCTGCTCTATCTCAGAGGGGGGTACAAGTGGAACTACGATGTCGAGGGACTGGCCGGGGGCCTTGGCGTGAAGGTCTCTCTCGGGAGATATAAAACGGGCTTTGACTTCGCATACTCCCAGGCAAAATACTTCGACAGTCCGATCCGTGGCGCTATGACACTCGAATTCTAGGCCACAGGGGGTCATTCTGTCGCGTGAAAGGATCGGTATTGGGAATCTAAATCCCATCAGGATATGACTTGGAAATGGCTCTGTCTTAAGCCATGGCAGAGCCATTTATTATGGCCAAATGGGTGATGACGGATCGGGACCAGACGGACCTTCGCGGAATCAGTGTTCGGGCGATGGCAATCGGCTTTGCCGGGGCAATAATTGCCGTCCTCTGGACGACACATTCTCAGTACGTCGCTCACTCCGCGGCGGTCAACTTCAGCCACTTCCCGCTGGCCGGCCTCTGCCTGTTTCTCTTTACCATCTTGTTATTCAACCTGTTAGGATGGATGTTCGGGGAAAGATTCTCGCTGTCCCCCCTCGAACTCCTGACGATCCTGGCGATGAATTTAACCGCCAGCGTGGTTCCGGTCAGAGGGCTTATCGGGTGGTTGCTCCCTGTTATCGCTTCTCCCTTCTACTTCGCCACGCCCGAGAACGGATGGGCCTCCTACCTTCACGACCACATCGCGCCCTGGATCGCCCCGAGAAACACGGGGAATGCCATGGGCTATTTCTTTGAGGGTGCGCCACCTGGGGTTGAAGTTTATTACGGAATCTGGGCTCTGCCTCTGTTCTGGTGGATGGCTTTTGTGGCCGCCGTGTTTGTCCTGTCGATGTGCGTGACGGTGATCCTGAGGAAACAGTGGGTGGAGCATGAGAACTTGAATTACCCCATCGTTGGCGTGGGGATAGAGATCGCCAATCGGAGCAGAACGGATGGATTTCTGCCTCCGTTTGTGTTTGACAAGCCTTTTAAGTTTGGTTTCGCCGCCTCGCTATGCCTGGCGGTGTGGCAGATTGTCACCTATTTCGCCCCCGGTTTACCGTCCCCTCCCCTGCTTACGGAAAGGTGGTTTACCATAGCGCCCGGATTCCCCCCTTTCCGGGTTATGGCGAGCATCTTCACCCTGGGATTCTGCTTCTTTGCGAACCTGGAGGTCCTCTTCAGCGTCTGGTTTTTCTTTATTGTCTTTATGGTTAAAAATTACGCCTTCAACAGGCTGGGGCTGACGCTGGGGACTGAGGCGGATCCATGGTCGGCCTACGGCATCGTCGGGTGGCAGTCGGGCGGCGCTTTCACCCTGATGGTCCTTTGGGTCCTGTTCGTGGCCAGGAGGCACCTTATAGGGGTCCTGAAAAAGGCCGCTGGAATCGTCGGCGGAGTGGACGACTCGGATGAAATGATGAGGTACAGGGCTGCGACATTGGGGGCGATCATCGGCCTGGGATTTATGGTCCTCTGGTTACGTGCAGCGGGGATGCAACTGCTTCCGGCCCTCGTCTTTGTGGCTATGACACTCATCCTCTACGTCGGCGTCGCAAGAATTATCGTGGACACGGGTATCCCCTATATCGCAGGGCCGCTCACGGCGCAGTCTGCGGTCATCTACACATTCGGCGCCGGCGCATTGTCTCCTGGCGACCTGACGACGATGGCGTTCACGTATGCCATCGTCGCGAGAAACTCGGGCCTCTTCATGTCGGCGTTGGCGCACATCGCCAAAATGGCCGACTCGGCTCGACGGGACCCCAGCCTCAATCGGACGGTCGATGTCTGGGATCACCAGCGAAGGCGTTTTGTTTGGGCCGTCTTGCTTGCAGCGATGGCCGGTGTTGTTGTGGGGCTTGCTTACACGCTGTACCTCGGCTACGAGTACGGGGCTTACAACTTCAACGAGTGGGCGTTCGGAGTGGGATCACCCTCCTTCTTCGACAGGGCGACAGGCTTCATCAGGGCGCCATTCGCCACGAACTGGAACAAAATAGGGATGTTCTGTGCAGGAGGTGCGGCCTTCCTCGTCCTTAACATCACCAGATACCGGCTGCCGTGGTGGCCTCTCCATCCCATCGGCCTTACAGTCAGTTCGACCTTTGCCATCCGCGCTGTGGTGCTGTGCGTTTTTGTGGTCTGGGGAGTCAAGCTGTTGCTTATAAAGATCGGCGGACCGAACCTGTATCACAGGAGCAAACCCTTTGCCGTAGGTCTTATCGTAGGGTGGGTCACTGGTGTGACTGCATCCTACCTTGTGGACATCGTGTGGTTCCCCGGCCAGGGCCATCCCATACACATTTACTAAGACGCCCACAAGACGTGGCGTGTAGCGGCGTTTTGAGGTTTTCGATTTTTCAGTAGATCACTTTCTCCGGAGTTCAGTATGAATCTTCAAGACCTTCTTAAAGTCGATCCAGGCGCAGGCCGCGTCCGTTTGATCCACGACGGGCCGTTCGTGACGGGCGCGATCACCACGGTGCGGATCGAGTACACGGCAGGTCCCAGAGGCGTGAGGGCAGGGGGCCGGCTGCGGGTGGGAACGCCCAACACGGGCTGGCAGCGCCCGGTGGTTCCGCAGCCCCGCTACTGGGATGAACTCGTGTCAGGCGCGGACCGGAAGTACGCCCCGTTCCACCCGGTGAACACGACGGCGGAGGTGTCTTCGAAAGGGTCGGCATCCCTCTACCTGGAGGTGATGGAACGGATGCTGGTCCCGGACGCGGACCCGGCCTATGCCTACTGGCGATGGTGGGTCACTGTGAAAGTGGAGGGGGAGGACCTGGTTGAAGGGGACCGGATCATCCTGACCTACGGGGACCCCCGATTCGGCACGCCGGGCGTCCGGGTGCAGACGTTCCCGGAGGAGGACCTAAGCTTCTCGGCCTATCTGGACGCAGGGGGGGACGGGCGGTTCGTGACGATCCCCGGCGCGCCCCTCCCGGTGGACGTCGTGGCCGGCCCGGCGGAGCGTCTAACGGTGGTGGTTCCGTCCCTGATCGGCCCGGCAGAGACGGCCCCGGTGCGCCTTGCTGCGACGGACCGCTGCCACTGCCGGCCTGCCGCGCCCCTGACCGGGACCTTCACACTGCGGGGCGAGGGAGGGGAGGGCGCGACGGCGGCGTTTCGCAACGAGGACCATCAGACAGTCCTGGTGAAGTCTTCGCTGCTGGTGCGGACGAACGCTTCTACGCGTCTGCTGGCCGCAGATGCGCAGGGTAAGGTGTGGGGGAAGGGAAATCCAGTCGTGGCTGTGCTTGATCCGTTGCGGCTGTTCTGGGGGGACCTGCACGCGCAGTCGGAGTTCCACTCCATGCACTCCCAGAAGATCGACTTTCGGCACGCCTCCTGGTCGAAGGGGCTCTCTACGGGCACGCCGGAGGAGTGCTACCTGTATGGCAGGGACATCGCCTGCCTGGACTTCATGGCGATCACGGACCAGGGGGCCTGCGTGAGCGCGGGGTGGGAGGCGCACCAGGCCAAGACGGAGGAGTACAATGCGCCGGGGCGGTTCGTGACGTTCCGGGGCTACGAGGCGGGCACGTCGGTGGGCCACCGGAACGTGATCTACCGTGGCGGGGGGGTGGAGCCTCCAAGGGACCATCGCACGTTCAACTTTATGCCGGACACTCTGTACCGGTATTACAAAGGCCGGGCGGACGTGATGATCGTCCCCCACCACGTCAAGACGTGGACGGACTGGCGCTACCACGACCCGGCGCTGGAGCCCTTGATGGAGGTCTACTCCTGCTGGGGGTCGTCGGAGCGGGAGGGGTTCGAGGTGTGGGACAAGGGGATGACGCCGGGGGCCGGGGCGCAGGCGGGCCTGGCGCAGGGCTACCGGCTGGGGATCATCGCCTCCACGGACAACCACGTGGGCATGCCGGGTCGGTCCTATCCCCACGACCGGCAGGTGCACACGGGTTTCAAGGGGGGCAAGGTGGCGGTCTATGCGGAGGCGCTCACGCGGGAGGCGATTTTCGACGCCCTGAAGGAACGCCACTGCTACGGCACGACGGGGGAGCGGATCATCCTCCGGTTCTTCGTGAACGACCGGCGGATGGGGTCGCTCTTCGCAACGGATGGAAGAGAGGAACCCCGGACGGTGCGCGTGGATGTCGTGGGGACGGAGGAGATCGACCGGGTCGAGGTGGTGCGGAACAACCAGGACGTTCATGTGGCCTTCGGGTCAGGGGATCGTCTCGCTTTCGAGTGGAACGATGCGTCGCCGATGTCGGGGACGACTTTCTACTACGTCCGCGTGCGGCAAAAGGACGGGGAGATGGCCTGGTCCAGCCCGGTCTGGGTGGAACTGTCCAAATGAGTCGTAAGCCCAAAGTTCAACGATAAGGAGGCTGATGATGCCCCAACGTCCGAACGTTCTTATCATTCACTGTCATGACCTGGGGCAGCACCTGCACTGTTACGGTGTCAAAACTGTCGTTACGCCCAACATTGATGCCTTCGCGGCGGCAGGGGTGCGGTTTGTCAACAGTTTTTGCACTGCGCCCCAATGTAGCCCTTCCCGTGCCTCGATGTTTACTGGCCGTTATCCTCATAACACGGGTGTGATGGGGATTTGCCTCCCCGGCGAAGCGTGGGATCTTCATCCCGAGGAACGCCACCTCGGGCAGTTTTTCCAGGATATGGGCTACGCCACCGCCGCCGTCGGCGTTATCCACGAAACCCGCTCAGGCGCTGCCCGGTGCGGCCTGGATGAACATCTTCCCGTCTCGCGAGCCGCAGGCGCCACGGACGCCGCCATCCAATACCTCGAACGCTTTGCGCGGTGGCCGGATTGTCCGTTCTATTTGCAGGTCGGCTTCACCGAGCCGCATCGGCTTTCCCCACCCAATTCCGACGCCGACAAGGGGTTTCTCGGTGGCTCACTGAAGCCCGACACGGAACGAGGTGTGCAGGTGCCCGAATACCTGCAGGACACTGAATCCGCACGAGAGGAGATCGCTGAACTTCAGGGGGCGATCCGTCATGTGGATGTGCAGTTCGGTCGCCTGCTAACGGCGCTGAGCGATCGGGGGCTGCAGGAGAACACCCTGGTGATTTTTACCACGGACCATGGGGTCGGGTTGCCGCGGGCGAAGTGTTCCCTTTACGATCCGGGGATAGAGGTGGCCTTCATCCTGCGCCTGCCGTCGCGCAGGGGGTGGCACGGTGGACGCATCGTGGTGCCAATGGTCTCCAACATCGACTATCTGCCCACGCTGCTTTCATTGCTCGATCTGCCGGTCCCCGACAACGTGCAGGGCCGGTCCTTTGCGCCGATTCTGGATGGACATCCCTACGTCGAACGAGATGCGGTCTTTGCCGAGCTTACCTATCACCGTTACTACGATCCCCGCCGATGCGTGCGCACCCAAACCCATAAGCTCATCCTCAACTTCTCCATCGCTCCCTTTTTCATGGATCCCTCGCAGTCGTGGCATCCACGCACCCTCACCGTGACGCCACCCAACCCCGCCCATGCGCGTCACCCGCCGGTGGAGCTGTACGATCTGCGCGAGGATCCGCCGGAGCTGAACAACGTCGCCGACAAACCAGAATACGCCCGAGTGCGACAGGAGTTGCTGACGAGGCTGAGAGGACATCTCGAACAGACGGACGACCCCATCCTTCATGGCCCCGTGCCCTCGCCTATGCATGGGCAGGCGGCGGAACTGCTCCAGGCTGTTTAACAACGACAGAAAGGGGAACCATGAAGATCGCCGACATCAGGGCCTACGTTGTCAAGTCCGGTACCCGTTATGAACTGGCAGGGCAGAGTAACCCCGCCGATCAACTCCCGGCCCCCCCCAAAAACCCCCCACCTTTTCCAGGTGAGGGGCATTATCTTCTCCCGCTTTTCTTGGCGTTCTTCCACCACCCCAGACGATTCACAGGATCGTCTCCCCTCCCTGACTTGGCGGTTTTTCCCTATTTTTCCTCTTTGCTTTTCTCTGCGTCCTCTGCGGTGAATGCTTCTTTATTGCCTCAGCGTACTCGCCTGGTCCACGTCCACGATCTGGAAGTTTCGGTAGATGTTCAGCACGATGGCCAGGGCCACCGCCGCCTCTGCCGCCGCCAGGATGATCACGAACGCGGCCAGGACCTGCCCGCTGATCCCCACGTCGCTGTACCGGGAGAAGGCGATCAGGTTGATATTGGCGGAGTTCAGGATCAACTCCACGCCCATCAGCACGCTCACGGCGTTCCGCCGCGTGGCCACCGTCAGGATGCCGAAGCAGAACAGGAGCGCGCCCACAACGAGATAATGGTGCAACGTAATCGTCACGATTCCTCTCCCGATGTGAGGTCCCTGCGGGCAAGGGTCGCCGCCCCGATCAGGGCCACCAGCAGCAGCACGGAGACCGCCTCAAACGGGAGCAGGTAGGTCGTCATGAGCAGCTTGCCGATGGTCGCCGCCGTGTACTCCGGCGGGGCCTCCTTGACCATCTGCCACCGCGTCCCGAAGATCACGGCCAGGAGCAGGGCGAAGGTGCAGCCCACGACTATGACGCTCGGAACGAACTGCACCCGCGTGGACAGGATCTTGAAGTCGTAGATGCGGTGCGTCAGCATCACCCCGAACAGCAGCAGGATCAGGATGCCGCCCACGTAGATGAGCACCTGCGTGGCCGCGATGAAATCCGCGCCCAGAAAGATGTAGAGCCCCGCCACCCCGAAGAAGGTCAGCAGCAGCGAAAACGCCGCGTAGATCAGCCGGCTCGACAGGGCGACCATCGCCCCGGACAGGACCGTGATCGCCGCGAAGACGTAGAAGACGACCGCTGAGAGATAACCGTCCATATCACCCCTGTTTAAACACCAGCATCCAGGCACCCGTCCCCACGATGCAGGCGAACGCGAAGGGGGTGAGGACCTTCCAGCCGATGTACATCAGCTGGTCCACGCGCAGGCGCGGGAGCGTCCAGCGCAGCCACATCTGCACGAACACGAGGAAGTGCGCCTTGGCGATCACCCAGATGACCCCAAAGATCGGCGCGCCTCCGCCCCACGGGGCCTGCCACCCGCCTAAGAACAGCGTGGCGGCGATGGCGGCCACGGCGAACATGTTGGCGTATTCGGCCAAAAAGAAAAACGAGAACCGCATCCCGCTGTATTCCGTGTGGTAGCCCGCCACCAGCTCCGACTCCGCCTCCGGGATGTCGAACGGCGTCCGGTTCACCTCCGACAGCGAGGCCAGGAAATAGATGACGAACGCGACGAACAGGAACGGGTTCCGGAACGCGAACCACCTGTGAATCCCCCCGTCCTGCGCGGCCACGATCTCCTGCATGCTCAGGCTGCCCGCCGCCATCACGGCGGCTAAGAGGGACAGCCCCACCGGGATCTCGTAGCTCACGATCTGCGCCGCCGACCGCATCGCCCCGAACAGCGCCCACTTGTTGTTGGACCCCCACCCGGCCATGATGATCCCGATCACCACGAAGGAGGTCACGGCGATGATGTAGAAGATGCCCACGTTCAGGTCGCTGATGATGACCCTGTCCCCGAACGGGAGACACACGAACGCCGCAAACGACCCCACGAACACGACCAGCGGGGCCAGCAGGAACAGCGGCCGGTCCGCCGCCGCCGGCACGATGTCCTCCTTCAGCAGGAGCTTGATGCCGTCCGCGAGCGACTGCGCCCACCCGTGCCAGCCCCCCACGAGCATCGGGCCCAGCCGGTCCTGCATGTGCGCCGCCACCTTCCGCTCCAGCCAGATCAGGTACATCGCCTGGACGGCGATGGCCGTCAGGACCACGACCCCGCCCATGAACCCCAGCAGCGGCGAGAGGACCGAAAGCGGAACGGGCAGGCCAAAGGTCTGGATGAGATACTGCGCGAGGGCTTGCATAGGCTATCGGTCCACCTCTCCGAGCACGATGTCGATGCTCCCGATGATGGCGACGACGTCCGCGATCATCGCCCCCTTGCAGAGCTCCGGCAGGACGCTCAGGGCCACGAAGCACGGGGACTTGACCTTGACCCGGTAGGCCTTGGTCGTCCCGTCGCTGATCACATAGACCCCCAGCTCCCCCTTCGGCGTCTCCGTCCTGAAATAACACTCCCCCTTGGGGGGCCTGACCTGCTTGGGGATGGCCGCGTGGACGTTCCCCTTCGGGATCTGCTGGAGGGCCTGTTTGACGATCCGCCTGCTCTGCTCCATCTCCCAGATGCGGACCATGTACCGGTCCCAGCAGTCCCCGACAGTCCCCATCTCCCCCCGGCCCACCGGGATGTCGAACTCAAACCGGTCGTAGATGGAGTAGGGCTCGTCCCGCCGCAGGTCCCACTTGACCCCGGACCCCCGGAGGTTCGGGCCGGTGACGTTGTAGTTGATCGCCATGTCCGCCGGGAGGATGCCCACGTTTGCCGTGCGCTCGATGAAGATCTTGTTCCCGGACAATATCCCGTTGTACTCGTCGATCGACTTTTCAAAGTCGTCCACGAACGCCGTCGCCGCCTCGATGAACCCGTCCGGCAGGTCGTGCGACACGCCCCCCACCCAGATGTAGTTGTAGAGCATCCGCGCCCCGCACGTCATCTCGAACATGTCGAAGATCCGCTCCCGCTCCCGGAAGGCGAACAGGAACGGCGTGAACGCCCCGATGTCCAGGCCGTAGGTCCCGAACGAGATCAGGTGGCTGGCGATCCGGTTCAGCTCGCACACGATCACCCGGATGTACTCCACCCGCTCCGGCACTTGGATGTCCATCAGCCTTTCCACGCCCAGGACGTATCCGAGATTGTTGTTCATGGAGGCCATGTAGTCCATCCGGTCCGTGAACGGGATCACCTGCGGATAGGTCAGGTTCTCGGCGTGCTTCTCGAAGCACCGGTGCAGATAGCCGATGTGAGGCCGCACCCACCGGACGATCTCGCCGTCCGTCCCGATCTCCAGGCGCAGCACCCCGTGCGTGCTCGGGTGCTGCGGCCCCATGTTCAGGACCATCTCCTGGGTTTTGACGTCAGCGGTATCGACGATTTCGACCTGTGCCATGTCAGACCTCGACCTTCATGCCCCGGTAGTATTCCTGAACCTTGTAGTCCTTCCTCAGCGGGTGCCCCTCCCAGTCGTCCGGGCAGAGGATGCGCCGCAGGTCGCTGTGCCCCTCGAAGACGATGCCCATCATGTCATACGCCTCCCGCTCGTGCCAGTTGGCGATCTTCCAGACATGCTCCACCGTGGGCACGGCCGGGTTCTCGCGGGGGACGAAGACCTTGAGGGCGATCCGGTGCCGATGGGCCATGGAATAGACGTGATAGGCGACGACCAGGTCCCCGGAGGGGTCATCCACCCCGCTCAGGCACATCAGGGAGTCCATCTTCAGGTCCGGGTCGTCCCGGAGAAAGAGACAGACCTTCGCGATGGCCGGGGCCGCCACCTTGATCGTGGGCTCCACGACCTCGCCCTCGAACCCCAGAATCTGGTCCCCGAACTTCTCCCTGAGCCGCTGATGAATCTCGGATGGGGTCATAGTTTTATGATCTGGTATACGGCGTCTCCGGCTTCACCCAGTCCAGGTCCCCCTTCTTCCAGGCATAGGCCAGGCCGACGATCAGGATGCCGACGAACACCATCATCTCCACGAACGCGAACAGCCCCAACTCCTTGAACACGACCGCCCAGGGGTAGAGGAACACGATCTCCACGGAGAAGATGATGTAGATCAGGGCGACCACGTAGAACCGGATGTTGAACTGGACCCACGACCCCCCCACCGGCTCCTCCCCGCACTCGTAAGTGGTCAACTTTTCAGGGGTCGGGTTGTTGGGCCGGAGCAGCCAGCCGACGAACAGGTTGAAGACGACGAAGATCGCCCCCAGGGCCATGAACACGAGGACATTCGCATAATCGAGGAGCATGGCAGGATTCCCGGATGGAGTGATCGCGCCCTTTCACGCGCCTTCTTGAACCCTTCACGGAGCGAACTAAAATACCCAACAGGGCCGGGCATGTCAAGGAAAAATTACGCCTTTTCTGGCGCTTCTGACCCTGTCTGGCGGGCGGCTCACCACTCCTTGAACACGAAAAAGACCGCCCCGACCATCATAAAAAACCCGACGATATAGTTCCACCTCAGGCTTTCCTTCAGATAGACGACCGAGAAGACGCAGAAGACGGCCAGCGTGATCACCTCCTGCATCGTCTTCAACTGAGCGGCTGAAAACCTCCCGTGCCCGATGCGGTTGGCCGGCACCTGAAAGCAATACTCCACGGACGCGATCAGCCAGCTCACGAGGATCACCTTCCACAGCGCGGACGACTTGTATTTCAGATGGCCGTACCATGCGATTGTCATGAAAATATTGGAAATGGTCAGAAGCAGGACCGTCCTCACAGCTTCACCTCTCATGCGAATGCTTCGCCCCTACTTCCTGAACACCACCACCCTGTTCGTGTTCGTCCCCTTCCGCCCGTTGTCCACCCCCCAGCAGTTGGCCGTCTTGGTGAACCGCTGGTCGTGGATCAGCGCCAGGACCGGCTCCAGCCCGGCCTCCACCCCACACGGAATCACGGCCTCCTCCAGCCTCACCCGGCCCCCGCGCACCTCCCCCACCTCAAAGGCCACGTGCCCCCCGCGCTTCAGGACCCTCCGCAGCTCCACAAAGACCTCCGTCATGGCCGCCTGCCACGCCTCCACCCGCTTCGGGACCGTCAGGGGCACCTCCTGCGGGTCGATCCCGCAGAACCAGCAGCGCAGCCAGTTGTCCCCGGCGTAGTCCACGACATCCAGAAAGGGGGGTGAGGTGACGACCAGCGAGACCGAGCCGGAGGCGATCTGAGGCGTCTTCGCCGCAGGCTGCGTCAGCAGCAGCGTCTTACGTCCGGCCCTCGCCAGCGTCCGCCGCGTGTCCTCGTCGCAGTCCGACAGCAGGGCGCGCGACTTGGCCAGGATCAACCCCGCGACGTTTCGCCTGGGCGGCGTCTGCCCTCGCCGCTCATTGATCTTGCGCTGCGACGCGGCGGACACCGCCTGGTTGGGTGGCATGGTGTAGACCGAAAAGAACCCCGGCGAGTGTCCCGTCAGCCGGTTGACGGCCACCGTGCGCACCCACCCGTCCACGCCGTCGAGATTGCCGTCCGCCTCCCGGCCCAGCAGGTATTTCCTGAGCGCGCAGATCTCTCTGAGCGTCTCGGGATGGTAGAAGACGAGCAGATCTTCCGGATATTCCTCGCCATCGCTGAAGTCGATCTCCCCGAGCCTCTCCGTGACCGCCTCCATCGTCGGCGGTTCCAGGCGCGGCCGCGTCAGAATGGCGCTCAGCGGGTTCACGTCGCACCCCGCCGGGGCGCGCCCCATGAGCGCCGCCTCCAGAAGCGTGGTCCCCCGGCCCATGAACGGGTCGTAGACCGTCTCCCCGCGCTGCGTCAGCCTCTCGATGAAGAACCGGGGGAGTTGCGGCTTGAAGCACGCCCGGTAGGAGACCTCGTGGAGACTGTGCGCCGCCCGCTGCTTCGCCGTCCAGAACTCGTTGACGAACGTCTCCACCCGGCACGGCTCGCCCGATCCCGTCTGCGCTTCGGTGAC
>Ga0156186_1256_pt1 | contig 18792 bp, 16 predicted proteins | sample RifCSPlowO2_12_FD_107839 | JGI IMG/M metagenome (GOLD analysis project Ga0156186, IMG submission 107839) | Candidatus Handelsmanbacteria bacterium RIFCSPLOWO2_12_FULL_64_10
AGGGAGGGGGAAACAAGGGCTTTGCCGCCTGGGACGGGGGAGGGCTGGGGGCCGCGTTTGCCGTCTGCCATTTCACTCAATGAGGATGCCTGATGTTAGAGATTAAAAACCTGCACGCGAAGGTGGAGGACAAGGAGATTCTGCGCGGGATCGACCTGAGGGTGAACGCCGGGGAGATCCACGCGATCATGGGGCCGAACGGGTCGGGCAAGAGCACGCTGGCCCAGGTCCTGGCGGGGCGCGGGGAGTACGAGGTGACGGCCGGCGAGGTGACCTACGAGGGGAAGGACCTGCTGGACATGGCCCCGGAGGAGCGCGCCCGCGAGGGCATCTTCATGGCCTTTCAGTACCCCGTGGAGATTCCGGGGGTCAACAGCGCCTACTTTTTGAGGGCCGGGCTGAACGAGATCCGGAAGCATCGCGGCTTAGAGGAGCTGGACGCCATGGACTTTCTGGCCTTGGCCAGGGAGAAGCTGAAGCTGGTGGAGATGGACGAAGGCTTCTTGCGACGCCCGGTCAACGAGGGGTTCTCCGGCGGCGAGAAGAAGCGGAACGAGATCTTTCAGATGGCGGTCCTGGAGCCGAGGCTGGCCGTCCTGGACGAGACCGACTCGGGGTTAGACATCGACGCGCTGAAGATCGTGTCGAACGGGGTGAACAGGCTCCACACGCCGGACAACGGGGTGATCGTGGTGACGCACTACCAGCGGCTGCTCAACTATATCGTTCCGGATTATGTCCATGTCCTTGTCAAAGGACGCATCGTCCGGTCGGGCGGGAAGGAGCTGGCGCTGGCGCTGGAAGAGAAGGGCTACGAAGGGTTTGAGGCCGAAGCGGTGAAGGCATAGGAGAAGGCTCCACGCATGCAACAGACCGTCGATCAGAAGGACCGGTATCTTTCGGCGTTCGAGGGGTTCGAGAGGCGTCTCAACGGAAAATCGGCGTCTCCTCTCCACACCGTCCGCAGGGCGGCCATCGCCCGTTTCGCCGAGCTGGGGTTCCCGACCACGCGGGACGAGGCGTGGCGGACGACCAGCGTGGCCCCGATCACGAAGGTCGCCTTCAGACCCGCCACCGGCTACGACCCCCAGGGGCTGACGGCCGGACGGCTCGCCCCGTTCCTCTTCGAGGGGCTGGCGTGCAGCCAGTTGGTGTTCGTGAACGGATATTACTCCCCCGAACTGTCGTCGCTCCGGGCGCTGCCGGAAGGGGCCCAGGCAGGCAGCCTGGCGGCGATCCTGGCGTCTGACCCGGAGGCTGTGACGCCGCATCTGGCGCGCCATGCCCGGTACCAGGACCACGCCTTTGCCGCCCTCAACACGGCCTTCATCCAGGACGGGGCGTTCGTCCGCATCCCGAAGGGGGCGGTCCTCGAAGACCCGATCCATCTGCTGTTTGTGTCGACCGCGCGCGGGGAGGCGATTGCCTCGCACCCCCGGAGCCTGATCGTAGCGGAGGCGGACAGCCGGGCGACGGTCATCGAGAGCTACGTCGGCCCGGATCAGGGCGTCTCTTTCACGAACGGGGTGACTGAGGTCGTCGCGGGCGAGAACGCCGTCGTGGATCATTACAAGGTTCAGCGCGAGGCCCGCGAGGCGTTTCACGTGGCGACGTTTCACGCCCACCAGGGGCGCGGCAGCAAGCTCTCCACACAGTCCATCTCGCTGGGCGGGGGGCTTGTGCGGAACGACGTCGTGGTGGCGCTGGACGGGGAGGACGCCGAGGCGGCGCTGAATGGGTTCTACCTGGCGGACGGCCGCCAGCACGTGGACAACCATACCTGGATCGAGCACGTCCAGCCCTATTGCACCAGCCGGGAGCTTTACAAGGGCATCCTGGACGGGGAGTCCAAAGGGGTGTTCCGGGGGAGGATCTTCGTCCATCCGATGGCCCACGGGGCCGGCCGGGGCCAACTGCTCGTGGATGCCATTCAGTCCAACCCGAACCTGCTGCTGTCCGACAGGGCCGAGATCAGCACGAGGCCGCAGTTAGAGATCTACGCCGACGACGTGAGGTGCACGCACGGGGCCACCGTGGGTCAGTTAGACGAAAATGCGATCTTCTACCTGCGCTCCCGCGGGATCGGCCTGGAGGAGGCCCGCCAGGTCCTGATCAAGGCCTTTGCGGACGAGGTCCTGAACCTGATTCAGGTCGAGCCGGTCCGGGCGCAGCTCGAACGGTTAGTGTCCCAAAAATTAGAAGCGGGCCGAAGGGCCAGGGGGGCGCGATGAGCGCAGCTTATCTCAGTTTAGCCAGGTCAGGCCCCGCCGAGACGCTGGCCGGGGCGTTCGACGTGGAGAAGGTCCGGGCGGACTTCCCGATCCTGAAGCGGCGCATCTACGACAGGCCGCTGGTCTACTTAGACAACGCGGCCACGGCCCAGAAGCCGCAGGCCGTGATCGACGCGATCGAGCGCTACTATTCGGCTGAGAACTCCAACGTCCACCGGGGCGTCCACTACCTGAGCCAGCGGGCCACGTGCGCCTACGAGGGCGCTCGCGCCAAGGTGAGGGGGTTTCTGAACGCCGCCGAGGACCGGGAGGTCGTGTTCACGCGCGGGACCACGGAGGCCATCAACTTAGTCGCGCAGAGCTACGGCAGGGGCCACGTCCGGGAGGGGGATGAGATTATCATCTCCGAGATGGAGCACCACTCCAACATCGTGCCGTGGCAGATGCTGTGCGAGGAGAGGGGGGCCGTCCTGCGCGTCATCCCGATCGACGACCGCGGGGAGTTGCTGCTGGAGGAGTATGAAAGGCTCCTGAACAAGAGGACGAGGTTCGTGTCCGTGGTCCACGCCTCGAACGTCCTGGGCACGGTCAATCCGGTCCAGCAGATCGTCAAGATGGCGCATCGCTGGAATGTCCCGGTGCTCGTGGACGGGGCGCAGGCCGTGCCTCACGCGAAGGTGGACGTGCAAGAGCTGGACTGTGATTTCTACGCCTTTTCAGGCCACAAGCTCTACGGTCCGACCGGCATCGGCGTCCTCTACGGCAAGATCGGGCTGCTGGAGGCCATGCCGCCCTACCAGGGGGGGGGGAGCATGATCCGGTCGGTGACCTTTGAAAAGACGACCTACGCCGAGGTCCCCAACCGGTTCGAGGCGGGGACGCCTCACATCGAGGGGGGGATCGGGCTGGGCGCGGCGGTCGACTACGTGAACGAGGTGGGGGCCGCGGCGGCCTACGAGGAAGGCCTGCTGGCATACACCACAGAGGCCCTCAGGGAGGCGCCGGGACTGCGGCTCATCGGGACTGCCCGGCAGAAGGTGGGGGTCCTCTCCTTTGTGATGGGGGACATCCATCCCCACGACATCGGCACCATCCTGGACCGGGAGGGGGTCGCCGTCCGCGCCGGCCATCACTGCGCCCAGCCGCTGATGCGGCGCTTCGGGGTTCCGGCCACGGCGCGGGCATCCCTGGCGTTTTACAACACCCGGGAGGACGTGGACGCGCTCGTGCGGGGGCTGCACAAGGCCAGGGAGGTATTTGGCTGATGTCCGATCTCCGGGAGCTCTATCAGCAGGTCATTCTGGACCACAACAAGAGCCCGCGCAACTTTCGCAAGATCGAGGACGCCAACCGGTCCTCGGAGGGGTACAATCCCCTCTGCGGCGATCACCTCCACTTCTACCTGAAGGTGGAGGGGGACGTGATTCGGGACATCGGCTTTCAGGGGTCTGGGTGCGCGATCTCCAAGGCCTCGGCGTCCCTGATGAGTTCGGCCCTGAAGGGCAAGACGAAGGGGGAGGCCGAGGCCCTGTTCAAGAGGTTCCACGACATGGTCACCGGGGACATGGACGCCCCGCCGGACACGGAGGGGCTGGGCAAGCTGGCGGTCTTCGCGGGCGTGCGTGAATTCCCGGCGCGGGTCAAGTGCGCGACCTTAGCGTGGCACACCCTGCACGCCGCGCTCAAGGGCGAAGATAAGCCTGTCTCGACGGAATGATGACTTGCGGAGGAGAAGAAAGTGCGTCGATTTATGGACATGTTCCGGGGGAAAAAGGGGCCTGAGAAACCGCTCGTCGATGTCGCTCCTCCGGAAGCGCCGGGCCATGCAGCCCCTGCGGAACCCGCCGTCCCGGAGGCCCCGGCCGGCGCCGCTCCGGTCTCTGTGGATGCGGCCTCCGAAGGGGGGGGGCAGGGGATCGAGGAGAAGATCCTCGACGTCCTGCGGAATACATTCGACCCGGAGATTCCGGTCAACATCTATGAACTGGGACTGGTCTACGAAGTCCGGGTGGAGGGCTCGGGGGAGGTCTTCATCAAGATGACCCTTACCTCCCCGGCCTGCCCGGTGGCCGGGTCTCTGCCCCCGGAGGTGGAGTCCAGGGTGCGGGCCATTCCCGGGGTGACGGATGTCAGGCTCGACCTGGTCTGGGACCCTCCGTGGAACCCCAGTATGATGTCCGAGGCGGCCAGGCTTCAGCTTGGCATGATGTAACAGGGGTTAGCGCCATGAAAACCGATGTCCTGATGCATATCGGCGATGTCGCCAAGAAGGCCGGGGTGAGCCAGCGATGTCTCCGATATTACGAAGAGCTGGGCCTTCTCGAGCCTGAACACCGGACTCCGGGCGGCTACCGCATGTATTCGGACGACCAGATCCACAAGCTCCAGATGATCAACGGCCTCAAGTCTCTCGGCCTTCCCCTGTCTCATATCCAGGAACTTCTGACGCTCAAAGACGGGGCCCATATCGGGGCGGAGAAGGCGTCCCGCATCCTTGATCTTTTCAACCTGCAACTCAGGCAGATCGACGACAAGATCGCCTACTACCACCGCCTCAGGGCGTCGGTGATTTCGGCGATCGAGATCGTGGTGAGGAGTTGCCTGAACTGTCACAAAGACATGCACACAGAACGATGCCGGGACTGCGAGGTCATCACGGAACGTGAGGACCTGCCTCTGCCGATGTCCATTTTGACGTAACCTGAGCAGCTCCCACAGCGGCCTGCGCGGCCTTTCTTCCGCGCCGGGTCGCACGGCGAAGGGTGGTGCATCGTGAAAATTAAATTCGGTGATTCCAAGAATGTCAACAACGACCTTTCGGTCGGCAGCTATCTCCGGGACATCCGGAAGTACAAGCCGCTCAGCCGGGAGGAGGAGGCGGAACTGCTCAAGCGGGTCAAGGCGGGAGACAGGGCCGCCACCGAGAAGCTGGTCTCCTCCAACCTGCTGTTCGTCGTGAGCGTTGCGAACCAGTACGCGAACCGGGGCCTTCCCCTGTCGGACCTGATCGCCGAGGGGAACATCGGGCTGATCAACGCGGTCAAGAAATTCGATGAGACGCGCAAGCACAAGTTCATCAGCTACGCGGTCTGGTGGATCAGGCAGGCCATCCTGAAGGCCTTAGCCGAGCAGACCAACATCGTCCGCTTTCCGATCAACCAGATCGAGGACTTAGAGGGGATCAACCGGACCTCTGAGTCCCTTTCGCAGACGCTGGGGCGGATTCCGTCGCTGCCGGAGGTGGCCGAGCGGGCCAGCATGAGCCTCAGGCGCGCGGAGCGCGCGTTCGTGGCCTCTCAATCGGACGTCTCCTTAGACAGTCCGATCGACCTCGACGACGAGGTCTCGCTCTACAACCTGATCCCCACCGGGGGGCTGACCGCCGAGGAGGAGGTCTCCGCCAAGAGTTTAGCCGAGGCGGTCTCCGACTCCATGTCCTCTCTGACCTCGCGGGAGGCCAAGATCGTCAAGCTCTACTTCGGGCTGGAGGGGGAGCCGGTGACCTTAGAGAAGATCGGGTCCCAGCTGGGCATGACCCGCGAACGCGCCCGCCAGATCCGAAACGAGGCCATCGGAAAGATGCGGCGCAACCTGCGGGTGAAGGGGCTGGCGGCGGCGTGACAGAACCGCATTAAAATGTCAGCCCTCACCCTCCCCCCAGCCTGTGGATAAGGCCCTTGGTGCCCCCTCCCTCTCCCAAATTTGGGAGAGGGAGGGGGAACGGGGGTGGGGGAGGGCCTGAAACCCTTGCGCTCTCAATATATCCGTGAAGGGACCGGGAGGAGGCATGAGCAGTCTGAGCAGAGATGAGGTCATCGCCAAAGTTCGGAATCGCGAAGGCCTGGCGGAGGCGGATCTGACGCAGGTCGACCTGTCCGGGGCCGATGTCTCCGGGGGGAATTTCGTCCGCGCCAGGCTGTCCGGCGCGCTGTTGAAGGGGGCTAACCTGGGACGGGCCAATCTGCACGAGGCGGACCTGTCCGGGGCGGACCTGCGGGGCGCGGACCTGCGGAACGCCTACCTGGTCGGGGCCGATCTGGGGCGGGCGAATCTGGAGGGGGCGGACCTGTCCGGCGCTTTTCTCTCGGGGGCGTATCTGGGGGGGGGCGATTTCCGGCGGGCCAACCTGCGGGGGGCGCGTTTGGGGGTCGTCAAGTTCGGGCTTCCCAACCCTCTCGGGCACCTCTGCACGTTTGCCGGGGCCGACCTGGAGGGGGCCTTCTTCGGGGCCGCCAACCTGCGGGGGGTGGACCTCCGGGGGGCGAACCTGAACGGGGCCTTTCTCTACGAGGCCGGGCTGCGCGGGGCCATCGCGGACCCGGACACCTTCCAGAATGCCGTGACCCGCGCGGAGGCGTATTAGAGCGATGAGCAGACTGATCGACAGCTTCGGGCGGACGATCAACAACCTCCGCATCTCGGTCACCGACCGCTGCAACATGCGCTGCACCTACTGCATGCCGGCGGAGGGGATGGTCTTCTTCGACCGGGCGGAGGTCCTGACCTTCGAGGAGATCGTCCGGTTCGTTCGGGTCGGGGCGAGGCTGGGGATCACGGACCTCCGTCTGACGGGGGGGGAGCCCTTAGTGCGCCGGGATCTCCACGTGCTGGTCCGGCAGCTCGCCGGGGTCGAGGGGATCCGGGACATCGGCCTCACGACGAACGGCATCCTCTTAGCGGAGCAGGCGCAGGACCTGTATGATGCGGGCCTGCGCCGGATCAATGTCAGCGTGGACTCGCTCGATCCGGAGAAGTTCGCGAAGATCACCCGGAGGGACGTGTTCCACAAGGTCATGGCCGGGCTGGAGGCCGCCGAACGGGTCGGTATGTCCCCCATCAAGATCAACACCATCGCCATGCGGGGGTTCACGGAGGAGGAGATCCTCGGCTTCGCCCAGATGGCGCGGGAGAGGCCCTACGAGGTCCGGTTCATCGAGTACATGCCGCTCGGCGCAGACGACGTCTGGGAGGCGCAGAAGGTGTTGACGCAGGACGAGATCCTGGGGCGCATCCACGCGGTCTGGCCGCTGGAGCCGGAGGAGGAGGAGGACAGCCGGGCGCCGGCGGACACGTTCCGTTTCGTGGACGGGAAGGGGCGGATCGGCATCATCGCCTCGGTGAGCCACCCCTTCTGCGACGCCTGCGACCGGGTGCGCATCACGGCGGACGGAAGGCTCCGGACCTGTCTGTTCTCCCTTGCGGAGACGGACGTCAAGGCCCTTCTGCGGGGCGGGGCCACGGACGAGGAGATCGGCGACGTTCTGATCCAGGCCGTCTGGAACAAAGAGCCCGGCCATCGGATCAACCAGCCCGATTTCGTCAAGCCGGCCCGGACCATGTCGGCCATTGGGGGATAAAATTTTACCGCATTTTTCCGTTGACAAGTGGATAGGAGTTCGGTAAATTGTCGCGACCTGCGTTCATTCTTGAACGTTAGTGTCATACAAATATAGAGGTTCCCATGATACCCGCAGTTGAAGTAGCGCCGCAGACCGTCGAGATCCCCGAGGCGGTTCGCCGGGAGATCGAGGTCTTCTCCGTGGAGGTCGAGCGATACCGGCGAGGGCAGGTCGGCGACGACCAGTTCAAGCCCTTCCGGCTCCAGCACGGCATCTACGGGCAGCGGCAGAGCGACGTACAAATGGTCCGCGTCAAGATCCCCGGCGGGGGGCTGAACGCCGGCCAGCTCGCCCGGCTGGCCGACGTCGCCGATGAACACTCCGAGGGCATCTGCCACGTCACCACCCGGCAGGACTTCCAGTACCACTGGGTGCGTCTGGACCGGGTCCCGGAGCTCATGACCCAGCTTGCGGAGGTCGGGCTGACGACGCGGGAGGCGTGCGGAAACACCATCCGGAACGTCACAGGCTGTCCCATGTCGGGTGTCTGCCAGACCGAGGCGTTTGACGTGACCCCGTATGCGCGGGCCGTCTCCCGCCATTTCCTGCGCAACCCCCTGTGCCAGCAGCTCGCCCGGAAGTTCAAGATCGCCTTCTCCGGCTGCGTGGAGCAGGCCTGCGGCCTGGCGCACATGCACTGCATCGGGGCCGTGGCGCAGGTCCGGGAGGAGGGAGGCGTCGAGAGGCGGGGGTTCAAGCTCTACGTGGGCGGCGGCCTCGGCCCTGCCCCCTACCAGGCGCAGGTCCTGAGCGACTTCCTCCCGGTGGAGGAGCTGGTCCCCACGTGCCACGCCATTGTCAGCGTGTACAACCGGATGGGCGAGCGCCGCAACCGGAACAAGGCGCGGGTGAAGTTCTTGGTGGACAAGTTAGGCATCGAGAAGTTCCGGCAGGTCGTGTTCGAGGAGCGCGCGGGGCTTGAAGTGGACCCGGACTGGAACGCCTATCTGAAGGACGTAGACGGGGCCTCCGAGACGGCCCCTGAGGTCCCCCCCGTGGAGTCGGGGAACGGGCACGCGGGCACGGAGGCCTTTGAGCAGTGGGTACACACGAACGTCGTGGACCAGAAGCAGGCGGGTTACTGCGCCGCCTCCGTGACGCTCCCCCTGGGGGACATCACCTCGGAGCAGCTCCGGGACTTAGCCAGGATCACGCAGCGGTTCGCGGGGGGGCGCATCCGCACGGCGGTGGACCAGAACTTCCTGCTGCGGTGGGTCCGCCAGGAGGACCTGCCCGCCCTGCACCAGGCCCTCTGCGCGGCGGGCCTGGGCGAGGCGGGGTCGGGCACCATCGTGGACGTGACCGCCTGCCCCGGCGCGGACACCTGCAACCTGGGCATCACCTCCTCGCGCGGCCTGGCCCGCGAGATCCGGAAGACCCTGTTCGCCTCCGGGGACGCCTTCGCGAAGGACTTGGAGGACATTAAGATCAAGATCAGCGGCTGCCCCAACTCCTGCGCCCAGCACCACATCGCCAACATCGGGCTCTTCGGGTCATCCGTCCGGGTGGGGGACCACATCGTCCCTCACTTCCAGCTCGTCTTGGGCGGGCAGACGGAGGAGAACTCCGCGGCCTACGGCATGGCCACGGTCAAGATCCCGTCCAAGAACGCCCCGGCGGCGGTCCGGCTCTTAGCCGACACCTACCGGAAGGAGCGGAGGGATGGGGAGCGGTTCAACGACTTCATCCGCAGACTGGGCAAGGCCCGGCTCCGGGACCTGATGGCGGACCTGCGGGAGGTCCCGAAGTTCGAGGAGAACGACGACTACTACCGGGACTGGGGTCACGACGCCGAGTTCTCCCTGAAGGACATGGGGGTGGGGGAGTGCGCCGGGCAGCTCGTCGAGATGGTGGAGCTTCAGTTCGGCGAGAGCGACCGGGACATCTTCGAGGCGAACCTGCTCTTGGAGAAGGGGCGGCACGGGGAGGCGCTGGAGCGGGTGTTCGACGCCACGCTCAAGGCGATGTCGGCCATGCTGACCACGCAGGGCGTGCAGCCCGACGGCCCCCAGAAGACCCTGGAGCTGTTCCAGGAGCGGTGCATCCAGCCGGGCCTGATCGCCCACAGCGACTCCCGCATAGGCGCGGTCCTGGAGGACCTGCCCGACCGGGTGCTGCATCCCAGGGTGGAGAATCCCACGGCGGACCGCGTCCGGCTCCGGATCGACGAGGCCGTGTTGCTCGTGGAGGCGTGCCACTTAGCCTACAACCGGATGAAGATCACGCCCGCAGCGCCTGCGGCCGAGCCTGCGCCGGCCCAGGAGGCCGAGCAGCCTGCGGCCGTGGAGGAGATCGCCGCAGTCCTGGACCTCTCCGGCGTGCAGTGCCCCTTCAACTACGTACAGGCCAAGCTTCAATTAGAGCAGATGGAACCCGGCCAGCTCTTAGAGGTCACGATCGACGCCGGGGAGCCGATCCGGAACGTGCCCAAGAGCCTCCGGAACGACGGCCATCAGATCCTCGACACGAAGAAGGTGGGGGGGCGGTATCGGCTGGTGATCAGGAAAGGATGAAACGCATAGCGCATGGCGCATAGCGTCAAAGGCTGTGAGTTTTATACGCTTCGCGCTCTGCGCTCTGCGCTCTGCCGTTTGTCGAACGACAGGGGAGGTGGCGCGGAATTGAGATCGCGGGACCGTGCAACAGGACATCTTGGTATGGATCAGGTTCGAGAGACAAAACTCTGAGGAAAGGAGTTGAGGTATGGCCTATATCATCGCTCAACCGTGCATTGACGTGCTGGACAAGGCATGTGTTGAGGTCTGTCCGGTGGACTGCATCTACGAAGCCGAGGCCACCACCCTCCCCGTGGAGGAGCGCCGGGCGATGCTCTACATTCATCCCGAGGAGTGCATTGACTGCGGCGCCTGCGAGCCCGAGTGCCCGGTGGAGGCGATCTTCGCCGAGGAGGACACGCCGGAGGAGTGGAAGGAATTCATCGAGATCAACGCCAAAGCCTTTGAGTGAAAAGGCGTCAGGACAGCAATTGTGACTGTCCGGTGCCGGGGTTTTCCGACCCCGGCACTTTTCTATTATAGAAAAGGGATGTGCTATGGAGAGACTCACCGGAATGCCCCCCAGGCAGGGCCTCTACGATCCCCGGTTTGAGCACGAGGCCTGCGGCATCGGGTTTGTCGTGAACATCAAGGGCAAGCGGTCCTACGACATCGTGCGCCAGGCGCTCACGGTCTTAGTGAACTTAGACCACCGGGGCGCCTGCGGCTGTGAGGACAACACCGGCGACGGGGCCGGCATTCTGATGCAGGTCCCGCACGAGTTTCTCCGACACGCCTGCGAGGGGATCGGCCTGCGGCTCCCCAGGCCGGGGGGATACGGCGTCGGGATGGTCTTCCTGTCCCCTGACCGGGGCCAGCGCCGCCGGTGCGAAAAGACCTTCGAGGGGATCGTCCGGGAGGAGGGTCAGCAGGTCTTAGGCTGGCGCAAGGTCCCCACGGACAACCTGTATCTCGGGGCCACGGCCAAGGCCTCCGAGCCGTTCGTGCGCCAGGTCTTTATCGGGCGCCACCCCGGCCTCCGGGACGACGGGGCGTTCGAGCGCAAGCTCTACGTCATCCGCCGGCGCGCGGAGAACGCCATCCGCTACGGGGGGGTCGCGGGGGGCGAGTTCTTCTACATCTCCAGCCTCTCCTACAAGACGCTCATTTACAAAGGCATGCTCACGGCCGGGCAGTTAGAGACGTTCTACCCGGACTTGTCGGACCCCCGCGTGGAGACGGCCCTGGCGCTGGTGCACTCGCGGTTCAGCACGAACACCTTCCCGAGCTGGGAGCGCGCCCACCCCTACCGCTACCTGATTCACAACGGGGAGATCAACACCCTGCGCGGCAACGAGAACTGGATGTACACGCGGCAGGCGATGCTGGCCTCCGACCTGTTCGGGGACGACCTCACCAAGCTCTTCCCGGTCATCCAGGAGGACGGCAGCGACTCGGCCAAGTTCGACAACTGCTTAGAGTTTCTGACGCTGGGGGGGCGCTCTCTGCCGCACGCGATGATGATGATGATCCCGGAGCCGTGGGAGAACCACGAGGACATGAGCGACGAGAAGCGGGCCTTCTACGACTACCACAGCTGTCTGATGGAGCCGTGGGACGGGCCGGCGTCGATCGCGTTCACGGACGGGGTGCGGGTGGGGGCGGTGCTGGACCGCAACGGCCTGCGGCCCTCGCGCACCTACGTCACCAAGGACGATCTGGTGATCATGGCCTCCGAGGTGGGCGTGTTAGACGCCCCGGCGGAGCGGGTGCTGCACAAGGGCCGGCTGCAGCCGGGGCGGATGTTCCTGGTGGACACGGAGGAGGGACGCATCATCAGCGACGAGGAGCTGAAGCAGCGGATGGCCTCGGAGCGCCCCTACCGCCGGTGGCTGAATGAGCACTTAGTGGCGTTCGAGGACCTGCCGGGCGTCCCGTATGAACGCCCTGAGCCGGACCACGAGGCCGTGCTGAGGCTGCAACAGGCCTTCGGCTACACCTTCGAGGACCTGCGCGTGTTTCTGGGACCCATGGCCCGGACCGGGAGAGACCCGGTGGGGTCCATGGGCAATGACGCGGCGCTGGCCGTGCTGTCCGACCGGCCGCAGATGCTCTACAACTACTTCAAGCAGCTCTTCGCGCAGGTGACCAACCCGCCCATCGACCCCATCCGCGAGGAGATCATCACGGCCACGACGATCACCCTCGGCCCGGAGCGCAACCTCCTGAGGCCGGAGCCGGAGAGCTGTCGTCGGATCCGGCTCCGGGCGCCGATCCTGAAGGACGAGGAGTTAGAGAGGCTGCGCCGGATCGACCGGGCCGGGTTCCGGGTCGCGACCCTGCCGATCCTGTTCGAGGCCGAGAAGGGGGAGGCCGGCTTAGAGAGGGCCTTAGACGACCTGTTCCGGGCCGCGGACCGGGCGATCTCCGAGGGGGTCAATCTGCTGATCCTGTCGGACCGGGGGGTGGACCGGGGGCGCGCGCCGATCCCGGCCCTCCTGGCGGTGTCGGGCCTTCACCATCACCTCATCCGCGCGGGCATCCGCACCCGCGTCGGGCTGGTGCTGGAGTCGGGGGAGCCCCGCGAGGTGCACCATTTCTGCCTGCTGCTGGGCTACGGGGCCCAGGCCATCAACCCCTACTTAGCCTATGAGAGCCTGGACGACATGATCCGCCAGGGCATGCTGCCCGGCCTCTCCCACGACGAGGCGGTGAAGAACTACGTCAAGGGGGTGGTCAAGGGGGTGGTCAAGGTCATGTCCAAGATGGGCATCTCCACGTTCCAGTCCTACTGCGGGGCGCAGATCTTTGAGGCGGTGGGGATCAGACAGGAGGTGATCGACAAGTACTTCACCTGGACCGCCTCCCGCGTGGAGGGCGTCGGGTTAGACGTGATCGCCCGCGAGGCGCAGGCGCGGCATGTCCACGCCTTCCCGGAGGCCCCGACCAACGGGCGCACCTTAGACGTGGGGGGGCAGTACCAGTGGCGGCAGGACGGCGAGCACCACCTGTTCAACCCGCAGACCGTACACAAACTGCAATTGGCCTGCCGCACGAACAGCTACAAGGTCTTCAAGGAGTACGCCGAGTTGATCGATGACCAGTCCCGGCAGTTGGCCACGCTGCGCGGCCTGCTGGAGCTGAAGTCAGCGCCCGAGCCGATCCCGATAGAGGAGGTGGAGCCGGTCGAGGCCATCTGCCGGCGGTTCAAGAGCGGGGCCATGTCCTACGGCTCCATCAGCCAGGAGGCGCACGAGACCTTAGCCATCGCCATGAACCGCTTAGGCGGGAAGAGCAACACCGGGGAGGGGGGCGAGGATCCGGCGCGCTACGTCCCGGACCCCAACGGGGACTCCCGCAACAGCGCCATCAAGCAGGTGGCGTCGGGGCGCTTCGGGGTGACGAGCTACTACTTAGTGAACGCCAGGGAGCTCCAGATCAAGATGGCCCAGGGGGCCAAGCCGGGCGAGGGGGGGGAGCTGCCGAGCCGCAAGGTCTATCCCTGGATCGCCAGGGTGCGCCACTCGACGCCGGGCGTGGAGTTGATCTCCCCGCCGCCGCACCACGACATCTACTCCATCGAGGACCTGGCGCAGCTGATCCACGACCTGAAGAACGCCAACCATCACGCCCGCATCAGCGTCAAGTTAGTGTCCGAGATCGGCGTGGGCACGGTCGCGGCCGGGGTGGCCAAGGGGCACGCGGACGTGGTGCTGATCAGCGGTCACGACGGCGGGACCGGGGCCTCGCCGCAGACCAGCATCAAGCACGCCGGGCTGCCGTGGGAGCTGGGGCTGGCGGAGGCCCATCAGACCTTAGTCATGAACAACCTGCGCAGCCGCATCGCCGTGGAGACGGACGGGCAACTCAAGACGGGCCGGGACGTGGCCATCGCCGCGTTGCTGGGGGCGGAGGAGTTCGGGTTTGCGACCACGGCCTTAGTGTCCCTGGGCTGTATCATGATGCGGGTCTGCCACTTAGACACCTGCCCGGTGGGGGTGGCCACGCAGAACCCGGAGCTGCGCAAGCGGTTTGCGGGGGACCCGCAGTACGTGGTCAACTTCATGCGCTTTATCGCCCAGGACCTGCGCGAGCACATGGCCCGGCTCGGTTTCCGGCAGATCGACGAGATGGTGGGCCGGACCGACAGGCTCGATCCGAGGCGGGCGACCGAGCACTGGAAGGCCAGGGGGCTGGACTTCTCCAAGATCCTCCAGCGGCCGGACGTCGGGCCGGAGGTGGGCCGGTACTGCCAGATCCCGCAGGACCATGGCTTAGAAAATGCGCTGGACAACCAGACGCTGCTGGACCTGTGCGAGCCCGCCTTAGAGCGCGGGGAGCGGGTGAAGGCGACCCTGCCCATCCGCAACATCAACCGCGTGGTGGGGACCATCCTGGGCAGCGAGGTGACGAGGCGCTACGGTCCGGACGGCCTCCCCGAGGACACCGTCCACCTGCATTTTGAGGGGTCGGCGGGCCAGAGCTTCGGGGCCTTCATCCCTCGCGGGGTCACCCTGGAGCTGGAGGGGGACGCCAACGACTACTTCGGCAAGGGGCTCTCCGGCGGCAAGCTCATCCTGTATCCCCCCGAGGGGTTCACCTTCATCCCCGAGGAGAACATCATCGTGGGCAACGTGGCCTTCTACGGGGCCACGGGCGGGGAGGCCTACATCCGGGGCGTGTCCGGCGAGCGGTTCTGCGTCCGCAACAGCGGCGTGCGCGCGGTGATCGAGGCGGTGGGGGACCACGGGTGCGAGTACATGACGGGGGGCCGTGTCGTGGTGCTCGGCAGGACGGGCCGGAACTTCGCCGCGGGCATGTCGGGGGGCATCGCCTACGCGCTGGACGAGGCGGGGGACTTCCCCCGGCGCTGCAACCGGGAGATGGTGGATTTGGAGCGTCTTGAGGAGGAGGGGGAGAGCGCCGAGGTGGAGGGGATGATCCGGCGGCACGCCGAGTACACCGAGAGCAAGCTGGCGTGGAGGGTCCTGGCCCAGTGGGAGGAGATGGTCCCGAAGTTCGTCAAGGTGATGCCCAAAGACTACAAGCGCATGCTCCAGGCCCTCAAACGGGTGGAGGCGTCGGGTCTGACCGGAGACGAGGCGATGATGGCGGCCTTCCGGGAGGGCATCGAGGAGACGTCGAACGCATAGGTGGAGATAGTTCGAGAGAATATCATGGGTAAACCGACCGGGTTCCTGGAGTATCGACGTGAGCTTCCGGCAGATCGCCCCCCTGAGGCGCGGGTTCGCGACTGGAAGGAGTTCCACCTCCATTTTCCGGAGGAGAAGCTCCGGGAGCAGGGGGCGCGTTGCATGGACTGCGGCATCCCCTTCTGCCACACGGGCGCTCTCATCAGCGGGATGGCGTCGGGGTGCCCGATCAACAACCTCATCCCGGAGTGGAACGACCTGGTCTACCGGGGGCTCTGGCGGGAGGCGTTGGAGCGGCTGCACAAGACCAACAACTTCCCGGAGTTCACGGGCCGGGTCTGCCCGGCCCCGTGCGAGGGGTCGTGCGTGCTGGGCCTCCATTCGCCGCCGGTGACGATCAAGGGCATCGAGTGCGCCGTCATCGACAGGGGGTTTGAGGAGGGGTGGGTGACGCCGGACCCGCCTGCCAGGCGCACGGGCAAGCGGGTGGCGGTGGTGGGGTCCGGGCCGTCGGGCCTGGCCTGCGCGGACCAGCTCAATCGGGCCGGGCACTTAGTGACCGTGTACGAGCGGGCGGACCGCGCCGGCGGCCTGCTGATGTACGGCATCCCGAACATGAAATTAGACAAGGCCACCGTGCAGCGCCGGATCGACCTGATGGCCGCCGAGGGGGTCACGTTCGTGACGAACACGGAGGTGGGCAAGGACCTCCCGGCCCCGCAGCTCCTGAAGGAGTTCGACGCCGTGGCGCTGTGCGGCGGGGCCACCAAGCCCAACAACCTGCCGATCGAGGGGAGGGAGCTAAAAGGCATCCATTTCGCCGTGCCTTTCCTGCACGCCAACACCAAGAGTCTGCTGGACTCCGGGCGCCGGGACGGCAACTACATCTCGGCCAAAGACAGGCACGTCATCGTGATCGGGGGGGGGGACACGGGCACGGATTGCGTGGGGACCTCCATGCGGCACGGCTGCAAGAGCCTCACCCAGTTCGAAATCATGCCCAGGCCCCCGGACGAGCGCCAGCCCGACAACCCCTGGCCGGAGTGGCCGAAGGTCTACCGGTTAGACTACGGACAGGAGGAGGCCAAGGCCCGCTTCGGGGACGACCCTCGCCAGTATCTGATCATGACGAAGCGGTTTGTCGGAGACGAGGGCGGGCACGTCAGGGGGCTTCACGCCGTGCAGGTCGAATGGGTGCGGGGGGACAACGGCAGGCCCTTCCCGAAGGAGGTCCCCGGAACCGAGAGGGTCTGGCCCGCCGACCTGGTGCTGCTGGCCATGGGCTTCCGGGGCCCGGAGGACACGGTCCTGGAGCAACTCGGCGTGGAGCGGGACGAGCGCTCCAACGCCAGGGCGGAGAGGTTCGCCACGAGCGTGAAGGGGGTGTTTGCGGCGGGGGACATGCGCCGGGGGCAGAGCTTAGTGGTGTGGGCGATCAACGAGGGGCGCGGCGCGGCGCGGGAGTGCGACCGGTACCTGATGGGGACGACCAGCCTGCCGTGAGGGCCGCTGTACGAGGAGACCCTGAAAGGCTGCGGGACGTCGCAGCCTTTTTTCTTGTCTATGAACTCCCTATGGCCTATATTCTTACCGTAATATAAACATAATTCGGGAGGAGGCCCGACATGGCTGTCGACAGAAAGGGGCACGCGGGGATCGCCGACGGGAAAAAGGCCGTCAGGACCGTCAACGGGAAAAGGCTTACGGCGGGAGGCGACGGGAAGGGGTTTTCGGTCGCGGACGCGAAGGCGCCGGCGGCGACCCCGAAGGTCGAGGCGCCTGAGGCCCAGCCGCCCGTGACGAGGCACAGGATCAGCGAACCCGAGGTCCAGCTCTCCGAGGACGATCTGAGGCGGGTCAACACCCGGCCCGGCCTGATCCAGCTTCTCAAGTCGCGGAACGTCAAGCTGGGTCAGGTTCGCCAGACGCTGCGCTACGAGGAAGAGCTCAGACAGCTTCAGATCGAACTGATCAAGTTCCAGCGATGGGTTCAGGAGAACGGCAGGCGGATCACAGTCCTGTTCGAGGGGCGGGACGCGGCCGGGAAGGGGGGCACCATCCGGCGCTTCACGGAGCATCTCAGCCCTCGCTCGATCCGCGTGGTCGCCCTGCCAAAGCCCACCGAGGAGGAGCGGGGGCAGTGGTACTTCCAGCGCTACTCGCAGCAGCTCCCGAACGCCGGGGAGATCGTGTTCTTCGACCGGAGCTGGTACAACCGGGCGGTGGTGGAGCCGGTCAACGGCTTCTGCACGAAGGAGGAGTACGCGCGATTCATTCAGCAGGTCCCGGAATACGAGCACATGCTGTATGAGGACGGCGTGACGATCATCAAGTTCTGGTTCTCCATCTCCAAAGAGGAGCAGTTGCGGCGCTTCAAATCCCGCCGGGGAAACCCGCTGAAGCAGTGGAAACTCAGCCCGGTGGACGCCAGGTCGCAGGAGCTGTGGGACGGCTACACCTACTACAAGGAGCAGATGTTCAGCAAGACGCACACGTCCTTCAGCCCCTGGATCATCGTGCGCGCTGACCAGAAGCAACTCGCCCGCCTGGAGGGCATCCGGTACGTGCTGAACCTCCTGCCCTACGGCGGGAAGGAGGAGGCGAAGGTCAGGATCATCCCGGACCCGAACATCATCATAAGATTCCACCGGGAGATCGTCCATATCGACTGAAGTCCATCGGTCACGAAAATGGGGCCTGTGTCGAGCGACACAGGCCCTATTTTTTTGTTTCAATTTTCATCAATCTCTCCTGGCCTGCTTCGTCCCTACGGCGGTGGCCGCTGCGTCGAGGAGCCGGTTGTTCAGGATGAGGGCGCCGGGCACCCGCGCCAGGGCGACGCCGTTGGCCACGAGCGTGAGGAGGGCGAGGAGGTGGTGGACGAGGGGGGGGATGGCCCGCGCGTGGACGCCCCCGCCGGACATGGCCGCGAACATGGTCAGAAAGGTGGCGGCAAGCGCCCACGGGAAGAGTCGCCTCCTGAACCGTTTTGCCTCGTTCAGGTAGAGCCGGTCGAGGCCCCGCTCCTCGGTCTCGCGTTCGATGGCGGACCCGACGCCGACGAAGTAGAAGATCGTGATGGTGTGGGAGAGCAGGACGATCATGGTCGCGATCAGGGCGATGGTGATGTGCCTTCCGACGGACACGACGCCGTAAGCGGTCGTGTAGCCGAGCGCCGCGCTGGCGATCAGCAGCGGGGCGGAGAGGACCGCGAGCGCCAGGATGACAGCCTGCATAACACCTCTAAGGATGAAGGATGAAGGATGAAGGATAGACCGCGACCCGGAGTCCAGTTCAATAGGCGTGGATCGAGTGCCCCTGCCCAGGGAACCAGACCGCATCCACGAGGATGGACAGCCCCACCCCCAGGATGTAGCCCGTCAGCAGCCCCAGAAAGAACGGACGGCATCGTCTGTAGAACGCCACCCCCCCGATCTTGAGGGTCAGCAACTTGATCCCCCAGGACAGAAAGATGGTGAACGTGGACAGGCGGGCGAAGAAGGTCCCGGAGATG
>Ga0156186_1386_pt2 | contig 18673 bp, 10 predicted proteins | sample RifCSPlowO2_12_FD_107839 | JGI IMG/M metagenome (GOLD analysis project Ga0156186, IMG submission 107839) | Candidatus Handelsmanbacteria bacterium RIFCSPLOWO2_12_FULL_64_10
TTTTGTAGCCAGTGCCTAGACCTCACCCCCTCTCCGACGCGGAGAGGGGGGCAGACAAGGCTTCTCCCCCTCTCCCGTGGGAGAGGGGGCCGGGGGGTGAGGTCTAGCCTAATAGCGATGCTATTCATCTCCATAGGCTGGACTACCGTAGGGGCGAGGCATGCCTCGCCCCTGCAGACCCAACCTACCCTCGCCCGGCTCTCCTTCTGGGTCCCGCCTGCGCGGATGTCCGAATTTGAGGCCGCCTACGAGGCAAAGGTTGCGCCCATCCTGAAGGCGCACGGCCTGACGGAATCCGCCGAGCGAGGGCGGGCCACCCCGGACAGCGTGTTCAGCAGGCTGTTCGAGTTGAAGACACCATCTGAAGTAACAGAAAAGCAGAAAACGCTTCAGGGGGATTCGACGTGGACAGTAACGTTGCGGATTCTTGGGGCAACCTTCGGGACGCCGAGGCCGGACAGCCTGATTCAGTCTGGTTTCTGGATTTACTCTGCATCCGCAGGGACGGGCAAGACCGTATCTGCCGGGCCTGGAAAGGTCGTGCCCGCCGGAGGCGGGACGGGTCTCTGGCGCATCTACGATGTAACGGGGGGACTCGTAGGCCCTGTAGTGCTGTCAATCTTTGAGGATCGGGAGGGATATCTCTGGTTTGGTACCTGGTTAGGTGGTGTAAGTCGATATGATGGGAGAACCTTTACGACGCTCACCACTAAAGACGGCCTGGCAAACGATGTAGTGGTGTCGATCTTCCAGGATCGAGAGGGGTATCTCTGGTTCAATACCTGGGGTGGTATAAGTCGGTATGATGGGAGAACCTTTACGACCTTCACCACCAGAGACGGCCTGGCAAACAATAATGTAAACTCGGTCTTTCAGGATCGAGGGGGACATATCTGGCTCGGAACTAATAGCGGAGTGAGTCAATATGATGGAAAATCTTTTACTACTTTTACCGCCAAAGATGGCCTAGTGAACAATGTAGTAAGGTCGATCTTTCAGGACCAAGAGGGAAATCTCTGGTTCACCACTGGAGACGGCGTGAGCCAGTATGATGGAAAGACCTTTACGACCTTTACCACCAGAGACGGCTTGGCAAACAATATCGTCCACTCGGTCTTTCAGGACCGAGAAGGGCATCTCTGGTTCGGAACCAATGGTGGAGGTGTAAGTCGGTATGATGGGAAGACCCCTTCGACCCGTTCGACAAGCTCAGGGCAGGCAGGCTCAGAGCTTGCCCTGAGTGAAACGAAGGAGCAGAGCTTTACGACCTTCACCACCAGAGACGGCCTAGTGAATAATGTGGTGCGGTCTATCTTTCAGGATCGAGGGGGCTACCTCTGGTTCATCACCGGAGACGGCGTGAGTCGGTATGATGGGAAGACCTTTACGACCTTTACCACCAAAGATGGCCTGGTGAACAATTTAGTGAGCTCTATCTTTCAGGATCGGGAGGGAAATCTCTGGTTCATTAGCAGAAATGGTGTGAGCAGGTATGATGGAAGGACCACTTCGATAGGCTCAAGGCAAAGCTTTACCACATTCACCACTAAAGACGATCTGGCGCACAATGAAGTGTGGGCAATCTTTCAAGATCGAGAGGGGAACCTCTGGTTCGGAACCTCTGGTGGTATAAGTCGGTATGACGGAAAAACTTTTACCGCTTTTACCACCAAAGATGGCCTGGCACAAAATAATGTTCCCTCAATCTTTCGGGATCGGGAGGGAAATCTCTGGTTCGGCACTCAAGGGGGGGTGAGTCGGTATGATGGGAAGACCTTTACCTCCTTCACCACACAAGACGGCCTGGCAAATAATTGGGTGTTGACGATCTTTGAGGATCGGGAGGGAAATCTCTGGTTCGGAACCAATGGTGGAGGAGTGAGCCGTTATGACGGGAAGACCTTTACCTCCTTCGCTACAAAGGACGGCCTGGCACACAACAATGTGTGTTCGATCTTTCAGGATCGGGAGGGCAACCTATGGTTCGGAACCTCTGGCGGAGGGGTGAGTCGATACGATGGGAAGGTTTTTATGTCTTTCACCAGTTACGACGGCTTGGCGAACAATAACGTGCGGTCGATCTTTCAGGACCCGGAGGGTCATTTCTGGTTTGGAACATGGGGTGGAGGAGTGAGTCGATACGATGAGAAGACTTTTACCTCCTTTACCACCAAGGATGGCCTGGCACACAACAATGTGTATTCGATGTTTCGGGATCGGGAGGGCAATTTTTGGTTTGGCACCCTTGGGGGAGGGGTGAGCCGGTATGATGGAAAGACCTTTACCTCCTTCGCTACAAAGGATGGGTTGGCAAACAATTGGGTGACTTCAGTCTTTCAAGACCGGGAGGGCAATTTTTGGTTTGGCACCCTTGGGGGAGGGGTGAGCCGGTATGATGGAAAGACCTTCCAGATAATGCTTCAGCAGGACGGGATAGCAAGCAATGTAGTGGGGCCGATTCATCAGGATACCGATGGGTATCTCTGGTTCGGTACTACTAAGGGCATTACGCGCTACCGTCAGTCAAAGCCGTCGCCTCCGCCGATATATGTTGACGCAGTCGTGGCGGATCGGCGCTATGAGAAGGTTTCTAACCTTGAAATTCCATCCACCGTCAAGCTGACGGCCTTCGAGTTCCATGCGATCAGCTTCAAAACCCGGCCCGAAGCGATGATCTATCGGTACCGGCTAAACGGATATGATAAAGATTGGAAGACCACGCACCAGCGCCGGGTGGAGTATCAGGACCTGCCAAGAGGGACCTACACGTTCGAGGTGCAGGCCGTGGACCGGGACCTGGTCTATTCGGAGAAGCCCGCGACCGTGACTTTGCAGGTGCATCCGCCCTATACGCTGATGGGTCTGGTCGCGGCGCTGGGGATCGCGCTGGCCCTGGCGGGATGGCAGACGGCGCGGGTGGTCCGGCGGGACCGGCGGCTGCGAGAGTCCAACGCGGCGTTGTCGGCGGCGAACAAGGACTTGTTTGCGCTCAACCGGCAGGCGACCCGCCGCGGGGCCGTGGACCGGGTGCGGGCGGAGGTCGGGGGGATGCGCGCCAGCGTGGACTTAGAGCGGATCACGCCGATGATCTGGAAGGAGCTGAGGGAGCTAAGGGTTCCGTTCCTGCGGTGCGGAGTCTTCATCATCGAGGAGGAGGAGAGGCGTCTCCATTCCTACCTGACGAACCCCGAGGGCGCTTCCCTGGGCGTCCTGAGCCTGGCGTTCGACAGCCACCCCGTGGTCAGCAGGGCCGTGGACTGCTGGAGGACGAAGGAGGCTTACGCGGAGGAGTGGGACGGGCAGGCGCTTCTGGAGTGGGTGCAGTTTCTGGAGGCGCAGGGGCAGCCGATCCGGCGCGAGCGGTATCTGGACTCGGAGACGCCGCCGGAGTCTCTATCGCTCCGCTACGTCCCCTTCACCCAGGGCATCCTCTACGTGGGCAGCGCGGCCCCTCTGCCGGAGGAGGACGTGGACCTGATGAGGGACCTGGCGAACGCCTTCTCTATCGCTTACGCCCGGTATATGGATTTCCAGCGGCTGGAGGCGCAGAACCGGCAGATCCAGGAGGCCAACCGGCTCAAATCGCAGTTCCTGGCCAACATGTCGCACGAGTTGAGGACGCCGATGAACGCGATCATCGGGTTCACCAACCTGGTGCTGCGAAGGGCCGGGGATGTCCTCCCGGAGCGTCAGCGGGAAAATCTGACGAAGGTGAAGCTGAGCGCGGACCATTTGCTGAACCTGATCAACGACATCCTGGACCTGTCCAAGATCGAGGCCGGGCGAGTGGACATTCAGAAGAAGTGGTTTGACATGAAGGAGCTGATTGCGGGCTGCTGCGCCACGGTCAGCCCCCTGGTCAAAGAGGGCGTGGCGCTGAACCACGAGGTGGCCGGGGATGTCCGGGAGGCGCATTCGGACGAGGCGCGGCTGCGACAGATCATTATCAATCTGTTGAGCAATGCGCTCAAGTTCACGGAGAAGGGGGAGGTGAAGATCCTCGTCACCCGTCAGCCATCCCTCGTGGCCCGCTCGGAGGCCCTGGAGATTGCAGTCTCCGACACGGGCATCGGCATCCCGGCGGATGCGCTCGGCTACATCTTCGACGAGTTCCGGCAGGTGGACGGGTCGAGCACGCGGCAGTACGGGGGCACGGGCCTGGGGCTGTCCATCACGAAGAAGCTGACGGAGCTGCTGGGCGGGACGATCGGCGTGGAGAGCGCGGTGGGGAAGGGGTCTACGTTTACGGTGAGGATTCCGGTGGTCTACGATGAACGCAGGGGCGACCCTCGTGGTCGCCCGTCAGTATCCGATCACGAATCCCCGTCTGCCGCCTCACGTCTCACGTCTCACGGGGATGAGGAGGAGAAGGGTGGCCGGACCATCGTGGTCATCGACGACGACCCGAACGCGGCGGTGCTGCTGCGGGAGGAGCTGGCCGGGGAGGGCTACCGGGTGGTGAGCGCCCTGAACGCAGATGATGGGGTGGCCCTGGCCAGGAGGATACGTCCCGTAGCGGTGACGGTGGACATCATCATGCCGGGGAAGGACGGGTGGGAGACGATCGCGATGCTGAAGGGGGACCCGGAGACGCGGGACATCCCGATTATCGTGATCTCGGCCTCGGACAACCGGGAGCTGGGCTACCGTCTGGGGGTGCGCGACTACTTAGTCAAGCCCATAGACCGGGAGGCGCTCCTGTCCGTGCTGGGGCGTCTGGACTCGGGTCAGTTGAAGGACATCCTGGTGGTGGACGACGAGCCGCTGGTGACCACGATGATCTGTCAGATGCTGGAGTTCAGCGGGTTTGCGGCCCGGAGCGCGTCCAACGGGGAGGAGGCGCTGGCCGAGATCGGCAGAGCCAGGCCCGACGCCATCCTCCTGGACCTGATGATGCCGGGGATAGACGGGTTCGAGGTGATCGAGCGCCTGCAGGCCGACCCGGCGCTCCGGAAGGTCCCGGTGGTGGTGGTGACGGCCAAGGACCTGACCGAAGTGGAACGGGAGTTTTTGCAGAGGCGGGTGAGCCGGGTGATCCAGAAGGGGAGGATGGACCCGATGGCCCTGACGCAGGACCTGCGGGAGATGCTGAAGGGATACGAAAGATAGACCTAGGAGTCTGTCATGCTCGAACGGAGACATACAGTCCTGATCGTGGACGACGACCCCGGCATCCTGGAGGCCCTGCGGCTCTCCCTGGAGCTGGATTATGAGGTGCTGGTCGCGCCGGGGGGGGCCGAAGGGCTGGAGCTGCTGGCCCGGAACGAGGTGGCCCTGATCATCGCGGACCAGCGGATGCCGGGGATGATGGGGGTCGAGTTTCTGGAGCGGGCGAGGGAGGTCTCGCCAAACAGCGTCCGGATGATGCTGACCGGGTTTGCGGACCTGGATGCGATCGTGGGGGCCATCAACCGGGGGCAGGTCTACCGGTATATCTCCAAGCCCTGGGAGCCCAAGGACCTGGAGATAGACGTCCGGCAAGCCGTGGAGACCTACGATATGCGGGTCGCCCTGGACCGGCGGATGCGGGAGTTGAAGATGCTCTGTGAGGTCGGGGCGGCCATCACCTCCGTACTGGACCTGGATCAGGACATCCAGATGATCCTGGAGGCGGTGGTGAACACCCTGGGGTTTGAAAGGTCGTTTCTGATGCTGGTGGACGAAGGGGCCGGGGTGCTGCGCAGCCGGGCGTGCGCCGGGGTGAGTGATGAGGCGCGGGCGTTCTTCCTGCAGCTTGAATACGGGCTGGATCGGGAAGACGTGGCGGTGGTGTTGACGGTCCGACAGAACCGGTCGATCCTGGTGGAGGATGTGGATGACGCGCCGGTGGGCGTGGATCGGGAGGTCGTGCGCCGGATGGGCGTCCGGTCCTTTGTCACGGTCCCCCTGGTCGCCGGAGAGCGGAAGATCGGGGTGCTGGTGGCCGACCGCTCCGGGGCCGGAGAACGGGTCGTGGAGCACGATCGGCTGCTGCTGATGGGGTTCGCCAACCAGGCGGCCATCGCCCTTGAAAACGCCAGGCTCTACGGGGAGGCGCTGGAGAAGCAGCGGCTGGAGCAGGAGCTGGCGGCGGCAGGCCGGATCCAGCAACTCCTGCTGCCTCAGGCCCTGCCGGAGGTCGAGGGGTTCGACATCAGCGGGACGAGCCGGCCCAGCCGGGGGGTGAGCGGGGACTACTACGACGTGGTGGAGGACCGTTCGGGAAGGGTCTGGGTGGCGCTGGGGGACGTGTCCGGGAAGGGGATGCCGGCGGCCCTGACGATGGCCACGCTGCGGGCGCTGTTCCGGTCCGAGCTGGAGCGGGAGCAGTCGCTCGCGGAGGCGATGCGCCGGATCGGGGAGGGGCTCTGGCGCTGCACGGCCCCGGAGGTCTTCGCCACCTTCTGCTTCGGCGCCCTCGACCCGGAGGAGAGGGCCTTCACCTTCGTGAACGCCGGGCACCCCTATCCCCTCCTGATACGGGCGGACGGGAGTCCCCCCTCTCCGGCAGGGACCGGGAGCGGCCTGCCTGTGGGGGTGGACCCGACGCTGGCCGGTGTTTCACCCTACCTGGAGCAGCGGGTGGACATGAGGTCAGGAGATGTGTTTGTGATTTACAGCGATGGGGTTACGGAGGCAGGGGCAGGGGACGGCGAGGTTGAGATGTTCGGGGAGGAGCGCCTGGAGGCCGTCCTGGTTGAACATCGGACGAAGGACGCGGCGGCTGTGCAGGAGGCCATTTGCAGCGCGGTCTCCGCGTTCCTCGGAGATGCGCCGCCGGGGGATGACCTGACTCTGGTGGTGATCCGGGCGAAATAGAAGGAGGGGGACGCTGTGAAACGGCATCGGATCCTGGTCGTGGACGACGAGACGGATATCCTGGACTCCCTGCGCCTGACCTTTGAGGACGACTACGAGGTGCTGACGGCGGTGGGGGGGGCGAGGGGGCTGGAGGTCCTTGAGAAGGGCGAGGTGGCGGTGATGATCGTGGATCAGCGGATGCCGGGGATGAGCGGGACGGAGTTTCTGGTGAAGGCCGTTCCCCTGGCCCCGAAGGCGATCCGGATCATGCTGACCGGATACACGGACATGGACGCGCTGATCGCGGCGGTGAACTCCGGGCAGATCTATCGCTACATCGCCAAGCCCTGGGAGCCGGAGGCGCTGAAGGTGGACATCCGGCGGGCCGTCGAAAGCTATGAGATGGCCGTCGAACTGAGGGATCGCTATGCGGAGATCCTCCGGCTCAACCGGGAGCTGGAGGAGGCCAGGCAGAAGCTGGAGCAGGAGAACGTGCAGTTGCGGCACGTGGTCCAGCAGCGCTACCGGTTTGACGGGGTGATCGGCCAGAGCCCGGCCATGGAGCGGGTCTACGACCTGGTCTCGAAGGTGCTTCGCAGCGACGTGACCGTCCTCCTGACGGGCGAGACGGGGACCGGGAAGGAGCTCCTGGCGCGGTGCATCCATTTCAACGGGACCCGACGAGAGGGGCCGTTCGTGGCGCAGAACTGCGGGGCCCTGCCGCCGGAGTTGCTGGAGAGCGAATTGTTCGGGCACAGAAAGGGGTCCTTCACCGGGGCGCTGGAGGACCGGCCGGGGCTGTTCGAGGCTGCGGACGGGGGGACGGTGTTCTTAGACGAGATCGGGGAGACCTCGCCGCAGATGCAGGTGCGCCTGCTCCGGGTGCTGCAGGAGGGGGAGGTCCGGCGGGTGGGGGAGACGGTGGACCGGAAGGTGGACGTGCGGGTGATTGCGGCCACGAACCTGGACCTGCGGGCCGAAGTGAGGGCCGGGCGGTTTCGGGAGGACCTCTATTTCCGGCTGCACGTCTTTCCGGTCGAGGTGCCGCCCCTGAGGGGCCGGCTGGAGGATGTCCCCATTCTCACCGTGCACTTTCTGAAGCAGTATGCCCCGGACCAGCGGGTCCGGTTCTCGTCGGAGGCGATGGACCTGCTCTGCCGGTACGCCTGGCCGGGGAACGTGCGGGAGCTTCAGAACGAGGTGCAGCGGGCCCTGCTCCTGGCCGGGGACTCGGGCTGGATCGGGCCGGAGGCGCTGTCGGAGGCGGTGCGCGGAAAGGTGAGGCGGAGCGAGGGCCGGGGCGAGGGGACGCTCAACGCCGCCGTGGAACAGGTGGAGCGGGAGATGATCGTCGAGGCGCTCCGGCGCTGCAAGGGGAACCGCACGCACGCGGCCAGGGCGCTGGGCGTGAGCCGGTGGGGGCTGGTGCAGAAGATCGAGAAATATGGAATCGAAGAATAGAATACAGGAGCCAGAATTCAGAATCCAGAATGAAAGGCACAGGGGTTGTTCTTCTGGATTCTGGATTCTGGATTCTGCTTTTACAGGAGGTACTCCCCGTGAAAAAAATCCTGATCGTCGAAGACGTGGAGTGGAACCGCGACCTCCTCGCGCAGGTCCTGGAGGAGGCGTATACCATCATAGAGGCGGAGGACGGGCGGCAGGGGCTGGAGGTCGCCGAGGCGGAGCGCCCGGACCTGATCCTGATGGACCTCTCCCTGCCGCAGATGGACGGCTGGGAGCTGGCCGCCCGGATCCGGCAGACGGAGGCGATCCGGGATGTGCCGATCATCGCGGTGACGGCGCACGCGATGGCCGGGGATGAGGAGCGGGCCCTGAAGGCGGGCTGCAACGGCTATCTCTCCAAGCCGATCGATGAGGAGGAGCTCTTAAAAAAGGTCCGGGGGTTGATTGGGGGGTGAAATGAGCGAGATGCACAACGGAAAGCCGACTATCCTGATCGTGGACGACGAGCCGTTCAACCTCGACCTGCTGGAGCAGGAGCTGGCGGACGACTACGAGGTGGTGCGGGCGCAGGACGGGGCAGAGGCCCTCCGGCAGGCCGATGCGTGCGACCCCGACCTGATCCTGCTGGACGTGAGGATGCCTCCCGGCCCGAGCGGGCTGGACGTGGTGCGGCGCCTCCGCAGGACGGAGCGCCACGTGACGACGCCGGTCATCATGCTCACGGCGCAGTCGGGCCTGGGCGAAAAGGTGGAGGGCCTCGACGCGGGGGCGGACGACTACATCACCAAGCCTTTTGTGAGCGAGGACCTCCAGGCCCGCATCCGGAGCGCCCTCCGGATCGGCCACCTGCAGAAGGAGCTGGAGCTGGAGCGCAACGAACTGAAGGAGACGCTGGGTGAGCTTCGCGCTGCGGAGACGAAGCTCATCCACTCCGAGAAGATGGCCGCGCTGGGCAAGCTGGTGGCGGGGGTGGCGCACGAGTTGAACAACCCCATCGGGTTCATCTACGCCAACATGGACCACTTCCGGCGCTACGTGGGGGAGGTAAAGGCCGTCTGCGATTCCGCCTCCTTGACGCCGGAGGCGGCCGCTCGGGCGACCAGGGCGTTTGACACGCTCGGAAGGCTGGTCGAGAGCTGCGCCAACGGGGCGGACCGGATCAAGCGGATCGTGCTGGGGCTGAGGACCTTCTCCCGACTGGATGAGGCGGAGCTGAAGACGGTGGACCTGCGCGAGGGGATCGAGAGCACGCTGGCGCTGCTGGAGCACCACATGAAGGACCGGGTGGAGGCGCACCGGGACTACGGGGACCTGCCCCCGGTGGAGTGCTTCGCCGGGCAGCTCAATCAGGTCTTCATGAACCTCCTGAGCAATGCGGTGGATGCCATTGAGGGAAAAGGAGATATCTGGATTACCACGCGGCAGGAAGGGGAGGCCGTGCGGGTCTCGGTCCGGGACTCCGGCAAGGGCATCGCCCCGGAGCATCTGCCGCGCATCTTCGACCCGTTTTTCACGACGAAGGACGTGGGCAAGGGGACGGGGCTGGGGCTGTCCATCAGCTACGGGATCGTGGAGAAGCACGGGGGCCGGATCGAGGTGGCGAGCGAGGTGGGGAAAGGCAGCACGTTCGCGGTGGTGCTGCCGGCAAAGGCGCAGGTGAAGAATACGTGAGCCGGGAGGCAGAAGGATATTTTAGATGAATTTTTCAGGTGACACGTTGAACAAGTTCGCCAATTTTCGAGCGATTTTGACGCTGATGGACCTCGTCCCTTGCTCCATGTTTGAAATGTGCTGGCGAGGAATACCCCCCAGCATCTCGCCCAGCCTGGCCTGGGTCATCCCGGCGTTCTTCCGGTAGATCCTCAGGTTGTCGCCGGGGATCGTCTTTGACTTGATCTCCTGATACCAGTCTGTCTCGAAGATGGAGACGGTTTCAGTGTCGTCGTCTTCGGAAACCCGAACACGGTCTCCATATTCTTCTTTCAGCACGGAAAGAAGTCTTTTAGGGATTTTCCCCTTGATCTGGATTTCAATACGGGGCGTTTTCACGACTGCCTGCATAATACACCTCAATGGTCATGGAACCCTTTTTGTGCGACCAGCATGCGACCCATTTGTGGGCAAGGTGACAGTGATACCTGTCCTGTCCCAGTCGGCTGAAGTTCGGCCACTCGTTCCTGACAGGCCCTTTGTCCCGCAAGTCTTCAACCAGGTTGGCCATCACCTTCTGGACCTGCTCAGGCATCTTGCGCAGGTTTCTGAGCATTTTCTTTTGGATAATGACGTTGTACATATTCAATTGTAACCAATAAAGGGTTACGTGTCAAGGGTTTTGAATCGGTCATCCTGATATTCTAACTCGAACGATCACCCAGGGGTAGGGTGGCAGGGTTTCGTATATTCAGTACATCACGAAACATCACGAATTGGCGTCTGTCGGCCCGGAATCGGTCGGTTCACCCATTTGCTGTAGGGGCGGCCCTCTGTGGCCGCCCGGCGATTCGTAGGCGTCAGACCGAGGGCGATCACATAGGATCGCCCCTACACCAAACGATAAATCGCCTGATCCTGGGCCATATGGCGCCAATTCGTGATGTACTGATATTTCGTATCTTTCGTCTTTTCGCGTGTTTCGCGATTCGAGGTCCCCGGCCATGAAGACATTTGACCGCATTCTCTACCAATCGCTGGCCCTTTTCCTGCTAACTGTCTCCCCGGCCTGGACCGTAGACACTCTCCGTGTGACCACGCCCGACCCGGTGCTGGAGAAATGGCGTTGGATGATCTTTGACCGGAGCAGCGGCCTGGCCGGCGGGGTGCGGGACATCTTCGAGGACCGGGACGGGAACGTCTGGTTCGCGACGGACAACGGGGCGCAGTGCTACGACGGGATGCGCTGGACCACCTACATCACGAAGGACGGCCTGGCCCACAACCAGGTTCGGACGATCATCCAGACGCGGGACGGAGTGATCTGGTTCGGGACTTATGGGGGAGGCGTCAGCCGATTCGATGGAAAAACCTGGAAGACCTACACGACAGCAGACGGCCTGGCGAGCAATTTCGTCTGGTGGAGAGGGCTGCACCAGGCGCGGGATGGCTCCATCTGGGCCGGCTGTAACAGTGAAGATCCGGCAGATACGACGGGGACGCGGGGGGCATCAGCCGGTTCGATGGAAAGACATGGACGACGATGGAGGCACCTGGGGGACCCCCTCGACCGAACATCATGGACATCCACGAAGCCTCCGACGGCTCGCTCTGGTTCACGACCTACACGCCCGTAATCCGGGGCTACGGCGTCCTGCGGTTCAATGGAAAAACATGGACGCGGTATACGACTGCCGAGGGTCTAGCAGGGAATAATGGAGTAGAGATCATAGAATCCCGCGACGGATCGCTCTGGGTCGCCAGTTGGGATAAAGGGATCAGCCGGTTCGACGGAAGGAAATGGAAAACCTACACGGCACGGGATAGTCTGTCGGAAGCCTTCTTCGCTTCGGTCTGGCAGACAGCGGACAGGACGATCTGGGCTGGGGGCACCAACGGGAGGCTCTGTCGTTTCGATGGAACGCAGTGGAAGCCTTACCTCCCCGAACAGACCCCTCTTTTGAGTGGTACCTTGGTCAACCGAATGACGCGAAGCGGTGTGATCTGGTTTTGGGGATGGGGAGCTTACAAGGTGTCCAGATTTGACCCTACCGCGACGCGGTGGACGGTGTATCCGGGCGTCCCATCCGGCCGCATCCACTCGCTCGGCGATGAGGTATGGATTGGGGAGACAGGCAGGGCCGTGCGCTACGATGGGAAGACCTGGACGGCGTATACCGCAGCGGACGGCCTGATCGACGGACAGGTCTGGGCAATTCTGAAGGCAAAGGACGGCAGTCTCTGGGTAGCCGGGCAACACAAGGGCAAGAGCGCCGCCGCCCGCTACGATGGGACGAGATGGCGCATTTTCTCGACAGCGGACGGTCTGGTCGGCGACATTATCTTCTCAGGATATGCCGCTCCCAATGGGGACATCTGGTTCGGGACGGGGGGAACGGCGCAAGGTGCGGGCGCTGTGCGGTTCGATGGGACAACGTGGAAAGTTTATACCAATAAAGATGGCCTGATTCACAATCTGGTCTACGACATCGCCCAGACGCCGGATGGCGCAATCTGGTTCGCGACGCTGGGTGGGCTCAGCCGGTTCGACGGTGCTCACTGGACAAACTTCACGCCTGGAGAGGCGCCAGATCGCCAGAGAATGGCCACGCTCTGCGTGGCCCGGGACAGCAGCCTCTGGGTCGGGTCAGGCGGTGGCATCTTTTCTTTTAAAGGGGTGGCGCGATACGATGGGAAGACCTGGAAGCGGTATACGACAGAGGAAGGACTGGGCGGCAATTGGGTCGGGCAGATCGTTCAGAGCCCGGATGGAGTGCTCTGGTTCGGCACAGGAAATGAAGGGCTCAGCCAGTTCGACGGGGTGACCTGGAGCGCCTACTCCCATTCTAGAGAGGAGATTCCAATCCCATTCGCGGGATGGAGGCGTACCATCTGTGGATCGTCGGACGGTGCTCTCTATCTGCAAGGAGACCCCGGTGGTTTCATGCGTTTTATGCCGGATCGCCAACACGCGCCCGAGTCGTTCCTGGAACCGGCATCAGACCGGGTCTCCTCCGCCGGAAACATCCTCCTGAGGTGGTCAGGCCGCGACCTGTGGGACGACACGCCGCCACAGAGTTTGCGCTACCAGTGGCGGATGGACAACGGGACCTGGTCGTCCTGGTCGGACCGGACGGACTTCACGTTCACAGAGTTGACCTCTGGCAAACACACCTTTGAGGTCCGGACCGTGGACCGGGACGGGAACGTCGATGCCACGCCTGCTGTTCACGCCTTCGTCGTGGAGGCCCCCTGGTGGAAGAACCCCTACGTGCTCGGCCTGATGACCGTGATGCTCGGCCTGGCCGGGGTGCAGACGGCGCGAGTGGTCCGGCGCGACCGGAGGCTGAAAGAGGCGAACATGGCGCTGTCGGCGGGCAACAAGGAATTGTTCGCGCTCAACCAGGCGCTTCAGGAGAAAACCGAAGACCTTGAGGCAGCCAACCGGCAGATCCAGGAGGCCAACCGGCTCAAGTCGCAGTTCCTGGCGAACATGTCCCACGAGTTGCGCACGCCCATGAACGCCATCATCGGGTTCACGCGGCTCGTCCTGCGGCGGGCCGGGGACCTTTTGCCGGAGCGTCAGCGGGACAATCTGACAAAGGTGAAGGCCAGCGCGGACCACCTTCTGAATCTGATCAACGACATCCTGGACCTGTCCAAGATCGAGGCGGGCCGGGTGGACATCCAGGCGAAGCCGTTCGACGTGAAGGCGCTGATCGCGTCCTGCTGCGAGACGGTCAGCCCGCTGGTCAGGCCGGGCGTGGCGCTAAACTATGAGATCACCGACGGTGTCGGGGAGGCGCACACGGACGAGGCCCGGCTGCGGCAGATCATCATCAACCTCCTGAGCAATGCGTTGAAGTTTACGGAAAGCGGGGAAGTCAAGGTTCAGATTACGCGACCGTCGACCGTCGACCGTCGACCGCCATCTCCTATCCCTGGTCCGCCGTCGACCGTCGTCGGTCGTCCGTCAGAGGAGGGTTTCCTGGAGATCGTCGTCTCCGACACCGGCATCGGCATCCCCCCGGAGGCGCTGGGTTACATCTTCGAGGAGTTCCGGCAGGCGGACGGGTCGACCACGCGAAAGTATGGGGGCACGGGCCTGGGGCTGTCGATCACGCGGAAGCTGACGGAGTTGCTGGGCGGGACGATTGGCGTGGAGAGCGAGGTGGGGAAGGGATCAACCTTTACGGTACGGATTCCGTTTGTGTACAGGGAGAGGCAAGGGGAGGAGATCAGGCGCGGGGATTGATCCCCGCGCAAGGGGAGATGGGAGGGGAGGATTTTGACCGTAGCGCAGGGTTGGGAACAGGGCCGGGGTCGCGACCTCAACGGGAGCGACAGGTGGGGTGGCCTCATGGGAGCGTTTGGCGGGGAGGAATTCATCGCCGCGCAAGCTGATCATTTATAACGCCTTCCCGAGCCACTCCGCCGCGGTCTCGAAGGCGTTCATGGTCAGGGCGTGCGGGCCTTCCTCCACGAACAGCCGGAACCTCTCCTCTGCCCCGCGCGCCCGGTAGACGGCCCGTGCGGCAGCCTCGAAGTCGCGCAGGCCGGAGAGGGGCATGCCGACGTCCCCGGTCGCGCCGCAGACCAGGAGGGGCCGGGGGGCCAGGGCGGAGACGATCTGCGGTTGGTCCAGGTGGCCGGACAGGAGGCCGGGGACGTAGTAATAGACGCTGTGGTAGCGCGTGGTCCCCTCCCGGATGAGCCGGCGCACCGACCCCACGCCCCCGCAGAAGGTGACGCACGCCGCGATCCGGCGGTCCACCGCGAACCCGTAGAAGGCCGCAATCCCTCCGAGCGAAAAGCCTCCCACGCCGATCCGTTTTGAATCCACTTCAGGTCTCGTGCTCAGATAATCCACGCAGAGCAACAGGTCGGAGATCAGCATGCCCATGCCGGTGAGGCCATAAGCCGGGAGGAGCTTGGGCCCCTCCCAGTCCCACGACTCCGGTCGAGGCGGATGGCCGAACTGCGTGATGGCGACGGCCACAAAGCCCCGCCGCGCCAGTTCCCTGGCCCAGCCGATCAGGGTCGAGCCCCTCTGGAAGAAGGGCTGCTCCATCTCCCGCTCCCACGTGCCGCCCGTGCCGTGCAGGCAGATGACCGCCGGCAGGGGGCCGGGTCGCTCCCTGGGGATGGCGATCGCGCCGGGGATGAGGGGGCTTGGCCCGCCTTTGAGGCGGAACTCCTCCAGGATCAGGCCGTCCGGGGTCTCCCATTGGTTGCGGACCTCCACCCCCAGCGTCCCAGGAAACGGAGAAGTGGGGAAACGGAGAACCGGAGAAAAAGCAATCTCTCCCTTTCTCCCTTTCCCCCTTTCGCCTTTTGGCTGTTTCCCCCTTTCTCTCTTTCCCCCACTCCCCCATTCGGGGATGGGGTGGGAGAAGGGCCGCGGGATGCGCAGGACCTCCGACAGCCGGCGAGCCACCGGGTCCTCCGGCGTCCAGAGCGGGAGGGAAGGGGAGGTGTCCAGCATCTCGCCGTATCTGGGAAGGTGCTTGCGGGCCTCCTCCCGGTCCTGTGAGGGAACCAGGAACAGGGGGTCCTGCCGCAGGGCGGCCAGGCCGACGTCGTACAGGTCCCGGCATCGAAAACAGCGCACGGTGCTCTTCCCGATGGTCTCGATGCGGACGTGACCGGCCTTTTCGAGGCGGTCGCCAAGCGGGAGGAAGTCGTTGCCCACGCCGGGGTAGCGCTGGAGAAAGGGGAAGGTCCTGGGCGTGGAGACCCCGTTTTCGACGACGACGCCCGTGCGGTCCACCCAGTGACGGTAGGGGATCTCGGCCCGCTCCTCCAGGAGATGGACCATCGTGCAGTTGTTGAAGGGGACGCCGATCAGGACGATCCAGGCGTTCAGCTCCAGCAGCCGGGCGAACGGGCTGTCGAAGGCGAAGTCGGTGACGGGATGGCGTTCGGCCAGGTCCTCGCTCAGACGCCCGACTGCGGCGACGGGGTGGACGGCGTGCGGGCTCCGGCGCGCGCCGGGCCAGGTTCGGACGGTCTCGGAGATGCGGCCCATCAGGGAGGGGGTGCGGTCCCGGTCCCAGACCTGGCCGGGACCTTCCATGAAGTATTTGTTAAAGATCGGGACGCCGAGCGTGCCCTCCGGTCCCAGGACCTCCAGAAAGGCGCGGACGACGGTCTCCGCCCCGCCCTCCACGTGGCCGAAGGAACTCAGGGAGCTGTGTACAAAGGCCACGTCGCCCGCGTTCACGCCGAGGGCCAGGAGGCCGGAGACGATGTCTGCGTGGGTGATGGAATCCACCATATCTCTCAATTACAATCTCCTCGTCTGCCCCGCCCCGACCTGCCGCGTCCCTCCCTTTCCTCTGCCGCTCGCGATCTTCACAGACAACCTGCCTTTGCCGGGGTTGGTGAGGAAGGCCGCCCCGTCCAGGGTCGCCTCCACGCGGGCGTCGCCCTTGACCCCGAGCGTCTGCTTAGCCTGAAGCAGGACGGCGCTCCGGCCCTCCAGGACGACGGTGATGCGCAGTTTGTTCTTTTTGGCCTCGACGGTCGCGCCCGGATAGACGGGGATCTCCTCCGGCCTGGGCAGCTCAAAGGCGCAGGCCCTGCGGGACTCCCCGAAGTTGGCCGCGGACAAGAAGCCGTCGGTGACCAGGCAGACCGCATCCCCCGCGCCTTTCGGAATCAGGAGGGTTGAGGAGGCCGTGGCCCTGTGCTTCTGCTCCGGGCAGATCAGCGCACTCAGGCGGCCGACCTCCTGCCCGGACTTCACGGCCTGCTCGCCCTCCTGTCGGGAGAGGGTCAGGTCGTCCGCGATGGCGCGGTAGGGCCGGATGTAGTGCCGGTTGTGGTAGACGGTGCGGCCCGCGCCGGAGAAGCGGATGCCGAGGCGGTCGTCGATGTTGAGCCAGGCGGGGTGGGCGAGGGTGTCGATGATGTCGTCGCTCTCGGAGTCGCCCAGCCAGCCCCTGTACTCGGTCGAACCGTCCGGGCGGTGGAGCATCCGCGCGCCCCGGCAGTTGTCGCCCAGCAGGGGGAAATGCTCGTTCGTGACCCGGAGGAAGCCCTGGTCCAGGGCCTCGACCGTGACGGCCTCCAGCGCCACGAAGCGCTCGAAGGAGAGGACGCGGCCGTCCGGCAGGCTGGCGAAGAGGACCTGCTGGCGCAGGGTCTCCTGGCAGCGGTCCATCACCAGGGCGGCGGCGAACCCGTCGTCGTATTCGGCCACGCGGATGCTCTGGAGGCGGTGGCTGTCCGGTTTGTCCTTGACCTTCGGGCGACCCAGGCAGGTGTCTGTGCAGGGGGCGAGGGTGTAGATGCCCTCGCGGGTGAGGGGGAGGGCCATGACGGAGTTGCGCCAGGCGAAGGAGGTCTGTCCCTTCCCGTGCCGGTGGTGGACGAACCCGGCGTGGGGGAAGTGGCGCACGCCGAGTAGCCGCTTTTCGAGCGTCTTTTCAGGCGCGGGTTTTGCGCCGGGGCCCATCAGCCGGTGGAAGAGGTAGAGGGCGGCGACGCTGGCGATGGTCGTCTCCCGCATGATCATCGGGTCCTGCTGGTCGTGGGCCTTCCGGGCGAACTCCCGGTCGTACATCCAGCCGGCGTTGCCGTCCTGCCGGAGTTCGGCGTTGCGCAGGGCGCGGCGCTGGAGCGCGGCGGCGTCCGGGTCCTTGAAGAAGACCGAGGCGATGGCGTGGGCGGTCTCACTCCCGACCGTGGGGAGGTAGTGCCAGTCCATGCCCTGCATCGCCTGGGCGTAGCCCGCGCCGTCGGTGAGGGCCTTGAGGTTTTCGTAGACCCGGCGGCGGTTCCAGAACAGCTCCGGGGGGAGGTCCCGGCCCCAGAGTTTGAGCATGCAGCCGACGCTCATGAGGGAGCGGACGCCGGAGGAGGTGTAGCTGGGGTGGACCATGCCGTGGTTCTCCGCCCAGTAGTCGGGCAGGGTGGTGTAGGTCCGGGCGGTGAGGGCGCGGGCGGTGCTCCCGTCCAGCGCGCCGAGGTCGTAGGCGTCCTGGGGCGTGGCGCAGGTGGAGAACATCCACCGCCGGGCCGTGGCCTCCCAGGCGGCGGCCCTCTCGTGGCGGGAGAGGAACAGGAAGCAGGAGGCCAGGCCGTGGGAGGTCCAGGCGTTCTCCTCCATCTGCGTGTCCCAATAGACGCCACTTTTGGGAGGCATGTCCCCGAAGCGTCCGGCGTAGTCCTCGTTGACCCGCGCCATCATCATCCAGGTCTCCTCGTCCAGGTGGTCGCGAAGGAGGAGGCAGGTCAGCGACATGGCCGCGATGCCGTGGCCGCACTGGCTCTCGCGGAAGAACCCCTTGCCGCGCTCGCCCCACTTGGTGTTGCAGTTTTCGGGCCGGCCCAGGCCCACGGCGGGCCGGACGCAGTCCTCCGGGCCGGTGTCGTGGGTGAAGCAGAGGTAGCGAATGCCCTGGATGGCGATCTCTCGAAGCTGTTCGCGGGAGACGCCCGTGGCCTTCGAGTCGTAGTCCGGGGAGAGGCTGGCCAGGGCGAAGGCCTTGGCCGGGCCGTTGGTCTCGTTGCCGTACCAGTGGCAGCCCCCGAAGAAGTGGCCGCAGTTCGGGCGGTTGGGCCACGCCGCGAAGTGCTCGACGCCGACCGGGACCCACTTCTCGATCATCCGCAGGTAGCGCCGGCTGAGGTCGTTTTCGGGGGGGAGGGCAGGGGGGGTGAGGTCGGTGGTGTCTTCGAGGCGGATCATAGGTGCGGTCTCCTTTTGGGACAGGATTTCGGTAACCTGACAGACATCTGTCTCAGCGTCGGTGTTGCCACTTTTCTTTAG
>Ga0156186_1039_pt1 | contig 18664 bp, 15 predicted proteins | sample RifCSPlowO2_12_FD_107839 | JGI IMG/M metagenome (GOLD analysis project Ga0156186, IMG submission 107839) | Candidatus Handelsmanbacteria bacterium RIFCSPLOWO2_12_FULL_64_10
CGCCTCCGGGATCAACTCGTCACCTATCGAGTAGATGGAGAAGCCGGGGATGTCAAGGGTGAGGGTAAGATTATTTTTGTTTCCGGTGACCTTCACGGAGATCTCCGTCACCCTGTTGCCTTCAATGTGATAGACATTCAGCCCCTGGAGGTCTTTTCTGTCGGCGCCCTGCAGGTTGATCGCCAGCTTAGCCGGAGGGCTGAACTTGAGGCCGGAGGGCGTGAACTTCACCCCGATGTCCGTCAGCGCGGCGCCGGAGAAGACGGTCATGGAGATCTCGACCTCGTGCTTGATCGACCCCTTGCTCACCTCGAACGTCGCATTCTTCACACGGACGGCGTCGTCATCGTCATCATCGTCGCGGTTAAACCGGACCTCCAGGCTGCCGTCCCGCCTGGGCGAGAACACCCCCCTGGCAGACTTAGCCTGCGTCGGCTTGGCCGCCCGGAGCCGCGCCTTCGAGGGGTCAAAGCCCTTTGGCGCGAGCACGAGGGTGAACGGGCTGTCGTCGCTCGAATAGCCCTCCTCGCTCATCTGCTGAACCACGGCAGGCTGTCTGGGCGACAGAGGGGACTGCATCAGGCCCCCGCAACCGACCAGCAGGGCAACCACACCCATCACCAGCCCCGCGAAGATCGTCTTTAGGATGTTACAACGCCTGAACACAGAACACCTCCTGAAAAAATATAGAATAACCGGCAATCCCATTTTCAAGACACAGGTCAGGGACCTTCGCCCTCTGGAGGAAGCAGATCGTCGCCCAGCGAGTACTCGGAGAAGCCGGGGACCTTGAGGATGATCGTCCACGTCTTCTTCCCCTCCACGATCTCGGTCGAAATCTGCGTGACGGTGGTGCCCGAGGTGTGATAGGCATACACCGCATCGGGGTCTATCTCCCCCCACAGGACAATCGTCAGCGTGGCCTCCGGGCTGAAGATCAGCCCCACCGGACCGAATGCAACCGCCACATCGTTCAGGCTGTACCCGGAGTATACCGTCATGTCGATCAGCGCCGGGGCGGTGATCGACCCCTGGTCCACCGTAAACGTCGCGCTCTTCACCTGGACCTGGGTGGTGTCATCGGTGGTATACTTATTGAAGGAGGAGTTTAACTGGCCTCCCAGAAGGGGGTCGAACGTCCCTGAAACGCTCTTGTAGTATACCACAGCCCCGGTGGACAGGGTGTCCAGTTTGACCTTCTTGGCCGCGCGCTGGGCAGCCGGCGGGACGAGGGTGAGGCGGACCTTTCCGCCCGCCCCCTGAACAGCAGACGACTGGACAGGAGCGAGGGGACGCTGGCTCAGGCCTCCGCACCCAACCATTAAAATAATCCCCCCCAACGCTGGCGCCACTAAGATCCTTCTCATCGAAACTTTCTCCTCCTCCCGAAACCCGTTGAATGATCAAACCCGGATGTCGATATCTAACCGCGCTTCAACGCCCGCTGCTCTCCCGACAGGGACGACTATGGGAGCCCCGCCTCTGGAATCAGATCGTCGCCCAGCGAGTAGGAGCTCGGTGCAGCGCCTTTCAGCTTCACGCTGGTCTGCGACGTCGTATCTTTCTTGGCAGCCGCCTTGGCAGCCTTCGGGCTTACAAAGGTCTTCCCGCTACTCCCCTGCTGGGCGACGGCCGTGCGATCTGGGCCGAGGGGCTGCCGGCTCAGGTTGCCACACCCGCTTAGCAGGATCATCCCCGCCAGCGCCAGCGTCGCGAAGACCGCTCTGGTAACACGACAATTGAACATGATGCTGAACCCTCCTGTGACAACCTGAGAAAGTGACGCGACACCTAAACTTACCTCTTCAATACCTGCGAAACAGTGATTCCCATCACATCCATTGAAATTTAGTCGTCCCCCAGCGAGTACTCGGAGAAGCCGGGGACCTGGATCGTGACCTGCCAGTAGTTCTCCCCGAGAGAGGAGAGCTCGAACGGAATCTGTGTCCTCGTGCCGTCCAGGGCGGTGTGATAGGCCTTCAGCCGATCCGGCTTCACCAGCCCCCGCAGGAGGATCGCCAGCGTGGCCGGCTGGCTGAAATTAAGGCCGTCGGGCCCGAAGTCCACCTTCACATCTTTCACTTTGGAGCCGGAGAAGGCCGTCATGGTGATCAGAACGTCCCGGTTGACCGACCCCTCCTGGACGGTGAAATAGGCGCTCTCCACGCGGACATAGCCCGCATCGCCGTATTCCGGAAAATGGACCTCCAGCGCGTTATCCGAAGAATAGAGGGACAGGCTCTCGGCCGTGGGTGAGACCAATTCTGCGTCACTCTGAGTATAGATATCCGTCGAGGACGTCAGGGCCAGCCGGGGCAGGGCCTTCGAGGGGGCCGTGCGACCAGGAGCGAGAGGCCCCTGATCCAGAGCCCCACACCCGATCATCAGGGCGAGCCCCGCCAGCGCCAGCGTCGTGAAGATCGCTCTGGGGGTGATACGACGTGCGAACATAAGATTCCCTCCCTGAGGAAGTGGCGGATGGGTGATTTTATGGAACCATCATCCCTATACATGCAAAAGGAGCGCCAGGGAAACCCAGGCGCTCCTTTTTTATACTCGCCAGAAAATTCTAAGAATATAATATTCTGTTTTTTATTGATTTATATTCATAATCATGGTTTCCAGATTTTTAAAAGACAACCTCCCATCTGCTCCATTCAGCCTTTTATAAGCGTGTGATATAACACATCTTGTGCGATATTATACAAGTGTGCCATATTGCACTTTTGCCTTCTTAAGTCAGCTTTTCTCCAAAGCCCGGATCTCGCCGGTCTCCTCGATGACCACCGGAAAGCCTTCCACCTGGGAAGGGATCTTCTTTTTCAACTCCTCATTCTTTTTAACGACCAAGACTTTGATGCAGGGCTTGCCTTTCAATTCCCCGATCGCAGTGCCCACCACCCCCGGAATGGACATCCATTTGTCCGTATGCTCTTCGAGCACCTGTTCGATGGTTTTTGAGGTCATCTTCTTTGCCCCTTCGGAATTGTTTACAGGCTTCTTCACACAGCTCACATCGCTGCCGCTCAGGGCAACCAGCCCGATGCCAAATATAACCTTTTTTACTATTGAACTGGTGAATGACATGAAGATAAGAATTTCGCGTGATCGACCGACCCCTCCCCCGGCCCACCACCCAACCTGTCGCTCCCATGAGGTCGCGACCCCTGCCCTCCCAAAGGGAGAGGGGAGGTCCTTCCTCTGGTCTTTTTCCTGGATCTCTCCGGGAGAGATGGTGTCTTCCCCCTTCCCCTTCGGGGAAGGGGGATCGAGGGGGTTGGGTCTGTCTTCCAATTCCCAAAAGCAGAGGGGAATGTCGGCTGACATTCCCCTCCACGATTCTTTTAGCGCGCTGTAGGCGCACAGGCTACTGTCCATCGACGGTCACGCCGAAACGCGTCAGTACGGGTTCAATCGGGTTGGCAATCGCGATCCCGCTTGAAGTGCCGGCGAACAGCAGCCCCACAGGGTTTTTGCCGGGGTCTGTGACGAGGAGCGATCCGGAGTCGCCGGCCTTGATGAACGGCTTTGTCCCCTGTACAACGATCTGACCGACAAAGTGCGCCGTGCCGGAGCTATAGCCCACGTTAACAGTGGCATTGATACCGGTCACTTTCCCTTTGGTCAGCTTGGTCGTCCGGCCATATTTCTGTACTAATTGCCCGACAAAGGCAGTCGTCGCGGTCGAGCTGGGCGTGCCATACCCATTGGATGGCGTGGTATTGCCCAGGTTGGCCGTGGAGGAGGCCGCAATCGCCGCATCGATGGTGTTATCTGACCCGTCAAACTTAATCAACTCAAAATCGGAGAGGCTGCCGATGATGTTGTTGGGATCGAAGCTGCAGCCGGTGTCGTAGCGGCCGGGCTGCAGGACCTCCTCTCCGTTGCCGTCACCGTCATCTAAGGAAGCACTATTTTGACGCGCATACACGTGATTGTTGCTCAAAGCGAAGGGGTTGCCAGAAGCATCTTTCACCCGGCATCCGATCGTACCTGCGGCGCACTCATTTTCATTGCCGGTCGACACGCCGATCGGCACGGGCCGGTCGAACCTGCTCCTGGGATCGGGGCTGCTCCCCCCCTTAGGGGCAAGGGCGACGATCTTGCCCGTGACGACTACGTCAACCGAGATCCCCTCCAGGTCTCTTGGGATTCCGGCAACCCCGGCCGCCTCGGTGAAAACCTGGATGGCCCAACTGCCGTCCGCCGCGTGTCCTACGGCCGTACCCACGACCCCACGGATAGCCAGGAGACGGTCTGTATGGCGATTCTGCGCCGCGATGACGCCCGCCGCCGGCTTGGACGCCACGCCTATCGTGTTCGGGGCGACAGGTCCCCGGTCCGTCGTGCTGCACCCGGCCCAGACCAGGGCGATCAGCAGCACGGCAGCGACGGCGCAAAGAGAATACCGTTTCATGTTCCCCTCCTTTTTACGGACGTTACCAGTGGAAATCCCGCACGCTCCCTTTCATCATATTCGTCATGACCCGACTTTGAGAGTTAGCAACTGTTAAGATTTTCCACTATCATTGAAAATATTGAAGTTACGAGACCACAAATGATAAAATTCTCCACTTTTCAAAAATTATTCTAAAATTATAAAATGTTAACAAACTAACTATCTGTTTTTTAATTACTTTTTCTTTGTTCATAACTCTCAAAGTCGGGTCATGAAGATCGGACCTTTCTCAAGAATCTTGAGCCTCTTCCCTGAACCGCAGGACCCCAACAAAAACGCCAGACAGCCGACGAATCATCCATCGAGCGCTATCTGGCAGGCATCCCCCCAACCTGAAAGTTTCTCCGCCCCATTTATCATCTTTTCTGCAGACGGAGCATAAAATATATCCAAACTGCCTGATAATATCATCGGATAAATTGAGTGGCGTAAATATAAGACCCTAAATCCTGTTTGTCAAGTTGAAAAAAGGCCCGGCGGGATGACCTCCGCCGGGCCTTGAGAATCGGCATCGCGCCTCGTCAGTTGGGCCAGCTCCCGAACAGCGTGCAATGCCCCGCCTCATCGTCCCCAGTCAGACTCTGCTGGATGCCCGAGTACGCGGCGTTCATCACGGCCCGCGGCGCAAAGTGGATCTCGCCGTTGGCGTCCGTGCGGAAGATCTTCCCGAAATGCCCCTGCTCCAGCGCGTGCCCGCTTTCGTGCAGCGCGACGCTCTCCACGTCGATCGGAAAGTTCGTGTTGATCCCCCAGGGGAAGTTGTTGTTGTAGTAGGTCTCCTTCAGGGCGGTGTCGAGAAAGCCGTCCTGGTTCACGTCTGTGGCATTCCCGGCCCCGTCCACAAAGACAAACGTGAAGGTCACCCCCAGGATGAAATCGCCCCCGCCCGGCGCGAGCGCATCGAAGAAGCCCTTCGGCAGCCAGCCCGCGTGCGTGATGTCGGCCAGGAACGGGTCCCCCAGGCGGCCAAAGCCCAGGAGGAAATCGACAATGTCGGGGTCCTTGCCGGTGTCCGCCACCTTGATGATCGGCAGGTTCGAGCAGGTCGTCGTGACGTCCCAGGTGGTCATCGCGCGGTCGATGGCCGGCTCCGTCTGCGCGTTCCTCAGACCGCCCGTCGCCTTCCCGTCGCTCCGGTCCACCAGGTAGGTGAGCGCGTCTCCGGCGGCGTTCCGGCGCGCGTCGCCGGGCATCCAGCGGGTGCCGAGCTGGAAGGTCCGGTCATTGGCGAAGACCGTCTGCCCCTCAGTGACCTCGCTTCCCGGAAGGACGATCCACTCCGCCCGGTGCAGCCGCACTTGAAGCCCGGTGGCCTCCAGTTGTCCATTCATCGCGCTCAGGACCGGACTGATCGCGCCGGTCTCCTCGCTGGCGGAGGCAGTCGCATCGCCGGCCGGCTTGGCCGCCACCCCTGTCGCATTCGGGGCGACAGGCCCCCGGTCCGTGCTGCACCCGGCCCAGACCAGGGCGATCAGCAGCGCCACAGCACAATAAAGAGAACAGCGTTTCATAATATCCCCCTTTCTCAGCAGCCAGACATCCTATCTGCGCTATTGAAACACTACAAGGTATGCCAGGTTCACCCGTGTTGTCAAGCATTTTCTAGGGGCGAACCTCACGCGACCTCAAACCGCAGACGCAGCTCTTTGCTCAGTTTCCTGGATGTGAAGGTGATCCTCGTGACCACCTCGTCCGCCCTCCCCTCCTTCGACTCCTCCACGAGCCGTCTGAACCGGAACCGCCCCGGCGTCTCCACGCACGACAGCCGGACCCGGTTCCCCCTCGGCCCGATCCTCACGGACCGCCCGTTTGGGGCCACCTCCACCTTCTCGAACGTGATGAACGCCTCCTCTACCGACCGGGGCGCGCGGCTGAACGTGTAAGCGTCCTCCAGCGTCAGCCGGTTCGTGCGGGCGGTCAGCGTGAACGTCCGGACCAGCCGCTTCACCGTGCCCTTCGGGTACGCGCGCGTCATGTCGATAACCGCGCGCTTCTTCCCCTCCCCGTTCAGGTTCTCCACCTCCAGCTTGCCATAGTACTGTGATCCCGGCTGTTGCTGCTTGCCATTGATCACCGGCACGGAGTGCCCCAGGGAGTTGCAGAACACGATCTCGTAGCGCCGGGGTGAAAACGTCTTCCGCGTGTAGAGCGGCGCGCCGGGGTCCACCAGCAGAAGCCGGTCGCCCCGATGTACGATGAAACTCCCGATGTCGTTGTGGTTGTGCGGCACCCCGTTGTGCCCGGCTAAGGCCATCAGCGTCATCTGCCGCCCCCCCGGCCTCCCCCGCAGCTTCACCTGCCCCAGGTCCGGCATCAGGTAGTCCCGGTGGTCTGGAGCGCCCCGGGCCCTCTGCCCCCTGTAGAGCACCAGTTCGTGCATCCCGGACACCTTCAGCGTCCGGTTCGGGCGCAGCTCGCACAGCTCGTAGAGCTCCGGCATCTTGTAAAACGCATTGATGATCATCGCGATGCGGGCGGAGATGTAGCCGTGGTGCGAGTCCGCGAACGTGGACCGCAGCGGGCCGGCGATCTGGGCGGCTAAGGGGTAGCGGCAGATCCGCTCGATCTTGTCGCCGGTCATGAGGTTCAGCTCGCCGCCCGTCCTCAGGGAGAGCGCATGCGCCACGTAGAGGTAGTGCCCGAACCCGTAGGACCAGTAGCCCGGCCCCTCCTCGCACCCCCCGTCCTCCGTGAACCCGTCCAGGGCATAGGTCAGATTCTGAATCGCAGCGTGCGTCATGTGCGCCAGGATCCTCGGGTCCTCGATCTGGTAGAGCGCCGTTCGGATGACCTCCCCGTTGCACACGTGGTTCCAGTTCATGCGCCTCGTCTTCCACTCGTCCATGTGCTTGTAGTTCCAGAGATTCTGGAAGATGCGCCGGTCGATCTCCGCCGAGACCCGCCCCTTCACCTCGTCCTCCAGCCGGTCCCCCAGGACGTGCAAAATCTCCGAGAACGTCGCCCCCAGCGCCGCCGACCCCAGGTCGATGGCCCGCCCCTCGTGCGCGGCCATCACCCACGTGTGATCGTCGCAGTAAGCCCAGAGCAGGTCCTGCAGATAATCGACGTTGGCCTTCGGGTGCCCCAGATAGAGGGCCAGGGCCGCGCGATGGAGCTCCCTGGAACGGTAGGCCGACCTGGACTGCGGCAGCGTCCGGTCCCCGACGCGCCGGTAGTTGCGGAACGCGGACCGCTTGATCACCGGGATGTCCCGGCCCGGGTCCAGATGCTCGCTCAGATCGTCCCAGATGCCGTTGGCCTTCGCCAGCCGCCTGGCCCGGCCCACGGCTTCAGGGTCGGTCAGGTACGGGGCCGGGGAGCGGTCCTGATGGCGCGCGAACAGATCGGCCAACTCCGTCATCGTCACGTGGCGCAGGAGCATGTCCATAGGGAGTCTCCTTTTCGTAAATGTTAGCAAACAGACCCAACCCCCCGCCCCCCTTCCCCAAAGGGGAAGGGGGAGCAGGCAATTCTCTCCCCTCTCCCTGTGGGGGAGGGGACGGGGGAGGGGTCTGCTCCTACACCTTCACCCGGTGCGCCTCCACCACCTCCATGTTCAACTCCACACCCAACCCCGGCGCGTCCCCTATGGCCATCCGCCCCCTCTCGATCCGCTCCGGCGGCGCAATCAGATCGCTCCGCCAGGGGACCTCCCCCCACCCGAACTCCAGGATTAAAAAATCGGGATGCGCCGCCATCGCCTGAACCCCAGCGGCGATCATCACCGGCCCGAACGGCCCGTGCGGCGACGTGGGGACATCCCACGCCCCGGCCATGTCCGCCACCCGCTTCAACTCCCCGATGCCCCCCACCACCGTCACGTCCGGCATGATCACATCCATCATCCCCCGCTCCAGGGCCTCCCGGAACCCCTGCCGGAGCATCCGCTCCTCCCCCCCGGCGACCCGGAGGCCACAACGCCCCTTCACCTCTATGCACGCCCCCACGTCCGACTCCGGCGTCGGCTGCTCGTACCAGAACAGGTCCAGCCCCCGCAGCGCGTCCGCCACCTCCAGCGCCCCCTTGACCGTCAGATGGCTGTGACAGTCGATCATCAGGCCCACCCCCGGCCCGATGGCCTCCCGCACGGCCCTCATACAGGCGATGCCCGGCCCGGCCTCTCTCGCGCTGTCCATCCCCATCGGCATCCCGTCGAACGGCGCCAGCTTGACCGCGTCGAACCCCCCGGCCACGGCCGCCGCCGCGTTGCGGGCGAACCCCTCCGGCGTCCGGTCCACCGTCGCCCGGTTGATGTTCGCGTAGAGCCGGACCTCCTGCCGGCACGCCCCCCCCAGCAACGCACGAACCGGCGCGCCCAGCGACTTTCCCAGGATGTCCCAGAGCGCCTGCTCCACCGCGCTCAGGGCGCAGACCCGGTCCCGCCCCGGCTGTCCCTGCGAGAACTCGTGGACGATCTGTGCGATCTGCCTCGGGTCCCGCCCCACCAGCGCCCCCTCCAGCTCCCGCACCGCCGCGACGCGCCCCCCGTAGTTCCTCCCCGCCAGCAACTCCCCGATCCCCCGGATACCCGCGTCCGTGTTCACGTGGACGAAGACCCAGTCCCCCCGGTGGTTCACGTGCACTGCGTCCAGATCGAACCCGGTAATCTTCATAGCATCTCCAAACATTCCGTCAAACGTCAAACGTCAAACGTGAAAAACCCAGAGCCTTTTGCCTTTTCGTTTCACGTTTCACGTTTCACGTTTCACTGATCCACCACCGATCCATCCACGTGCAGCCGCGTCGTGAGCGACCTCGGCCTGGGCGGGAACTTCTCCTGCGCGCCCTCGGCCAGTTCCACGCCGATCCCCGGCGCGTCCGGGACGATCAGGAACCCGTTCTCTAACTTCAGCGCGCCCTTCACCATCTCGCTCTTGGGCGGCTCGTGCTCCCCGCTCGGGTACTCCTGGAGCGCGAAGTTGGGGATGCACGCCGCGAGCTGAACGCACGCCGCCGTGCTCACCGGGCTGAGCGGGTTGTGCGGCACCACCCCCACGTGGTGCGCCTCGGCCAGCGCCGCGATCTTCTTGCAGTGTGAGATCCCGCCCGCCATGCAGACGTCCGGTCGCACGTACTGGACCGCGTTCCGCGCCAGCAGCATCTCGAACTCGTAAATGGTGTGGATGCGCTCCCCCGTCGCGATGGGGATGTGGATCTTCTGCGCGACCTCCGCCATCGCGTCGAAGTTGTCCGGCCGGATGGGGTCCTCCAGGAAGTAGGGCCGGAAAGACTCGATGCCTCGCGCCAGGACGATGGCCTCCGCCGGGTCCATCCGCCGGTGGATCTCGATGCAGAGGTCCACACCGTCGCCCACGGCCTCACGGTAAGCCTGCACAGTCTCGACAGCGTCGTGAATCTTATCGGAGTGCGTCTTGTAATACGGCACGCCGCGCGGCTCGTCCAGGAACGGCGTCAGGTGCCCCACCGCCGTGTAGCCCTTCGCCTTCGCGTTGACGCACCCCCGGACCAGCTCCTCCTTCGTCCGCCCGTACACGTGGCCGTAGACGCGGGCCTTGTCCCGGCACTTCCCCCCCAGAAGCTGGTAGACCGGCACGCCGAAGTGCTTCCCCGCGATGTCCCACAGCGCGACGTCGATGGCGCTCAACGCCCCCATGATCGCCGCCCCTCGAAAGTGCGTGCATCGGTACATATACTGCCAGTGGTGCTCGATTCGCAGGGGGTCCTGCCCGATCAGATACTTCTTGAAGGTCTCCACCACCTGGCCGGAGGCCTCCAGGTACCCCCACGTGCCCGACTCCCCCAACCCCACGATCCCCCCGTCCGTGTGCACCTGCACGAACAGGTACCGGTCGATGTGCAATACCCTGACGTCGGTGATCTTCATAATCGTCTCCCCTTTTCACGTCCCGTACCGCTTCAGGATCTCCTCGTTGAGCGTCACGCCCAGCCCCGGCCCCTTCGGGGCCTCCAGATACCCGTTCACGACCCGGAACGGCTCCGTCAGCAGCTCGTCCCGCGCCGGGTCGGGCCTCTGCCCCGGCAGGATCGTGCACTCCTGCGAGTAGCGGCAGTTCGGCGTGGAGGCCAGAAAGTGCAGCGTGGCGGCCATCCCCACCGTCTGATTCGTGTTGTGGGGGGTCACCGGCCTCCCGAACGCATCCGCCATCGCCGCGATCTTCTTGCACTCCGACAGCCCCCCCGCCTTGATCACGTCGCACTGAATGATATCCGCCGCACCCTGCTCCAGGATCTCCCGGAAGCGGTAGCGGGTGTGGTCCTGCTCCCCGCCCGCCACCGGCACATCTAAGGCCGCCGCCACCTGCGCCATCGCCCCCAGGTCGTGGAACGGCGCCGGCTCCTCAAAGTGAAAAATGTCGTAGTCCTCGAACCTCCTCCCCATCCGGATGGCCGTGTGCGCCGTGTACGCGCTGTTGGCGTCCACCATCAGCTCCACCCCCGGCCCGATCGCCTCCCGGATCGCCCGCACCGACTGCACGGCCAGATCGGGCAGGTCGTCGAACCCCCAGCGCGTCCCCACCTTCACCTTCAGCGCCGAGAACCCCGCCTCCACGCATCGGGCGGCCATCTCCGCGGACTTCCCGGCGTCCTTCAGCTCCCTCGGCACGGAGCTGGCGTACATCCGAATCTTCTCCCGGTAGCATCCCCCCAAAAGCTGGTAGACCGGCGTGTTGAGCGCCTTCCCCAGGATGTCCCACAGCGCGATGTCCACCCCGCTGATCCCGATCGACTGCGACTGCCCCCGGATCTTGTAGGTCGACACGTACATCTTCTCCCAAAGCCGCTCGATCTCCAGCGGATTCTCCCCGGTCAGCAGCGGCCTCAGGGACTCCTCTACCACCGACCGGACCACCGGCCCGTTCATGCCGCTGCACTCCCCGATCCCCACGATCCCCTCGTCCGTGTACACCCGCACCAGGATGATCCGCTTGACCAGCGTCACCTTCACGTCCACGATCTTCATCGCCGCAACGCCTCCACCCCCCCAACGATTCGCAGGCCACCCCACCAAACGCTCCTGGCCGTCCACCCCACTTAACGCTCCCATGAGGTCGCGTTCCCGGCCCTGTTCCACCACCCTGTTCCACCCCACTGCCTCAGTCCTGAACGGCGTACTTCCTCAGAACCTCCTCATCCAACTCGATCCCCAGCCCCGGCCCGTCCGGCGGCGTCCCGTAGCCCCCGCCCATGTCCAGCGGCCCCGCCAGCACGTCGTCCACGAACAGCATCGGCCCCAGGACGTCCGCCGGGTAGAGCCGGTTTCGCACCGCCACCCCCGTGTGCAGCGCCGCCGCCGTCTTGATCCCCGACTCGTGGCTCGTCCCCATCGACCAGCCGATCCCCGCGCACTCCAGCGCCCCCGCGATCTGCGCCGTGCGCCGGATGCCCCACTGCGCGAAGGTCACGTTCACGCACCGGATGCCCGGCTTATTCGCCCGGATCAGATCCCCTATGTCCTTTAAGGACGACCACCCCGCATGCACCGAGATCCCCACGTCCAGCGCCTCCGCCAGCATCTGGTAGTCGTCCCAGTTCGACGGCGAAGGGTCCTCCAGCAGCTCCAGCGGGACCCCCTTCTCCTTCAGGACCCGGAACTGCCGCAGCGCCGTCTCCCGGTCGTGCCCCTGGTTGTCGTCCGGCCGCAGCGGCGCCCCCCCGGCCGCCTCGGCCACGGCCAGCACGTGCTCCAGGTCCCCCTTCACCCCCACCTTCATCTTGACCGCGTGCGTGAACCCCTCCGCCACCCGCTGCCGCGTCTCTGCCACCTGCTCCACGGAGGACCGGTAGGCCAGCGTCCAGACCAGCGGAACCCGGTCCCGGACCTTCCCCCCAAGAAGTTGATAGACCGGCACGCCCAGCGCCTTCCCCGCGATGTCGTGCAGCGCGAAGTCGATCCCCCCGAATGCGCCCGACCGCCCGACCGCCTCCTCCAGGTCGGTCAGCACCCGCTCGATCTGGAGCGCGTCCCGCCCCTTCAGGAACGGCTCGAACCGCTCGGCCACAACCTTTCGGGCGCCCTTCCCGCGCGTCTCCCCCAACCCCACGATCCCGGCGTCCGTGTGCACCTTCAGCACCGTCGTCTCTAAGTGCGTCATCGGATAGCCCCGCTCCTCCGTGTGCCGGTTCCGCCAGGGGAATTTATAAGGGATTGAGACCGACGCCGTCTCGATGCGGGTGATCCTGATCTTCTCGCTCATGGTCAATGCCCTCTCATCCTATTCCGGCACGGCATAGATGCACATCCGCTTCCGGTCGTGAACCAGGACCTCCTCTCGACCGTCTCCGTCGATGTCGCACAGCTCCGCCTTGAGGTTGAGCCCCCAGTCCCCGCGCTGTCGCCCCTCGAAGGGCGGGATCTGATACCCCTTCGCCTCGGGGAACCCGAACGCCTCCTCCCCCCGGCCGTCCAGCGCGTAGGGGAACGCCCCGGTCGGCGACTCGAACAGGATCAGATCCAGCCCCCCTTCCCCGGCCCCGGCCAGCGTCCTGGCGTACCCCCTCGCCCCCCGGCTCCAGAGCTCGACCCCGTCGTGCCGGTAGCAGTAGACCCGGTCCTGGTGCTTCTCGCAGAACACCACCTGCCGCCCCTCCACGTCCGCCCGGTACTTCCCGGTCGCGCACCGCTGGATGTGGTGATGCTCCTTCTTCCACAGGACCTCTCCCCTCAGGCTCACCAGCAGCGCGTCCCTGCTCCCGGCGTAGGCGATCTCCACCTCCCCGTCGCCGTCCAGATCGTCCAGCACGCGATAGTCCACGTGCTCGCTCGGGTCGGGGATGTCCAGCGCCCAGAGGACCTCCCCCGTGTGGTCCACCATCGTGTAGCCGATGAAGAGTTCATCGCGCCCGTCCCCGTCCACGTCCAGCGCGTTCGGGTTGTGCCCCGCGCCGACGTAGGACCGCTCCGGCCAGAGCGCCTCCAGGTTGCGGTCGTACAGAATCGCCGGATTGGCGTAGGTGTAGGGCGGATACGCCTCGTCCCCGCACTGCGCCAGGACCTCGCCCGGATAGTCGCCCCCCGACACGTTGACCGGCAGCACCCGGCAGAAATTGTCGTAGGGCAGCGCCCGCTCCCTCTTCACCGACCCGTCCAGGCCGTCGTAGACCAGCAGCCGGTCGTAGCGGATCAGCGCCACCTCGTCCCGCCCGTCCCCGTCCACGTCCGCGACCTGCGTCATCCGGTTCCCCCCGTGCGTCCGGTAGGGCCTCTCCCCCCGGAACGGCTCCCCCACCTGCCAGAGGATGCGGCCCTCCACGTCCGTCGCCGTCAGACAGAACACGGCCTGATCCTCGGGCGAGATCCACCCCTCGAACCGCCCGATGGTGAAGACCTTCGAGTCCAGCATGCAGGGCCCCTGCCGGAAGACCATCTCCGGCCTCCCATCCCCGTTCAGGTCGCCGAAATGCACCCAGTCCGCCCCATATTCCGTGGTGTCGAGGCTGCGAATTAACCTTGCCTGTTTCATCGTGACCTCCCGGGATGAATCCGCGCCACGAACTACTGGACCGCCTCCTTCAACCCAACCGAACGCTCCCATGAGGTCGCGTTCCCATCACCGCTCCCACGACCCGGTCCACCTCCTCCCGCGTGGTGAAGAACGCCACCGAGAACCGCAGCCCCCCCGCCGGACTCACCGCCACGATCCGGTGCTGCTCCCAGAGCGCCTTCTGCAAGGCCCTCGGGTCCGCCCCTTCAATCGCCACGTTCAGCGCCCCCGCCGCAAACCGCTCCGGCGTCTGGACCCGCGCCCCCCGGACCTCCGCGACGCGGTCCCGGAAATACCGCACCGTGTCCTGGACCCGCGCCTCGATCTCCCTCAGCCCGACCTGCTCCAGATACCGCAGCGTCCGCCCGTAGCCGATCCGCAACGGAAGGTTCCGCGCCCCGAACTCGAACTTCCGGGCCGCGTCCGGGAACGCGAACGTCCCCGCCTCCATATTCACCCTCACCGGCGCGTGGGACCCCGACCGCCGCACCGCGACCCGGTGGAGGGCCCCCTGTCGTACGTAGAGCGCCCCCACCCCGTAGGGCCCCAGGCACCACTTGTAGCTCGTCGCCGCGTAGAAGTCGCACCCCATCTCCCGCAGGTCGATCGGGAACTGCCCTGCGGCCTGCGCCCCGTCGAACCCCACCAGCGCCCCGGCCTCCCTCGCCACCCGCGCGATCTCCGCCCCCGGAAGACGGATGCCTAAGCTGCTCGTCACGTGGCTCAGGGCCACCACCCGCGTCCGACCCGTCAGCAGACCCCGCAGCCGGTCCACGACCCCCTCCGGCTCCGGCATCAGCCGCAGCCGCTTCACGACCGCGCCCTGCTGCTCGGCCCGCAGGGCCCAGGGCATGTAGCCCGACGTGTGCTCCTGGTCCGTGATGATCACCTCGTCCCCCGCCCTCCAGTCCAGCCCCTCCGAGATGAGATTCAGCCCCTCCGAGATGCTGTGCGTGAACGTGATCTCCTCCGGCGTCACGCCGAAGAATTGGGCCGTAGTCCGTCGCGCCTCCTCCGCCCGCCCGCCCATGACCTCCATCACGTCCGGGCGGTAGCGCCCCTGCATCTCCTCCCACCGGATCAGCCCCACCACCTCGTCGGCCACGACCGACGGCATCGGCGCGACCCCCGCCGTGTTGAAAAAGATCGTCTCCCTCAGCGCCGGAATGCCCGCGCGTATGGCCTCGATGTCCATGTCAGTATCCTTTTCGCTTGTCGATCACGCTCAACAGCGGCTCCCCGGCCAGCAGCCGGCGCAGGTTCTCGCAGAACAGCCCCACGATCCGGTCCTGCCGGTTCGGCGACCCCCCGGCCACGTGGGGCGTGACTATGGCGTTCTCCATCCGCCAGAGCGGGTGGTCCTCCGGCAGCGGCTCCTGCGGCAGCACGTCCAGCCCGGCCCCGCCGATCAGCCCCTGCTCCAGCGCCTCTATCAGCGCCGCCTCGTCCACGATCTTCCCCCGCGTCACGTTGATCAGCAGCGCGTGCCGGCGCATCCTCCGGAACGCCTCCCGGTTGAACATCCCCTGCGTCGTCGGCGTCAGCGGCGCGCAGACCGCCACCACGTCCGACTCGCCCAGCAGGTCATGGAACCGGTCCATCCGCCAGCACGCCTCCACGCAGTCCGGCCTCTCCACCGGCTCCGGGTCCACCGCGATGATCCGCATCCCGAAGGCGTGCGCCCGGACCGCCAGGTCCCGTCCCGTGCCCCCCAGCCCCACGATCCCCATCGTCCGGTCGATCAGCTCCCACGCCGCGTCCCGGATGGGCTGGTGCGACGCCCAGGTGGGCCTTCGCACCGCGTGCGCGATCCCCCGCGTCAGCCCCAGCAGCAGCGCCATCGCGTGCTCGGCCAGGTGCACCCCCACCGTCCCCTTGCCGCTCGTCAGGATCACCCCGCTCTCCACGAACTCCGGGTAGAGCATCCCGTCCACTCCGGCCCCCCACGTCTGCACCCAGCGCAGCCGCTCCGCCCGCCGGAACATGTCCCGACTCAGCCCCCCGAACACCGCCTCCACCTCCGGCATGACCCCCAGGACCTCCTCCTTCGACCCGGCCCGGATCGCCTCCACCCGGCCCGACACCGCCCGGATCTGCGCCACGTGCCGGTCCTCCAGCTCCAGGTTCAGAAGTACCTTCATAAGTATGTCTCCTTATAAAGACCCCTCCCCCGTCCCCTCTCCGAAAGGTCGAAGTACGAATGTCGAATGTCGAATGTCGAATGTTGTCATTCGCACTTCGCACTTCGCACTTCGTCATTCAGGGAAGGGGATGGGGGGTTAGGTCGCTTTTCCGATTCCTACACACCCTTCCCGTCCCGCCCCGGCCTCCCCACGTCCAGCCGCTCCCGCAGCGCCTCCGGCGACATGTCGCCTGCAAAGAAGTCGCTGGCCGCGCACAGGTAGCCATAGCCCATCCTCAGCGCTTGCGCGTAGTGGCTCAGCGCCTCGGCGCGCGCGGCCTCCCGCACCTGCCCCGCCGTCACCGGCTCACCCCGCTGAATCCCCCGCGCCGCCGCGATGATCGGCTCCGTCGCATCGTAGAAGTTCACCGCCGTGATGAACCGCCGCACCTTCTCCGGGTCGGGCCGGGAGATCGCCGCCGCGTAGCGTTTCAGGTCCACCTCAAAGCCCTGCTGGAGCGCGAACAACCGGCCCAGCCACCCCTCCACGTCCTCCCGGTCCGGGATGAACGTGTGCAGCCCCACCAGCGCCCGCTGCAAGAGCGTCCTGAAAAGGTCCTCCGCACCCGCCGGCCCCTCCTCGAACATCCCCGACTGGTACGGTCCCTCCTTCCCCCCGGCGTAGACCTCCCGGAACAGGAAGGCATCGTGGTACACGCTGCACTCCGACGGCGACTCGGTCCGGCCCGGCTCCGCCTCCCGGAACACCGGCTTCATCTGCCGGTCCGCGGCCCGGTGGCACAGCCAGCCCAGCGCGAACCCCAGCTTCGGCTCCAGCCGGTCCTCCGGCCTCCGCGTCTTCCACCGCGCCCGGAAGTCGGTCAGCAACTGCACCGTGAACCGGTCCCCCGACCGCGTCACGCCCCCCAGCCGGGCGAACCCCCTCTGCGTCCGGCCCACCTCCTTGAAGGCCTCACAGACCTCGTCCGACGCCAGCATCAGCCGGAAACAGTCGTCCAGCACCGCCGTGTGAGTCACGTTCTCCGACATACCAGACCCTCCTTTCCACGCCTCTTGTGAAGCGGTTCTAACGGGGATATTCAGGATGGACAGGGATAATCCATACGATTCCATCTATCCCTGTTAAATAAATCGGATGATCTCATAATCGACCAGACGGCGCAGGCACACCTCTCGAAACCCGTCTCCCCGCTCGATCTCTAACTTCTCGCCCGAGCACACACGCGTCGCCTCAGCCCCGTCCACCAGGTCGGCCCGCACGCGCACCCGCACCGGCCCAATCGGCGTCAGATCCTCCAGAGGGCCTTTGTGAAGATTCGGGTGGGAGAGGTTCACTAGGTGGATCACCAGACGCGCAGCCTCAGCCTGAAAGTAGGGGTGCACATCCACGATCCCCGGCGCCTCAACCCGTACGGGCGGCGACCCCCTGCCAGCCCACTCCACCGCATTGACCAGTAGCCTCCTGTGGTCGGGCAGCCGTTCCTCCCAGTAGCGCCTGTCTATGTCACCCGCAAAGTAGACACACCGTCCCTCGCCCGCGCTGGATACGGCCACCACAGGCATCTCTGTCCTCCCCACCTCTGGCCAGGCCGCCTCCGGGGGCATCGTAGGGACTGGCGGGATCAATGTAAGCGGCGCTCGAGCGCCCCCCTCAAGCGTCACCGGGGCAAGATGCGCCGGCCCCATCAGCACCGACGTGCCTTCAAACCCATCTGCAATGTCCTCCCTCTCCTCGATCCGCGCATAGGCGTGCGACAGAGGCCCGACCGGGTCTCCTGTCGCCTTCAACCCCAGGACCTCCTCCAGCCCCGGCCGCCCCCGCACCCCTCCCTGCTCGTCCCGCCACGCCGTCCGAAACGACGCGACAAGCCCGCCGCCACTCCGGACGTAGTCTGTCACGGCCCGACAGGCCGCACCGCTCATACACTCGACATTGGGCAACACGAGGGCGCGATACCGCCCCGGCGCGCCCCTCTCCAGGTCGCCGTCGTGGACCAGATCGAACGGGATCCCCCCCCGCATCAGCGCCAGCGTCACCCCCCGCAGAGGACCGACCAGCTCCCGCTCCCGTTCCGGCCTGCTGAGAAAGCGGGATGTCCGCTCCGAGTAGACCACCCCCACGTCGGCTGCGGACCGGAGGTCGCGATAGCACGCCTCGTGCTCTGCATGGCGGCGAAAAAAGGCCTCGAGCGACGCCAACGCCCGCCGATCCTCCAGGGCGCCGCCGATGAAGTGGAACCAGGGCCGGGCCCCGCTGGCCACGCAACAGGCCGACCAGACCCGCAACTCCGCCTCCGTCTTGGCCACCATGCGCTGTCCGGCGTTGTAGGCCCCAAACACCACTGCGTAAGGTTTCCCTCCGCCTATCGACCTCAGATAACGTCCCTGCTCCGCGTCCAGCCAGAGCGGCCCCTCGCTGCCCGGAGCGCGCCCCTGCGCCTCGAGTTGCACTACATCGGCCACCTCTGCAAGCGCCTTCAGGTTGTCTTCAAAAGCGTGCATATTCACGATCCAGGCCGCCTCCGGACGGATGCCCTTGACCACGCCTCGCATCATCGTGAAAAAGGCCAGGGATCGCTCGAACCTCCAGTCCCTGTA
>Ga0156186_1349_pt1 | contig 18656 bp, 7 predicted proteins | sample RifCSPlowO2_12_FD_107839 | JGI IMG/M metagenome (GOLD analysis project Ga0156186, IMG submission 107839) | Candidatus Handelsmanbacteria bacterium RIFCSPLOWO2_12_FULL_64_10
ATTTTACAGGATATTATTCCAAAAACCACTTGACGATTTCGAGCCGAATGCCCATATTATGACCGTGTTGAGCGCTGGAAAGCGGATACGATGAAATCTCTTAACCGGCGAGGACCACCGCCGGGTCGTGAAACGATTCGCAGTTGAGGCTTGAGGCTGCGGGACCGGGAGGAGGGGTCACGGAGAGACAGGTTGCGCCCTGAAGGCAAAGGCGCAGCCTTTTCTTTTTTTCGGGAGATGAGTTTGCCCTCACAACAACTTTGTGGTTCATGTGGGGGGTTGATGAGGGGAGGGGGGACGCGCGATGAATGCGTCGGAGCGGCAGTTCTATGACACCTACATCCGGCCCCACCAGAATGGGCCTGCCCTGAAGCTCCTGCTCTTTTTGGCGCTGGGGGATGCCTCTTCCGAGGAGCCCTTCGTGCTCTCCTACCGGGACCTGGCGCAGCGGGTCGGGCTGGACCGGCACACGCTCATTCACGCGGTGAGAAGGCTCAGTGACTTTCAGGTTCAGGGTGTCCCGATCCTTGAGCGGGTTGAGAAGGGCCGGGGCCGGAAGTCGAGCGTTTACGCCGTCCATCTGCCTAAAGTGGGGGTCGTTGACAAGTAACCCCTCAGAAGAACAGATAGAGTATCCCGACAGATACTCTATCTTTAATTTTTACAGTATTTTATTTCAGAAAACGCTTGACTTGCGCGGGAGGAATGAGCATATTCCAGGCGTTTAAAACGTATGCGACGAGACCTCTTGTCGGCGGGATATTGTTCCTCGCCGTGCATAGATAGATGGACAGATAGCTGTTCTTGGGATTCGTTGCGGACGTTTTGGGATTGGGGAGGGTCGCGAAGAGACAGGTTGCGCCAGGTCTTGGAAGGCGCAGCCTTTTCTTTTGCCCTGATGTGAGGTGGGGGTAGGAGGAGAGAGGCTGCGCCTTCGAGGTGGAGGCGTGGCCTTTTCTTTTTTTGGAGGATTGAGCCATGAAAAAGATGATCGCGTGGATTGGCGTTGTGCTGGTGGCCGTTGCCAGCGTGGCTGTGGCCGGGGAGAATGCCTGGACGAGCAATGGGCCGTACGGAGGAGCCGTCGCTGCCCTTGCGATAGACTCGGTGAATCCGCAGACCATTTATGCCGGGACTCATTTTGCTGGAATTTTCGTGAGCAAAGATGAAGGCGTCAACTGGTCGCCGCTCAATCCTAGACCTGGAGTTGTGAACGCCATTGCGGTAGACATATCCGGGACAATCTATGCCGGGACGCACCCAACAGGAGGACCAGAGGGTACGGCGACTTTTTTTATGAGCACAGATGCCGGTGCTAACTGGGTACCGTCCATTATTCCCAATGCGCCTTCTGTTTGGTGCCTTGCAATAGATCCTTCCGGGGCAATCTATGCAGGGACACAAAACGGTGTATTTAAAGGAACAAGCACAAATGGTGTTATTTCTTGGTCAGAGGCGGGTTTGGCGGGCACACAAGTTCGAGTCCTTATGATCGTTTCCCAGGCAATCTATGCAGGTACATTTGATGGCCTGTGGAAAAGCGTGAATGGAGGAGCCTGGACAAAGGAGCCGTTACCGAATCCAATGAATGTACAAGCGTTAGCAATAGACCCTTCAGGGACGGTCTATGCTGGTGGTGGAGGAGGTGTGGTTAAGAAAGGTCCGTCGAGCACAGATACCTGGGTACCATTCAACAGTGGGCTAGGGAACCTTTCCGTCTCCGCGCTTGCAGTGGGCATTGATAATTCGAACCCTCCTGTGGTCACGGTCTATGCCGGGAAATGGGGTGAAGGTGTATACAAGAGCGTGAATGAGGGGAGTTGGCAACGCACAAGTGATTTGCCGAATAATCGTGTCCAGGTCCTGTCTGTCGCTCCTTCAGGGACGATCTTCGCAGGGACATTTTATTCAGGAGGTGTATACAAGAGCACGAATGGGGGGCTAAGCTGGTCTGATGCCAACAGAGGATTGACGGGCGCACAACCCTGGTCTCTTGCGATAGACACTCGGTCGACCCCCTCGATGACCTATGCAGGAACCTGTGCAGGGGCTTTCAAGGCCGCAAAAGGGGGAACCTCCTGGACGCCCATCAACTCAGGGTTGCTCGGAGGGAATATTACTTCCGTTGCAGTTGACCCATCGGTTGCAGGGACGATCTATGCGCTGGATGGGCAAATGGGCGGGGGCGTTTTCAAAAGCACGGATGAAGGGGCTAACTGGGGACAGATATTTACCTTAAAAGAACCAGACGGGAGTTTTTCCTCTGATAAACGGGTCCAGGCTCTTGCAATTGCCCCTTCGGGGACGATCTATGCCGGGACAACCTATCTGGGGCCGGGTCGGAACGGCGGTGTTTTCAGAAGCACGAACGATGGCAGTCCATGGCCGCTGGTCTTCGAAGGAGATGTATGGGCTCTTGCAGTAGATCCTTCAGACCCCAACACGATTTATGTCGGGACCAATGGAAACGGAGTCTGGAGAAGCACGGACGGAGAGGATAGCTGGGCAGCAATTAACGAAGGGCTGCCAGCAAATGCCAACATTAGATCACTCGCTTTAGGTCCCGCCTCTATCTATGCGGTGATAGGGGGTGCGGGTCCTTTTGTGAGAGAAAAGGGAGATGGAAAAACCTGGGGGCCAATCAATGGACTGAACCCCTGGATTAGCGCCCTTGTGACAGTTCCCAATACTCAGACGGTCTATGCCGTCGGTGGAGAGGCATATCGGAGCCTGGATGGAGGAAATTCCTGGCAACGTATAACCAGCCATGGACTGCCGCAGAATGAAGGTCTTAATACTCTGGCGGTCGACCTCTCCGATCCGCCAACGATTTACGCCGGGACGGGACGGGCAGGAATTTTTGAGATCAGGACAACCCTCGTGATCGCCCTTTCGTCCACCTCGTTGATGTTTGATCCCACGTACATTGGGGTCGCATCTCAGAAGGCATTCACGATCTCGAACAAGGGCGGAGAGACGCTTTCGATCGCCGGGATCACAGTAAATGGCGCAGATGCCTCGCAGTTTATGGTCTCTCCAACGGCAGCCGCGATTCCGCCAGGGGAAAGCAAGACAATCACCGTGACGTTTGCCCCCGCATCGGAGGGGCCGAAATCCGCTTCTCTGTCGGTAGCGCACAACGCGGCGGGAAGCCCAGCGACGGTGGATCTGAGCGGGATAGGGAAGCAGGTAGGGCCAGGGATCATCATTACCTGCGCCGGTACGGGAGCCATGGGTTTCTCAGGAGATGGCGGCCCGGCCATAAATGCCAGCCTGAACAAACTCACCGGTGTAGCCAAGGATTTAAATGGGAATGTCTACATCGTTGACAGGGGCAATAACCGCGTGCGCTGGGTGGGGCCGGATGGCATCATCACGACCTTCGCCGGCATAGGACCTACGCACCCTGCCCCACCTGTTTTTTCAGGGGATGGAGGGCCGGCGGCTCAAGCCGGTCTGGCTGGCCCGCTGAACGTGGCTGCAGCCGCCAGTGGAGATGTTTACATCACTACAACGGCCGACAACCGCGTGCGCCTCGTGAGGAATGGGCGCATAACGACCTTTGCAGAAAACCTGAACGCGCCCTGGGGGATTGCCGTAGGTGGTAAACAGGAGGGTGTCTATATCGCCGAAGTGGGTGGGCACCGCGTCCTGCGAGTGGACCTGAATACACGCGCCATCACGACTGTGGCCGGGACGGGGGCAGCCGGGTTCTCCGGGGACAACGGCCCGGCGACGGGGGCCAGATTGAACGGCCCAAATGGCGTGGCTGTGGATACAGAAGGGAACCTCTACATTGCGGACGAAGGCAATCAACGCATCCGTCTTGTGGGATTAGACGGCAAAATCACGACCGTTGCGGGTTCGGGAAATAAGGATTTTTCAGGAGACGGAGGGCCGGCGACCCTGGCCAGCTTGAATCATCCAAGAGGTGTAGCGGTGGATGCCAATGGAAATATCTATATTGCCGACGAAGGCAATCACCGCATCCGTCGTGTTGGACCGGACGGCAAGATCGAGACTATTGCAGGTTCAGGACCCATAGGGCCAGGCACGGGTGGCTATTCAGGAGATGGAGGGCCGGCGACCCAGGCTAATTTATACAACCCCTCTGCTGTGACCGTGGATGCACAAGGGTTTGTCTACGTTGCCGACACGGGTAATTTCCGCGTTCGCTTGGTGAGCCCCACCGTAGATACCACGCCTCCGAAGATCACCCTGAAGGTAAGTCCTACCACGCTCTGGCCGCCCAACCACAAGATGGTTCTCGTCGCAAAGGGCATCTCCGTGACGGATAACTCCGATCCTGCGCCTTCACTGGATGTGACCGTGACAAGCAATGAGCCGGACAACGGATTAGGAGATGGGGATACGGCCCTGGACTGGGAAGTGAAGAAAAATCAGGACGGGACCTTCGACGTGTGGGTGCGGGCGGAGCGCAGCGGGAAGGGGAGCGGGCGCATCTATACGATCACGGCGACGACCAGGGATGCCTCAGGGAATGAGGCGATGAGCAGCGCCACAGTCACGGTGGGGCACGACCAGGGGAAGAGGTCTGCCAAGGTGTCCGCATCGGGTCTGGAAGAGATACCCGAAACCTTCGGAATCGACCAGAACTCCCCCAACCCCTTCAACCCGGTCACAACGATCCGGTATGCCCTGCCGGAGGGGGTGGATGTTCAGATTGTTGTTTACAACATCCTGGGCCAGCAGGTGAAGGCGTTGGTGAGTGGGAAGCAGGGGCCGGGGTATTACACGGCGACCTGGGATGGCCGGGATGAGGCCGGGCGTCGGGTGGCGTCGGGGGTTTATCTCTATCGCTTGCAGGCGGGTTCGTTCGTGCAGGTCAGGAAGATGCTGATGGTCAAGTAGCACAGAGAAGAGCTGGCGTTTCTCGCTGAGATGCAGGGCCAGGTGGCGCGTTACCCGACGACGGAGACGCACTGCCTGGCCGACACTCCTGCGTGTGGTTTATGGATTTTCAGGAGGGTAAGGGCGTGGAAAAGGGTTTTGGACAGAGGTTGGCACGGCTACGTTCTATGGTTCTCACCGGACTATCCGTTATGCTTTTCGTCGCACCTCTTGCCCTCTTACCTGATTCCTGCACCGCCCAGGATGGGCCGGGGATCATCACCACCATCGCCGGAACCGGGACAAGGGGATTTTCAGGAGACGGAGGGTTGGCCATCCAGGCGCAGTTGAACGCCCCGCAGGGCGTGGCCGTGGACGCGACCGGAAATGTCTACATCGTAGATAAGGAGAATCACCGTATCCGGCGGGTGAGGCCGGATGGGATCATCACGACCTTTGCCGGGACAGGCCTGCCGGGGTTTTCAGGGGATGGCGCACCAGCGTCTCAAGCCCGCCTGAACAACCCTCTTGGTGTGGCTGTGGACGCGGCCGGAAACGTCTATATCGCTGACGCCGCGAGCCAGCGCGTGCGCCGCGTGGGGCCGGATGGGATTATCCGAACGGTTGCGGGTTCGGGTGTGGGGGGATTTTCCGGGGATGGGGGGCTGGCGACGCAGGCCAGTCTGTCCGGTCCGTTCGGGATCGCCGTCGATGGGACAGGAAGTCTTTACATCGCCGACGATGGGAACCGTCGGGTGCGCCGTGTGAGGCCGGACGGCATCATCACCACCGTCGCAGGATCGGGACCTATTGGGGGGCCGGATGTGGGTGGGTTCTCAGGGGACGGCGGGCCGGCCACACAGGCGCGTCTGGGTCGGGCAACAGGCGTAGCCGTGGATACGAAGGGGAATATCTACATCGCCGACTACAACAACCAGCGCATCCGCCGCGTGGGGCCGGATGGCATCATCGTCACCTATGCGGGATCGGGATTCTCCACCGGCCCTTCCGGCGATGGAATTCCGGCTACGCAGGCCAACCTGTTCAACCCGAACGGCATGGCGGTGGACGCCAGCGGCAACCTTTATATCGCCGAGCACGGCAACTCGCGCGTCAGCCGTGTGAGTCCGGATGGTCTGTTTATTACCTATGCGGGGACAGGACCGCCCTCCACCAGCACCATCGGGGACAGCGGGCCGGCGAACCGGGCAACCCTCTCCGGCCCGCAGGGGGTGGCGGCGGACGCGAAGGGGAACGTCTACATCGCCGAGGAGTGGGGCCACCGCATCCGCAAGGTGACCGCCGATGGCGCACAGCCGCCGCCACCGACGACGACAGGGCCGGGGATCATCACGGCGTTTGCGGGCACAGGAGACCCAGGTTTTTCAGGGGATGGGGGGCCGGCGACGCAGGCCCGTTTGAACTGGCCCCAAGGGGTAGCTGTAGATGCTCAGGAAAACGCGTATATCTGTGATTCAATCAACAATCGCGTTCGCCGGGTAGGGGCGGACGGTATGATTGTAACCTTCGCCGGGGCAGGGCCAACGGGCAGCGGGCAGGGCGGTTTTTCAGGAAACGGAGGACCAGCGACACAGGCTCGCATAAGTAACCCGACCGGGGTGACTGTGGACGCAAAAGGATATGTCTATATTGCCGAAGGAGGCCATGTTCGCCGAGTAGGGCCAGATGGTATTATCACTACTTTTGTGGATGTACCAGCAGTCGGAGTAGCTATTGATGTCCAAGGCAACCTCTACACTGCCGATGGCTCCCGCATCCGCCGCGTGAGTCAGGACGGCGTTGTTACAACAATTGCAGGTCCGGGAAGACAGGATTTTTTGGGCGACGGTGGGCCGGCGACTCAGGCAAGTTTTAAGAATGCATACAGTGTGGCAGTGGATGCAAAGGGGATCGTCTACGTCGTAGATTCAGGCAACAATCGCGTGCGGCGGGTAGGTCTTGATGGCCTGATCACAACCTTTGCCGGTACAGGAATGAACAGCTCTTCTGGGGACGGAGGGCCGGCGACACAAGCCAGCCTGGTGTCCCCGTATGATGTAACTTTAGATATAAGCGGGTTCGTCTACATCTCCGAAGTCGGCCGAATACGCCGTGTAGGAACTGCCGGCATCATTACGACCGTTGCAGGTTCAGGAAGTGGCGGTTCTTTTGGAGACGGAGGACCGGCAACACAGGCTGGCCTGGGCCTCGCGCAGGGTATCGCAGTAGATGCAAAGGGGTTCATTTATATCTCCGACACATCTAATCATAGCGTCCGCCGGGTGAGTCCCGGAGGCAGCGCTCAACCGCCATCTCCGCCCGGCCCTGTGACGCCTCCCGGTCCTTCAGCGGCCCCGGCCATCTCGTGGTCGCCGCCATCGCTTTCCTTCGGAGACGTGCAGGTGGGACAGAACAAGACGTTGAACCTGTCCATCAGCAACACCGGCAACGCGGCGCTGACGGCGTCTGGCATCACCGTAACAGGGACCGATGCGGCTCAATTCACAGTCAGCCCGACGACTTTTACAGTCAACCCCGGAGCAACTGCACAGACACTCACCGTGACTTTCACGCCTTCATCCGCTGGCTCCAAGTCCGCTTATCTATCCATTGCCCATAATGCGTTTGGAAGCCCCTCATCCATCGCTCTGATCGGCAATGGGACCGTACCTGTCAAGCCTAAGATCGAGGTCTTTCCGTCGCTTATCAACTTCGGGGCGGTGACGCTGGGGCAGACCAAGTCGGTCACGATCGAGGTCTCCAATGTAGGCGGGGGAACGCTGCGGGTGGCGAATATCGTTTTCTCCAGCCCGGACTTCTCGGTAGACGCCACCTCCTTCAGTCTGAGGACAGGAGAGAAGAAGACGTTGATCATCACGTTCTCTCCGTCGAAGGCGGCGAACGTCAACGAGACGCTGGACATTCCGTCGGATGACCCGGACGCCCGGCTGACGCAGATCTCCATTCGGGCGACGGTGCGGCAGTCCACAGCCGGGCCGGCCATTGCGGTGCAGGTCAACGCGCTGGACTTCGGGCAGGTGGACTTTGGCCGGAGTGTGGACCTCAACCTTCCGATCCGGAATGAGGGGACAGGGCCGCTCAACATCTCCAACATCACCTCGGACAACGTCCAGGTCACGGTCACGCCGACCAGCCTGGTGATCCAGGCGGGGCAGAGCCGCACGGTCACGGTCACCTACAAGCCTCAGCCGCTGCGGGAGCGGTCGGGGGGCCTGCGCATCACGTCGGACGACCCGGCGCAGCCGACGATCAAGGTGCCGTGGGCCGCGTCGGAGGTCGTGACGGGAAAGGCGCTGACGGTGATGAGTTCTTCTCCGGCCAATGGGGCAGTCGGCGTTGCGCTGAAGACAGAGGTAACCGTCACCTTCAGCGAGCCGGTGTTCGCCCGCAAGGGGTTCATTGCGGTGGATGCGTCGCTGTTCCCGGCGCCGGCGTCGGGGGACCTGCTGAGCCAGGCGCGGGCGGAGGACGGGGGCCGGAAGGTGGTCTTCCCGGTGGAGTTGAAGACGGCGACGTTCTACCGGTTCGTGTTGTTCGGGGCGACGTCCGTCTCCGGCGCGGAGCTGGACAAGACCTACAGCCTCTCGTTCACCACGGATGTGTCCAGGCCCGCGGTCGGCTCCATCGCCGGGGCGGTCAGCCTGAGCGGGGGTACGCTCCCCAGGACGGCGGTCCTGCTGTTCGACCAGAAGGGCATGCAGGTCGCGCAGGGGGGCGCGGGAGGCGATGGGAAATACGAGTTCTCGAACCTTGCTGCGGGGCAGTATTACGTCTATGCGCAGGGGGACCTGCCGGACGGCAGGCGGGCCAGTGGGGCGTCTGCGCGGAACCCGGTCACCCTTGCGGCCGGGCAGGCGCTGGCCGGGGTCGACGTGGCGATGCGTGTGGTGGACCAGGCGGCTCCGGGAGCGAACCCGGCTGCGGGGGTCTCGCTCGACCTGGACCCGGCCAGGGGGAATCAGAAATCCGCCTCTCTGGGCGGGGTCCAGCCCGGCCAGCAGATCGCCCTGGCCGTGTATGCGGAGGGGGTCAAGGACCTGATCGGGTATGCCGTTGGCGTGGAGTACGACACGGCGCAGGTGTCCTTTGTGGGGTCGGATGCTGAGACCGGAGAGGAGAAGAACATCCTGAACACGTCGGGGGGCACGATGCTGTTTATCAAGCAACCGCCAAAGGGGAACGTGGTTTCCATCGGGGGGGCGTTGCTGTCCCCGACCTCGGCGACTGCGCCAGACGGCGGGGGTCTGTTAAGCGTGTTGAAGTTTGTGGCGCAGGAGGGGTTTTCGTCCGGCGCGGAGTTCCGCATCCCGCGCGTGGTGTTCCGGGGGCTGTCCGGGCGGGACACGGTGGAGGTCAACGCGCAGGCGTCGGTCTCGACGCAGGTCAGCCCTCCGCCCTCCGTCGGTCCCCTGACGCCGAAGGCGGGGGATGGGACCGGGACGCTGGGGGTGAAGGATGAGAAGACCAGGATCCTTGGTGGCGTGAAGCCGGGGCAGCAGGTGGATGTTTTCGTGGTGCTCGGCCAGGAGGTGTCGGGGTCGAATGCATTTCAGGCGGTCCTGACATTCGACCCGAAGAAGCTGAAGGTGGTCTCCGGCAAGGGGGCTGGGGTCTTTGCCAGCGCGATCTTTCCGGGGCCGCCTCAGGTCAAGGACAACACCGTCACCTATGCGGGGGCGTTTCTGGGGAGCACGGTGACGGCGAAGGGAATGCTGGCCGTGATCGCGTTTGAGGCGCTGGGGGACTTTTCGGGGGAGACGGAGGTCGTGCTGGCAGGGCTGTCGATCCGCGTCTCCGGGCAGAGCAAGGACTTCAAGCCGGGCGCATCGGTGGTACTCAACAGTGGGGGCGCAGGGGGCGGTTCGCCTTCGCCGGACTTCGACGGGGACGGGGACGTGGGCTTCAACGACTTCTTCCTGTTTGCAGGGGGGTTTGGGCAGAAGGCGGAGGGGGAAAACGCGAAGTTTGACTTAGACGGGGATGGGGACGTCGGTTTCGGGGACTTCTTCGCGTTTGCAGGGGCATTCGGGCAGAAAGCGGGGAAGCCGTCAGCGGTCCGCAGGGGCCAGGCTACCACACCGTGACCCGGGATGGCCGAAATTTTTGTTTTTTGCCCTTGACATCTTCAGCGTCACAGGTTATCTTTCCACTGGCTGAAAAAAACGAGTATTTTGGGCCGGCGCGATCCTTCGAGCGCGACGGCCGGCAGGAAGGCCCCCGATCCGACGAGCGGGGGCCTTCTGTTTTGGGGACCGTCCAGAGGCCGAAGGCGCTACTTTACGATTTTTATATACTTATGATGCTTAACGCTAAAGGATCCGCTCGACAAAATGCCTCTTCTGCCCGCTTCCGGTCGAGAAAGGAATGGCTGAGAAGACAAACTTGTTGCAGGAGAGAGTGGATTTTAATATATTATATTGTTAATATTATATGTGAGATTTCACAAGGTAAGGTTCTGAGCATTTCACCCTGTTGCCTTTCGTAGAAAGGAGTCGATCGAATGTCGACCGCCAGCATTGGGCAGCGAGAAGTCACCGTCGGCATCGCCGGAGCGGCGGGCGACGGGTTGGATAAGACGGGCGATACCCTGGCTCACACGGCCTCCCGTCTGGGGTTACACGTCTACGCCTATAACAGCTACCAGTCGCTCATCCGGGGAGGTCACACCTGGCTGCGCCTCCGCATCTCCGAGGAGAAGGTCACCAACCATGGGGACCATCTGAATGTGCTCATCGCCCTCAACGAAGACAGCCTGGAGCGACACGCGCCGGAGGTGGAGTCGGGCGGCGTGATTCTCTACAACAGCGACAAGTTGAAGTGCGATCCATTTCTGATGCGCGACGGGGTGAGGGTCCTGGAGTTGCCGTTTAAAAAGCTGACCAAAGACCTGGGCAAGCTGTTGCCGGTGATGCAGAATACCGTGTCCCTGGGCGCCCTGATGCACGTGATCGGCCTCGAATTCGACGTCATGGCCGGCATGCTGGCCGACACCTTCGCGCACAAGGGGCCTCAGATCATCGAGCAGAACGTCGGCGTGGCGCGCGTGGGCTACGACTACGCCAGGCAGAACATTGAACCGATGGGCTACAAATGGAACTTTACCCGCACCCGGCTGCCTGTCCTCACCGGCAATGAGGCCATGGCCATGGGCGCGGTGGCGGGCGGTTGCAAATTCTATGCGGCCTACCCGATGAGCCCCGCCTCCAGCATCCTGCACTGGATGATGGCCCACGGCGAGCGGTGCGGCGTGGCGGTCAAACAGGCGGAGGATGAGATCTGCGTGGCCAACATGACCATCGGCGCAGGTCACGCGGGCGTACGGGCCATGTGCGCCACATCGGGCGGCGGTTTCGCCCTGATGACCGAGGCGATCGGCATGGCCGGCATCATCGAGGCGCCGGCGGTCTTCATCAACGTGCAACGGGGGGGGCCCTCCACCGGGCTTCCGACCAAGACCGAGCAGGGCGACCTGAATCAGGCCTTCGGCGCTTCGCAGGGGGACTATCCGCGCGTGATCGTGGCCCCGGCCACCGTGACCGACTGCTACTACATGACGGCCGAGGCCTTTAACCTGGCCGAGAAGTTTCAGCTTCCGGTGATCATGATCTCCGACCTGATGCTGGGACAGCACGTGGAGACGGTTGAGGCCGACGCCCTGACGCCCGACGTGCCCATCGAACGGGGCGAGTTGATACGGGATGCCTCCGCCGCCTCGGTGAACGGTGACTTTAAACGCTACACCTTTACCCCCTCCGGGGTCTCCCCCCGCGTGTTGCCGGGCACCGAGGGGGTCGCCTATGTGGCGGCCACCGATGACCACGACGAGACGGGCGTGCTGATCAGCGACGAGCACACCAACGCGGCGCTGCGCCGCAAGAGTCAGGAAAAGCGCATGCGCAAGTTAGAGGGCGTGCTGGCTCAACTGCCACCCCCTCGTCTTGAAGGCCCGGCCGACGCCGATGTCACCCTCATCGGCTGGGGTTCCACCTGGGGCGTGATCCACGAAGCCGTCGGCCAACTGAACGAAGCCGGCGTTCGGGCCAATCACCTGCACTTCCGGTATCTCTTCCCCTTCCACAGCCGGGAGTCGCTCGAGATCTTGCATGCCTGCCGGCGCACGGTTGTGGTGGAGGTCAACTCCACCGGCCAGTTTGCCCGCCACCTGCGGGCCGAGACGGGCTTCTCGGTCAACGATCTGGTCTTGAGGTACGACGGAGAACCCTTTGAGCCGGGCGACGTGGCCGGGCGCGTGAAGGCCATCCTCGAAGGCCGTCCGTACAACGGCCAGGTGACGCAGGCCGAGGCCCGCGAGATGGCCTACCACTACATTCGCGTCTATCTTAAGGAAGACGCCCGGCCTGTCCGCTTTGAACAGGTCTCGGAAAACGGCTACCGCGAGCCGGTGTGGCAGGTCCAGATCGCAGGCCGGGAAAAGGGCGAACCCCTCGGGGAGCTGTTCATCGGCCTGGAGACCGGTTCCATCCACGAGTGGAAAACGGATGTCGTTGGGGCGTGAGTGGCCGAAGGGAGAAGGTAACGCACAGCACCTCCTGTAAACGATAAGGAGTTTTCCGATGGCAATCGCAGCCGAGAAACTGGAAAACCTGACGCTTGACACCTACGAAGGTCTGGTAGACCCGGACTGGTGCCCAGGCTGTGGCGACTTCGGCGTCCTGAAGTCGCTGAAGATGGCCCTGATAGAACTGGGCATTCGGCCCCACGAAGTGCTCGTCGTATCCGGCATCGGCTGTTCGTCGAACCTGCCGGGGTTCATCCACGCCTACGGCGTTCACAGCCTTCACGGGCGCGCGCTGCCCGTGGCTACGGGCGCCAAGCTGGCCAACCACAACCTGCACGTGGTGGTCACCGGGGGGGACGGCGACGGCTACGGCATCGGCATGTGCCATTTCATCCACGCCATGCGTCGCAACCTCAACCTGACCTACATCGTGATGAACAACCAGATCTACGGCCTGACCACCGGCCAGGCGTCGCCGACGACGATGAAGGAGATGCGCACCCTGACCACGCCGCGGGGCAATGTTGAACTGCCCATCAACCCCATGGCCCTGGGGATTTCGGCTGGGGCCACCTATGTGGCGCGCGGTTTCTCCGGCGACCCGGCGCAGCTGACGAGGCTCTTTGCCGGGGGCATCGCCCATCGCGGCTTCGCCCTGATCGACGTGTTCAGCCCGTGCGTCACCTTCAACAAGGTGAACACCTATCCCTGGTTCAAGGAGCGCGTCTATAAGCTGGAGGACGAAGCGGGATACGATCCGGCGGACGTGACGGCGGCGATAGAGCGATCGCACGAGTGGGGTGAGCGCATTCCCGTAGGCCTCTTCTACAAGGATGAGCAGCCCATCTACGAGGATAGCGAACCGGCGTTCAGGAACGGTCCGCTGGTCGATCAGCCCCTGGGCATGGACCGGGCGCTGTTCGACGAGCTGATGGCCGAACTGGTGTAAGGTCCCTGGCGCAAGGGGGTCCAAGTTCAAGAAGGTTCTGTTTTTTCCGCACATCATCGTCGATCTCTCTTACCTGAAGGCCCCTGGGGTGATTCCCGGGGGCCTTCTTTTGTTGACATTTTGATCTTCTGCTGGTAAATTAAGCTGATCGCTGAATGCTTACGAAGAAAGAAAGTCTGACCGTTGGTCTTTGTCCGCAACCTGAAAAGAGGGAGTTCCATGTCAGATAAAGTGCTCAGGACGCCGGCTATAGATATGAATCCCGCCGAGACCCAGGAATGGATGGAGTCGCTGGACTTCGCCCTGCAGAAGCACGGGCCTGACCGGGTGCGGTTTCTCTTAGACAAGCTGCAAGAGCGGGCGCGTTGGCACGATGTAGAGATCCCTTTCAGCGCGAACACGCCCTATGTCAACACGATCCCGGTGGAGCGGCAGCCCCCCTACCCGGGCGACCGGGAGATCGAGCGGCGGATCAAGAGCTTCATCCGGTGGAACGCCATGTCCATGGTGGTCCGCGCCAACCGGGAGGAGGCGGGCATCGGGGGACACATCTCGACGTATGCCTCTGCGGCCACGCTGTTCGAGGTGGGGTTCAACCATTTCTTCCGGGGCAAGGGGGAGGATTTCTCCGGCGACCAGGTCTATTTTCAGGGGCACGCCTCTCCGGGGGTCTACGCCCGCGCCTTTCTGGAGGGCCGGCTGGGTGTGGAGCATCTGGAGAATTTCCGGCGCGAACTGAGGCCGCCGGGCGGGCTCTCGTCCTACCCCCATCCCTGGCTGATGCCCAATTTCTGGGAGTTTCCGACGGTGTCGATGGGGCTGTCGCCGATCATGGGCATCTATCAGGCCCGGTTCAATCGCTATTTAGAGGACCGGGGGATCAAGGACACGTCCGGGTCGCACGTCTGGGTCTTCATGGGGGACGGGGAGACGGACGAGCCGGAGGCCCTGGGGGCGATCACGCTGGCGGCCCGCGAGAAGTTAGACAACCTGATCTTCGTGATCAACTGCAACATGCAGCGGTTAGACGGGCCGGTGCGGGGGAACGGCAAGATCATCCAGGAGCTGGAGGCGGCCTTCCGGGGCGCGGGGTGGAACGTGATCAAGGTGATCTGGGGGGGCGACTGGGACCCCCTCATAGACAAGGACGAGGACGGGCTTCTGGCGCAGCGGATGGGCGAGGTGGTGGACGGACAGTACCAGAAGTATGTCGTGGAGCCGGGCGACTACACGAGAAAGGACTTCTTCGGCGCCCATCCCAGGCTGCTCCAGATGGTGGAGCATCTGTCCGACGAGGAGATCCGCAAGCTGCGCCGGGGCGGGCACGACCCCGAGAAGGTCTATGCGGCCTACAAGGCCGCCGTGGAGCACGAGGGCGCGCCGACGGTCATCCTGGCCAAGACCATCAAGGGGTATGGCCTGGGTGAGCACGGTGAGGGGCGGAACGTGACCCACCAGCAGAAGAAGCTGAACGAGGACGAGCTCTGGGAGTTCCGGGCCCGCTTCGGGATCCCGATCTCCGACGACGAGTTGGCCCAGACCCCGTTCTACCGGCCCCCGGAGGAGAGCCGGGAGATCAAGTACATGCTGGAGCGGCGGAGGGAGCTGGGGGGGTTCGCGCCGAGCCGGGAACAGCGGGCCAGGCCGCTGAAGGCCCCGGCCCTGGAGGGCTTTGAGGAGGTCCTGAAGGGCACCGGAGACCGGGACCTGGCGACCACCGCGGCCTTCGTGCGCATGCTCTCCAAGCTGCTCCGGGACCCCGACATCGGCAGGCTGATTGTCCCGATCATCCCCGACGAGGCCAGGACGTTCGGGATGGAGCCCCTGTTCCGGCAGTGCGGCATCTACTCGCACGTGGGGCAACTCTACGAGCCAGTGGATAAAGATACCCTCCTTTACTACCGGGAGGTCAAGGATGGTCAGATCCTGGAAGAGGGGATCACGGAGGCGGGCGCGATGTCGTCGTTCATAGCGGCCGGGACCGCCTACGCGACGCACGGGGTGAACACGATCCCATTCTTCATCTTCTATTCCATGTTCGGGTTTCAGCGGATCGGGGACCTGATCTGGGCCGCGGCGGACGTGCGGTGCAGGGGGTTCCTGCTGGGCGGGACGTCGGGGAGGACCACGCTCAACGGGGAGGGGCTGCAGCACGAGGACGGGCACAGCCACCTGCTGGCCTGCTCGGTCCCGAACCTGCTGGCCTACGACCCGGCCTTCGCCTATGAGATCGCCGTGATCGTGCAGGAGGGCATCCGGCGGATGTACGAGGCGCAGGAGGATGTCTTCTACTACATCACGCTGGGGAACGAGCCCTATCCGATGCCGGCCGTGCCGGAGGGCGTGACCGAGGGCATCCTGAAGGGGCTGTACAAATTCAAGGCGGACGAGCGGCGGCCGGGCTGGCCGCGCGTCCACCTGTTCGGGAGCGGGGCCATCCTCCGGGAGGCGCTCCGGGCGCAGACGATCCTGGCGGAGCAGTTCGGGGTCTCCGCCGATGTCTGGAGCGCCACGAGCTACAAGGAGTTGCGGCGGGACGCGCTGGCCGCGGAGCGGTGGAACGTGCTCCACCCGACGCGGCGCCCCCGGAAGCCCTACGTGACGCGGCTGCTCGAAAAGGAGGAGGGGCCGGTGGTGGCCGCCTCCGATTACATGAAGGCCTTGCCCGACCTGATCGCGCCCTGGGCGCCCGGAGGCCTGCGGGCGCTGGGCACGGACGGGTTTGGCCGGAGTGACTCGCGGGCGGCCCTGCGCCGGCACTTTGAGGTGGACGCCGAGTCCATCGCCGTGACGGCGCTCCATGCGCTCTGGAGGCAGGGCAAGCTCAAGAAGGAGCGCGTCGAGGAGGCCATCCGCACGCTCGGGATCGACCCGGAGAAGCCCGATCCGGTGACGGCGTGAAAGACGTGAGACGGCAGACGGCAGACGTGACAGCCCCCTACCCTCCCCCTGTGCTGTCGAAAAGCTTCAGCCCCCTCCCTCCCCCCACATGTGGGGGAGGGAGGGGGGAATAGCCTGATCTCCGGCTATAGGGGGAGAGTGGGGGCCGCGTTTGACGTTTGCCGTTTGCCATTCAAGGAAGGAGGCGACGTGGGCAAGGCATTCAAGCTCCCTGATCTGGGTGAAAATATCGAGGCCGCGGAGGTGGTCCGGGTGCTGGTGTCCGAGGGGGACCGGGTGGAGGCGGAGCAGGCGGTCCTGGAGATGGAGACCGAAAAGGCCATGTTTGAAGTGCCCTGTCCGTTTGCCGGCCTGGTGGAGAAGGTGCACGTCAAGCCGGGGGACCGCGTTCCGGCGGGGGCCGTTCTGCTCACGGTGGAGGAGACGGATTCGAGAGGGATCGAGGCGAAGGAGACTCCGGCCCTGCCGAAGGCGGAAGCGCCCGCCCCTCCCAAGATGGAACCCGTTTCCCCTCCACCTGTCGCTCCCATGAGGTCGCGACCCGCCACCCTGCCGAGGGCAGAGGCCCCACCGGCCTCATCCCCCGTGCCTGTCCCGCCGGCCCAGGAGGCGGGCGCGTCGGCGCCGGCCGGGCCGGCCACGCGGCGGCTGGCGCGGGAGCTGGGGGTGGACCTGAGGAGGGTGCAGGGGAGCGAGCCGGGCGGGCGGGTGACGGCGGAGGATGTGCAGGCCTACGTCCGGAAGGCGATGTCGGGGGCCGCAGCCGGGCCAGGGATTGAGGCCCCGGCTTTGCCCGATTTCAGCCGGTGGGGGCAGGTGGAGCGGCAGCCGCTCCGGTCGGTGCGGCGGAAGACCGCCGAGCACGTGGGGCTGGCGTGGCGGCTGATCCCGCACGTGACCCAGTTCGACCGGGCCGACGTGACCGAGCTGGAGGCGCTCCGGAAGCGGCACACCGCCGAGGCCGAGGCGATGGGGGGCAAGCTGACGCCGACGGCCTTTGTGATCAGGGCGGTCGTGGCGGCGCTGAAGGCGTTTCCCCAGTTCAACGCCAGCTTAGACGCGCAGGCGGAGGAGCTGGTGCTGAAGCGCTACTACCACATCGGCATGGCCGTGGACACGGACCGGGGACTGCTGGTGCCGGTCATCCGGGAGGCAGACCGGAAGGGGATCTTCGAGCTGGCGAAGGAGCTGGTGGACCTGGCGGAGCGCACCCGGCAGGGGAAGGTGGGCATAGAGGACCTGCAGGGGGGGACGTTCACGGTCACGAACCTGGGGACTGTCGGGGGGACGGGGTTCACACCCATCGTGAACTACCCGGAGGTGGCCATCTTAGGCGTGGCCCGGAGCCGGGAGGAGGCGGTGGTGCGGAACGGGCGGGTCGAGCCGCGCCTGATCATGCCTCTCTGTCTCTCCTACGACCACCGGGTGGTGGATGGGGCGGACGGGGCGCGGTTTGCGCGCAGGGTCGCGGAGTCTCTGGAGAACCCGGAGAGGTTGCTGCTGGGGGGATAAAACTGTGGCGGAAACGATACGCGCGGACGTGCTGGTCATCGGTGGGGGGCCGGGGGGGTACACGGCGGCGTTCCGGGCGGCGGACCTGGGGATACGCGTCGCGCTCGTGGAGGCGGATGAGAGGCCGGGCGGGGTCTGCCTGCAGCGGGGGTGCATCCCGTCCAAGTCGCTGCTGCACGCGGCGAAGCTGATCGCGGAGGCCCGCGAGGCGAAGGCGTGGGGTCTCTCGTTTCAGAGGCCCAAAATCGACCTGGATGCGCTGAGAGGATGGAAGGACGGGATCGTCAGCCGGCACGTGGGCGGACTGGTGGACCTCTGCAAGCGGCGGGGGGTGACGCTGATCCGGGGGCGCGCGGCCTTCGAGGGTTCCGGGGTTGTGCGCGTGGAGGGGGGCCCCCGCGTCGAATTCGGGCACGCCATCCTGGCCACGGGGTCGCGGCCGGCCACGGTTCCGGGGCTGGATATTCAGAGTCTCCGCGTGATGGACTCCACGTCGGCCCTGAGGCTGGAGGAGGTCCCGAAGACGCTCTTAGTGGTGGGAGGCGGATACATCGGGCTGGAGCTGGGGACGGTCTACGCGGAGCTGGGCAGCCGGGTGACCGTGGTGGAGTTGACGGACGGGCTGCTGCCGGGGGCGGACCGGGACCTGGTGAGGCTGCTGGCCGCCCGTGTTGAGAAGATCTTCGAGGCGATCCATCTCCAGACCAGGGTGGCGGGGATGCGGGAGGCGGGCGGGGGGATCGCGGTGGCTTTTGAGAAGGACGGCCAGAAGACGGAGCAGGCGTTTGACCGGGTGCTGGTGGCCGTCGGGCGGCGTCCGAACAGCGCAGGGATCGGGCTGGAGCGGACGAAGGCGGAGGTGGACCGGAGGGGGATGGTGCTGGTGGACGCGAAGCAGCGGAC
>Ga0156186_1410_pt2 | contig 18593 bp, 11 predicted proteins | sample RifCSPlowO2_12_FD_107839 | JGI IMG/M metagenome (GOLD analysis project Ga0156186, IMG submission 107839) | Candidatus Handelsmanbacteria bacterium RIFCSPLOWO2_12_FULL_64_10
ATCGCGGCCAGCACGGGGGGGACCGGGATGGTGGTGGACGGGGGGATGCGGGACTACCAGCGGGTCTACGAGCTTCCCAGGATCAACGCCTTTATCCGGGGGATCGACCCCACGGCCATCGCCGACCTGACGCTGACGGAGATCAACGGCCCGGTCCGCATCGGACAGGCCACGGTGCTGCCGGGCGACGTGGTGCTGGGGACGCCCACGGGGGTCATTTTCATCCCTCCGCACCTCGCCCAGCCGGTCGTGGAGCGGTCCGAGGAGATCCGATTGCGGGACCGGTTCGGCAAACAGCGCCTGCGGGAGGGGAAGTACACGCCCGGCGAGGTGGACCGGAAGTGGTCGGAGGCGATCGAGGCGGACTTTGCGGAGTGGAAGAAGGCGGAAGGCCAAAGGATGAAGGATGAAGGATGAATCACACGCGGGGATTCATCCCCGCGCAAGGGGATGGGGCGTGGTGATATTTTTGTCGTAGCGCGGTGATTTATCACCGCGACGGATGAAGAACGAAGGTCCGACCAAGAGGCAGAAGAGGAGCGGAGCGAGCTTGGGCTTTCGATGGCAGCGCATGACAGATGAGCAGTTGCTCAACCTGCGTCTGTGCGACCTCCCCGTGCGCGTCGAGGGCTCGGCGCTGGAGCCTCGCGTCGAGCGGCTGTACCGCGAACTCGGGGAACGCGGCATTCGCTTCAAGCCGCACGTCTGGCTGTCCGAGGAGTGGTTCTCGCCGGACGGGGTGCCGGGCATCGCCATTCCGTTCTACCTGGCGCACCCCCGCCTGATGAGGCTGGAGCGCAAGATGATGCTGGGGGTGGAGGGGGGCACCGACGCCGAGTGCATGCGTCTCCTGCGGCACGAGGCCGGCCACGCCTTAGACACGGCCTACCGCCTGCACTTCAAGCGACGCTGGCAGGAGCTGTTCGGGTCGTTTACAGAGCCTTACCCGGACTCTTACACGCCCAGGCCGAACAGCCGGAACTATGTCCTGCACCTCGACGCCTGGTACGCTCAGGCGCACCCCGCCGAGGACTTCGCCGAGACCTTCGCCGTCTGGCTGACGCCGGGTTCGCGATGGCGCGGGCGGTACCAGGGCTGGCCGGCGTTTCGCAAGCTCGAATATGTCGATCAGCTGATGGCGGAGATCGCCGGGATGCCCCCGAAGAACGACCTGCGCATCCGGATCGATCCGCTCTCGCGGGTCAAACTGGCGCTGCGCGAACATTACAAACGTCGGCATCGGCATTATGCCGTGGAATGGCCGGCCTTCTACGACCGGGACCTGCGCCGCATCTTCTCCGAGGAGTCGCGCCACCTTTCGCGCCCGACGGCGGTTAGCTTCCTCCGGCGTTTTCGCCGCGAGTTGTGTGAGGTCGTCTCGGAGGGGACCGGCGTACATCAGTACACGATCAACTACGTGCTCCAGCACATGATCGAGCGGTGCAAGCGGCTGAAGCTGCGGGTCCCCCGTCCGGAGCGGCACGTTCAGCGAGAGGTCATGGTCATGCTGACCGTTCAGACGATGAATGTCATCCATTCGGGGTATTACCGGCTCGCCGTATGAACTTCAGCGTTAAAAAGAGGCTTCGGGTCCTGGTTCTGGTCCACGAAGACCTCATTCCGCCGGACTCGATCGAGGGCCTGAGCGACAGGGAGATCCAGCCCTGGAAGACCGAGTACGACGTCATCACCACGCTCAGGAAAATGGGGCACGAGGCGCGTCCCGTCGGCCTCTACAGCGACCTGGGGGTGATCCGGAAGGCCCTCGAGGAGGATAAGCCCAATGTGGCGTTCAACCTGATCGAGGAGTTTCACGGCTACGCCGTGTTCGATCAGCACGTGGTCAGCTACCTCGAGCTGATGAAACAGCCCTACACCGGCTGCAACCCGCGCGGGCTGACGCTGGCGCACGACAAGGCGCTGACGAAGAAGATCCTCGCCTATCACCGCATTCAGGTGCCCGGCTTCGGGGTGTATCCGGTCCATCGAAAGGTGCGCCGGCCCAAACACCTGAAGTTCCCGCTGGTGGTCAAGTCGCTGATTGAAGAGGGGTCGGTGGGCATCTCGCAGGCGTCCCTCGTGCACGAGGACGAGAAGCTGGCGGAGCGCGTGGCGTTCATTCACCGGCAGACGAACGGTCCCGCCATCGCCGAACAGTACATCGAGGGGCGGGAGATCTACGTGGGGGTCATCGGCAACGAGCGGCTGCAGGCCTACACGCCCTGGGAGCTGGTGATCCAGAGGCTGCCCGATGGCGCGCCGCACATCGCCACGGACAAGGTCAAGTGGGACTCCACCTATCAGGAGAAGGTCGGGGTCGTCACGCGGCCGGCGGACCTGACGCCGGAGCTTCGGAAAAAGCTTGAGCATCTCTCCAAGCGCATCTACCGCATCCTCAACCTGAGCGGCTACGCGCGGCTGGACTACCGCCTGACGGAGGACGGGCGGTTCCATCTCCTCGAAGCGAACCCGAACCCCAACCTCTCCTACGGGGAGGACTTCGCCGAGGCCGCCGAACACTCGGGCGTCGGCTACGAGGCCCTGCTTCAGAAGATCGTCACCCTCGGCCTGAGCTACCATCCCCAGCACGCGGTGGTTCCGGGGAATTGAGGCCCGAACGGGGGAAGCACATAGCCCTCTGCGGTCGCACAGACCGCAGAGGGCTTCTTTTTATCTTGACGTCGCCACGTACCTGCGCGCGCTCCCCTGTTTGTGGTAGGTGACGTGGCCGAGGACGGAGAGTTTGCGGAGGTCGTTCTGAAGGGTTCGGCGGGAGGTCCCGCCGGCGCGCTCGGCGGACGCCACGAGGCTGAGCAGGTCCTCCACGGTGCATCCGGCCTTTGCGCGGCGGATGGCGTCGAGGACCCGCTGCTGCCGGAGGCTCAGGGGGGGCGCGGGGGCCTGCCGGCCCTGCACGCCGAGGGCCTGGGCGATGTCGGACTCCGTGAGGGTCGGGCCTTTCGCGTAGACGGCCACGGCCCGCTCCAGGACATTCTGGAGTTCCCGGATGTTGCCGGGCCAGGGGTGGGTTGTGAGGCGCTCGATGGCGCCCCGGGAGAGGCCGCGGACGTCCCTGCCGGAGCGGAGGGCGATCCGCCGGAGGAAGGCGTGGGCGAGGAGGGGGATGTCCTCCCGGTGCTCCCTGAGCGGGGGGAGGTGGACCGGGAGGACGTTGAGCCGGAAGTAGAGGTCCTCGCGAAACAGCCCTCTGGCGATCAGGTCCTCCAGGTCCCGGTGGGTCGCGCCGAGGATGCGCACGTCTGCGCTAACGGTCTGCGTCCCCCCGACGCGCTCGAAGGCCTTCGCCTCCAGGACCCGGAGGAGCTTGACCTGGGTGGTCAGGGGGATGTCGCCGACCTCGTCCAGGAACAGGGTCCCGCCGTCGGCCATCTCAAAGCGGCCGGGTTTGGCCCGGTCCGCGCCCGTGAACGCCCCCTTCTCGTGCCCGAAGAGTTCGCTTTCGAGCAGGGTCTCAGGGAGCGCCGCGCAGTTGACCGCGACGAAGGGGCACTCCCGGCGTGCGCTGCTCTGGTGGATGGCCATAGCCACGAGCTCTTTTCCGGCGCCCGATTCCCCCCGGATCAGGACGGACAGGTCGGATGGGGCGACCTGCTGGATCAACCGGTAGATTTGACGCATCTGCGGACTCTTGCCGATCAGGTCGTGAAATTGGTCCCCCTCTTCGAGGGCCTGCACCCGCATCTCCAGGGTCTTGACCCGTTCCTGGAAATACTCCAGGTCTCTCTTGTGGAGGGTTTCGTAGATCGTGCGCACCTGGGCCAGGACCTCCTCCGGGTCGAGCAGCCGGCGCAGCCGGATGTCCGGCCTCCAGGCGACGGTCCAGGCGCAGGAGCAGGTCCGTTCGATCTCCTCCTGCGCCTTCCTGTCTCTGTCCTCGATGAGGACGCCCATCTCTATGCCGTTCTGCGCCTCCTGCGTGAAAGTGTCCAGGCCGAGCTGGATGGTCCCCTGAATCTGCAGGGCGGAGTTCAGGAAGAAGGTCCCGACATCTCCCTCCAGGCCAAGCCCCTTGAGGCTGGTCTTCACCCGGTCCGGGTCGGCGTATCGAAGGGCGATCCTGAGCCGGTCCTGCCCCTCCGGGAGCGCATCGAGGTGAAACCGGCGGGTCGTAAACACCTTGTCCAGCATCAGCGGGGCCAGGGTCTGGATCAGCAGGCCGAAGTTGCGCCGGTCGTCATCGGCAGGCAGGGCCGTGATCAGGAGGCGGACCAGGCTGAGGATGTCCGTCTCAGGCTTGATCTGCAACCCTCCCCCGGCCTTCCCCACGCCGACGCAGAAGGAGCGGGCGTCGGGCAGGCCGGCGTGGTGTTTGCCGAATTCGTGGAGAAAGTGGGCGACGTGGAAGAAGATGTAGCCCCTGCCCTGCGTGACCAGTTCGAATGCCTCGGGGTCGGCGAGGGACCGAAGCTCTTCGAGCAGGCGCTCCCCGGCGGCCGGGTTGAGGGCGTGCAGGTGGTCGATGGCCGTCTGGGCGACCCGGCTGGTCACCAGGATCGCCTGCGCGGAGGCGCTTTTGGAGGAGATGTCGGCGGTCAGGCCGCTCATCTGCACGGCCCTGCGGAGGCGTTTCAGGAGGTCGGGTTCAGGGACATGTCGGGCGGGAGCGGTCCGTCTGGTCATCGCGTGTCTCTAGGAGTAAAAGGCCCTCACAAAAAGAAGAATCTCACCGCAGAGGACACAGAGAACGCAGAGAAAACAGAATGTCCATCACACTCAGGACCGAGGTTCTGCGTCATATCATGCAACATTGCGCAATCTTGCGCAACAACAAAATGCGTAGCCTGAACATTCCCGTAGTATTTTGTAAAAGTCTAATAATTCAAATCTTATATTATATGTAAGGCCACTCTGAGCAGGTGGCACATCCCTTGCATTTAGGAGATAGCAACTTTCTCACAGGAGGGGTGTCATGAAACGTCTCTTCACGCGTGAACCGTGAAATGTCATCTGAAAACGAGAAGCCATATCAACCCGGAGGCCGTTATTCCCCCCAGGAAGGCGGCCAGAGATGGTCGCCAAGTAAAGCCACAGCTTTTCCACAGGTTCGCACAGGAGGATTGGAGATGAAGCCATTCGTTAACAGCCAGTCGAGGTTTTCAGCCCTTGTTGCCCTCACGCTCATGAGCTGCCTCCTGTTTCAGACGGGTTGTGCGACCATCTTTCAAGGCAGAACGCAAACGATTGAGGTCACCTCAGATCCTCCCGGAGCTAAAGTGTTTGTGAATGGTAAACAGATGTCCACAACTCCGGTTGACATCATGTTGCATCGGAAAAGAACCGTCACTCTCCGGTTTGAAAAAGAGGGGTATGATCCCTATGAGATAAGGATGAAACGGACATTGAGCGTCTTGCTTTTGCCAAACCTGGCTGTGAGCGCATTGTTTGGTGGGTTCAGCGGCAAACTGCAAGGCACCGCTGCCGGATGGGGAACTTTTGCTGTTTATGGTTGGCTCCTTTTCGGCACGGATTTCCTTACTGGATCAGCTTTCGAGCAAAGCCCCTCTATAATTGAAGCTAAACTTTCTGAGGTAAATAAAAAATGATAAACCCCGACAAGAGTTACGGAAAAAATTAGCAGCTTGACCTTTTATCTTCGTGCCATTGACTTCATGGAAGATAAGGGTCCTTCTAGAAATGATGATCATTTCGTCGGCCGGTACTTAGAAAAAGGTTCTTCCTGGAGGTGGGACCGAGCTATTCAAATCGAAATGTATTTATTTTTAAGGTGGGGTACCTGCGGCGATTCGGGCAGGGGCATAAAACGGGTTCAGAGAAGGAGCAAGGCCGTGGATGAACCACACGACGGATCGTTAGATGAACGCATCGAGCGGCTGGAACGGGTTGTCGAAGAGCACCGGCATACGCTCAGACAGTTGAACGAAGCGTTCGTCCAGAAGGGTCTCCGTGTTTCGACGGAGGTTCAGGAGACAGGCGCTCCACCGAAAATGTCCAGTAAAGATTTGTCCGGGGCGTCGCCAGAGGCTTCTTACAAGCCCATCGCACGACCTTTGTCGGCCCGGACGCCTCCCGACCCTGCCGCGGCCATCCGGCAGAGCGAGTCCTGGCTGGGCAAGGTCGGCATCGGACTCCTGCTGTTCGGGGTTGCCTTCCTGTTCAAGTACGCGGTTGACCAGGGGTGGCTCACGCCGGCGGTGCGCGTGGCGTTTGGCCTGGCGCTGGGAACCGGGCTGCTCGTGACGGGCATCCGCATCCGCGAGGGTCGAAGGCCACTCAGTCAGGTCCTGTCGGGAGGGGGTATCGGGGCGCTCTACATCACCGGGTTTGCGGCGTTCCAGCTCTACGCCCTGGTCTCCCACCCGGTCGCGTTCGCCTTTATGGTATCCGTCACCCTCCTCGCGTTTTTCCTGTCCCAGCGACAGGATGCAGCGGTCCTGTCGGTCATCGGCGCGGTCGGGGGGCTGGGCACGCCATTTCTGCTCCAAACGGACGCCGGGAGCCTGCCGGGGCTTGTCGGATATACGTGTCTCGTTCTCGGCGGGGCCGGCGCTATCTACTTCTCCAAAGGGTGGCGCTCGCTCCTGTGGGCGTCCTTCGCCGGAGGGTGGCTGATATTCCTGACAGGGTGTGTCGAACTCATCTCGCACGATCCACCGTCCGGGGGGGATCGCTGGGCGCTTCAGGTGGGCGTCGCCTTCGGCTGGCTGACGTTCTGGGGGCTGCCGGTCCTGAGGGAGATACGCTCGACAGGACATCCGGTCTCTGAAAGGCCTCAACCTGTAGAGGACATCCACGCGCACCTCTTCTCGATTCTGTCGCCGCTTCTGGCTCTGGGGCTGTCGGGGCCGATCTGGTCATTGCCCCGTGAAGCCTGGGGATTGGCCACGATGGGAGGCGCTCTGGTCTATGGCGCGGTTGCCTGGGGTCTTTTGCGACAGGCGCGAGTGAAGGGCCTCGCCGACACACACGCCCTGGTGGGGCTGCTGCTGATGACGATCTCCCTCTGTCTGTTGCTGAAGGGTGATGCCCTCTTCTTCGCGCTGGCGGCGGAGGCGACCGCCCTGCACATCATCGCTTACAGGTTATCGGACCGCAGGGCAGCGGGGTGCGCGCACCTCCTGTTCAGCGCCGTGGGGGTCTGGCTTGCCGTTCGTATGATTCCGAGGGCGGAAGGGGCGCCGGTCCTCAACGCGCGGGCGCTGACCGGTCTGGCGGTCATCGCTGCGGGCGCAGGCGTTTCCACCGTGCTTAGATCGCGCGAAAGCGCTCAGGTGTATCGCCTGTTTGCACACCTGGCCGTCCTGCTGTGGTTCTTGAGAGAGCTCTCCAGTCTGCCGAACGGCATCGGTTACGTGACGATTGCCTGGGGCATTTACGCCGTCGTCCTCCTGGTTATCGGGCTCCGTCTCAACCGGCCTCTGCTTCGAACGGTGGCCATGGGGACTCTGCTGCTGGTGGTGGGGAAGCTCTTCATGGTGGACCTGGCCGTGCTGAAGGCGATCTGGCGCATCCTGCTGTTCATGGGGTTCGGAGGACTCTTTCTGGTCCTCAGCTACTATTTTCGGGCGCTCTGGAGGCAGGTGTCTGGGCCTGCTGATCTCCGATAGGGAGGAGACGTGGAGACCCCTGTGAAAAATGACCGAAAGACCCTTTTCGGGTGGGCCATGTACGACTGGGCGAACTCGGCCTACTTCACGACCACGGCGGCGGCCCTGCTGCCCCACTACTTCGCCCGCTCGATCGTGCCGGAGGGGGGCTACTCCCTCTTCGGGCGCGCATACGACGGCCAGACGCTGTGGGGCTACACCGTGAGCTTCGGCGCTCTCCTGTGCTTTCTGCTCACCCCGATGCTGGGGGCGATCGCCGACTTCTCCGCCTCCAAGAGGCGCTTCCTGCGGGCCTTCGCCTACGGCGGGGCGCTCTTCGCCACGCTGCTCTGTTTCGTGGGGACCGGGGACGTGGCCCTGACCCTGATGCTGTTTCTCGTCTCCCAGATGGGCTTTGTGGGGGGCAACGTGTTTTACGACGGTTTCCTGCCCGACATCACCACCCCCGACACCATCGACCGGGTCTCCGCCAGGGGCTACGCCTACGGCTATGTCGGCGGGGGGCTGCAGTTCGCCGTGGCCCTGGGGCTGGTGGCGGGACGCGAGGCGCTGGGGATCACGCTTGAGACCGCGGTCAGGCTGTCCCTGGGGATGGCCGGGCTCTGGTGGCTGGGCTTCTCGGCGTTCGCCCTCTCCCGGCTCCGGGAGGGCGGGGAGGCCCAGCCTCTGCCTGAGGACCGCCACGGCCTCCCCAGGCCTGTCGCCTACGCCCGGGTGGGGTTTGAGCGGACCTGGGCCACGGTCCGCAAGCTCCGGGCCTTCCGGCCCCTGGTGCTGTTCCTGATGGCCTACATCATCTACAACGACGGCGTTCAGACGGTGATCGACATGGCTGCGGTCTATGCCACCGACACGCTCAAGCTGAGCACCACGGCCATTATGGTCACTCTCCTGATCGTCCAGGTCGTCGCCTTCTTGGGGGCGCTGCTGTTCGGCGCTCTGGCCGACCGGATAGGGGCCCAGCGGGCGCTGCTGGCCTCGCTGGGGCTGTGGAGTCTGGTGGTGATCCACGCCTACTTCGTGCCGGAGGGGGCGGCGGTCCGCTTTTTCATCCTGGGTGCGGCGGTGGGTCTGGTCCTGGGGGGCACGCAGGCGCTGAGCCGCAGCCTCTACGGGTCGATGATCCCCGAGACGGCCTCCGCCGAGTTCTACGGGTTCTTCTCGGTCTTCTCCAAGCTCTCCGCCGTCTGTGGGCCGTTTATCTTCGCGACGGTGAGCGCGCTCACCGGCTCGGCCCGCCACGCGATCCTGTCGCTGATCGTCTTCTTCGTCGTGGGGGCCGTCCTGCTGGCCAGGGTGGACGTCGAGCAGGCCCGGGCCTCCCGGCTCCGCTGGCGCTTCGAGGGCGCCGAGGCCGGGATCGCCTAGCGGCTGACGAGCGGCAAGGCCTGTCGATCTGATCTGTCGGAGGTTGTCCGTGCTCCTCCATATCCTGCGTCCCATCGCCCGGCTGGTCCTCTATGTCTTTTTCCGCAAGATCGACGTGCGGGGATATGACCGGGTCCCTGTGGGCCGGCCGCTGATCCTGGTGGCCAACCACCCCAACGTCATGCTGGACGCCCTGATCCTGGGGGTATGCGCCCCAGGAGCGCGGTTTCTCGGAAAGAGCACCCTCTTCAGACACCCTCTCTACGCTTGGTTCCTGCGCCAGCTCGGCGTGATTCCGGTGGCGCGGGCGCAGGACGAGGGGGCCGAGATGTCCCGCAACCGGGACATGATGCGCCACGCCTGCCAGACGCTCCAGGACGGCCATTCGCTGGTGGTCTTCCCCGAGGGTGCGAGCCACGCGGAGATGCGGGTGCGGGACCTGAAGCCGGGGACCGCCCGGATCGCCCTCAGGACCGAGGCGGAGGCGGACGGCCAGGCCGGGATCTGCGTCGTCCCGGTGGGTCTGACCTATTCGGACCCCGGCCTGTTCCGGGGGGACGTGTCGGTCCATTTTGGGGAGGCCATTGAAGTTCGCGCTTTTCTGCAAGCGTATCGCGAGGGTCGTCACGTCGCAGAACAGGAGCTGACTGCATCCATCCACGAGCGCCTCTCGACCCTGACCCGGCACATCGAGGACTCGGACCTCGAGGCCGTCATCCGCGACCTGTCCGCCCTCTACTCTGAAAACGTCGCGGCGGGGCTCCCGGACTCGGCTGAGCTGAGCAGGAGGCTTCGGGCCGAGCAGGAGATCATCCGGGCTGTGCGCCATTTTGCCAGGGTTGAGCCGGGGCTTGTCCGGTCCTTCGCCAGGCGTCTGCGCGGCCATCGCCGAAAACTCAGGAGGCTCGGGCTGGGGCCCGATGGGCTGACTCAAGGGACTTCCCCTCTCAGCGCCGGGCGGCTGCTGCTCACCCTGCTCCTGTCTCCGCTGGCGCTCTACGGGTTCCTCCACAACGCCCTGCCCTACTACCTCCCCCGGCTGTTTGTGCGATCGCACCGGGAGGCGCCGGAGATGGTCGGGACGGTCAAGCTCACGGCCGGGATCGTCCTTTTTCCGCTCTCTTACCTGATCCTGACGGGCGCGGCGTGTCTGCTGACGGACCTCCGCAGCGCCCTCCTCTACGGGCTCACGCTGCCGGTCAGCGGTCTTTTCGCGCTCTTTTACGACGAGCGCATCCTGCGGGGACGGCCTCTGTGGCAGGGGCTGGTCTCGCCGCGCGGGCTGCGACGCCTGTCGGAGGAGCGCGACGTTATCGTCAAGGATCTCGACGCAATCAAGGAACGGTACAGGTCATTATAAACGAGGAGCGCCTACTATGAGGTACAGCTATAGAACACGGATGCCCGTCCTCGCGCTGCTGATGGCTTTGGCCGGCGCCCTCTCCTGCATCCATCCCTGGACGAGAAACGTCTCGCGGGAGGCCGTGCGGGCGGCGTTTGATGCCTCCCTCTCCGGCATGGTCTACGAATGGGACCCGGCAGACCCCCGCCCGGAGGCGGAGCGTCGCATGGCGCTGGTCGATTTCATGACAGAGACGTTCGGGAGTTCGTTCTGGGTGCCCAGGTCGCTGCTGGACGGCAACCTGATCACGCGGGCGGTGGCCGGGGACCCGGAGACCATCGCGCGGGAGAGGGTGGGGCTGGTGCTCTGGCCGGAGAACCGGGTCACGCCGGTCTACGGGGTGTCTCCCAGCGCCGCGCCGGAGGGACCGCTCAGTTTCACGAGCAACTGCGCGATGTGCCATCTCGAGGAGATCGACGGGGTCGTCTACTTCGGGGCGGGCAACAAGGCGTTCGACGAAAAGGCCCTGGTGGCGTCGCTGGAGCGGCTGACAGGCCCCCTCGGGCGGCGCATCCTTTCCAGAGGTTCGGAGGCCGATGGGATGGCCGCTCAGGCAAACGCCATTCTGAAGCAGCGCCTCCACGAGAAGGCCTCTCCGCTCACGCGCGGGCGCTCGACGGCCTTCGCGGGGTCTCACGTGGAGTTTTACATCCGGGCGCACGGCGGGGCGCTGCCGGGCGCGGAGGAGGTGGGGAGGGGCGACGTCAAGATCCCGCCGCTCTGGCACTTCGCGGCCAAAGCGCCGTTCGAGCGGTGGTACGTGGACGGGAGTTTTCGCGGGAAGATCCCGCTGATGGCCTCCTCGATGGAGCTGTTCAAGGGGAGGTCTTATGAAGAGATCGAGACCCAGGTCGTGCCCGCCATTGAGAGGCAGTTCATGAATGTCGTGAGGTATATCAGACCTCCCCGGTATCCTTACGGGATCGACTCCGTGCTCGCCGAAAAAGGGAGGGCGCTGTTCTACTCCAGGGAGGTGGGGTGCCATACCTGCCACGGCGTGTACGATGGTAAAGGAGATGTCCGATGGACGGGGGTGCATGCGGACGTGGGCACGGACCGGGGCCGGCTGGAGGTCGTGTCGGAGGGGTTCGTGGAGGCGTTCGGCAGGAGTCCCCTGTCGGCGAGGGACCGGCTGGCGAGGAGCGAGGGCTACGCGGCCACGCCGCTGACAGGGGTCTGGGCGAACTACCCCTATTTGCACAACGGGAGCGTGCCGACGCTCTACCACCTGCTGGGGCCGGAGGCGGAGCGTCCGAAGGTCTTCGGCGTGATGGCCGCGCGGGGGTTCGACCCGGCGCGGGTCGGTCAGAGGCTCTATGCGGACGGAGAGGGGGAGGGGATGAGCGAGGCGGAGTTGTTGCGGCGGTTCGGGGAGGGCCGGGACTGGTTCAACGCGAACCGCCCCGGCTGCGGGAATCAGGGGCACGACGTGTGGCCCCGGATCAGGACGGAGGAGAACCGGATGGCGCTGATTGAGTACCTCAAGACCCTGTGAGTAGGGGCGACCGTCCACTCTACCTGCCGCTGCAACGATTCGCGGCCCCTACCCTGGTCGCCCCTACTACGCGACCTGCTCCTCTTCTCCGGCCCGGATGAACCGGGAGGGGTTGACCAGGTTTTGATACGCCGTCTTGATCCAGTCGTCTCCTCTGGCGGTGTCCGAAATCCTCACCTCCTCGATGACGCCCCTGAAGCGGGCCGCGCCGCCGGTCATCCGACCGATGGCGACGTCCACCTCGTTCGTCTGGATCGCCCCGGCGCCGGGCCTTTCGCCGACCAGCGCCCCATCCACGAAGAGCTTGATCGTCCGGCCGTTGTAGACGCCCACCAGGTGGCGCCAGCCGGGGAGGAGCGGCCGGTGGGCGGCGATGCCCACCACGGTCCCGTTGACCGTGTTGACGTGGAAGCTCGGCCCCGGCACGGCGGCGCAGAGCCCGCCGTTGTGCCCGAAGTCGCCGTACTTCAGGCAGAACGAGGCGTTCTGGCCGGTGGTATCGCACCTCAAAATCCTCCCGTGCATCTTGTCGGCGTGGGGGTCGAAGTCGGGCGCGGCGTAGAAGTAGCGCCCGTCAAAGGCCCCGGCGTTGTAGCCCACGGAGACCAGGCCGTCGGCGCGCTCCGCGTTCACCCCGGCCCAGCTCTTCGGGTCGTCGAACGCCCCGAGCGTGTCGTAGCGCAGGTAGTTGCCGTGGTAGATGCTCTTGTCCTCTCCCGGCTTCACCCGCCTCTGGTAGGGCACGTAGTAGACGTAGCGGCCGTCGAAATAGGCCCCGTCGAAGCCGGCGGTCTCAAACCCGGAGGTGTCCGCGGCGTCGTAGGCCTTCCAGCTCCGGCCGTCCCCAAAGTCCCCCTGCGTGTCGTAGCGCACCATGCAGCTGTTGGCATAGGCCGCGAAGTAGACGTAGCGTCCGTCGAAGGTCCCACCCACGTTCATCCCCATGCCGAGGGGCCGGGCGTCATAGGTGCGCCAGCTCTTCCGGTCCTCGAAGTCGCCCCGGGTGTCGCACTGGAGCACGACGCCGGTACAGAGCGGGATGAAGTAGATGTAGCGCCCGTCGAACAGCCCGCCGTCGTAGCACGCGACCTCCTCGCCGAAGGCCGCCTTCACGTCGAAGACCCGGTAGCCGGACGGGTCCTTGAAGTCCGCCTGCGTGTCCAGCCGCAGGACGTTCCCGCTGAGGGTGGCCTCGGAGAGCGGCCCCCCCGGATTGGCCGCGTAGCCGGGGCAGAAGTAGACATGCCTGCCGTCAAAGGCCGCGGACTGGTGGGAGTCCGGGACCTTTGCGTCGAACGCCTCCCAGCTCTCGCTGCTCTTGAAATCCCTGTGGGTGTCGTAGCGCAGGATCCGGCTGTGATACCCGGTCCCCTCGTCGCGGGGCGTGAAGATCATGTACCTGCCGTCGAAGACGGCCCCGTAATAGCAGACCGTCCTCAGGCCGTCCGTCCGGCTGGCGTCGTAGGCCTCGTAGCTCTTCGGGTCGTGGAAGTCCTTCTGGGTGTCGTAGCGCAGCACGTTGGCGTGGACGGAGAGCCGGTCGCTCTTATAGGACCGGATGGGGCAGAAGTAGACGTGGCGTCCGTCGAAGGCGGCCCCGTAAAAGCCGGTCGTGTCCAGCCCATCCGTGTTTCCGGCGTCGAAGGCGTTGAAGGTGTTGAAGGAGGTGAGCGACTCCCACTTAGAGACCAGGGCCTGCATGGCCTCCGGCTGATAGGCGTCGCTGCGGACCCACGCCTCCACGGTGATCTCGTCGCGGATGTTTAGCGCGTCCGAGTGGGGCACGGTCACGGGGTCCCCGGCGTCGCGGAGGCGCTGAACGAGCCTGACGTGGGCGTCCCACACCTTCTCTTGCGTCCCCCCGGCGGCGGGATCTCCATAGTATATGAAGACCTCTGTGTCCTGACTGCTGGAGAGGTCCGGGACGCGGACCCAGGCCTTCAACGCGCCCGTCTCAGGGGCGTAGGCGACGACCTCGTGCGCCAGCCGGGTCTTTCCGTCCGGCAGGGCAAAGAAGATGTCCTCCCCCCGGTCGTTCGCCACGCGTCCGCCGTGCGACGCAGACTTCAAGCGGGCGTCCCTCAGAGAGACCAGGACGGGGAAGTCTTTCTGGTCCACATTCCTCGCCCGGGTGTGGTCGATCACCAGCCGCCTTCTGTAACCTGTCATGACGCGGTCTCCTCCTTCCCCACCCTGAAGAACTCCGAGGGGGCGCGCTGGTTCGTGTATCCCGTCCTGATCCAGTCCGCGCTCCGGGCCGCGCCGGAGACCCGGACCTCGGAGATCCTGCCGTTGAAATAGCCCAGGCCGTCCTGAATCCTGCCGATGGTCACGTCCGCGTCGTTTACCAGGATGCGCCCGGCCCCCTCCCGTTCACTTACGAGTTCCCCGTCGATGAACAACCGGACCCGCCTCCCGTCGTAGACGCCGGTCAGGTGGCGCCTCCCCGGCTCCAGGCCCCGGTCCGCCCGCACGTTCAGGACCCCCCGGTCCGTGTTCACCAGGAAGCTGGGCCCCGGCAGGGCCGCGCAGAGTCCGCCGTTGTGGCCGCAGTCCATCACCCGCAGGCTGAAGGAGGCATTTGAGCCGGTCGTGTCGTAGCGCAGCACCCTCCCGTGCGCCTGGGGTTTCCCGTCCGGGTCGGTCCCCTGCCGCCAGGGCGCGCAGTAGATGAACCGCCCGTCGAACGCCCCCCCGTTGAACCCCACCGGCTTCAGTCCCCCCGTGTCTCCGGCATCGAAGGCCGTCCAGGCGCCCCTGCTTGTGAACTCCCCCTGCGTGTCGTAGCGGAGCATTTTGCCGTGAAAGCCGGTCTGGATGTCCTCCCCCTCCCAGAACGGGATGAAGTAGACGTACTTCCCGTCGAAGGCCGCGCCGTCGTAGCCCGTCGTTTTGAGGCCGGAGGTATGCCCGGCGTCGTAGGCGCTCCAGCTCCTGCCGTCGAGAAAGTCCCCGCGCGTGTCGTAGCGGACGACCACGCTGTTGGCGTAGGGGACGAAGTAGACGTGCCTTCCGTCGAAGATCGCGCCCACGCACTGCCCCATCTTGAGGCCGGAGGTCCGGGAGGCGTCGCAGGCGCTCCAGGTGGCCGGGGCAGAGAAGTCCCCTCGCGTGTCGCACCGCAGGATGAGGCCGTCGGCGTTGAGGGGGGCGAAGTAGACGTATCGCCCGTCGAAGATGGCCCCGTCGTAGCACTTCGTGTTCAGGCCGGAGGTGTTTCCCGCGTCATAGGTGGCATAGCTCATAGGGTCCGACAGGTCGCCGTGCGTGTCATACCGGAGCGCTTTTCCGGTGGGGCCTGACTTCCCCTCGTAGCCCGGCGAGAAGTAGATGTAGCGGCCGTCGTAGGCCGCGCTCTGGTAGGAGACCGGGTTGCCCGCGTCGAACGCCCGCCAGCTTTGAGGGTCCCTGAAGTCCCCCCCGGTGTCGTAGCGCAACACCCTGTTGTGAAAGCCCTCATCGTCCGTGCGGGGGACGAAGTAGACGTACCTGCCGGCGGCGACGGCCCCGTAATACCCTTTGGTGTTCAGGCCGGAGGTGTTCCCGGCGTCGTAGGCGCTCCAGCTTTTGGGGTCGCCAAACGGGGCGTGGGTGTCGTATCGCAGGACCCTTCCGTGCTTGTGCGCTCCGTCGTTCTGGGGGACGAAGTAGACGTGCCTTCCATCGAAGACCGCGCCGAAGAATCCCTTCGTGTTCAGGCCGTCGGTGTCCCCGGCGTCGCAGGCGTCGAACGTGTTCAGGGTCTTGAGCAGGGACCACTTAGAGACGACGACCTGCAGGGCCTCGGCCTGAGAGGCCCCGCTCTCCACCCACGCCTCCACCGTGATGGCCTCGGTGAGGTTCAGGCTGTCGGAGGGGCTGACTCTGGCGCAGGCGTTCTGGCCCTCTCCTTTTTGGGGCGTTCCGTGGTTCTGATGGGAGGTGGAGTCCCTGTGAGGGCCTGCTGCGCCCTGGAGGTGCAGGACCATCCTGTAGTTTGCGTCCCAGACGGCGTGGCTGTTTTGCCCGGCGTCCCCGGCGGGGTTGCCGTAGTAGAGGTACAAAACGGTGTCCGCCGTGGAGGAGAGCGCCGGGACTCTGACCCAGGCCCGCAGCGCGCCCGTGGCGGGGTCGTAGGATTCCATCTCGTGGTCCAGTTTCGTGACTCCGTCGGAGGCCGTGAAGAGGATGTCCTCCCCCCGAGGCCGGGCCACGTGACCTCCCGAGGCAGCGCTCTTGAGGTCCGCCTCTTTCAGAGAGATCAAGACAGGGAAGTCCCTGTGGCTGCCGCCGGAGACCTTCGTGTGGTCGATGATCATCTCTTTTCGATACTTCCAGGCCGGGTCATGCCAGTCTGTGCGATGGGTCTTGGATGTCGCAGCCATAAGTTCTCTCAGTTCTGTAGGAGTTGGATCTTCTTCGCCGCGAGGTCAAATTTAACGGCGAGGGTCTGACCTCGCAGGGTGAGATGGGCGATGACCGAATGGCCCTTCTCCTCGGCCCGGAGGGAGACGGGCTCCCGGTCGGCGGGGGAGACGAACAGCCCGGTCAGGAAGCGGACGGAGGAGGTTTTGCGGGACGGTCTCAGGGCGAGGTGCTTGAGGAGGCGCTCGTTGTTCGTGTCCGGAGGAGTGCGGTCGAGATGCCAGGACGCGCCGCCGGGAAGGACGGCCCGGATCAGGAGGGAGGCCTTCGGTTTGCGGATGATGACGTCGTCGCCCCGGATGGAGATATCGCCGTAGGAGTGGGCGAGCCAGTCGAAGGCAGAAGGGCGGGGCGCGGCCAGGTCGTCCAGGATCAGGAAGCAGTCGGGCTTGAGGAAGGCGATGCACCTCCAGAACCGGGTCAGGCGGTCGCCGTAGGCCCCGGAGGCGTCCCCGATGACGGCGTCGAAGTCCGGGGAGGGCTCGAAGAGGAGGATCTTGCCATTCGTGTTTTCGGTTTTGTACTGATTCATGAAGGTGGCGTGCTGGGCCTCCTTGGGGATCTCGGTCTGGCCCTCGCCGTCCACCAGGATCGTGTTGCTGCCGGGGGTGTATTTGAAGTACTCAAAGTGCATGTAGTTCGCGCCGTAGAGGGGCTCGAGCAGCTTCTCGCCGCCAGACTGGAGCACGACCTTGTTCTGGTCCATCCGGTCGTGGGGGCCGAGGTAGGTCCCGCCGCGGAGGGCAAGGTAGGTGTCGCGGGGCCTCCAGCCGGTCCGGAGGATGGCCCAGCCCGCGTCGCGCAGGAGGGTCGAGGGGACGGGGTCAGGAGGGTCCTGGGGCGGGATGGATTCATCGCACCAGATGTACTCCCAGTGGCCGTTATACTCGCGGGCCTCGGGGTACCATTTGCCGCCGGGGTAGAGCTTCCCCTTCTCCGCGCCGGGAGGGTCGAACCCCTCGTAGAGGGCGTAGCGCTGGGCCTGCGGGTCCTGGAAGCGGGACGCGAACCGGAACATCAGGGGGCGGAAGGCGTAGGCCATGCCGTCGGCGCGGTCGAAGCCGGTCATGTCGTCGTCGAAGGCCAGGCCGCCTGCGGGGCTGAGGACGTGCGTGAGCAGGTGGGAGACCCGGCGGAACGCGGGGCTTGCGAAGAGGTCCTCGCCGGTGACGCGCCGGAGGCCCTCGAAGAAGAGGGCGGCGGCCGTGTAGGAGTACTCCCAGACGTAGGGGCCAGGCTCGGGGAACTCGCCGTCGACTCCGACGGTGCGGGGGAGCAGGACGCCCACGAACCGGTCGCGGCAGAGCTTCACCCACTCCCTGGCCGGGGGGTGCTCAAAGTAGAGGGCGACGCCGGCCAGGCCGAGGCCGGCGGTGTCCAGCCAGGTGTGGTTCAGGATGGAGTTCATCAGGAGGGCGTTCTGGTTCAGGGCGTGGTGGTAGAGCCGGTCGCCCTGGTAGGCGAGCATCCCTCTGACGGTCTCCCGCTCTTCGTCTGTCAGGTGGGGGTACATCCAGTCGTAGGCCACCGCCAGGCCGCGCAGCTTGAAGGTGGTGAAGATGCCGGTGTCCTCGAAGATGGGCTTCTTGTAGTCCTTTTCAGGATCGACCACCACGCCCACGCACGCCCCGCCCGATTTCTCGATGGACCGGAGCTCCGCCGGGGTGTAGTCCTCAATGGGGAGCTTGGACTCTTCATAGGCCGCCCAGGTCCGCTTGTCCCATCGGCACGGGGTGAGTATCCATCGCCTGGCGGCCTCTTTGTAGGTTTCCTCGCCGAGCATCAGGTAGCAGAAGGCGTAGAACTCCGAGAGGTTCCGGACGAGCATGGACATGCGGTATTGCTGGACGTACTTGGCCGCGTAGTCCTCGTCGTAGTTCATGGCCTGGCCGGCCTTGAGGCGGTAGCCGGCGAAGGGGGGGACCAGCGCAGGGGTGTAGACCTCCCAGGAGAGGCGGGCGTCGGCGACGCGCTCCGTGTTTTTCAGGATCGTGCCGCAAATCGGGCCGCTTGCCTTGCGTCGGAGGGCGTTGATCTCGTCAGAGGAAAAGAAGATGAAGGGGTGCGTGAGGGACATGGGTGGATCTTTCGTTTGTGTGGGATGCACCATCGACACGTTTTGCCACTTTTCTTTAGAAGAAAAGTGGCACAAAAGAATCGTCCTCAACGCCGGACGGGCTTGGCGCGGCGTAATCCATACCCCGTAGCAAATCGGAGCGTGGTAACCCTTCGATGTGCGGCAGCCGCTTCGGACCCGGAGGGTATAGGATTTTGACGCCGCGCCGTTTTGTCTTTTGCTTTTCCCCCCTCCCCTCTTGTAGGGGAGGGGATGGGGGAG
>Ga0156186_1327_pt1 | contig 18552 bp, 13 predicted proteins | sample RifCSPlowO2_12_FD_107839 | JGI IMG/M metagenome (GOLD analysis project Ga0156186, IMG submission 107839) | Candidatus Handelsmanbacteria bacterium RIFCSPLOWO2_12_FULL_64_10
AGTTGCAGATCGGTTCAACATCTTGATGCTGGCCATCGGGTTTCGAGGGCGCGCCATTCCTCTGGCGTGGGATATTCTATCGCAGTAGTACGCTACCGGGTAAACAGGTACCCTGCTACGACTCCCCAAGATAACAGGAATCGCCTATGAGGTATAGGGGTGGGTTGGGAGTGGGAATGGGCAGAGGATGGATCAAGGAGGCCGAGGATAGCCCTCCATTGCCCAGGGTGGGATGACCGGTTGCGTGCTGCACAGGAGCGTTTTTGCCCAGGCCCGGAAGTCCTCGCCTTGCTGCCGACACGTCTGGATGACGCTGGCCAGGATCGAGTGGTTTTTGGCTCCTCGATCCGTGCGATTGCCCGCCGAGAGTTTGCGAGCGATCACCGCCGGTCGCAAGGCCCGCTCAGCCGCATTGTTGGTGGGCTGGACCGCATCGTGATAAAGAAAGACGAAGAGTCGATCTCGATGCTTGTGCAACCTTTGGGCGAAGCGGGCGTTATCCGGGTCTGTCAGCGCGCCTGATAGCAGCCGATCCAACGCGGCTTCCAGCCGTCCCCTTGCCACGGCATATCCGTGAGGTGACAGTTGGTCCTGCCGCCGCTTGAGCCTGATGGCGGCCTGCAGCAGCCTTTGGACAGCGCGTGGAAAACGCACCGCCCCTCTCTTTTTGGTCTTTTCGATGTCTTTGGCGTTGCGAATGAGGTGGGCCAGGCATTTCTGTTGGCGGTAAGGGACCGTATTATAGGACAGGAAGCAGTCACAGCCCAACACGCCCTGGAAGTCTTCTCCCAGGACACGTTCGATGACCTGATGTGCCCGTGAAGGATCAATGAGGTAGATGGTGATTTCTTCTTGGGTGAAGACCCACAGCCAGGCATTGTGGCCTGCGATCTTCCAGCCGGTCTCATCTCCACAAACAGCCTTCTTGCCCCGAATCGACAGGATCAACTGCTGGTAGGTCGGCTCAAACAGGTCGGCCAGGCGGGTATCGGCTCGCACGAAGGTGGAGCGGCTGACGGGGAAGGCAAAGACGGACTGGAAGAAGGTATGGACCTTCCCATAGGAGATTCCGAGCCGATGCTTCATCTCGCAGCCCAACGAAAGCGCGTTGGGACCGATCTGGACTGATGCACGACCCAGGGCATCGGAGGTTTGGTCTTTGTGACGGCCTTGCACCCTTTTTCCACACCGTTTGCACTGCCCTATGTGGATGTCGAAACGGGTCGTGACCGGCTCTATGGGCGGCAGGTCGGTCTGATACTGAGGACAGACCTCGATCTTTTGAATCTGTCCTCCACACTCTGGGCAGACCTCAAAGGGCAAGGGCACATCCTCGATTCGATCCACCCGCTGCGGGACCATCCGAAAAGAAGGGGGATGGCCCGGTTTGCGGCCCGGAGCTTTGGGATTTTCCTTGGGCGCACCTTTGGAAAAGGGAGCTGCTTGCCGCTTGTTGCTTCGACGTAGTTCCTCCAACTGGCGGCGTAGGTCTTCTACAACGGCCTCCAGTTCGGCCACACGCCGACGCAACAGGGCGTTCTCGGCCAGTAACTCCTCATAGGTTGGCCGCTGCTCTGTGTGGATAGGGTCGCTCATAGCATGATGTGAGATCGGCAGATTGCTCGATGTCTTTACCCCGGTAACGTATTACTCGCGACGGTGACTCTGAAATCTATGTGATGAACGTCGACGGGACCAACCAGACCAGGCTGACCGGTGGCGCAAGCCCCTCCTGGTCCCCCGACGGCTCCAAAATCACCTTCCACTCACATTACGACGGCAACGCTGATATCGCCGTGATGAACGCCGATGGAACCGGGCAGACCAGGCTGACCTACCACCAGCCAGGGACATTGGGAGGCTCCTATGGCCCCTCCTGGGGAGAGGCCTTCCGGCGCATCGGCTCAACCGCCGTTGGAACGCCTGTCTCCCGTACGATGACGATTGAGAACAGGGGCAGGGCGATGCTGTCGGTCACGAACATCACCTCCAGCGATGCGCAGTTCACGGTCAACCCCACCAGCTTCACCGTCCCGTCAGGCGGCAGCCAGAACGTCACGATCACCTTCAACCCGACCCTGGCGGGCACGAAGTACACCACCCTGACGATCACCAGCAATGACGGAGACGCGCCCACCATCAGGTTGATTGTAAACGGGACCGGCACAGGTGGATTCGCCTCCCGGCCCGACCGCCTCGACTTCGGAAGCACCGCGATGGACGCAGCCGCTCCGCTCCCGTTGACGCTTTACAACCGGGGCAGCGACGCGCTCAGGATCGAGTCCCTCAGGGTCACGCCCTCCTCCGATGCCTTCACAGTGGCCACGTCTACCCCCAACTTTGTTGTTGCCTCGGATGACGACCAGACCGTATCCGTCTTCTTCAGGCCCTCCGTTTCCGGCGACGTCGCGGCCAGTCTCACAGCCTCCACGAGCGACCCGGACCACAGGACCTTCTCCATCCCCCTCAGAGGGACCGGCGTCCCCCTGACCCTGTCGGTGGACCTCAACCCGGCGGAAGGGGACCAGAGACAGACCAGGATGGGCGGCGTCAGGCCGGGGGCGTAGATCCCCGTGCAGGTCTTCGTCGAGGACGCGCCTCCGATCAATCGCTTCTCCCTCCAGATCGCCTTCGATCCCCGCCTGCTCGCCTTCGTCCCCGGCAGTTTCGTCCCGGGGCCGCTGGCGCCGGACTTCGCCGTCGGCTTTGCAAACGTTCAGAAGGATTACGTGGAGGTGGAAAGAGCTACACTGGGAGAAGGGACGGAAGGAGGAAGGGGCCTGCTGGGGACGCTGACCTTCAGCGTGCTTCAGGAGCTTGACCGGGAGACGAAGCTGAGGATTCCGCTCGTGGTCTGGAATCGTGTCATAGGGTGGCGCCGGGATCGCCAGGCCATCCAGACCGACGTCCGGGCCACGCTCACCAGCTCCACCGGCTTAGGAGGAACCTCCGCTATCCCAGGAGGGGGGTCGTCCGCGCCGGACTTCAACAAGGATGGGAAAGTCGACTTCGACGACTTCTTCCTGTTCGCCGCCGCCTTCGGGTCGAGCAACGCCAGCTTCGACCTGGACAGCGACGGGGACGTGGGATTCGGCGACTTCTTCCTCTTCGCGGAGGCGTTCGGGAAATAATCAGGTCAGCGTGTGGGGCCGGGGAGATGGGCTTCGCGCCCTTCGCGTGAGAGGGGTGAAAAGGGGATGGGTTTTCGCGTCTTTCGCGTTTCGCGCCCTTCGCGTTCACGTCTTCCGTTTCTGTTTCTTCGCCGCCGGGAACAGGACGTTGTTCAGGATCAGCCGGTAGCCCGGCGAGTTCTTGTGCAGGGCCAGGTCCGTGGGCGGGTCCCCCACTAAGTGCTGGTAATCCTCCGGGTCGTGCCCCCCGTAGAACGTGAACGTCCCCTTCCCCACGTTGCCGTGGATGTACTTGACCTCCTCCGTCCCCTCCACCTCGCCTAAGACCGTCACCGACGGCTTGAGCGTGCCCCGGTTGAACGCCGTCGTCTGTCCCAGAAACCCTTTGACCACCGCCGTGTGGTCCTGCGTCAGCATCGTCGGCACGGGGTCGTACTTCGCGGAGAACTCGAACAGCGTGAAGAAGTCCGTCTCCGGCGTCCGGACCTGCGTCGCAGACCTCGGCGACACATCGATGTCCGAGTACTCGTACTCCAGCGGGTCCATCACCAGCTTGAAGCCCTCGAACGCCACGCCCCTTGAGAAGTCCAGCCGCTCCTGGCAGCGGGGATCCGGCGGGTCCCCGTCGTAGATCGCGTCCACGATGTCCGTCCCCTCGGAGGCCAGCGCCAGGTCGAACGTGTCCGTGGCCGAGCACATCGCGAACATGAACCCCCCGTTCAGCATGTAGTCCCTGATCGCCTGCGCCACCGCCCGCTTCTCCTCCGACACCTTCCGGAACCCCAGCTTGCGGGCGATCGCCTCGTACTGCGCCTGTTGCTGCCGGTACCAGAGCTGTTGACCGTAGCTCGCGTAGAACTTGCCGTACTGCCCGGTGAAGTCCTCGTGATGGAGGTGGATCCAGTCGTAGTTCGACAGCTTCCCTGTCAGCACCTCCTCGTCCCACACCGTGTCGTAGGGGATCTCCGCGTAGGTCATCGCCAGCGTCACCGCGTCGTCCCAGGGCCGCTTGTCCGGCGGCGTGTAGACCGCGATCTTCGGGGCCTTCTCCAGCCGGACCGCGTCCATGTTCCTGTCGGCCATCTCCGCCAGGACCTGCGCCGCCTCCGACTCCCGGATGCGGACGCCCGCCACCCCGCGCAGCCGGGCCTCCTGCGCGATCTCCTCGGCGTAGTCCATCATAAACGACCCGCCCCGGTAGTTCAGCAGCCAGTCCACGTCCACGCCCTTCGTCAGCACAAAGAAGGCGATCCCGTAGGCCTTGAGGTGGTCCGCCTGGTCCTGGTCCATGTAGATGAGCAGCTTATCCGCAAACGCCCCCCCCGCCGCGCACAGGGTCAGCGCCACGACAACGTTCAACCGGAGGAACCCGCTACGAAACATAAAGCCTTCTCCGCATACTTATCCCCTGATCCTCTCCTGCAACCTCCTCAACCTCTTCCGCGCCTCCTCCACCAGCGGGCTGTCCGGATACTCCGTCATGAGCGCCTCATACTCCCGGATCGCCTCCTGAAACCGGCCCAGACGCTCCTCATAGAGCGCGGCGGCCTGCATCCGGGCCTCCGGGGCCAGGGGGCTCGTCTGATAGTCCTGAGCCACCCTCCTGCAGACCTCTGCGGCCTCGGCAAAGCGCCCCAGCCCCGTGTCTAACCGGGCCACGGCCATCAACGCCCGGGCCGCCAGCGCCCCCCGTGGAGACCCCGCCACGAACGCCACGAACGCCCGGGCCGCCTCCTCGTCCCTCCCGCGGCGCGCCAGGAGGTCCGCCTCCGCATACCCCTTCAGATAGGACGCCGAGACGCCCAGCCCTTTGGCGATCAGGTCCGACAGGTCCAGGGCGTCGTTGACCGCGTCGCGGGCCGTCGGCCCGCTGAGCAGCGCCTCCAGCCCCTTCTGCGCCTCCTCGAACCGGCCCGACAGGTAATCCACCTCCGCAATGCGCAGGGCCGCCTCCGCCCCCTCCTCCGCCCCCGCCCCCATCCGCACGACCAGTTCGTAGCTCCGCCGCGCCCCTTCGGCATCCCCCAGGCCCAGCAGACAGGCCCCGATCCCCATCACCCCCCGCCGCTGATAGGGGCCGCCCAGTTGAATCGCCATCAGACCCCGGTAGGCCGCCAGCGCCCCCTCCGGGTCCCGCTTGACCCGCCGCCGGATCTCGCCGACCCTGAAGCAGGCCTCCTGCGCCTCCGGGCCTCCCGCAAAGCGCCTTCGGACCTCGTCGTAGAGCGCCAGGGCCGGGTCGATCCGCCCCAGCCCCTCCTCGGCGACCGCTGCGCCCAGATGCGCCTGCGGGAAGAACGGGGAGGACGGAAACCGCTCGATCAGCATCCGGTAGGCCGCCTGCGCCGTGGCGTGCGCCCCGCCCCGGCTGCACCGCTCGGCGATCTGGAGGAGCATCGTCTCCGCCGCCCCGTCCCGCCGGTCCAGCGCGGCAAACACGGCCAGCGCGGCGTCGGCCTTTCCGGCGGCCAGGCTGTAGACCGTCAACAACTGCATCCGCAGGCCGTCTTCGGGCGCCGCCCGCACCGCCCCCGTCAGCGCGGCCAGGACGGCCTCCCCCGCCCCCTCATCCCGCGCGAACTCCGCGACCCGCGCCTCCACAGTCGCATAGTTCCGGGGAGGATTCTCTTGAGGGTCTGCCTTCAGCGCCAGCAGATACTCCCGCACGGCCTCCGGATAGCTCCGCTGCTCTTCATAAAGCCCTGCCAGCTCCAGCGCAAACGCGGTCGTATCCCCGATGGCCCGCCGCCCCCGCACGTAGACGTTCACCGCCCGCTCCGGCATGCCCCGCGCCCGGTACCGGGACGCCACCAGCAGGTAGTTGCCCGCCGGCCGCTCCCCCTCGATCAGCCGCTCCCACGCCCGCGCCGCCTCCTCGGGTCGGCCCATGGTGTAGTAGACGTCCCCCAGCGCCAGCTGCGCCCGGCTGTCCGAAGGAAATTTATTCAGCCGCTGCTGGAGCAGGGGCACGGCCTCGTCGGGCCGGCCCGCCCTGACCAGCGCCCCCTGCAGGCGGTAGAGCAGGTCCGACCGCTCCCCCCCCTTTGCGTGCTGAAGATACAGGGACCGGTAGACCTCGACCGCCTGCTCCACCTTCCCGGAGTCCTCCAGCGCTGCCCCGCGCCTCAACCCCTCCTCCACCCCCGGCTGAGCAAGGGTCGTCCGTGCAAATAGGATAAAGACAAGCCAGAAGAGACGCGCGCTCACTTCCCCTCCTCCTTCTCCGCGCGCTCCTTCACCAGCGCCTCAAAGTACCCCCGGATGAGCGCCCGGTACTCCCCCGGATACCCCTCCTTGAGCGCCCGCAGCATCGCCTCGCGCAGCGGGTCCGTCCCCTGCCCCAGGTCCTCCGGCAGGGCCCACGGCCCCGCGTAACGGTAGTCCTTGCCCACCTCCGACTGCCGCTCCTCGCTGAACCCCCGCTGCCGGATCGACCGCGTGGCGTCCAGCATCCGGCTCAGGATCTCCCGCTGCCGCTCCACCGTCTTCCGCGACACCCTGCCCCTCAGGTCCTCCAGCACCCGGTCCATCTCCTCCCCGATCCTGTCCAGCCGGCCCAGGGCGCCCCCCTGCCCCTCCATCCCCCCCTCCATCTGCCGGAACGCCTGCCGGATGGCCTCCTGCTCCGCCGCCAACTGGGACAGCCCCCCGTTCGGGTCGAACGAGGTCCCCTGCTCGCCGGGGCCCAGCATCTCCTGCGTCCCCTGGTTGACCCTCGACTGCCGGTCGGTCAGCGCCCGCATCCGCTCGATCATCTCGTCCATCCCCGTCGCCGAGGCCGAGGCGTCCAGGTCAGACATCGCCTGCCGGAGCAGGATGGCCGCCTCGTTGAGCGCCCCCATCGCCTCGCGGGCTCGCTCCGAGGCCCCCGCGCCGTTCCGGTCCTCCAGCAGCGAGACAGCCTCCTTCATCCGGCGGAGGGACGCGCCCAGCGCCCGCCGGAGCTCATGCCGGATGAAGAAGGTCTTTTCCCCCGTCTGCATCACCCGGTCCGTCAGCCGCGCCGCGCCCGAGAGGAGGTCCTGCTGCGCCCCGGCGGCCCGCTCGTGGCCCGGCGCGCCCCGGTCCATCCCCGCCGTCTCCCGCGCCACCTCCTCCTCCCGCCGGGACAGGGCCACGGCCTCGTGCAGCGCCCGCTCCATCTCCGCCGCCACGGCCGCCTTAGACTGCTGGGCGAACGACCGCTGAGATTGCCGGAGGGACTTCGACAGCCTCGACAGGGACTTCGACAGCCTCCCCCCCTCCGCGCGCGTCCGCTCCCGCTCCCCGGCCTGGATCTCCTCGGACACAGCCTCCATGCGCTCCGGCAGTCGCTCCTCCCCGATGCCCCTCGCAAGGGCCTCCAGGCTGTCCGCGGCGCCCGCGTGCTCCTCCCGCACCCCCTGCGCCACCTCCCGCATCGCGTCCCGCACCCGCTCCGTCTCCTGCTTCACCCCCTGCTCCCGGTTCGCCAGGTCCGGCGCCGGCTGCCCGGCCTCCAGCCCCTCGTTCACCCGCTCCTGCGCCCGCACGAGCTCCTCGGCCCGCCTCGCCAGGGCGTCGAACGCCTGCTCCTGCCGCGCCCGCTTCAGCATGGCGATGGTGCGGTCGAGCCGCTTCTGAAACTCCTCCTGGTTCCGCACTAAGTTCTGGAGGGCCTCCTGCACCCGCTTCGGATCCGCCGCCTGCGCGGCCTCCTGTACCCGCCTCATGGCCTCCTTGAGCTCAGGGGACACGACCTCTGCCACTAACTTCCGGATCTCTTCGATCTTTTGCAGGACCTCCCGGTTGAGCAGGCCGTGCTGACCCATCTTCTCGGCCATCTCCCCGACCTGCTCCGACACCTGCCTCAGGCGCTCCCCCAGCTCCGCCTGCCGCGCCAGCGCCGCCTCGATGTCCTTCCGCTTCTCCCACGCCAGGTCGCCCCCCTTCTCCCCGCCCCTTTTCAGGAGTTCCCGGCGGATCTCCTCCAGCCGCGCCTGGATCCGCCTCCCCTCCTCCGACACCTCCTGAAGGGAGGCCACCCCCTCCTGCTGCGTCCGCTCGGCCTCCTGCGCGATCTCGGCCAGCGATGGGAGTTTGATCGTGAACGTCGGCGTCTCGCCCGCCTTCGGCCCCCCCACCCGGTCGTTGTCGTAGACCCGGACGCGGTAGCGCACCCGGTCGTCCGGCAGCAGATTCATCCCCGAAAGGTCCCACAGGTGGCGGACCGACACGTCCCCGCCCGCCCCGACCCCCAGCGCGACCCGGCGCTCCTCTGCCTCGTCGTTCAGGGCGTAGAGGAGCTCCATCCGGGAGAGCCCGAAGTCGTCCTTCGCCTCGATCTGGAGCGGCACGACCATCTCCTCACCCACCTCCACATCGCGGCCCGGGAAAGCGACCCGCACCGTGGGCGACTCGTCCGGGATCGCCACCATCCGATACGCCATCGCATCCGTGCTGGGGACCCCCTCCGCGTCCACCAGCCGGATCGTGTAGCGCCTGTCCTGAGTCACGACCAGGTCCGCCGTCCCCGACCGGCCCCCTGCGGACGAAATCGGCGCCTCCACCTTCTCCCCGTCCTCGAACGCCACCTCCGCCGACCGCAGCGGCTTGTTCGCCAGGACCTCCATCCGCACGCGCGTCCCCTTCACCGCCGAGATGTCCCCCCCGTCCTCCTCCGTCCGCTCCCCCAGGCCCGTGTATGCGGGGTAACGATACGTCATCCTCAGCCGGAGCACCGTGGGCCGGTCCAGCGCCCGCAGGCGGAACGCCGGGCTCTCCCCGTCCCCCGCCCGGACGCGGTACGTGAACGACCGCTTGACCTCCCGGAACCGGTGGGTCGCCCCCCCGTCCGCCACCGCGAACGGCGCCCTCTCCCAGACCTCCGACCCCTCCTCGCGGAAGGCGACCTCCCCCGACGCCGGGATGCGCACGGAGAACCTCGCGGCCACGGCGAAATCCTCCCCCTTCAGGACCGTGGCATCGCCGGGGCTGACCCACACCTGCGTGGCCGACGGCCTGGGGAAATGGGCCGACGCCCGCCACAGCCGCCCGGCAGCCGCGCGCACCCCGTCCGAGGCGAACAGGACGCCCAGCGCCGCGCACGCAGCAGTTAACCATCGGACCGCCCGCCGATAAGGCCCGCGATCCACGGCGGCCTCAAAATCCAGACGCCCCGCCACGGCCCCCGCCTGCTCGACCATCGCCTCGATCAGCTCCGCCGAGTAGCCCTCCCGGCTCGAGGCGCGGCCGGGCCAGAGCTGCACGATCCCCACGAGCCGCTGCCTCAGGTCCGGGTGCCGGGCCTCCACGTCCAGCGCGGCGCGGTCCAGCCCACGGCGGCGGATCAGAGGTCGCACGCACAGCGCCGCCAGCCCCACCACCACACCACAGGACCCTATCCCCCACAGCGTCAGCTTGGCCGCCGGCGGGAGGTAGAGCCCGGCCTCCAGAAGCAGCGCCAGGACCGCCAGCCCCGCGACCCCCGTCAGCGTCGCCGCCGCGCCGAACAGGACCTCGGCCTGCGCCCTCGTCCGGCGCAATCGCTCCAGCCGGGAGATCAGATCCGCGTATGTCTGCGATGCGTTGTTCATAAGTGTTTCAATTCGTCAACGCCCACACCACGATGTTCGCCCCCATCCTCAGCGCCGCCTCCCGCTTCTCCGTCGGGTCGCGGTGGACCTCCGGGTCGTCCCATCCGTCGGCGATGTCCGTGTTGAAGGTGTAGAACACGACCAGCCGCTTGCCGCAGAAGATGCCGTAGGCGTGCGGCGGGCCGCCGTCGTGTTCGTGGACCTTCGGCAGCCCGTCCGGAAAGTCGAACAGACAGTGAAAGATGCCGTGCGACGGCGGGATCTCCACCAGGTCCTTTTCCGGGAAGACCCGCTTCATCTCCCGGCGGAACGACTGGTCCATGCCGTAGTCGTCGTTGGCGAACAGGAACCCGCCGTTCTCCAGATAGGTCCGCAGCCGGGCCGCCTCCTCCTCCGAGAGGCGGACGTTGCCGTGGCCGGTCATGTAATAAAAGGGGTAGGCGAAAAAGTCCTCGTCCATGACCCCGACCCGCGCCTCCTGCGCCGCCGCGTCAACGCGCGTCTGCTGCCGCAGAAACCGCAGGAGATTGACCGTCCCCGAAGGCCCGTCGTACCAGTCCCCGCCCCCGCCGTACTTCAGCCGGGCGATCGTGAACTGCGCCCCTGGCCCCTTGCTATCCGCCCGGAGCGCTGTCGCACACACCCCCACGATCAGCGCCACCAGGCAGACATATCTCATTTTCGAAAACAAATTGCCTTTTCCTCTCATAATACAAAACGGGAAACAGAACGCGGAGCGGGCCTTCCCCCTTCCATTTCCCATTTTGCAATCGCAACTTTAAACGTCTATCGCACCGGCGCGGTTCCGGGCATCAGACCCGCTCCCGGATCACCGCTATCACCGCCGCGATCATCTGCACGATCCCCACCTTCCTGAGCCCTCCCAAACGGGAGCGCCGGCGCGGGAACGCCTCCGGCGGAGGTCCATCGAACCCGACCTCAAGCCCCGTCAGGTCGATCTGGATCAGGCCCGTCTTCCGGAAGCTGTAGGTGCAGTTGAAGTCCACATCCGCCAGGTCCCGGTCGTCGATGGGAAACGCCACGCACTGTTCAAACCGCTGTCCATAGATGCGACAGTGGGACTCTCCCCCCTCCTCCTCTTTGAGAAACGGACACCGAAACAGGATCTTGCAGCACCTTCCGCAGCGGTTGCATTCCCCCTCTCGAAGCGCCGCCTGACGCGCCACGTAGCCCGGACGAAACCGGATGAGCGCGAACCGCCGCACCTTTCCGGCTATCAATCCGGCTGCCCTCAAGGCCTGTCGTGTCATCATCCCTCCCGTCATGACCCCCGTCACGCCTCACGGATTTTAAGAAGCCCCCGCAACCGGTCGATCTCAGCGCGATCATAGGCGCCCAGGCCCCACAGGATCGCCGGATAGGCGGCCAGCATCGCCACCCGGCCAGTCACGCCCCACAGCGTGGCGCCCAGACCGCTCCAGAGCGCCAGGGCCGTCACCGCCGCGCCGGCGACCACGACCTTGGCCAAGCGCCCCCACTCGTAGGCCACCGGATAGAACCCGCGCTCCCAGATGTAGAGCAGTCCCGTCATCACCACGTATGCCGCCAGCGTGGCCCAGGCCGCCCCCATCATGCCCGTCGAGGGGATCAGAAGGATATTGAGCGCGGCGTTGACCGCAGCCCCGGCCCCCACGATGGCAGGCAGGATGCGCGTGCGCTCCTTCACGTACACGCCTGCCATCAGATTCACGTACACGCCGTACATCAGGTACGCGGCGAGGATCACGGGTACAGCGCCCCTGCCCCTCATGTAGTCCGGCCCGGCGAGCACCCCCACGATCTCGTCCAGATACAGCGTCACGGCCAGGCAGAGCGCCACGCCCATCATCAGGAAATAGGTCATCGTCCGCGCACACAGCGGCCTGCCGTCCTCGCGCCGGGAGATGTTCACCAGGAACGGAAGCCACGCCGACCGGAAGGCGCTCGTGGTCAGGGCCATCACCATGCCGAACTTGCGGAGAATGGTGTAGACCCCTGCCTCCTCCGGCCCTGCAAACCGCAGGATAAACCACCGGTCCGACACCTCGGTGACCAGCCCCGCCAGCACGGTCGGGATGTAGGGCAGCCCGAACCTCAGCATCCGCTTCAGGGCGTCCCCGGACAGGGCCGGGCGGAGGTACCGAAAGGTCACCGGAAGACAGCAGATCAACGCAAACGCGGACGCGGCGATGTTGCTCTCGAACACCCCGTCCATCCCACGGCCCACATACACGAGCAGGACGATGTTCAGGACCAGGGTGAGCGCGAATTGGGCGAACTTGATCCCGGCGTAAACCCCCGGACGCTCCAGCGCCCGCAGGGCGTTCAGCGGCACGCCCGACAGCGTGTCCAGAAACAGGATGACCGCCCCCATCCGCACGAAACGGCCGAATCCGTCCGCCTCGAACATCAGCCGCGCAATTCGATCCGCCCCGGCCCACAGCGCGACGGACAGCGCCACCGATGCGGCCCCCGTCGCGATCAGCGCCGAACTGAACGTCCGCCTCCGCTCCGCCTCGTCCTCACCCCCGCCGAAGTAGCGCAGCAGCGCCTGATTGAGGCCGAGGGAATAGAGGATGCCCGCGAACGCGATGAAGGTGAAGGCGACCCCTATCCACCCGTTCTCCGCCGTCGTCAACCGGCGGGTGTAGAGCGGGACGAGCAGAAAACTGACGGCCCGGCCCAGCAGGTCCCCGACGCCGTAGACCGCCGTGTGCCTGGCTAAGCGTTTCAGATGGTCGAACATGGGAAAAGAAAAGGTCAGGGATCAACCCCCCTCCCTCCCCCATCCTAAGCGGCAAAGCCCTGGATACCCCCTCCCTCCCCCACACGTGGGGGGAGGGAGGGGGTTACGGTGGTGGAAGGGGGGCTACAATAGCGACACCGGATCCACGTCCACGCTCATCCGCACCCCCGGCCTCGGCCTCGCGCCGAACCGGTCGATCCCCTCCCGCGCCAGCCGGCGCAGGGACGACGAGGCCGCGCCCTTCAGGACCACCTGCCAGCGGTACTCCCCCTTCAGCCGCGCCAGCGGCGCTGCCGCAGGCCCCAGCACCTCGATCCCGCCCCCGGACGCGGCGCTGCGGAGATGCTCCGCGCAGGCCCCGGCCTCAGCCGTCACGCCGGCCTCCTCCCGCCCCCGGAACAGGAAGGCGATCAGCCGCCCGAACGGCGGGTACCCCAGCGCCCTCCGGTTGCCCAGCTCCCGCTCGGAGAAGGCGTCGAAGTCGTGGGCGCACGCGGCCCGGATGGCGTCGTCGTCAGGCCGGTAGGTCTGGATGACGACCTCGCCGGGCCGCTCCCCCCGGCCCGACCGGCCCGCGACCTGCGTCAGCAACTGGAACGTCCGCTCAGGAGCGCGGAAGTCCGGCATGTAAAGGGCCGTGTCCGCCGAGATCACCCCCACCAGCGTCACGCCGGGAAAATCCAGACCCTTCGCCACCATCTGCGTGCCGAGCAGCACGTCCGCCTCCCCGCGCCGGAAGGCGTCTAACAGCCGGCCATGGGCCCCCTTCCGCCTCGTCGTGTCCACGTCCATCCGAAGCACGCGCACGCCGGAGAACTGCGCCAGCAGCGCCTCCTCCACCCGCTGCGTCCCGATCCCCCCGTAGCGCAGGCCGGGCCCCTGGCAGGACGGACAGACCGCCGGCGCGGCCTGCGACAGGCCGCAGTAGTGGCAGACCATCCGCCGGCGCGGGGCGTGGAACGTCATCGTCACCGCGCAGTTCCGGCAGCGAATGGCCTCCCCGCAGTCCGCGCACTGCACGAACGGGGCGTAGCCCCGCCGGTTCTGCAGGAGGATGGTCCGCTCCCCCGCCCGCAGCCGGGCCTGGATCCGCTCCCTCAGGGGCTTCGAAAAGATGACCCCGCCCCCCCCCTCCTGACGCATGTCCACCAGAGTCACCGGGGGCATCGGGCGACGGTCGATGCGATGCGGCAGCCCGAGGCGCGCGAACTTCCCCGACCTGCCGTTCCACTCCGACTCTAAGCTGGGCGTGGCCGACCCCAACAGCGCCACGGCCCCGCACAGCTTTGCCCGCATCAGGGCCGCGTCCCGCGCGTGGTAGCGGGGGTCCCGGTCGTGCTCCTTGTAGGAGGGGTCGTGCTCCTCGTCCAGGACGATCAGGCCCAGGTCGCGCACCGGCGCAAACACGGCGGACCGCGTCCCGATCACCACCCGGCGCTCCCCGCGCAAAACGCTGCGCCACATGTCGTATCGCTCCCCATCCGACAGGGCGCTGTGCAGCACCGCCACCCCGTCCCCGAACCGCCCCCGGAACGGCCGGACCGTCTGCGCCGTCAGGCCGATCTCCGGGACGAGCAGGATCGCCCCCCGCCCCCCGGCCAGGGTCCGCTCGATCGCGCGGAGATACACGAACGTCTTTCCGCTCCCCGTGACCCCGTGCAGCAGCGCCGCCTGAAACCCCCCCGACGCGAGGCGCGCCTCGATGTCCCGAATGGCCTCCGCCTGCTCCGGCGTGGGCGTCCGCGCCTCCGGCGCGTCGAACGCCACGTCCCCATAGGGGTCGCGTTCCACCTCCTCGGCCACGACCTTCACGAACCGCCGCCGGACGAGCGCCCGCAGGGCGCCCCCGTCCACCCCCTCCTCGGCCAGCTCAACCGTAGTCGCCCGACCCCCGCGCGCGGCCAGGAGCCGGAGACAGGCCGCCTGCCGGGGCGCGCGCCGGTCCAGCGTAGCGGACTCGACCTCGGCCCACCGGGGGTCAGACGAGGCCAGCACGGCCACTCGCTCCTGCTTCACCTGGACGCGCGGCCCCCGCGCCTCCGAACGGACCTCCGCGATCCCGGCCCGACCCAGCGCGGAGATGACGCGACGGGCCGCGGCCGCGCCATACCTCCGCCGGAGCGCCTCCACCCCCACGCGCCCGTGCGCCGCAAGGGACGCGAAGGCCTCGCGCTCCTGGTCCGTGCGCAATTCCAGGTCGTCCGCCGTCGCCCGCGCGTACCGGGGCAGAAGGACTAAGTTCCGGACGCTCCCCGCGCCGATCCCGGACGGCAGGGCCGTCCTCAGCGCCTCCCCCCACCCGCACAGGTAGTAGTCCGCGACCCACCGGCAGAAGTCGAGCATCCCCCGGTCAAAGGCAGGCCCCTCATCTAAGAGGCCGACGACGTCCCGGACCTCGGCGAGGCCGCACGTCTCCGACAGGCCCACCACGACGCCCGTGACCTGCCGCCCCCCCAGGGGGACCACCACGCGCATCCCCTCCTGAATGCGCTCGCCAAGACCTTCGGGGACCCGGTACGTAAAGGGCGAGGTGCGGGGCGCCGGAACGGCGACCTCGGCGAACAGAGGCTCCATAAGACAGACCTCACCCCCCCCCATCCCCCTCCCTCTCCGCATGCGGAGAGGGAGGGGGAAATAAGGGCTTTTCCCACAGAAAAGGGGGAGGGTGAGGTCGTCTCACGTCTGCCGTCTGCCGTCTCACGGTCTGTTGCTCCCCGTATCCGCTGCCGTGTCCCGGCGCTGGGAGGCGGTGTCCTCCCGTGCGCCAGCCGAACGGGGCCTATGTTCCACCTCAACCCCGGCCCGCGTGATCGACATCCGGAGGACCTCCGAGGCCCACGACTTCGCCCGGGGGAGCGGCGTCCCCTGCAGCGAAAACTGCACGCCGCTGGACCGGCCGGCCACGACGTAGAACCGTTCGCGGGCCGTCCACCTCCGCGTGTCTCCCGGCCTGACCGTCCCCCGGAAGACGCGCTGGCCGTCCGCCGACACGTCCAGCCAGGTCTCTTCCACGCCCACGCCCTCCAGGACCAGCATCGAGTCCTGCCCCAGCCCTGCCACGGAGGTCAAATGGACCGAGGCCGTGTCTCGCCCCTGCTGACCCGCTGTCGCAGGGGAGGACGCCGTGTCCGGGACGGCGCCTTTCGACGAACCTTCTGCTGCAACGGATGGTCTATCAGATGCCGAATCACCACCCGGCGTCTCCCCCCCAGAGGCCCCTTCAACGGAGGCCGCGGGAGGGGACGAGAAACCCCGTAGGCCCTCCGGCATACCCCCCATTCGCCCCTTGAACAGGAGGACGCCGGACCAGCCGAGCAGAATCAGCCCTGCCGCCAGCGCGACCACGACCCCCCACGAGAGAGGACGACGCCGTTCCTCTACGGGAGGGCCTGGCGTCTCCTCCGGCATGGGCCTGACTAATTCCTCATAGCGGTCGAGCACGTACTGGGGATCCATCCCCACGTGCGTCGCGTAGGACCGGAGGAACAGCCGGATGTAGGTCTTGGGCAGAAAGTCGAAGTCCCCTCGCTCTATAGCCGCCAGGAACTCCAGGCTGATGCGCGTGGCCGTGTGAAGGGCCTCCAGCGTAAGCCCCTTGCGTTCCCGGCTCTCACGGAGTTCTACGTGCAGCGGCGCCATCTTGCCTCATCTCCCACGGGTCGCACCCCATCTCTTGTAACATCTCCCACAGCCTGGCCAGCGGAAGCCCGACGACATTGTAAAAACACCCGTTCACGCGCTCCACGAAGGGGGCGGCCATCCCCTGCGCGGCGTAGGCCCCGGCCTTGTCCATCGGTTCTCCGGTGGCCACGTAACGGCGGATGTCTGCCTCGGACATGCGTCGTATGACGACGCCCGTGCGCACCGCGTCCGACAGCGCTGCGCCCGTGTCCGCCGACACGAGCGAGACGCCCGTGAACACCTCGTGCGTCCGGCCGGCCAGGCGCGACAGCATCCGGGCCGCGTCCTCGGCGTCTTTCGGCTTTCCCAGGATATCCCCGTCGATCACCACGACCGTGTCCGCCCCGATCACCAGCCCGGAGGACAGGCCCCGCGCGACCTGCTCGGCCTTTCGTCGGGACAGGATGCGCACGTGCTCCGCCGGCCCCTCGGCGCCATCCATCTCCTCCGGCGCATCGCCGACGACCTGCTCAAACGGGATCCCGACCATCCGCAACAGCTCGACACGCCGAGGCGAGGCGGAAGCTAAAATAATACGTTTCATGATTCAGGATTCGGAATTCAGACCTCACCCACCCCCTGCCCCTCCCTCTCCGTCTACGGAGAGGGAGGGGTGATAAGGGCCTTTCCCCTTGGTTGGGGGAGGGTGAGGTCTCATCACTCGTCACTTGTCACTCGTCACCATGATCGTCACCGGCCCGTCGTTGTGGATCTCCACGAGCATGTGCGCCCCGAAGACCCCCGTGCCCACCCTCAGGCCCAGGCCTCTCAGGTGTCCCACAAACGCCTCGTACAGGGACTTCGCCCGCTCCGGCGGCGCAGCCCCCACGAAACTGGGCCGCCGGCCCTTGCGCGCATCCCCGTAGAGCGTGAACTGCGAGATCGCCAGGGCCTCCCCCCCCACCTCCAGGGCGGACCGATTCATCTTCCCGGCCTCGTCCTCGAAGATGCGGAGGTGCGCGCACTTCTCCGCTAAGGCCGCCGCGTCCTCAGGGCCGTCCCCCGCCCCCACCCCCACGAGCAGGACCAGCCCAGGCCCGATCTCCGAGACGACCGAGCCATCCACCGAAACCCCCGCCCGGCTCACCCGCTGAATCAGTACCCGCATATCTCCCTGAGCGACGATAATTTCCGCGCTAATGTATCACATTTCAGACCATTTGGCAAGTCAAAAGGTCATCGTCCAGAGCGTCCACGCAGGGACGCGGTCGCCGCGCCTATTCCTGATAAAATCAGATTAACCAAAAATCAGATTTTTCTATTGCGCCGCACCCGGATTTTGTTTAATTTCGCAACATTACAGCCCGCCGGCCGGCTTTTGGGGTCTGAGCTGGGTAGGGGCCAATGAACGCCGGCAGCTCTGGCGGGCAACGGCAATGGGGGATGAAGCCGCATCTGAAAGGGTGCGGCTTTTTATGTTTGGACCTAACCCCCCGACCCCCTTCCCCAAGGGAGGGCAGGGGTCAGTGGCCGGGAACAGTGGCCGGGGTTGCGACCTCATGGGAGCAACAGGTTGGGTGGCCTCATGGGAGCGACAGGTTGGGTGGAGGGGGAGCGGGCTTGTCCTCTTCACAGAGATAATCGGGAATGATCTCCCCTCTCCCTGCCTGTCCTGAGCGAAGTCGAAGGATGGGAGAGGGGCCGGGGGAGAGGTCTCAACAAAAGGGAGGAACTATGTTCGCAAAGCGTTTGATTCTCGTCGCCCTGTTTGTGTGCCTGACCTTTTCGCCGGCTTCGGCGCAGGCCCCTGCCACCATCGGCTACCAGGGCATCCTGACCGACGCCAACGGCGTGGCCGTGCCCAACGGCGCTCAGACGATTACGTTCCGGCTCTACGCCGCCGCCTCGGGCGGCTCTGCCCTCTGGACGGAGACGCAGACGGTGACGACCACGAGCGGGGCGTTCAGCGCGGTTCTGGGGAGCGGGACGGCGCTGAACATTTCGTTCAACCAGCCGCTCCACTTAGGCATCACGGTGGGGAGCGGGTCGGAGCTGACGCCGCGCATTGCGCTGACGGCCTCGCCGTATAGCCTGACGGCCAAGACGGTGGAGGACGGGGCGGTGAGCAGCAGCAAGCTTTCGGACAATGCGGTGACGACCGTCAAGATACAGGACGGGTCGGTGTCCTCTGCCAAGATCGCGGGGGGCGCGGTAACTTCGACGCAGCTTGCGGACAACGCGGTGACGGGGGCGAAGGTGGCGTCCGGACAGGTGGTTAAGGGCGTGAACTCGCTGACGGACGCGGTGACCCTGGCTGCCGGGAGCAACGTGACGATCACACCCAGCGGCAACACGCTGACCATTGCGGCCACGGGCGCAGCCCTGGCGGACAATGCGGTGACGACGGCCAAGATTTCGGACGGGGCAGTCACGACGGCCAAGATCGCCACGGGCGGCGTGACCACAACTCAGGTTGCGGATGGGACGATTGCCACGGTTG
>Ga0156186_1381_pt1 | contig 18498 bp, 13 predicted proteins | sample RifCSPlowO2_12_FD_107839 | JGI IMG/M metagenome (GOLD analysis project Ga0156186, IMG submission 107839) | Candidatus Handelsmanbacteria bacterium RIFCSPLOWO2_12_FULL_64_10
CATCGCTGATGACCACGTCCGGGACCTCCTCCTCTATGCGCAGCAGCGCCTCTGCGCCGTCGGACGCCGTCTTCAGCCGGTGCCCGCACCGGGCCAGAAACCTGCCGAGCGACCTGAGGACGATCTCCTCGTCATCCACCAGAAGGATGTTCACGTCGCTGCCTCCTGAAATCTCTTCCCCTTCCGTTTCCCCTTCCGTTCTAATCCCTGTTGCAAGGACCGTGCCGATCTTGAAAAATGCAACTTAACCTATTAAAAAAATAATATTATATATCCTATTTCGAGAAATCTCAAAAAGGCGTCGAAGGCCCGAAAGCGCGACGCCCCATCGCGCTTTCGCGACAAAAAAACCTCCCCCGGCCTTGCGGCCTGAGGGAGGCTTTATAGACCTAACCCCCTCGATCCCCCTTCCCCAGAGGGGAAGGGGGAAGCAGAATCTTCCCCAATATCTATCTCCCCCTCTCCCTCTGGGAGAGGGGGACGGGGGGAGAGGTCTTACGCGATCCCGTACCTCTTCATCCGATACCGCAGGGCGTCGTGCCCGATGCCCAGATGCCTCGCGGCCTCGGTCTGGCTTCCATCCGCCCGGCGCAGGGCCTCGCGGATCGCCCGCTCCTCGATCTGCGCCAGGTCGAGGGAAGACCCGTCGTCCGGGTTCCCCAGACCTTCCCCACCGTGATGCGTCAGGTCGGCGAACTCCCGCTCCGTCAGACTCGCCCCCTCGCACAGGATGACTGCCCGTTCGATCAGGTTGCGCAGCTCCCGGACATTGCCGGGGAACGGGTATCGCCGCAGGAGCGCCTGCGCCGAAGGCTCGATGCGCGACACCTCCTTGCGGAGGTCCGCCGCAAACTGCTTCAGGAAGTGATACGCCAGCAGGAGGACATCGTCCCCCCGTTCGCGCAGGGGAGGGAGCTGGATCGTGAAGACATTCAGCCGGAAGTAGAGGTCCTGCCGGAACCGCCCCGCCGCGATCAGACCCCGCAGGTCCTGGTGGGTCGCGGACACGATGCGCACATTCACGGGGATGTCCCTCCCCCCTCCCACCCGGCGCACGGTCCGCTCCTCCAGCGCCCTCAGGACCTTGGCCTGTGAGGCTATGCTCATGTCCCCGACCTCGTCCAGAAACAGCGTCCCCCCCGCCCCCAGCTCAAACACCCCCTTCCGGGCCTCGCGCGCGTCCGTGAAGGCGCCCCGCTCGTGCCCGAACAGCTCGCTCTCCAGAAGCGTCTCCGGGATGGCCGTGCAGTTGACGGCGATGAACGGCGCGGAGGCCCTCGCGCTCCCCTCGTGGATGGCGCGCGCCACCAGCTCCTTGCCCGTCCCGCTCTCCCCCTGGATCAGGACCGTCGTCCGCTCCGCCTGCGCCACCTTTTGAATCAGCTCCGTCACCCTCTGGACCGCCCGGCTCTCCCCGATCATGCGGCGCTTCTCCGCCTCCCCCGACCGCATCAGGGCCTCCAGCCGCCGCTGGATGCGGTCCCGCTCCCGGCGCACCTCCTGATAGCGCCGGGTGCGCTGCAGACAGGCGATCAACTCCTCCAGCCTGACCGGCTTGCGGAAGAAGTCGAAGGCCCCCTCCCTCAGCGCCGCCACGGCCGTGTCCACGTCCCCGTGCCCGGTGATCAGGATGACCTCGGTGTCCTCCGACCGCCTGCCCAGCTCGCGCAGCAGCTCGATCCCATCCATGCCGGGCATCTTCACGTCGCTGATGACGATGTCCGCCCCCTGCTCCTCGAAGGCCCGCAGCCCCCCCTCTGCGCTGTCCGCGTGCAGGACGATGTAACCCATCTTCTCCAGGAAGCCCCCCACGCTCCTGTGGATGACCTCCTCGTCGTCCACGAGCAGAAGCTTGAGGGAAGGGTCTTGCGTCAAGAACGAAGATTGGGCGGCCATTTCACAGCCCCTTTCCTGTGGGCAGGACGACCTCGAACGTCGCGCCCACGCCGGGCCGGTTGGTCACCTCGATCCTCCCCCCGTGCCTCTGGACGATGCTCTCGGAGATGGACAGCCCCAGCCCCGTGCCCTGCCCGGCCTCCTTCGAGGTGAAGAACGGCTCGAAGATCCTCGGCAGGACCTCCTCCGGGATACCCCCGCCCGTGTCCGAAATGGCCACCCGGACGCCCCCCGCCTCCCGTTCAACCCGGACGCCCAGCGCGGCCCCCCAGGCCGGGTCGGACGGGACCTCCCCGGACTTCATCCGCGCGGCCCGCTCATCCATCGCCTGCCGCGCATTCACGATCAGGTTCAGCAACACCTGCTCGACCTGCCGCGGCCACCCCCTGCACTCGGGCAAGCCCGCCGGGATGTCCACCCTCACCGTGACGCCGTGCACCTTGAGCTGCGACCCTACCAGCTTGAACACGTTCTGGACGACCTCCTCGACCTGGAAGGAGGCCGGCTCCTCCTCCGAGCTGTCCCGCGAAAACGCCCGCATGTGGTCGATGATCGCCGTCATGCGGTCCGCCTGCTCCACGATGTCCTGAAACGTCTCGCGCAGGTCCGCCTGGGAGATGTCCCACCCGCTCTTCAGCCCATAGAGCATCCCCTCCGCAAAGGTCCGGATGCCGCTCAACGGCTGGTTCAGCTCGTGAGCCACGCCCGCCGCCATTTCGCCCAGAGACGTCAAACGACCGGACTGGACGATCTGAAGATCCAACTCCCGCGCCTCGATCCTGCGAGCCAGGACCTCTGTCAGCTCGTTGACGAACTCCCGCTGCATCTCCACCGAGCGGGGGGAGGCCGAGAAGAACTCCAGCCGACCCTGCTCCTCCCCGTGGATGAGTATCTGTCCCGTCAAGTATGGCGCCTCCTGTCCCACGTCCCTCCCGCTCTCACACCTGCGCGAGCGGTAGGTCAGCCGCACCAGGACCTCGTTGAGTTGCCCCACCCCCTCCGACAGGTAGCGCGTCACCTCCTCCAAGAGCCCCTCCGAGGACGCCAGGGACACCGTCATCTCCCGAAACTCGTAGAGCTGTTTCAAACACCACTGCCGGGCAGCCTCCTCCCGCCCCTGCTTCACCTTGAACGTCACGTCCTGCATCAGCAGGCAGATCAACTTCCCCTCAGAGCCCGTGCCGAAAAAATCGACGCAAAACCCCCGGACCTGGAAATATCGGGATTCCCCCCCCTTGCGCGCAGGTCGGACAGGGATCTCGATCAGCCGGTCAAGGGCATCCTCAGCCAGCCCCTGGAAGGCGCGGAGGTCGAGGTCCACGCTTCGGACGATCTCCTCCAGGGCCCGCCCCTCTACCTCGTCCTCTTCACTGGCAAAGCACTCCTGGAAGGCGGGATTCGCCATTCTGATCTGCCCTTCCCGGTCGACCAGGCAAATCGGGAGAGGCGCGTTCCTCAGGATGGCCGCGCTAAACGCCTTCTCTTTCTCCAGATGCACGAACCGATCGTGGGCGGCCCTTCGAAGGCGCTGAACCCCTGCCCGTTCCTCTCTGCGGGCGCGCAACGCCTGGAATGCCTCGTCGACTTTGAGGCCCAGGTCCTCGATCAGAACGGGTTTCTGCAGCAGGGCGAAGGCCCCCTCGTTGACCGACTGGATCGCCCGCTCCTTCGTGGCGTATCCGGTGATCACAATGACGGGCACCTCGGGATGCCGGTCCTTCACGGCCCGGAGGATCTGGAACCCATCCATATCGGGCATCTGAATGTCGGTGATGACGAGGTCCACAGGCTGCTCATCTAAAACCCGAAGCCCCGTCCGCCCGTCGGGCGCACAGAGAGGGACATCCCCCCGGCGCTCGATGTACCGCTGTATCGCCCTCCGGATGAGGTCTTCGTCGTCGACGATCAGGACGTTCATGGCCGCACCCTCCCATCCAGCGCCCTCCGCACCGCAAGCGCCAGACGATCCATCGTGTAGGGTTTGGAGATGAACCCGGCCGCTCCAATCTTTTTAAACTCCTCTCCCGCGCCCTCCGTGACATAGCCGCTGCAGAGCAGCACCGGGACCCGGGCGCCCAGCGCCCGAAGCCGCTGCAGGACCTCCCAGCCCGACAGCACCGACATGTTCAGGTCCAGCAGCACCAGATCGACCTGATCCGACGCCCGCGCGTAGACCCTCAGGGCCTCCATCCCATCTCGGGCGAGCATCACCGCATAGCCGTACTGCTGGAGGACGCGTTCTGCCAGGACACAGCTGCTCTCCTCATCGTCCACCACCAGGACCGTCTCCGTCCCCCCGCGGATCGGCTCGGCCGGAACCCCATCCCCTTCAACCCCGGCCTCCCCCTCGCAGCGGGGGAGATACACGGAGAACAGGGACCCCTCCCCCAGAACGCTCCGCACCTCAATCCATCCGTGGCGCTGTTCGACGATGCCGTAGACCGTGGCAAGGCCCAGCCCCGTGCCCCTGCCGAGGCCTTTGGTCGTGAAAAAGGGATCGAAGATGCGCCGCTGTGTCCCCTCGTCCATCCCCGTCCCGTCGTCGGAGACCCTCAGCCGGACAAACGCCCCCGCGCGGGCGTCAGGATGCCTTTCGGAGTAGGCCTGGTCGATGAAGACCTGGTCCGCTTTTATGGCGATGTGAAACGACCGATCCACCCTGTGCCCCGGCTTCTCCACGCGCCCCTCCAGACAGTCCTGAATGGCGTCGCGGGCGTTGACGCACAGGTTCATGACCACCTGCTGAATCTCCGTGGCATCGGCCTCCACCCGCCACATGTCGTCGGGGACCTGGACGTTCACCTCGATGCGCCGGTCGATGCTCTGTCTCAGCAGCCTGGCCGTCTCCTTGACGATGGGGGCGATCTGGATAGGCTGAGGCGCTGACGGGTTCTGCCGGGAGAAGAGGAGGAGCTGCCTCACCAGGCCAGCGGCCCGAAGGGCGGCCGTCTTGACGTCTTCGATGCAGGGGCGCAGGGCGTCGGGGGCGTCCAGCGCCATCAGATCGGCATTCCCGAGGATCGGCGTGAGAAGGTTGTTGAAGTCGTGCGCGATCCCCCCGGCCAGCGTGCCGATGGCCTCCATCTTCTGGGCCTGCCGGAGCCGCGCCTCCAGCGCGACCTCCTGAGTCACGTCGCGCTTGACAGCCACATAGTTGATCACCTTTCCAGCCGCGTCGCGCACGGGTGAGATGATCGCCTCCTCCTCATACAGGCTCCCGTCTTTGCGCCGGTTGGCAAAATGACCCGACCAGACCTCCCCCCGCGTGAGCGCCTCCCACATCCTCCGATAGAACGCCGCGCCCTGCCTGCCGCTCTTGAGGATGCGAGGGTTCTGGCCGATGACCTCCACCCGGCTGTAGCCCGTGACCTTTTCAAAAGCCGGATTCACGTAGACGATGGTCCCTTTCGGGTCCGTGATCACGATGGACTCGGTGGCCTGTTCGACCGCCAGGCCAAGGAGAGCCCGCTCCTCCTCCGCCTGCCTGCGCTCGGTGATGTCCTCCACCGTCCCCTCATAATACAAGATGCCTCCGTCCGTCCCCCGGACCGCCTTCGCATTCTCCCGGACGAAGAGCACGGTGTTGTCCCGCCTTTTCCACGCGGACTCCAGGCCCCTGACCTCGCCCGTTCGCTCGAGGAGCTCCTTGAACTGGTCCCGGGGATAATCGGGTTCAAAGCCCTCCTCCTCCAGGTTGCGCCGGGCCAGCTCCTCGAATGAGGCATATCCCAGCATGTGAACCAGCGCGGGGTTGGCTATGAGAACCCGCCCGTCTTCAGTCGTGCGGTAGATCCCTATCGGGACGTTTTCAAAGAGGTCTCTGTACTGCGCCTGGCTCTCCCGGAGCGCCTCCCCGGCCCGCTTGCGCTCGATGCCCAGGGCGATCCCCTCCGAAACGGAGGCCAGGGCGTCGAGGGTGAAGTCGGCGAGCGCCTGACGGGCGAACATCCCCACGACCCCCACCAGCCGGCCCTCGGTGACCAGGGGATAGCCCGCAAAGGCGACCATCCCCTCCCGCCTGGCCCACGCCTGATCGCTGATAAAGGCATCGCCCACGACGGCGTTGGTCAGGTGCGGCCTGCGCTCCCGGGCAATCAGGCCGATCTTGCGCTGGCTGTCGATGGGGATGCGGCTGTGAGGCCCGTCGATGTGGGTGTACACACGGCGGTTTGCCTCGGTGAGGCGCGCGATGGGCCGCAGCACCCTGAAGCGCAGGAACCACCCGAGCGGCCCCAGCAGCAACAGCGCGAACCCGGCCACGTAGAGCTGGTGCCACAGCATCAACTCGCTCGACAGCCCGAAACCCAGGTACTGGACCGCCTGCAGCACGGTAAAGGACAGGAAGAGTATCCCTGAGCCGCAGACGAGAACCTGTCGCGTCAACCCCATGGGTAAGAACAGAGCCCCCATCAGCAAAGTGATCCCGGCCAGGAAGAACAGATGCCACAGAAAGAAGTCCTCTGGCAGTCCCAGGATCAGGTGCCGGGCCCCCTCCAGGACGGCAAAGACCCCCAGGAGTATCGCCGCGCCATAGACGAGAAACCGTCGCGTCGGCCTGATTTTTGAGAGCTGTCTCGTCATAGGGATTTACCTGTCCCCCACCCCATTCACCGGCAACACCACGAAGAAGGTGACACCGAGGCCTGGGCGATTGTCCACCTGGATCCCCCCCTTGCCGCTGCACAATGCTGCGCGAAATCGACAACCCCAACCCCGTGCCCTGACCCGACTCCTTCGATTGCAACAGCTATGCCAGGAATACAGAACGATTGGACATCGCTGCCACAGTTTGTGTTAAGAGTTTTAAGTAACAATTATTTAATGAACGGATGAAAAAAGCCGAACGCTTCAAAAGAACGGCCTCCGCGCAAAACTGAGACGCGTGTGTCACACAATAAAGGCCCGAACGCAAGGGCTACCCGGCCCCCGATGGACCTGTCCGGGGACCGGAGGCCGCTGATTTTTGTTTGACAAGGGGGACAATGTTTCGTAAATTGATTAAGTTATTCACGTTATCTCTCACATCAGATTTTCAGAATTTTCAACCTGTAACTCAAGATCGGCGATCGACCATATCCCGTGCCCTCCATCGCAGAGATTATCCAGCAACGCGCCGCCGGCCGCGGGACCCTGATCGTGGCCCTCCAGGAGATCCAGGCCACCCAGGGTCACATCCCCCGCGAGCGCATCCCCGAGATCGCCCGCGCCTTCGGCCTGACCGACGCCGAGGTCTTCGGCGTCGTCAGCTTCTACACCGACCTGCGCCTCGAAAAACAGGGGGAGACCGTCGTCCGCGTCTGCTGCGGGGACTCCTGCGCGGCCACCGACGGCTATCGCATCCTCAGGTCCGTGGCCGACCACCTCGGCGTCTCCCCGGGCGAGACCACGAAGGACGGAAAGACCACCCTGCGGATCGCCTATTGCCTGGGCAACTGCGCCCTCTCCCCGTCCGTGATGGTCGGGGAGCGCGTCTACGGCCGGCTCACGCCGAAGCGGGCCGTGCAGGTGGTGGACAACATCAAAGAATAGGACAGCCCCCTTTCCACCCCCACAACCCCCTCCCTCCCCCCACACGTGGGGGAGGGAGGGGGGCTCAAGGGCTTTGCCGCCAGGCCGGGGGAGGGTGGGGGCCTGAGAACCCATGCGCTCTATAAAGCTTTTCATCTCCGCCGATTCTTCGAGCGTCGCCGCCGGGGCCGATGAGGTCTGCGAGGCCCTCGAACAGGCGCTCCTCCGGCAGGGCCGGGAAGCGACGATCCTGCGCACCGGCAGCCGGGGGGCCTACTTTCTCGAACCCATGATCGAGATCGAGACGGAGCGCGGCCGCCTCGCCTACGCCAACGTCTCCCGCGGGGACATCCCGAAGCTCCTGAAGGGCGGCCTGCTCAGCGGCAGGGCTGTCCGGCCCTTCTACCGTGGCCCCGTCTCGGACATCCCCTTCTTCAGGCGTCAGACCCGCATCACCTTCCGGCGCTGCGGCGTCGTGAACCCCGCCTCCATAGACGACTGCGTGGCCGCCAGGGCCTATCTGCCCCTTCGCAAGGCCCTGTTCGACCTCACGCCGCAGCAGGTCATCGATGAGGTGAAGGCCTCCGGCCTGCGCGGCCGGGGGGGCGCGGCCTTCCCCACCGGCCTCAAGTGGCAGACCGCGAAGGACTCTCCCGCCGACGAGCGGTTCATCGTGGCCAACGGGGACGAAGGCGACCCGGGGACCTACGCCGACCGGATGCTCATGGAGGGGGACCCCCACGCCCTGATCGAGGGCATGGCCGTAGCCGCCCGCGCCGTGGGCGCTGCGCGCGGCTACGTCTACATCCGCGCCGAATACCCGGCGGCCATCCGCCGCGTGCGGGACGCCATCGCGCAGGCCAGGGCCGCGGGCTACCTCGGCCCCGACATCCTGGGCAGCGGCCTCGCCTTCGACCTGGAGGTCCGCACCGGCGCGGGGGCCTACATCTGCGGCGAGGAGACCGCCCTGCTCGAAAGCCTGGAGGGGAGGCGCGGCATGGTCCGACCCAAGCCCCCCTATCCGGCGGAGCAGGGGCTGTTCGGCAAGCCCACCGTGGTCAACAACGTCACGACCCTCTCCACCGTCCCGGCCATCCTTGAAAACGGAGGCGCGTGCTACGCCGCCTTCGGCGTGGGGCGGAGCCGGGGCACCATCCCCCTCCAGCTCGCGGGCCGCCTCCGCACCCCCGGCCTGGTCGAGGTCCCGTTCGGGATGACCCTCGGCGAGGTCATCAAGACCTTCGGCGGCGGGATGCCCAGGGGCCGGCGGTTCAAGGCCGTGCAGGTGGGCGGCCCCCTCGGCGCGATCTTCCCCCGCGCGCTCCTGAACACGGCGGTCGACTTCGAGGCCTTCGCCGCCGCCGGTGGCCTCCTGGGCCACGGGGGCATCGTCGTGTTCGATGAGAAAGCGGACATGGTGGCACTCTCGCATCACTTCGCCCGCTTCTTCGCCCACGAGTCCTGCGGCGTCTGCACCCCCTGCCGGATCGGCACGAAGCGGGCGGAGGAGATCCTGGAGCGCGTGGCCGCCGGCGAGACCGACCGGTCGGAACTGGACCTCCTCGATGACCTGGCAAGCACGATGCGCCCGGCCAGCCTCTGCGCCCTCGGCCAGATGGCCACCAACCCCGTCACCAGCGCGATGAAGTACTTCCCGGAGGAGTTCGCGAAGCGGGTGGGTGAAGTGAAGCGAGCATCCCGAAAGGCGGGTTGAATGTGGAAACATTAACCCAGGAAAAAATCGCCCCTCCCGATCTCAGCGGGCATCCGCCGTTGATCGTCCGTCTGGAGCCGGTCCTGCGCCTGACCGAAGACCAGTTCTTCGAGCTCTGTCAGATCAACCGGGACCTGAGGATTGAACGGAACGCACAGGGGGGGGTGATCATTATGCCGCCTGCCGGCGGAAATACCAGCAAACGGAATGCGGAAATTACGATCCAGTTGGGATTGTGGGCCAAGCAGGACGGCCAAGGGATGACCTTCGATTCTTCAGGGGGATTTCGCCTTCCCAACGGTTCCATTCGATCGCCGGATGCGGCCTGGGTCAGGCATTCGCGTCTGAACGCCCTGTCTCCTGAACAACGGGAGAAGTTCCTCCCCCTCTGCCCGGACTTCGTGATCGAGTTACGCTCTCCAACGGACAGCCTGAGCGTCTTGCAGGAGAAAATGAGGGAGTACCTGGACAACGGGGCGCAGCTCGGCTGGCTCATCGACCCGGCGCAGCGGCGCATCCACGTCTACCGCCCGCAGGCGTCCGTTCAGACGCTGGACAACCCGGAGACAATCGCCGGCGATCCTGTGCTCGCCGGGTTTGCGCTGGACTTGCGAGAGATATGGCCAAATTGACCCCTGTCGAATCGAGCATGATTCAGGCGGTTGGCTACGATTCCAAGACCCGCCTGCTCGAAGTCGTCTTCAACAATGGGCGGACGTACTGCTATGAGGGCGTGCCTCCCAAAGTACACAAGGGGCTGATGGCCGCTGACTCGAAAGGGCGATACATGCTTTCCGAGATCATTGACATGTATTCCTACCATGCTGTTTCAGGTCGCAAGCGAAGATAGCTGACTTTCGCCCTGAAAAATAAGGAGTCTCCTCCATGGTTTCCCCCGATAGTTCCAGCAACGGCAACGGCAAGGCCGTCACCCTCACGGTCAACGGCCGGCCCGTGGCGGTCCCGGCGGGGACCACGGTCCTGAAGGCCGCGAAGGCCGCGGGCGTGTTCATCCCCACGCTCTGCGCCTCCGATAAACTCTCCCCCTACGGCTCCTGCCGGATGTGCCTCGTCTCCATCGAGGGGGCGCGGGGCCTCCCGGCCTCCTGCACGACCCCGGCGGCGGACGGCATGGTCGTCACCACCACGACCCCGGAGATCGACCGCCTCCGGCGCAACGTCATGGAGCTCTACCTGTCCGACTTCGGCGACCTGCCCCCGGCCCGGTCCGACGGCGGCCGTCACCCCTTCCTGGACATAGCCGCCTACGTCGGCCTCCGCGAGGTCCGCTACAGGGGCGTCAAACACGACCGGCCCATCGACGACTCCAACCCCTATTTCCGGTTCGACCCGAACCTCTGCATCGCCTGCGGCCGCTGCGTCCGGGCCTGCGACGAGATCCAGGGTACCTTCGCCATCCAGCTCCTGAGCCGGGGGTTCGACACCACCGTCGTGGCCGGCGCGGGCGTCTCCTTCGCCGAGTCCAACTGCGTCTCCTGCGGGGCCTGCGTCAAGGAGTGCCCCACCGGCGCGCTCGACGAGAAGCGCCTCCTCCAGGTCGGCCCGCCCGACAGCAGCGTCCGCACGACCTGCGCCTACTGCGGCGTGGGCTGCCAGTTCGAGGCGCAGGTCCGGGGCGGCCAGGTCGTCTCCATGAAGCCCATCGACGACTCCCCGGTCAACGAGGGCCACGCCTGCGTGAAGGGCCGGTTCGCCTTCGACTACGTCTACGCCCCCGACCGCCTCAGGACCCCGCTCATCCGGAAGGACGGGCAGTTCGTCGAGGCCACCTGGGACGAGGCCATCGACCTGATCGCGGCGACCTTCAAGCGCATCCTCGAACAGCACGGCCCCGACGCCCTGGCCGGCATCTCCTCCTCGCGCGGCACGAACGAGGAGAACTACCTCATGCAGAAGTTCTTCCGCGCCGCCGTGGGCACGAACAACATCGACAACTGCGCCCGCGTCTGCCACAGCGCGACCGTCTCCGGCATGATGGAGGTGTTCGGCGTCGGCGCGGCCACCAACGGCCTGGAGGACATCGACCGGGCCAGGCTCCTGATGATCGTCGGCGCCAACCCCACCGAGGGCCACCCCGTCACCGGCGCGCGCATCAAGCGGGCCGTCCGCCGGGGCGCAAAGCTCATCGTCATCGACCCCCGCCGGATCGAGCTCTGCAAGTATGCCGACGTCCACCTCCAGCTCCGGCCCGGCGCCAACGTGGCCGTGCTCAACGGCCTGGCCCACGTCATCCTGACCGAGGGCCTCTACGACGAGGCCTTCATCGGCCAGAGGACCGAGAACTTCGAGGCCTACCGACAGACGATGCTCACCTACACCCCGGAGCGCGTGGAGGAGATCTCCGGCGTGCCGGCGGACCTCCTCCGCAAGGCCGCCCGCCTCTACGCCACCAGCGGGGCCTCCATGTGCTGCCACGGCCTCGGCGTCAGCGAGCACAAGTACGGCTCCTTCGGCGTGATGGCCATGGCCAACCTGGCCCTCCTCACCGGCAACGTCGGCAGGCCCGGCACCGGCATCAACCCCCTGCGCGGGCAGAACAACGTCCAGGGCTCCTGCGACGTGGGCGCCATGCCCCACGCCCTCACGACCTACCAGAAGCTCCAGGACCCGGACGTGCGCGCCAAGTTCGAGGCCGTCTACGGCAGGCCCATCCTCGCGACCCCCGGCCTCAAGATCCCGGAGATGTATGAGGCCACAGTCGCCGGGAAGCTGAAGGGCCTCTGGATCGTGGGCTACGACGTGCTCCACACCGACCCCAACACGCACTTCGTCCGCCGCGCCCTTCAGCAACTCGACTTCCTGGTCGTGCAGGACCTCTTCCTGAACGAGACCGCGAAGCTCGCCCACGTCGTCCTCCCCGGCGCCTCCTTCCTGGAGAAGGACGGCACCTTCACCAACGGCGAGCGGCGCATCCAGCGCATCCGGAAGGCCATCCCCCCCGTCGGGCAGGCCAGGGCCGACTGGGAGGTCATCTGCGCGATCTCGGAGGCGATGGGCTACCCCATGCAGTACAGCCATCCGTCCGAGGTCATGGACGAGATCGCCCGCCTCACCCCCAGCCTGGCCGGCGTCAGCTACGACCGGCTCGAAGGGGACGGCATCCAGTGGCCCGCCCCTCACGCCGGACACCCCGGCACCCGCGTCATGCACCAGGAGCAGTTCCCGCGCGGAAAGGGGAAGTTCTCCCCCGCCGACTACCTCCCGCCCGGCGAGGAGCCCGACGAGGACTACCCCTTCTGTCTGGTCACCGGGCGCATCCTGCATCACTACAACAGCGGCACCATGACCCGCCGCACCCGCCTGACGGCCTGGGTGGACGAGGACGTGGTGGAGCTCCACCCCGACGACGCCGCCGAACTCCGCATCGAGGACGGGGAGAAGGTCCGACTCCTCAGCCGTCGCGGGGAGGTGACGCTCACGGCCCGGCACAGCGACCGCGTGGCCCCCGGCCAGGTCTTCGCCACCTTCCACTTCCCCGAGCTGCGCCTGAACGAGCTCCTCTCCTCCTCCGCCGACGTCCTGTCCAAGTGCCCGGAGTACAAGGTCTCCGCCGTGCGCGTGGAGAAGATCGGGAAGGCGTCCGCGCGGAGGGGCAGGGAGAAGGCCCTGGCCGCGGCGGATTGAAGAAAAAGCGAAAGGGGGAAAGGGAGAAAGAGCAAAAAGACGAATGGGAGAAAGAATCTTCTCCCACTCTCCCCTTCTCCCACTCTCCCTTTCGCTTTTCTCTTTTCCCACTCGCTCTTTATGTCCACCTCCGCCATCGTCTCTCATCTCACCACCCGGCTTCGCGGCTCCGCTGCCGCGCCCGCGGACGACCTCCTCGCCGTGGAGGAGCCGCTGGAGGTCCGGCTCCAGGGTCAGCCCATCGCCGTGATCATGCGCACGCCGGGGGACGACTTTGAACTGGCCGCAGGTTTTCTCCACACCGAGGGCATCCTCCGCACCCCCCGCGACATCGGGGCGATCTCCTACTGCAAGGACGCCGAGCCCCCCAACCTCGAAAACGTCCTGGACGTGGTCCTGAGCGACGGCGTGCCCTTCGACCTCGAGCGCCTCCGCCGGAACGTCTACGCCTCCTCCTCCTGCGGCATCTGCGGCAAGGCCACCATAGAGGCCATCCACGCCCACGCCCCTCCCGTCGCCGCCGATTTCACCCTCCCCCCCGGCCTCCTCTATGCCCTGCCCGACCGCCTTCGGGCCGCCCAGTCCGCCTTCGACCGGACCGGCGGCCTCCACGCCGCGGGCCTGTTCGACCTGGACGGAAACCTGATCGTCCTGCGCGAGGACGTGGGCCGGCACAACGCCGTGGACAAGATCGTCGGCCACCTCCTCCTGCGGGACCTCCTCCCCGCCGACCGGCGCGTCCTGATGGTCAGCGGCCGGGCCGGGTTCGAGATCGTCCAGAAGGCCCTCGTCGCCCGCATCCCCGTCGTGGCCGCCGTCTCCGCCCCCTCCTCCCTGGCCGTGGACCTCGCCGTCGGGTCGAACATGACCCTCGTCGGCTTCCTGCGCGGCGACCGCCTCAACGTCTACGCGGGCGGGCATCGGCTCGGGATAGCTTCCTCATGAACACCTTACCTTGCTTCCCGTCAAAACGGGTTTCGGCGCGCCCCTACGCCGCCCCCACGAACCTCTTGAACCGGTCCAGGAGGTCGTCCGGCGGGTCGAACGGGAAGTCCACCGGCCTGGCCTCCACGGTGCTCATGTATCCCGCCAGGATCACCAGCCACTCGTCCAGCGACGTGGCCAGGTTCGTCGGGCACGGCCTGTCGTCGTGCTCCAGCCAGTCGAACATCGCCTGGATCAGTCCCGCCTCCCCCAGCGCGTCCTCGTCCGCATAGACGTGGCTGCCCGTCTCCACCCTGCCGTCCGGCAGGGACCTCTCCCACCCCTGCATCCACCACTGGACAAACCCGTGCGTCCCGTAGACGCTGATCCGCTTGTGCCCCCACTTCGGGGCCGTCGGGTCGTGAATCGGCGCGCCCTCCCCCGCCTGCAGCGCGGCGCGCATCCCATTCCGGAACGTGATCAGGGACTCGGCCGTGCGGGGGCTCGGGTGCGTGCCGTTGATGTCGTCGTAGCCCGACGAGGCCCCGAACACCGTCCCGACCTCCGGGTAGCCCGCAAACGCGAACAGCAGGTCCAGCACGTGCACCCCCTGGCCCGACATCGGAAGCACCGCCGACGCGTCCAGAAACCTCACCTCGCCGATGCCCCCCTCCCGAACGGTCCTGAGCAGGTCCAGCACCCGGGGGTGGTGCCGAAGCTGGTGGTTCACCGCGAACCGGGTCCGGGACGCCTGTTCCAGCCTTCTGAGCGCCCGGTAGTCGTCCGCCCCGATGCAGATCGGCTTCTCCACGATCACCCCCGGCACGCCCGCCTCGGCCAGGCGCGTCATCAACCCCACGCGAATCGTGGGCGGGGTCACGAGGTGGACCAGGTCGGGCCTTTCGTTTCGCAACATATCGTCCAGGTCAGCGTATTGCGCCGAAATTTCAAACTCCTTGCCGTAGGCCTGAAGCCGCTCCCGGTTCTGATCACAGCACGCAACCATCCGACCCCCGGAGACGTGCGCATATGCCCTGGCGTGGGCCTTGGAACGTCCCCCGCACCCCAGAAAAGCGCATCTGAAACCCATAGGACCTCCCTGTAAGGTGAATGCCGCTTCCGTCATTCTGAGCCTAGCGAAGAACCTCTCTGTTTTCAGGCGCTGTCGTAGTTCCCCTCCTTCCGCCACACGTCTAAGATCAACTCGTACCGCTCCAGCCGCATCCCCGTATAGATGCAGTTGCTCGTCGAGAAGATGTAGCCCCCGCCCGGCATGCCGTGACGCAGGGCGTACCGGGCGGACGCCGCGCACGCCTCGTCCGTCCCCGAGTCGAGCAGCCCGCAGTTCACGTTCCCGATCAGGCAGACCCGGTCCCCCACCAACCGCTTCACCTCTGCGATGTCCACCCCCCCCTGCGGGTCCAGCGAGTGGAGGGCGTGGGGCCGCCCCTCCAGCAGGCGGTCCAGGATCGGCATAATGTTCCCGTCCGTGTGCTTGATGACGTAGTGGCCCTGGGATCGGTACCCCCGGATCAGCCGGGCGAGGTAGGGCGTCACAAACTCGTCGAACCAGTCCGGCCTCAAAAACGGCCCCGTGTTGAAGCAGTAGTCCGCGCACAGGGCGAACCCGTCGATCCCCCCGTGCCGGGCCAGCCGCTCCCCCCGCTCTAAGGCCAGGTCCACGCGCTCGGCGGCCTCGGCCCTGACCGCCCCCGGCTCTTCGACCAGCCTCGCGCACCAGTCCGCCATCGCCCCCCCGCTGGGGATGCTGTAGGTGGCGTCCCCGTGCAGCATCAGGAAGTAGGTGTCCCCCGTCTTCTCCCGCACCAGGTCGATCAGGCGCAGCGCCTCCTCCTCCCCCTTCGGGTTCGGGTGCAGGAAGATCGCGTCCTGTTCGTAGCGCCGCGCGGTCGCGATGAACAGGTCCGCCATGTCCTGGCGGTGCAGCGCGCGCTCCCGCTCCTCCATCTGGTCCCACTGGTGGTAGCTCCGGTGGGCGGGGTGCACCTTCCCGAAGGCCTCCATCGTCAGGAAGAAGACCAGCTCAAAGTGCGGCGCCCTTCCGGTCAGAGGACGCCGTTCCAGCGCCGCGATGAACCGCTCCCGTGGGGTCATCACACATCCCTCCCTCAAAAAAACAGGGATGGACAGGATGTACAGGATGGAAGAAACCTCTATCCTGTGTATCCTGTCTATCCCTGTAAAATACGGTCTTCGACTCGATCCCTCAAAACGGCCGCTTCCGGTAGCGCGCCGGGCTGATCTTGAGCTGGTCCCGGTACTTTGCCACAGTTCGCCGGGCGATGTCGATCCCCTCCCCCCTCAGGATCTCCGCGATCTTCTGGTCGCTCAGCGGGTCCTTGGGGTCCTCCTTCGCGACCATTTTGGCGATCTTCTCCTTCACCGACTTGGTCCCGATGTCCCCCCCCTCCTCCGTCGAGAGCTTCCCGTCGAAGAAGTACTTCAGCTCGTAGACCCCGTGGGGCGTCTGCACGTATTTCCCGTTGATCACCCGGCTGATCGTCGAGACGTGCATTCGGACCTTGTCCGCCACCTCCTGGAGGACCATCGGACGCAGGTGACCCGGCCCCTCGTCGAAGAACTCCTGCTGGTTCTCCACGATGCACCGCATCACCTTGAGCATCGTGCCCCGGCGCTGGTCGATGGCGTTGATCAGCCACCGGGCGGAGTTGAGCTTCGACAGCACGAACTTCTTGGCCTCCCCCCCCTCCTTCTCCGACTGGTTCAGCAGCACCTTGTAGAGCGGGCTCACCCGGAGGGTCGGGACATTCCGGTCGTTCAGGAGGACGACGTAGGTGTCATCCACCTTCTCCACCAGCAGGTCCGGGTAGACCAGGTTCACGTTGAGACGCGGCTCCGGCGAGAACCCCGGCTTCGGGTTGAGGGACTCGATCACCTTCGACGCCTCGCTGACCTGCTCCTTCGTCACGTTCAGCAGCCGGCATATCCGGCTGTAGCGCCGGTTCATCAGGTCGTCGAGGTGATCCCTCACGAGGGCCAGGGCCAGGGAGTCCTCCATCCCCCGGTCGCAAAGCTGGATCATCAGACACTCGCGCAGGTCCCGCGCCGCGATCCCGGACGGCTCGAACGACTGCACGACCTTCAGGACGCGCTCGATCTCCTCGACGGAGATGCCGAGCACATCGGCGATCTCCTGCGCCGAGATCGTCAAAAACCCGTCGTCGTCCAGGTTGCCGATGATGTACTCCGCCACCTCCCGCTCGGCCTCGGACAGGTCGGTCAACAGCAGCTGCTCCCGGAGGAGGTCGGTCATCGAGGGGCGATCCGCCTCGGTGATCTCCCACGGCTCCTCGTTCGGGTCGAACTCCTGCCGGTGGCTGGTGTATTCCGGGGCGCTGGTCGCCTCGTTGAGATATTCTTTCCAGTCATCGGCGTCCAGCGACCCGTCCACATCCTTGACCGCCACGCTCGCGTCCACCGGCTCGTCAGCGGGCAGCGTCGGGACCTCCGCCTCCTCGACGACCTCCGGGGCCTCGACCGGCTCCTCGGCGACCTCCGGGGTCTCAGACGCCTCCACAGGAGTCTCCGTGTCGAGAGAGCCCTCGTCGTCCGCCGGCTCCTCCTGGGGCTTTTCCTCCTCCTCCTGGGTCAACTCCGCCTCGAGAACCTCTTCGAGGAGGGGATTGATCTCCAGCTCCTGCTGGATGGCCTGCTCCAGCTCAATCGTCGGCATCTGAAGGAGACGCAGCGAATGGATGAGCTGCGGGGCCATCTTCTGCTGGAGCGACGCCTGTTGGGTCAATCGGATCATAAGGCTACCGCAAAAAAGATGCCAGGAGGGTGAACGACACCCTAAAGTATAAAGAACACCTGCGCCGGACACAACAGTTTTTTTCAGCCCCCTACCCTCCCCCAGTCCTGGCGAAAAACCCTGATGCCCCCTCCCTCCCCCCACTAAGTGGGGGAGGGAGGGGGTATGGGGGTGGGTGGGGGGCCTCACATCCTGAACCCCTCTCCGAGGTAGATCCTGCGGACCTCCGGGTCGTCGGCCAGGGTGCGGGCCGTGCCGGAGGTCCGGAGCTCCCCGTCCGAGATGATGTAGGCCCTGTCCGTGATCGCCAGCGTCTCCCGCGCGCGATGGTCCGTGATGAGCAGACCGATCCCCCTGGACCGGAGCCTGGCGATGATGCCCTGGATGTCCTCCACCGTCCTGGGATCGACCCCCGCGAAGGGCTCATCCAGCAGCATGAATTTCGGCTCCACCGCCAGCGCCCGCGCGATCTCCACACGCCGGGTCTCCCCCCCGGACAGCAGGTCCGCCCTCTGGCGGGCCAGGTGGCCCATGCCCAGCTCTTCGAGGAGGGCCTCCGCCCTCTCCCGTTGTTCGCGGGGGGGCGCCCCCTGCGCCTCCAGAACCGCCCGGACGTTCTCCTCCACGGTCAGCCCTCGGAAGGCGGACGGCTCCTGGGCCAGGTACCCGATCCCCGCGCGGGCCCGTCTGTACATCGGCATGGACGTCACCTCCAGGTCCTCCAGAAAGATGCGCCCCGCCGTCGGTTTCACAAGTCCCACGATCATGTGAAACGTCGTCGTCTTGCCCGCCCCGTTCGGCCCCAGAAGCCCCACCACCTCGCCCGGGCCGACCTCCACCTCCACCCCCTTCACCACCAGGCGCTTGCCGTACTGTTTGGTCAGCCCTTCGGCCCTCAGCGACAAAGCCCCTCTCCCGATTTTGGAATGTCGAATGTCGAATGTCGAATGTCGAATGTCGAATGTCGAATGTCGAATGTCGAATGTCGAATGTCGAATGTCGAATGTCGAATGTCGAA
>Ga0156186_1418_pt1 | contig 18480 bp, 16 predicted proteins | sample RifCSPlowO2_12_FD_107839 | JGI IMG/M metagenome (GOLD analysis project Ga0156186, IMG submission 107839) | Candidatus Handelsmanbacteria bacterium RIFCSPLOWO2_12_FULL_64_10
GTCGAGAATATGCCTCTTTGGACTCGCATCTTTCAAGCGTTTTTCGCTTCTCCACGATTCAATGGGGTGCTACCGATTACGCAGATTGCACAGATTTAAAAACCCCTTCTGCGTAATCTGTGTAATCTGCGGATTGTTGGTGTCTTGGTGGTTTGATGTTTGGCCCTCCGGCAGCCGGATTCTCCGACGCCATGTCGGGAATTCCGACATCCGCCTACCCCTCCGCCTGTCCCCCGGAGCCCGATGAGATATTGTATTCCTTATAAAAACAGAGTGTTGTGGAGATCTACGTCGAAACTCAACGTCGTGGCAGGACCGTTGCTATCCATACAGGTCAGGAGACCGGATCCATGCCAATGATCAGCAGAAGAGCGGGACCACGCGCTCCGAGAGGAGGCTCGCCATGTTCGACGTAGACTGGAGTGACCCTGAGACGTTGTGGCTCAACATCACGAACGCGGCGCTCGGAATCGTCACGCTCGCCGCCCTGCTCTCCGTGCTCGGCGCGGCGGCGGTCGAACTCTGCGGCCGGCTGAAGAAGCACCTCGCAAGGGCCCGGGATTTCCGAACCCTGCGCGTCCCCGATCTCGGCCTGACCATGGCCGACGGCGGCGAGAAGATCGACGAAAAGGACGCGCCGCCCCCAAAACCGAAGGTCGAAGGTCGAAGGTCGAAGGTCGAATGACATCCTTCGCACTTCGCACTTCGCACTTCGCACTTCGCACTTCGCACTTCGCACTTCGTCATTCGTACTTCGCACTTCTGGTTCTGACCATGCGATGCCCATTCCTCGAGGAGGCGGCAGTGCGCTTCTGTGGGGTCTCTCCCTTCCGGAAGATACTCCTCAGCACGACCCGCTTCGCGGATGAGGAGAAATGCACGTCACGGCAGTTCATCACCTGCCCGCTGACAGCAGGCCGGCCTGAAGTCGAATCGGGCGCCGGCTCGTGTCCCTTCTTCCGCGAATCGCTGGTCCAGTTCTGCGCAGCAGCCCCGGCCACGCGCTTCATCCCCTACTCCGAGACCCTCCTCAGTTGCTGTCAGAGTGAGGGACACCGCTACTGCGATCTCTTCCTGAACCAGGCGGAGCCGGAGCGCGCGGCAGGGGTGCAGACCGGAGGGACCGGGGAGGGCACGCCCCGCGTGGACGGCATCGATCTCCCGCTCAACCTCGCCTTCTCCCCCAACCACATGTGGCTGGACGTCAGCGAGGACGGTTCGTGCCACCTGGGTGCCGACGCCTTCCTCGCTAAGGTGATCGGGAAGGTTGAGAAGGTCTCCTTCGTCGCCCGCGCGAACGTCTGTCAGCCCATCGTGGTCCTCCGCGTGTATGGGGTGGACCTGACGCTGGCCTTTCCCGGGCGGGTGAGCATCGGCCGATCCAACGTCCATCTCCGCCGGGACCCGGACAGGGTGGTGTCCGACCCCTACGGCCGTGGCTGGCTCTTTGAAGGACGGGTCCCCGCCGATCCCTACGGCCGCGGCTGGCTCCTTGAAGGACGGGTCCCCGCCGATCTCGCGGCCGACGGCGGCGCTTTCGCGCACCTGTACCGTGGGAAGGAGGCGCTGGCCTGGATGAAGAGCGAGACGGAGCGGATGACGCGCTTCGTGCACGAGATCCTCTCGCAGGCCGGGCCGGAGGGCCGGCGACTGCTGAACGACGGCGGCGCCTTCAACCCCCCCATCGTCCCCCACCTCGCGCCCGAAGATCGAATGCTCCTCTTCAACACCTTCTTCTCCCTCGACAGACTCAGGAGGTCATCGTGAAAAGGCATCGGGGCGCTCTCACGTTTTTCGCCGGTCTGGCCGTCAGCCTGACCCTGGGATGGTCCCTGTTCCCAAAGGCGCTCTACCGCCAGGTGGAACAGCCGTTGCGGTTCAGCCACCGGGTCCACACCGGGGAGGCGGTGGGGATGGCCTGCGACGCCTGTCACCGCATCGACGCCGGGCGCCGCTTCGTGACGATCCCCCCGACGTCCACCTGCGCCGAATGCCACGCCCAGCCGGTGGGCGACTCCCCGGACGAGCGGACGATGGTGACGGACTACATCCGGAAAGGACGCGAGATCCCCTGGCTCGTCTACTCGAGGCAACCGGACCACGTCTCCTTCTCCCACCCCCTGCACGTGAAGCTGGCGAACCTCCCGTGCGAACGCTGCCACGGGGCCCTGGGGAGGACCGATGCGCCACCGCCCTACGAGGAGAACCGTCTGACCGGCTACAGCCGGAGGATCTGGGGACGCTCGATCGCCCGCGTCGGGCTGGAACCGGGGGAGGGGAATAAGATGGACGACTGCTCCAACTGTCACCGCGAGCGCGGGGTGGCGGAAAGCTGCATAGACTGTCACAAGTGAGGAGGCCGGGTATGCCCGGGCGGACGACGAGACGCAGCGTTTTGAAGTTTCTGGCGGGAAGCGCAGTCGCCCTTCCCTTTACGCCGATGCCCTATAAGTTGCTCGACGACACGGCGATCTGGACCCAGACCTGGGACCGCATCCCGAAGTTGCCCAGGGGGGAGATCACCACGCGGTTCACCACCTGCACGCTCTGTCCAGCGGCCTGCGCCGTTCGCGCCAGGTGTGTCGGTGGCAGGCCGGTCGGCCTCAGCGGCGTCGCGGGCCATCCGCTGGGCATCGGCGCGCCCTGTCCCCTGGGTCTGGGCGCCCACCTGCTCCCCTACCACCCCCGGCGACTGATGGGACCTGTGGCGCGGTTCGCCGGCGGGGGCCTCGAACCGACGACGATCCACCAGGTCATTGCCGCCCTTGCCGCCGCCATCCGGACTCGGGGCAGGACAGGGACCTCCGTCGCCCTGCTCGACGCCCGTCCGGGCCGCGCCCTCTCCGCCCTCTACCGGCGCCTCCTCTCGGCGCTCCCCGACGGCGTCTACCTGACCTCCCCCGCAGGAGAGGAGGCCTGGTGGCGACGGCTCCGGCAGATGCTCGACAGGCCCTTCGGCCCGCTCGGATACGACCTGGAGAAGGCCCGGACGATCCTGAGCTTCGGCGCCCCTGTCCTGGACGGCTGGGGCGCCCCCGGCCGGGTATTCCGCGTGCGGTTCGGCGCCAATGAGCGCCGCCCACGCCTCATTCAGGTCGAGACCCGGCCCTCGCGGACCGCCCTCTTTGCGGACCGCTGGCTGCCCGTTCGGCCGGGCGCCGAGGGGGCGCTCGCCCTGGGGCTGGCGCACGTGATCGTCCGGGAACGCCTCTACGACGAGGCGGGGCTCCGCGCCCGCGCCCTCGACTTTGAGACGGGTGCGGGGGACGACTATGTGAGCCTGATCGCCTCCTTCCCCCCGGAGAGGGTCAGCCGGCTCACCGGACTCCCCCCGGAGGAGATCGTGGACACGGCCCGACGCTTCGCGACCGACGGCCCCGCCATCGCCGTCGCGGAAGGAGACCCCGGCGGCGGCCCCCTCGGCCCGGAGGAGGAGGTCGCCATCTGGGGCCTCAACCTGCTCGTCGGGGGCCTCGGGCGGCCGGGCGGCATCGTCCCCACGTCGAGCCTCCCCGACCCCCCCGGCCTAAAAGCCTCGGACGCGCCGCCCCCTGTGGAACTGACGGACGTGCCGGATGGCGCCCTTCGCGTCCTGATCCTGGACGGCGCCCCCTCCGGCAGCGCCCTCCCCTGGGGCGTTCTGCGACGGAAACTCACCCCGGATGCGCTGGTGGTCAGTCTCTCACCGTACCTCGTCGGCCACGCCCGGCGCGCCACCTGCGTGCTGCCTGCGCCCGCCTATCTCGAAGGGTTCGAGGAGGCCCCCACGCCCCCCGGCGCCGGTCGGGCGTCGATGAGCCTCTCAGCGCCCCTGATCCCCCGCCCCGACCACGTGGCGGACCCCGTGGAGGTGATCCGGCGGCTCGCCCAGGCGCTCGACATCGCCCTGCCCGGAAGCGGCGGCTCCGCCGCCCTGATCGAGGCGCGCGCGGCCGCCCTCCAGGCGACGGCCCGAGGGCAGGTCTTCCATCCCGCCCACGGGGGCCTGACGCCGGTCAGTGGCCTGGGGCCCCCGGAGGCGCTCTATCAGAGCCTCTGCGACGGCGCTCAGTGGCTAGACGACGAACTGGAGATCGCGCCGGTCCCGCGCTTCCGCCTGCTCGGCCCGGAGGAGGTGGGGTTCCGGCGGCTGACAGCCCTCGCAGACGGCCCATCTTTCGGCCTCCGGGCGGGAGGCGACGCGCAGCCCCTGACGCTGATGCCGTTCGCGCTCAGAGGGACCGCCGGCGAAGGGCCCGTCCCCCCCCTCACCTCAAAGCTCTACCGGGAGTCCGAACTCAGGGAGGGCCCCGGTTCAGCCCTGATGCGCCCGGAGACCGGCAGGGCGTATGGGGTGTGCGACGGCGGGCGCGTCCGGGTTCAGACCGCTCACGGTCAATTCGAGGCCCGTGCCATATTTGACGCCTCGGTGGCGCCTGGGGTGGCGCACGTCGCCGTGGGCCCCGACCCGGACCGGATGGGCGAAGCGGGGGAGAACGCGGGCGAGCGCGTCCTCGACCTGTGCGTCCCGGATGGGCGCGGGACCTGGCGGGCCGTCCCGGCTCGGTTGTGGAGGGCGTGAGATGACTGCGAAGGAGAAGAACGGGAAGCGCGTGCGGTATGGGATGGTGATAGACGTGGACCGCTGCACGGGGTGCGGGGCGTGCATGATCGCCTGCGCCGTGGAGAACAACGTCCCCTCCACGCCCCCCGGGGCGCCCGTCAGCAGGGCGCTCCACGCCCTGCGCGTCTACCGGGCCGGCGGGGGGCCGGGCGCCGACGGCGTCGCCTTCTTCCCCGTGTCCTGCCAGCACTGTGAGGCCCATACCCCCTGCGTCAGCGTCTGCCCTCAGAATGCCGTGGAGCTGGACCCCAAGACCGGCATCGTGAGCCAGGTCGCCTCGCGCTGCCTGGGGTGCCGCTACTGCATGGCCGCCTGCCCCTACCACGCGCGCAGCTTCAACTGGTGGGACCCCACCTGGCCGAAGGGGATGGAGCAGGCGCTCAACCCGGACGTCTCCCCCCGGATGCGAGGGGTCGTGGAGAAGTGCAACTTCTGCCACGGGCGCCTGCACGCCGCCCGGGCGCAGGCCGCGGACGAGGGCCGGCGGGACCTCCGGCCGGACGAGTTTCAACCGGCCTGTGTGGAGGCCTGCCCCACCGGAGCGATGGTGTTCGGCGACCTTGCAGACGAAGGGAGCGAGGTGGCCCGGCTCGCCCGGAGTCCCGCTGCATTTCGCCTGTTGGAACGGCTCGGAACGGAGCCGAAGGTCTACTACCTGTCGAAGAGACCGTGGGTGCGACAACTCGGCCAGGCATCCCTGCAACGCAGGGCGGAGGAGAATACCGATGGATAACCTGTTGCTGATGCGAGGGGGCCGGAGAAGCCCCCTCAGGGGCTTTCTCATCCGTCTCGCCCCCTGGGCCGCCCTGCTGACCCTGGGCATCTACTCGGCCTACCTCATCCTCTCCCGGGGCCTCAATCAGACGAACATGGACAACCGCTTTGTCTTCGGGCTCTGGATCTTCACCGACCTCGGCGTCATTGCCCTCGGCGCAGGCGCCTTTTTCACCGGGGCGCTGCTCTACCTCCTCAAGCGGCGCGAACTCAAGGCGGTCATCAACAGCGCAGTGGTCCTGGGCTTCATCTGCTACAGCAGCGCCGTCGTGCTGCTGGCCCTGGATGTGGGGCAGCCGCTGCGCGCCTGGTTCACCTTCTGGCACCCCAACGCCCACTCCATGCTGACCGAGGTGACTTTTTGCATCTCGTGCTACCTCTTCGTCCTCACCGTCGAGTACTTGCCCGTCATCCTCAGGAACAGGAGGCTCCGCCAGGTCCCGCTGTTTCTGGTCCTGGAGTTCCAGCTTCATAAGGTGATGCCCATCCTCGCGGCCATCGGGGCCTTCCTCTCCTTCTTCCACCAGGGCTCCCTGGGCGGCCTGTTCGGCGTCCTGCGGGGCAGGCCCTTCGCCTACCGGGAGGGGCTGGCCCTCTGGCCCTCCACGTTCTTCCTGTTCATCCTCTCGGCCGCGGCCGTGGGGCCGTCCTTCCTCCTCGTGATCACATGGATCGTCTCCAAGGTCTCGGGCAGGCGTCTGATGCCGCCTGAGGCCCGGCGCCTGCTGGCCAGGATCTCGGGCTATATGCTGCTCGTCTACGTCGCCCTCAAGGGGGCCGACACCCTGGTCTGGATAAACTGGACGGCGCCAGCCGCCGGCCTTCACCCCTTCTGGTTCTACGCCTATCAGCCCTTCGGGACCTGGGTCCTCTTCTCGGAAATCGTCCTGTTCGGGCTGCTTCCGGCCCTGATCCTCTCCTCCCGCCGCTCGCGCGGGCGTTGGCTCGTCCCCGCGGCGGCCACGGCCTGCGCGGGCGTCCTGTTGAACCGGTTCGTGATGACCATCCAGACCCTGTCGCTGCCGACCCTCGCGTTCGACGGGTTCCTCACCTACATCCCCAGCTGGCAGGAGGTCGCCGCCTTCGCGGGCATCCTGGCCTACGGGGTCCTGGTCTACTCGGTCTCGTTCCGCTACCTGCCGCTCTACGCTCAGGAGCGGCGACTGACGCTCGACTCGAAGGCGGAACGCCACGTCCCCGTGAAGGAGGAACGCCATGTTTCCGTGGGTGTATGACTTCAGGTGGGAACCGACTCACCTCATATTCCTGAGCCTGTTCTTCGCGGTGCTGCTGACCCTGGTCTCCCTGCTGATGCTGACCGTGACGCGCACGGTCCGGGCCTTGCGGCAGGGGACGGCCGAGGCCATCCGATGGGCCGAGGACTTCCACGACCTCCCCGACTCGAGCAAGGCCTGCCGCCACGAACTCACGGGAGAGGTGGCGCGGCGGACCTGCGCCCGCGGGTTCGACTGCCGGGCCTGTGAGGGCCACGCGACCTTCCCATCCGCACCGGCCGCCCCCTCCCCCGCCGCCGTCGGAGACCCACCCACGGCGGACATCCTCGGCTTCCACACGCCCGCGGACCGCCTCTATCACCGGGGTCACACCTATGTTCAACCCGAGGCGGATGGGACCGTGACCGTCGGACTCGACGCCTTCGCCTCCCGCCTGATCGGGAGGCCCGACGAAATCTTCCTGCCCCCTCCCGGAAGCCAGCTGACGGTCAACGGAACGGCCTGGCGCCTGCGCAAGGGGACGGCCGAGGTCCGTATCCTCTCCCCCGTGGACGGCGAGGTGACGGAGCAGGGCGGGGACCCCCTCGGCTGGGTCCTCCGGGTCCGGCCCGCAGGGGAATCCCTCGACAGCCGGCACCTGCTGAGAGACGGGGAGATTCGGCCCTGGGTCCTGCGGGAACTGGAGCGGCTGGAGGGACTCCTCTCCCGCGGGCCGACCGGGATCAGTCTGGCGGACGGGGGGGCGCCGATCGAGGACCTCGCCTCGGCCATTCCCGAGGCGAGAAGGGATGAGATCCTGGGAGAGATGCTGCTGGAACCCTGATCCGAATGGCATGAGGATAGGGTCTTGCGCATTGGAAAGCAGACCCAACCCCCCAACCCCCTTCCCCGAGGGGGAAGGGGGAGCAACATATTCTTTCCGTAAAGCTTATAAGAAAGTTTCTCTCCCCTCTCCCTCTGGGGGAGGGGCCGGGGGAGGGGTCTAAAAAATCCTTATCTTCACGCCATTCACCGGGAAATGCCGTATTTCTTGACCCTCTCGTAGAGCGTCGAACGGTCGATGCCGAGCGCCTCCGCGGTCGCCCTGACATTGCCGCCCAGCCCCCGCAGCGTCGCCTCGATGACCCGGCGCTCCACCTCCTGAAGCGGCAGGTGGGTCGGCGGAACCCAGTCCTGGGTGGCCTGGGCGCTCTGCGTCATAAAGCCGAAATCCCCCTCATCAAGGGCCCGGTTCTTGCAGGTGATGATCGACCGCTCGACCGCGTTCTGGAGTTCCCGGACGTTCCCCGGCCAGTCGTGATTCACCAGCACGCGGATAGCCCCGTCGGTCACGTCCTGTACGTCTCTGCCCAGCTCCACCGAGAGTCGTTCGATGAAATGCCGGACTAAGAGAGGGATATCCTCCCGCCGCTCCCGAAGGGGGGGGATGTGGATGTTGATGACGTTCAGACGGTAGTAGAGGTCGTCGCGGAACTCCCCCTCGCGGACCGCCTCCTGGAGATCGCGCTTCGTGGCGGCGATCACCCGGACGTCCACCTGCACCTCCTCCGTCCCGCCCACGCGGAAGAAGCGGCGCTCCTGGAGCACCCGCAGCAGGTCCATCTGGAGCTTCGGGGAGACATCGCCGATCTCATCTAAGAACAGGGTCCCGCTGTCGGCCAGTTCGATCTTGCCCTTTCTGGCGGAGACCGCGCCCGTGAAGGCCCCCCGCTCGTGCCCGAACAGCTCCGACTCCAGCAGGGTCTCGGTCAGAGCGGCGCACGAAACCGCCACGAACGGCCGATCCGCGCGATCCCCGCAGGTGTGGACCGCCCGGGCGATCATCTCCTTGCCGGTGCCGCTCTCCCCCTGGATGAGGACGGTGCTGCGCAGGCTCGCCACATCCTGGACCAGCGCGAAGATCTCCTTCATCCGTGGATTCTTGCTGATGATGTTCTGGAAGTTGTACTGCTTGTAGAGCTTCTCCCGCAGCAGCAGGTTCTCCCGCTCCAGCTGCTTGACCTTCAAGATCCGCTGAGTGAGGAGCGATATCTCCTGCGGGTTGCAGGGCTTGACGAGGTACTCCTGCGCCCCCTCCTTCATCGCCGCGATGGCGGTGTCCACGGTGGCATAGGCGGTGATGATGACGATGGAGGCCTCGGGCCGGAACTTCATCACCTCTATCATGGCCTCGATGCCGTCCATGCCGGGCGGCATCTTGAGGTCGATGAAGTAGATGGCGTAGTCCTTCTCGCGGGCCTTCTCGACGGCCTCGCGGCCCGAGGCGGCCGTGTCCACCGCGTAGCCGTCTTCCCTGAGCCAGGCGGCCATCGAGATCCGCATCACATGCTCGTCGTCCACCACAAGGATCGGCCAGGGCCTGTTCATTTGCGCTCCTCTCTGAGGCCGACGGCCGCCCCCTGCGCCCCTGTGGGCAGCGTGACCCGGAAGGTCGTCCCTTGGTTGACCTGGCTGTCCACTTCGATGTCCCCCCCGTGGGAATGCACGATCCCATACACCACCGCCAGGCCGAGGCCGACCCCCTTCCCCTCCCCCTTTGTCGTGAAGAAGGGGTCGAAGATCTTGGAGAGGTCCTCCCCGCGAATTCCGGCGCCGGTGTCGCGCACCTCCAGCGCCACGGCCTGTTTTTCGGACAGACCCCTCGTCGACACGCTCACCACCCCTCCCTGCTGCACGGATTCCACCGCGTTGGACAGCAGATTCACGAGGACCTGTTGCATCTGGGAGCCGTCGGCAAAGACCTCTAACAGGTCCTCTTGCAGGTCCAGCTCCGCCTTTGCGCCGGAAAGCTCGAACTTGTGATTGAGCAGGGAGACGGTATTGCGCACGACCTCGTTCAGGTCGATAGGTCCCCGATGGGGCGGGACCTGGCGGGAGAAGGAGAGCAGGTCGGACACGACCCGGCCGACGCGAGAGGTCTCGGCCACCACCAGGTCGAGATACGACTGGAACTCCTCGATGCGGTCTGGGGGGATGCCGTCGCGGGTCACGATTCGCTGCATCAGCGTGCCGAGGTTGAGCACGCCGGCCACGGGGTTGTTGATCTCGTGCGCCACCGTTGCGGCGAGCTGCCCCAGGGAGGCGAGCCGATCGCTGCGGATCAGCCTCTGTTCGGCCAGCTGCAGTTGCCGCGTCCGCTCCTGCACCGTGGTCTCTAAGCTCTGGATGAACTTGGCGTTCTCCTCCGCCACCATGGTCTCTAAGTTCCGGGTGAACCTGGCGTTCTCCTCCGCGGCCTTCTTGAGGCGTTCCCGCATGTCGTTGAAAGAGCTGGCCAGGGCCTGGAACTCGGCGGACGAGTCGATTTCGATGGAGCGGTCCAGGTCTAAGGCGCTGACCGCCTTCGTGCCCTCGATGAGCTTCAGGATAGGAACCTGCACAAACCGCCGGGTGAAGGTGAAGATAAAAAGGGCGATCAGGAGGACCTGGGCGAATCCAAGGAGGATCGTTCGAGTCCTGATGTCGGCCAGATCCCGGTCCACCTGCCGCAGGTCCAGGTCCACGTCAAGGACCCCGAGCACGTGGACGGTCTCGGGATGCGCGTGGCAGGACGCCGAACTGCAGGCCGGCTCGTTGTAGAGAGGCGTCACGATGCCCAGTTTGCGGTGGCCGTCCGGCCCGTGGAAGACCCGCGCGCGCGAGGGAACGTCGACGCGCACTAAGGGTTTTTCCCTGGCGTGGCAGAGGAAGCAGGCCTCGGCCTTCCGGTCCACCATGGCCCCCCGATCGGGGCCGGTGGAGAACATCACCCGACCTTCCTTGTTGAGTATCCGGATCCGGTCGATGCCCTGCTTGGTGGCGATGGTCTCCATGATCTCGTAGGCGGCATCCCGACGGTCGGCTTGCATGGCCTTCCAGGTGGCGCTGGCGATGCTCTGGGAGAGCTGGTCGGCGCCTAAGACCATGTTCCGGATGAAGTGGCGCTCCTCTTCCTTGACGTTGAAGTAGCCGAAGACCCCTTTTGTGACCGCCGTCAGGAGCGTGAGGGCCACGACGAGTTTGAAGGCCAATCCCTGAAGCATTTGATTCATTCATCCGGAATTTTGGGGGTACACGGTTTTGTAGGGGCGTCCCCCTGAGGTTGCCCCTTGAGGAAGGGAAATAACGCGGACAGGAGGGAGCGCCGCCGCCGGGACGGGGGCTCAGGGGAAGCCTGCCGGACGCGCCCGTTCCCGGATACCCCCCGGATCGCCTCCGAAATGCGCGCCCCGCACGCCCGGCAGAGCCCCCCCGTGGCTAAGTCGATCTCCTCCACCGACCGCGTCGCGTGCATGGGGCAGGTGTAGTCCGGGCAGTGGACCAGCCCGAAGGTGTGCCCCAGTTCGTGGAGGGCCTCCCGCTCCGCCCGCAGCAGCGTCAGCCCCGGATCGTCAGGCAGCCCGTAGACCGTCTGCCGGAGCCGATGCAGGGACACCACCGCCGCCCGCCCCCCTAAAATCGCCTCCCCGAACACGAACGTCAGCACCGGCATGAACAGGTCCACGTCCGCCACCCCCAGGACGCGGACCCCTTCTGCCCGCTCCCGGAGACGCCCCAGCAGCCGGGTGGAGCAGTGTTGCCCTCGCCGCTCATCATAGGCGAAGTCCGGCGGCGCCACATCGCCCGACACTAAGCAGGCCAGCCCGAGGCGGCGGGAGACCCCCTCCGCCACGCGCGCGCAGACCTCCGGCGAGACGTCGCCGATGCGGACAAGCGAGATGAAAGGTAACGCTGGCGTGGTCATCCCTGTCCGTCTCGCTCCAGGCCGTACTTCTTGATCTTGTTGTAGAGCGTCACCCGGTCGATCTCCAGCAGCCGCGCCGCCTGCGAGATGTTCCAGCCCGTCTCCTGCAGCACCCTCGCGATGTGCGTCCGCTCCGCCGCCGACAGCGACCGGGGGGCCAGGTCCGTCTCTGCCTTCGGCGCAGCCCGGAACGGCAGGTCCTCAGGCCTCAGCCCCGGCCCGGACCCCACGACCACCGCCCGCTCGACGGCGTTCTCTAACTCCCTCACATTGCCGGGCCAGGTCTGCGCCATCAGCAACCCCATCGCCTCCGGGGAGATGCGCTCGATCCGCTTCCGCATCGTCTGCGCGTGCCGCTTCAGGAAATACTCGGCCAGCAGCGGGATGTCCTCCGGCCGCTCCCGCAGCGCCGGCAGGTGAATGACGTAGACGTTCAGCCGATAGTAGAGGTCCAGCCGGAACTGCCCCGCCTCCACCATCTGATGCAGGTCCCGGTTCGTGGCCGCCACCACCCGAAAGTCCACGTCGATGGGCTGCGTCCCCCCCACCCGCGTCACCTTCTTCTCGTCCAGCACCCGCAGCAGGTCGATCTGCGTCTTGGGGCTGACGTCGCCCACCTCATCTAAGAAGATCGTCCCCCCGTCCGCCAGCTCGAACTTCCCCTTCTTCCGGTACTGCGCCCCGGTGAACGCCCCCTTCTCGTGCCCGAACAGCTCGCTCTCCAACAGCCCCTCGGCCAGCCCCCCGCAGTTGACCGTCACCATGGGCATCCCCCGGCGGGGGCTGTGGGCGTGGATGGCGCGGGCCACCAGCTCCTTGCCCGTCCCGCTCTCCCCGGCGATCAGCGCCGTCGCGTCCGTGCCCGCCACCATTTTCACCTGCTCCACCACCCCCAGGATGGCGGGGCTCTGCCCCACGATCTCATCGAACGGCAGCGCCTCGGACAGCCGCTCCTTCAGCACGGCGTTCTCCGCCTTCAGCCGGCGCTGCTCCACGGCCTTGTTGATCAGGTGCTCCAGGTCGTCCGGGTCGAACGGCTTCGTGATGTAGTCGTAGGCCCCCGCCTTGAGCGCCTGCACCGCTGTCTCCACCGAGGCGTAGGCCGTCATGATGATCACGAGCAGGTCGGGGTCCAGCTCCTTCAGCCGCCGGTGCGCCTCTAAGCCGTCCATGCCGGGCATCTTGATGTCCACTAAGGCGATATCCCACGGCCCCTCCTGCATCCGCGCCAGCGCCTCCTTGCCGCTGCGCGCCACCCCCACCGGGTAGCCGTCCTCCGAGAACCAGCCCTTCAGAGAGTCGACGACCACCTCCTCGTCGTCCACCACCAGGATGCGCGGCTTCTTGTCCACGGCCCAACACCTCCCTCAACGTCAAATGGCAAACGCGGCCCCCACTCTCCCCCCATCGCCGGAGATCAGCCTGTCCCCCCCTCCCTCCCCCACTTGTGGGGGGAGGGAGGGGGGATCAAAGCTTTTCAACAGCCCTGGGGGGAGGGTAGGGGGCTGTCACGTCTCCCGCGACTCCGGACTCTGGACTCCGGACTCGTGACCGACACTGGGCAGCCCCACCGTCACCCTCGTCCCCTTCCCCATCTCCGAGACCACGTCGATGGTCCCCTGGTGTCGCTTGATGATCCCGTAGACCACCGACAGCCCCAGCCCCAGCCCCCCCTTCCCCTCCTTCGTCGTGAAGAACGGCTCGAACAGGCGGGGCATCGCCTCCGTCGGAATCCCACAGCCCGTGTCCTCCACCACCACCTCCACCCACTCCCCGGAAGGAGGAACGATGAAGTCAGACAGACCCAACCCCCCATCCCCCTTCCCTGAGGGGGAAGGGGGGGCAAGCCGGTCTCTCCCCTCTCCCTGTGGGGGAGGGGGAGGGGGAGGGGTCTCCCTTCTCCTCGTCGTGATGGTGATCCCCCCCCCCTCCGGCATCGCCTCCACCGCGTTGTTGAACAGGGCCAGGAGCGCCTGCTGGATCTGGTCCGCGTCGCAGACCACGCTGGGCAGGCCCTCCGCGAGCCGGCGGGTCACCGCGATGCGCTGGAGCTCCAGCTTGTGGCCGATCAGGAACAGCGTCTTCTCCACGATCCGGTTGACCTCCACCTCCTGGGCGGAGGTGGGCGACTGCCTGGAGAAGGCCAGGAGGCCCTTCACGATGTTCCCGCACCGGGCCGTCTCCGACTCGATCGCCGCCAGGTAGCGGTCCATCTCGGCCGCCTCCGGCCCCTCTCCTGCGATCCGCCTGAGCTTCTTCCGGACGAGCCGGGCGTAGGTCAGCACCCCGCTCAGCGGGTTGTTGACCTCGTGCGCCACCACCGCCGACAGCGCCCCCAGCGAGGCCATCTTCTCGTTGTGCACGACGCGCGCCTGCGCCTGCTGGATGATCCGGGTCTTCTCCTCCACCCGCTGCTCCAGCGTGCGCCCCCACTGCACTAACTTCTCGTTGGCCTGCCCCAGGTCCTCCGCCATCCGGTTGAACGCCGCGGCCAGCGCCCCGACCTCGTCCCGAGACCCCTCCGCGATCCGGTGCGACAGATCCCCCGACGCGACGCGGCGCATCCCCTCCATCAGCCCCTTCACCGGACGGTGGACGAACCGGTAGAGGAACAGCCCCGAAGCCGAGGCGATGAACAGCATCGCCAGATAGGTGAACAGCATCATCCGCCGGCCCTGCTCCTCCAGCTCCCGGTCGATGGCCCGCAGAGACATCTGAATGTCGATCACCCCCAGCACCTTCTGCGCCTCCGGATGGGCGTGGCACGCCTGCGACGCGCAGTCCGCCTCATTGTAGATCGGGTCGATCAGGCCCAGGACCCGCCCCCGGTCCGGCGTGGCGAAGATGCGCGCCCGGTCCGGCCGGTCCAGCCGCTCCAGCGGCAGGTCCCTCGCGTGGCAGGCCGTGCACGCCTCCGCCTGCTTATTCACCGTGGCCCCCGCCTCGGCGCGGTCCGTCGAGAAGGTGATCAGCCCCTCCTTGTTGAAGATCCGGATGCGCTCCATCCCCTCCTGGTCCGCCACGTCCCGGATCATCCGGTACACGTCCTCCTTGCGGTTCTGGAGCATGCTGTGCCGCGTCCCCCGCTTGATCGTGTCGCTCAGCCGGATGGCGCTCTGGATCACCCCGTGCTCTAAGTGCCGGGTGTGCTCCCGCACTAAGGCGTAACCCAGCGCCCCGAACGTGACCAGCGTCATCAGCGCGATCAGCAGAAAGAGTCGGATACTGAGATGTCGCAGCACGGCTCCCTCACCCCCCGGTGTGGCACCCCTCGCAGTTGTCCTCCACCCCAAACGCCGCCTTCCCGTCGTGGCACGCCCCGCACCGCTTCGCCCCGTGCATCTCACCCTCCGTCCGCGCCGCCGCCTTCACCTTCAGGATGGGAAAAGTCCCCTCGTGGCACGTCGCACAGTTGGGCTGTCTTCCGTCCACGTGCGACTCGTGGCTAAATTTGACTGCGCCAGGGCTCTCCTTGCCGGGCGGATACGTCAGGTCGCCAGGCAGCCGGAGGTCCACCGTTCCATCGGCCATCCCTGCCGGATGGTGGAGCCCGGCCTGGACCGACGGCGGAGGCGTCCTGCCTTCGGACGGCGACCCCGCCGCGATCCCTGCCGTCTCGGCGCCCCCTCTGCCTGTCGCCTCAAAGTCGAGGGTGAGCGCCCCCAGGGCGATCACCACCCCAAGCGCGGCTAAGGCCCCCCGGCTCAGATAGACCACCGGCCTCGGGCTGCGCCTGAAGGAGATCGGCCTCTCCTCCTGACGCCCCTCCGGAAAGACCCGGAGGTGCTTGACGGCCAGGCCGAAGGCGATGAACCCCAGAGTCACCAGCATGGCCGTCACCGCCAGCTCCAGCCAGGAGGGGAAGTAGACCGCATCCATCCTCCCCTGCACGCCGGTGAGGGACACGTTCAGACGGTTCATGATAAAGCCGAGCACGACCAGCAGCGCCGAGCAGAACAGCCCGGCCCGATCCCCGCGCACCGCAGGCAGGGCCAGCAGGACCATAGGGATCAATACCCCAAAGATCATCTCCACCAGAAACAGGAACCGCTCGGGGGTCGGGGCCGCCAGCAACCCGAAGGCCCCGCGGCCGGACATATCCTGCAGCTTGATGACTAAGTAGAGCCCCAGCGCCACCACGACCACCCGGCTCAGGTCCCGCAGCAGGTCCAGCTCCAGCCGCCTCCCGAAGGCCCGGCTGCTGATGAAGGACTCCAGGATGACCATCGAAAGCCCGGCCGCAATGGCGCTCAGGAAGAAAAAGACCGGCAGCAGCGGCGAATACCAGAACCCGTGGAGTTTCTCGGGCACGATCAGGTAGAGCGTCCCTAAGGAGGACTGGTGCAGCGTGGAGAGCAGCACGCCCGCGATCACCACCGGAATCGTGATGCCGTGAACGACTCGCAACGGGGTCCGCAGCCTGAAGCGTTCCAGCACCATCGGGCTGAACTCCAGCGTCAGCACCGCCGTGTAGAGCATCACGCACCAGGCCACCTCGAACATCACCGAGTGGGGGTTCCACATGATCAGCGGGTGCCAGATCCGGTAGGGCCTGCCCAGATCGTAGAGCAGCCCCACGGCGACCAGCAGATAGCCTAAGAAGGCCGTCAACACCGTGGGCCGGACGATGGGCCGGAACCGCTCTAAGTTGAACAGATGCACCGTGGCCGTGATCGTGAACCCCCCGGCGGCCAGCCCCACGCCCACGAGCACGTCGAAGCCGACCCAGATGCCCCACGGAAACCCGTCCGACAGGTGGGTGGCCGCCCCCAGCCCCCGGCTGAAGCGGACCACCGTGGCGTAGAGCCCCACCGCCAGCGTCACCGCCGCCACGCCCCGCCAGAACGTCACCTCAGGCCAGACCCGTTTCATCAGTCCCCCTCCTCCCCATCGTCCGCCCCTTTGGCAGGGCCTTCTCTCAAGGCATCCCTGCGTTCCAGTTCCATACGTCGGTTCACGATCCACCAGATCCCGAACATCAGCACGCCCCCGATCCCCACCACGTTCGGGATCTTCGACAGGATCTCCCAGGTCAACCTCGGATAGGGCTCCCGGTCCAGCCCCGTCGGGAACCCCAGCCTCTCAAACGGCACGCCGGAGAGGTAAAGCACCGACGTCCCTCCGGCCTCCTCCAGGCCGTAGATGTGGTCCACGTAGCGGCCCGGATGCGCCTCGATGCGGCCGCGGGCCTCCCGGATCAGGGCGTCCCGGTCTCCGAACACGGTGGCCTTCGCCGGGCAGACCTCCGTGCACGCGGGCTGCTTCCCCTCGCGAAGCCTCTTCTCAGAGCAGAAGATGCACTTCTGCACCCGGGGCAGAGGCTTTTCCCACTCGTATTTCGGGACGTGAAACGGACAGGCCACCATGCAGTAGCGGCAGCCGATGCACCGGTCCTCCTCGTAGACCACCGGCCCGGCGGGGGTCTTGTGCAAGGCCGCCACCGGGCAGACCGAGGCGCACGCCGGGTCCAGACAGTGCATGCACTGCCGGCGAACGTTCAACCCCGCCCTCCGCTCCACGACCGTCCACGTCCGGGCGCTCAACCCCTCCGCCTCCTCCTTGGGAAGGCCGTTGATCTCCTTGCAGGCGTAGACGCACGCCCTGCACCCGATGCACCGGGTCAGGTCCGTCAGAATCGCTACCCCCATGACCCTCACCCCTCCCTTTAAGCCCTCTTGAACTTCCTGTTTGAGTCTGTTTCGGGGTTGCCCAGAAAACGCCTCTGAAAGTCCTCCCACGCTGCATCGTCGAGATAGGTCAGTCCCCCCACCACCGGCATCCCGCCGTCCGGCAGCGTCACGGCCGGCGTGGCCCCCAGCCCCGTGATCCAGTCTGCAAACCGCCCCACCTCATCCTCCAGCCAGGCCCTTGCCGCCTCCCCCACCCTCAACCCCTGGATCTCCTCGCCCAGCCTGCTCGGCCTCAGGACGTACGCCCAGCCCTTTCGATAGGGGTCCTCTTCCAGCGCCTCCGGGTCCGCCGACAGGGACTCGTTGACCGCCTCGATCACCCCGCTCACGGGCGCGGGCAGGGCCACCCGCCGCCCCCCCTGTTCCAGCCTGAGCATCGCCTCTCCCTGGGCCACCCGCTCCCCCGCCCGCAGCACGGCCACCCGATCCAGCCTGCCCAGCGTCCGGCGCACAAAGTCGTCTAACCCCACCCGCACCGACCCGGAGGGGTGGACCTCCGCCCAGGTGTGTCCTCGGTGGACAAACAGCCCCATCGGCAGGGCCAGCCCCTCCCCCACCCCCTGAATCCGGCGCAGCGCCGGGACAGACCCCGACGCCCCCGCCTTCATCAGCCGCCTCCGCCTCACCCGCTCGATCCCGGCGTCCACCGACACCAGAACGAGGATCGTCAACACCATGAAGATCGCAACCATGGCCTTTCCTCTCCTGTAGGGGCGACCGGCCGGTCGCCCCTACTGTGTCGATCACGTCAGAAAAAACGCCTTCGTCAGCTCCTGCCATCGCTCCTCGCCCAGCTCGCTCACCACGTCCTCCACCGGCTCCCCGCCGTCCTGATAGACCAGGCCCACCCGGTTGTGGACCCTGAACCGCAGGGCCCGTGCCGCCCCGCCCATCCAGGCGCCCACCGCGCCCGGAGGGACCAGGTTGTTGAGGCCCTGTTTCAGGTCCGGCGTCCGCACCGCGAACAGCCACCCTTTGCCGTAGGGGTCCTCGTGGACCGCGCCGGGGTTCTCCGCCAGGTCGCGGTTCACGTCCACGACCTCCCCCTCCACCGGAGAGACCATTTGCGCCCGGAGGCCGTTGCGATGTACCGTGAGCCCCGTCGCGCCCTGCCGCACCCATTCCCCCACCTTCGGGAGTTCGACCCGGCTGATGAGGCCCACCAGCCTCCGCGCGAAGTCGTCCATCCCCACGCGCACCGTCTCCACGTCCTCAATCCACGCCCAGGTGTGCCCCGGGTGGTAGTTCAGCCCTGCCGGAACCCGGTAGCCTTCTACGACAGGGACCTCTGTGAACGCAACCGGTACCCTCTTTCTCACAACCTTCGGCTCGGAGACCATCCCTCGCTCGCGCCGGTTCAGCCAGTAGTCCACGGCGATGCACAGCGCAAACGTCAGGAGCACCATCAGGACGACCATCGTTGCCACCTTCTTTCAGGTTTTGGGGTCGGGCTTC
>Ga0156186_1328_pt3 | contig 18313 bp, 12 predicted proteins | sample RifCSPlowO2_12_FD_107839 | JGI IMG/M metagenome (GOLD analysis project Ga0156186, IMG submission 107839) | Candidatus Handelsmanbacteria bacterium RIFCSPLOWO2_12_FULL_64_10
CCGCCTTCTAACTTCACCCTGATCCAGTGATTCTGATTCCCCCCCTCGTTCCTCAGCAGCGTTGCCGGGCCATCATTGTTGTTGATGAACACGTCCCCGTCCCCGTCGTCGTCATAATCCCCGAACGCGGCCCCCCGGCTCACGCGCGGCGCGGACAGGCCCGCCGCCTGCGTCACCTCTATGAACTTCCCGTTCTCCCCGTTGCGGAACAGGAGCGGAGGCTGGGCGTGGGCGCTGCCGACCAGCTCGGCGTTGTCCAGGACGTGCCCGTTCACCATCAGCAGATCGACCCAGCCGTTGTTGTCATAGTCCAGAAAGTGGACCCCCCAGTGGACGTAGGGGTAACTGGCGCGCTTGATCCCGGAGATGGAGGAGACGTCGGAGAACAGCCCGTTCCCCTCGTTGTGGTAGAGGACCGCGCCCTCGAGCTGAAAGTGCGTCACCGCGAGGTCCATCCGGCCATCGCCGTCATAGTCCCCGAAATCGGCCCCCATGCTCGACATCAGGTTCCCCTCTCCGCTGTAGGCCACCCCGGATAGGAGCCCCACGTCCTCGAAAGTCCCATCCCCCCTGTTCCGGTAAAGGAAGTCCGGTGTCATGTCGTTGGCCACGAAGATGTCCACGTCCCCGTCGTCGTCGTAGTCTCCGCAGACCACACCCATCGCCTTTCCGGAGGGGTTGAAGACGCCCGCCCGCTCCGTCACGTCCGCGAACGTCCCGTCCCCGTTGTTGTGGTAGAGCCGGTCGCTGACCCCTCTGAAGTTGTCAGGGTGAGGGTAAAAGAGGGCGTCGGTGGCCAGGGTGGCGACAGGGCTGCCCATGTAGGGCCGGAGGGAGGCGAAGAACGAGGAGATCGAGTAGTCCACGTAGTTGCCCACGTAGAGGTCGAGATACCCGTCGTTGTCGTAATCTAAAAAGACGCAGCCCACGCTCCAGACCGAATCCCCGGCGACGCCGGCCTTCCGGGCCACGTCCGTGAACGTCCCATCCCCGTTGTTGCGGAACAGGCTGTTGGGGCCGTAGCAGGTCACATAGAGATCATCGTACCCGTCATTGTCGTAGTCCCCGGCGCAGCAGCCCATCCCGTAGGCCGTGATCCCCACGCCCGAAGCCTCCGTGACATCCGAGAACCTTCCATTTCCCTCATTCCGGTAGAGCCGGTTGAGCGGCCGTTCGCCCGAGTACCCCGGCAGAGCGCCTCCGTTGACAGCGAAGACATCGAGCCTGCCGTCGTTGTTATAGTCGAGAAACGCGCAGCCTGACCCCATCGTCTCCACGAAGTACTTTTTGCCGGTCCCGCCGTGGACGTGTCGGAAGGCGATGCCCGACGCCGCCGTCGCGTCCACAAAGCGCACCGGGTCGGCGGAGGGCATCGCCGGGCAGGTCAGCAGGAGAAAGGACCACGCCCATCTGCGGAGAAAATGTCCTCGCGTCATCGAGTTGCCTACAAGGATTTTTTTCGCCTGTAGAGCACGACCTCCGTAGGGCCCTCAAAGTCCTGCGTCTGGCCGCGTTTGCGGTAGCGGACGCGGGTGAGGGTGAGGGCCGTCTGGGCCTTGAAACGGGGCGTGGTCCTGAACCGCAGGACGCCAAACGTCCCGGCGTCCTGCGCCGCCCCCGCCCCCGCCCCGAACTGCCCCCCGCCGATCTCCAGCGTCCCACCCCTGAGAAGGGGGAGCGTCTGGATCTCCGGGATGAGCGGCCCGGCCTCAAACCCCTCATAGACGACCTGCGTCGTGTCGAACCTCAGCGTGGCCGTAAACCCCGTAGCGCCCTTCGCCCCCCTGATGGCCACGACCTCCACGGCCACCGAAACACCCGGTTGAACGCCCCAGACCTCCCGCTTCCCCTGATCCCCGCGGGCCGGGTCCAGGTCGAGCGTCACAGGTCCCGGCGGCGGGGCGGGCCTGCCGGGCTGCGCCGCCCCTGCGCCGGCGGCGCAAAGCAGAAGGCCCGTGCATACCATGATGAACATAAAGAACCGCATCTGATCTCTTGCCTCTCGCCTTCCGCCTTCACGCCCTCGCCTTCTTGCGACGCCGGATGGCCTCTTCGCAGACCTCGCAGAGCATGAAGACCTGGCCTTCAAAGTCCCGGATATCTCCCATCTTGCGGAGACAGACCCGGCATCGGATCGGGGTCCGTCGGCTAAAACGAGAGGTCACCACCTTGTCACGCACGTCGCCTCCCCAAGACACCCGCGTCTCAACGGCCTCAAAATGCCTGAGACAGAAACGTCTCACATCTTTATAACACGCTGCTTTTAAGAAACATAAGATGTGACCTAACAGTCACACAGAGACCCAAAAGCCATCTTAAATGAAGCCTTTTTTCAGGCCCCACACCGCCATACCCCGGATACAACCCCCGCAACCTGATGCCTCACTCGGAAATAATTTACTGTTTTTCAAGAAGATGTAAAAAATAGGACCTCTCCCTGCCAGGCCTGTGCCACTGGCACGTAAATCGCATATTGACATGGGCGTGGCCAGAGAGGTATCGCTGGAACCCGAACCGACGGCGGGGTTAGGGCCCCGCGGATCGGGTTGTGGATGGGCAGAGGAGGCGATCACGGGAGGAAAAGGATCCCGACCTTGAACCCCTCATGTGCGGTCTCTCACCGGAAGTCATGCTCAGACTGAGGTCGAGCGCTTCGACAGGAATCAGAGACCTTGCACCGGGTTAGGACGGCGATCTCGGAATGGGTTGTGCGGGGAGATCGGAACCTCCTTGGGAAGCCCCCGGGATGTCGCAAGATGTCCCGGGGGGTTTTTATGGAAACGTAGGGGCGGGTTGAAAACCCGCCCCTACGTTTCATCCATTACAATCAACGTCTTCAGAGACGCCCCGGCCTCCTTCGCCTTCCTGAACCCCTCCGCCGTCTCCTCCAGCGGGAAGCGGTGTGTGACGAGCTGCTCCGCCGAGACGACCCCCTGATCGATCAGCTCCATCGCCTCCCGCGTGTCGTAGGGGCCGCAGGAGTAGCTCGTCACGAGCGTCACTTCGTTGAAATAGAGATCGTGAGGGGTGATCTCCAGCCGCTCCTCCGGCCCCGAAGGGGTGAAGAGCATCACCGTCCCCCCCTGCCCCACGCAGGCCAGCCCCGACCGCATGGCGTCTACACTGCCCGGCCCCACGATCACCACGTCGGCCATCAGCCCGCCCGTCAACTCCCTCATCCGCTCCGTCAGGTCCTCCTTCGACACATCCACCGCCGCATCCGCCCCCAGAGAAAGGGCCTTCTCTAAGCGGTAGGGGACCAGGTCCGCGCCGATCACCGTCTTCGCCCCGCAGCGCCGGGCCAGCAGGGCGTTGAGCTGACCCATGACCCCCAGGCCGATCACCAGCACGATGTCCCCGGCCTGGGCGCGCGCCCGCCTGAGGGCCTTCACGGAGCAGGCGAGGGGCTCGATCAGCGACCCATCCTCGAACGACACCCCGTCCGGGAGCCTGAGCGTGTCGTACCTCAGGTTGTGCGCCGGGATCTTCACGAACTCCGCAAGCCCGCCGGGGACGAGGTGGGACGCCCGCCAGACCTGGCACAGAGAAAAAAACCCCCGCCGGCAGAGCCGGCAGGTGAAACAGGGCGCGTGGTGGTGGACGAACACCCGGTCCCCCTCCTGAAACCCCACCGCGTCGCGCCCCACCTCCACGACCACCCCGACCGGTTCGTGCCCCAGGACCGCCGGGACCTTCCGCGCCACGTACCACGGGATCATGTCGCTCGTGCAGAGGCCGCAGACCTTCATCCGGATGAGCGCCTCCCCCGGCCCCACCCCCGGCGCAGGCGCGTCCTCGATGCGAATGTCGTCGAGCGAGTAGACTTTGGCGACCTTCATGGGCCTCGCTCACTTCCCTGTGGGCACGACCTCGATCTTGATGCAGTTCCCGTCGATGAGCTGGTCGATCACCTTCTTCATGTCGTCGAGCGTGTAAGACCCCGTGATCAGGTCCTTCACCCGCACCCGGCCGCTGGCTAAGAGGTCGTAGGCGCTCCGGACCGCCGAGCGGGTGAAGTGGAACACCCCCTTGAGCGTGATCTGGTCGTAGTGCAGCCGGGCCGTGTCGAAGGAGGCCGTCGTCCCCTTGGGCAGGCCCCCGAACAGGATGACCGTGCCCCCCCGGGCCACCAGCCTCGTCGACTCCTCCCAGACCTTGAGTTGCCCCGTGCACTCCACCACGAGGCTCGCCCCCCCCCCCCCCGTCTCCTCCATCACGCGCCCGTGCACATCCTCCTTGGCCGCGTCGATGACCACGTCCGCCCCGATCAGCCGGGCGATCTTGAGGCGCTTGCGGCGCCGGCCCGACACGATGATCTTCCCCGCGCCCAGCACCCTCGTGACCATGACGTGGAGCAGGCCTATAGGCCCGGCCCCGATGATCAGGACCGTGTCCTCCAGCTTCAGCCGCACCTGCTCCAGCCCGTAGACCACGCAGGCCAGCGGCTCCAGCATGGCCGCCTCGCTGTAGGACAGACCGGGCGGCTTCTTGAACATGTTGTGCTTGACGATCCGCGCCGGGACCTTCATGTACTCCGCAAAGGCCCCCCAGCTGAACATGTCCGGGGAGGTGCAGAGGTTCTCCAGGCCCCGCCGGCACTCCTCGCACTCCCCGCACGGGGCGGAGTTGACGCACATGACCTGATCCCCCACCCTGAACCCCTCCACCCCTTCGCCCACCTCCCAGACATCCCCGGAGAACTCGTGCCCGAACCGCGTCGGCATCGGGATCTTGGGATGTCCCCGGCGGAACGCCTTCAGATCGGTCCCGCAGGTGAGCGCCGACCGGACCCGGACGACCACCTCCCCCGGTCCGGCCCTGGGCATCTCCACCTCCTGGAGCTCGATCTTTCCAGGCTCTAACAGTATGGTGGCCTTCATGCTCACGTCCGTCTCCCCCAAATGAGACCCCTTCCCTTCGCGCCTTTACAGATGCGATGAGCGGGTGTAAGTCTCGGCCAGGTCTAAACTTCTATCTCACAGGGCCGCCGCGCCCCTCTTGACGCGACGCACCGGCATAAGACTATAGGTAATAATAGTCAAAAACAGGACAAGAATCAAGGGGGAAGACCTCACCCTCCCCCAAACCCCCTCCCTCTCCCAATGGGAGAGACCGACAGCGAAAGCTGTCGGAAGGCGGGGATGGGGGAGGGGGTGACAAGGGCCTTTCCCCTTGGTCGGGGGTGGGTGAGGTCGCCTTTACCTGTACACCGCCTGAATCAACGCCTTGATGTAGCCGTTGGCAAAGGCGTGTCCGGCCCTGGCCTGGGGGTCGTTCGGGATGCCGGGGGTATGGTCCAGCATGATCGGGCCGTCGTAGCCCACCTCCTTGTAGGCCTGCATGGCCCGCACCATGTCCATGTCCCCCTCGTCGATGAACACCTCCTGAAAGTTGTAGGGCGTCCCCCGGATGTTCCGGAAGTGCACGAACACGATCTTGTCCTGCCCCCCGATCCTCTGGATCGCCTTCACCACGTCCTCCCCCATCTCCGCCACGCACCCCTGGCAGAACAGCATGCCGTTGGCCCGGCTGGGGACCAGGCCGAACGCCCGCTCGAAGTTCGCGAGGCTCACCATGATGCGCGCCGCGCCCCCCAGCGGGTCCGGGACCGGCGGGTCGTCCGGGTGCAGCGCGATCCGAACCCCCGCCTCCTCCGCCACAGGGACCACCCGCTTCAGAAAGTACTCCAGATTCTCCCACAGCCGCTCCGCGCCGATGACCTTGTCCGGATGGTGAGGCGCATTTTTCTTGAACGCCTCATAGTCGAACGTGCTGAACCGGGCCCCGCCCCGGCCCACCGTCGAGGGCGAGCGGAAGTGGCTGATCGCGTAGAACGTCGTGGCCGTGGCCGGCACCCCTGCCCTGCCGATCCCCCGCAGCACCCGGCGCCACCCCTCGATCTGCTCATCCCGCCCCGGCAGACCGTGGATGATCTTGTCGCGGGGGACGCTGTGCGAATGGAGCACGGCCAGTTCCAGCCCGTGCCCCTCCACGAGCCGCTTCAGTCGCTTGAAGTCGTCCGTGGGGTCCCTCCCGTCGGCCATCTCCGCCGGGACGTGGACCAGCAGGCACTCCACGCCGATGGCCTTGTAGAAGTTGAGGTTGTCCGGGTTCACGTCGTTCCAGGGGATTTGGTCCAGCAGTTTCACGGCAACGCCCTCCTTCCTTTCACTTCAAAATCTCCCTCAACCGCCTCGCGATCACCTTCTCATCCCCCTCCCGCAGCATGTGGGGGTTGACCGCCACCCCGTCCGGCGAGGCGCTCACCTCGATGCGGGGCTCGCCCGTCCGGAGCTGTTCGGCGATGGCTTTGGATTCCATCCGGTCCGAGGCGATGCGGGCCACCGGGATCTGCCCGGTCCGGTCCAGGACGCGCTCCGCGCGCACGCCCGGCAGGCCGTAGACGACCTCCACGAGGTGGTCCACCTGCGCCTCCCAGCGCCGGCGCTCGGCGTCGTGGTCCAGCCTCACGAACCGCTCCACCGCCGCCACGACCCCGGCGATCTCCTCCTTGCCCACCTTCATCGGCCTCCCGATCCCGCTGTTCGGGTTGCCGTTCAGCCGGCACGCCTCGATCAGGTCCCGCCTGCCCAGCACCAGGCCGCTCGCCTGCGGCCCCCGCAGGCCCTTTCCGCCGCTGAAGATGACCAGGTCCGCCCCCGCCTTTAGAAAGGCCGTCAGGTTGGACATGGGCGGGAGCTCCGCCGCCGCGTCCACCACGATCCGCACGCCCCCCTCGTGCGCAATCTGGACCGCCTCCGGCAGCGGCACGGAGTCAGCCTTCGAGTAGGCCATGAAGTACATCACCGCCGCAGTCCTGGGGCCGATCCCCCCCCGGAGCGCCTCCGCCGTGGGCGCCACCTCCACCATCCGCGCCCCCCCCACCCGCAGGGCCTGCTCCCACCCCGTGCGGTGCGACCGCTGGATCACGAACTCCGTCTTGAGCCCATCCCCCTCCGGCAGCCTTCGGATCTTCTCCGGGTCGCTCCCCGCGATGCAGGCCGCCGCGGCCACGGCCAGCCCCCCGGCGGCGCCGGACGACACGTAGGCCGCCTCCACGCCGAGCAGCTCCGCGATCCGCCTCCCGGCCGCGATGTGCAGCTCATTGAGGTCCACGTACTGCTCCGAGGCCGCCGCCATCGCCCGCAGCACCTCCGGCGGCATCAGCGACCCGCCCAGCCGCGTCACCGTGCCCACCGCGTTGATCAGCGGCCGGATGCCAAGACTGCCGTACACGTCCATGCGCTCACCTCCAGGATAAGTTTACACAGGGAACCGAGAAGGAATAAAAGGGCGCGGCGTCAAAATCCTATACCCTCCGGACTCGAAGCGGCCACCGCGCTCCGAAGGGTTACAGAATTCCGATCTGCTACGGGGTAGGGATTACGCCGCGCCCAGCCTCCTCGGCGTCTGAGAGGCGTGCTTCTTTGGTGTCACCTTTCTTGCCGCCCCGCCTGTTGCTGCGCTCGCTCGCAACCCGCCCCGCTGAGCAAGAAAGGTGACGACAGCGCTGCTAAGATAGTCATCCCGCCCCCCGTTGTCAACTCCTGAAACGTCTTTCATGTTGACCGGCGCAGACCGTTTGCGTATTTTCCTTTTGGTCACCCACATTTCACCCGACCTCAAGGAGGGAAGCCACGTTGAACGACACGACATGGACCGCCCGCATCCGCCCCGACCACCCCAGGCTCTTCTTCAACGCCGGGACCTGGCCTGCGGTGAGGGAGCGCGCCCTGACCGTCTGCCGGGGTCACTATGAAAAGGTCAGGGCTTACGCCGACGGCCCTCCGCCCGAGCGGGAGTGGTCCCTCATCGACCGTCCCGCCTCCCTGCCCGGCGCCAGCGTCGAAATCCGCGACTGGGGCCAGCAGCTCTTCAGTTCGGCCTTTGTCTACCGGATGGCGCCCGACCCGCAGCGCCTCGCGGACATCCAGGAGAAGCTGCGCGCCAGCGCGGAGTACTACCACGCCTGCTTCGACCAGGGCCAGTCCGTGAACTGGTACGCGCAGAGCCGCATCGGCTGCCTCGCCGCCCTGGACTGGCTGTGGAACGAGTTTACCCCTGAGGAGCGCCGGGAGATCGGCCTGCGCCTGCTCAGCCACGTCGAACAGGCCCTCCACAAGCCGGACATCGTCCGCCGCAACAACGGCGATCACAGGAGCGGCCTCTACGGCGACCCCTGCCTCGCCTGGTATGCCGGCCTGACCTTCTACAACGAAGGCATCGACGACGAGCGGGCCCTGCGGTTCCTCAACCGGGGCCACGACGACCACACGAAGCTCCTGACCCACCGCGCCGCCGCCTCCGGCGACGACGGCGGCGAGGCGTCCCCCACGCTCGGCTACTCCTTCGGCGAATACCCCACGACCCAGTGGAACTTCTTTTATACTTACCAGTCCGCCACCGGCCGGGACATCGCCCAGGACTGGCCCCACGCGGCCACGATGACCAACTACGTGATATGGAACTGGCTGCCCGGCGGCCTGGAGTTCGGCTACGGCGACACCCCGCACGTCACGAACGCCCTCCCCCTGAACTGGCTCTACACCCACGCCTCGCACATCATGAGCCTCTACGGCCAGACCCACCCCGAGTGGGCCGCCCTGGCGCATCACCTCCGGAACCAGATCGACGGCGATTTTCGCCCGAACTCCTGGCCCATCCACCCCTTCCTCCTGTCCGACCTGGAGAAAGCGCCCCCCCCGCAGGACCCCGGCGTCCTCCCTCCTGCCCGTCACTTCGAGAACATGGGCCAAGTCTTTATGCGCTCCGGGAGCGGCCCCGACGACACCTACGCCCTGTTCGTGTGCGGCGGCATCCTGGGCGGCCAGCACCGCCACTACGACGCGACGCACTTCACCATCTACAAGAGGGGCTTTCTGGCCCTGGACAGCGGCACCCGGCAGGGCAACACCGACAACCTCCAGAACTACTTCGCCCAGACCGTCGCCCACAACTGCGTCCTCATCAAAATGCCCGGTGAGCCCCCCTCCCGCTACTGGAACGGCGAGGTCTTCGGCCAGGCCGGCGGTCAGAGCAGCCACGAAGGCTCTCAGGTCCTCGCCTTCGAGACCGGCCCCCACTTCACCTACGTCGCCGGGGACGCCACCTCGACGTACAGCGGCGAAAAATGCGGCCTGATGGCCCGCCAGCTCCTCTTCATCCCGCCCGACCACTTCGTCGTCTTCGACCGCGTGACCTCCACGAAGGCCGATTACGCCAAGACCTGGCTCCTGCACCACGCCAACGAGCCTGCGCTGAATGGAAAGACCTGGCGCTCCGACCAGGGCCAGGGCAGGATCTTCGCCCGGACCCTTCTGCCGCGCGACGCCGTCCTCGAAAAAGTGGGCGGGCCGGGCCGGGAGTTTATCGCCGACGGCGTGAACTACCCCATCGACGCCGGCCCCTCGCAGTACATCAGAGACAGAAAATATCAGATCTACAAGATGGACTACGACGAGGTCCCGGAGCTGATGGGCCGCTGGCGGATGGAGGTTCGCCCCGGCTCGCCCCGCGAGGAGGACATCTTCCTGCACCTGATCCAGGTCGGCGATCAGACCCTGGAGGAGATGAGCGACGCCCGCGTCAAAACGGCTGACAACGGCGCAGAGGTCGTCTTTCGCGCCGGGGACAGGGAGGTGGCGCTGTCCCTGACCGTCGCCGGCGAGATCGGCGGCCATATCAAAATCAGTCGCGGCGCACAGGTGTTGGTGGACAGGGATCTCACCCGACAAGTCATGCCTCAGGTCGGCCTGGCGTCGCTGAGATAGGGAGGAAGGGATGGCTCAAACACAGGACATTCTTCTGTTGACAGACGGCCCCGGCGGGGCCGTCGGCGCGGACCTGGACATCCTCTATCCGGGGCGGGTCCGGAGGATGAACTTCACAGCCGAGCCTCACGGCCTGCGCCAGCTCAGGCCCTATGCCCACGTGATCACGACGGTGACGTCGGGAGACAACCTGCCCAAACTCGACTGGGGGGCTATAACAGCCCACGCCAGGGCCGGGGGCCAGGTCATCTCCTGCCTCTTCGAATACGCCGCCAGCCGGGGCCTCCACTTCAGCAAGACCCACGTGATGGACCGCATCCGGCCGGGGGTCAGGATCGAGGTCGAAAACGACGTCACCCGAGGCTATGCGGTCGGCGATCAGACCTGGTGGTACGGCACGGTCTCCAGCGCCCCCGACATGTTATACTCGAACCAGATGCTTCAGCGCCAGGTCATGGGCGTGAAGGAGTCCCGGGGCGTCTCCGTCCTGGCCACCTCCACGGTCAACGGCGGCGCGGTCATCATCGAGGAGAAGGTCGGAAAGGGCCGAATCATCGCCCTGGACCTCCTCTCCCCCCTCCGGCCCTTCTACAACTCCTACGGGAGCACGAACAAGTACCTCTTCCTCGGCAACGCCGTCAACGGCGCTGTCCGCTACGGCAAACACTACCCGGAGCGCCTCTCCCACGACGCCTTCGTCGGGGCCATGCGTGAACTCGCCGCGCGTCATCCCGCCCTCCGCCTCCAGCCCGAGGGGCCGTGCAGCGACGGCCGGCAGGTCTGGTCGCTCAACCTCGGCGACGAGAGCAACCCCACGATCTACCTCGGCGCGGCGATCCACGGATGGGAGTGGGAGAACGCCTTCGGCCTGCTCCGGCTGACGGAGGTCCTCTGCGAGAACCCCCGGGTCGAGGGCCTGAACACCCGGAGGCTCCACCTCAAGATCCTCCCCATCCAGAACCCCTGGGGCTACGACCACTTCACTCGCCAGAACGCCCGGGGCGTGGACCTCAACCGGAACTTCGACTGCGCCTGGGAGAAGCTGCGGGACGCGCAGGACGTGATGACCCCCTGGGACTACAACTACAAGGGGACGAGGCCCGCCTCCGAGCCGGAGACCCGGATCATCCAGGGCATCCTCGACCGGCGCCGCCCCCTCTGCGCCGTCGACTTCCACACCGCCGACTACATCCTCCTCCGGCCGCACAGGGGGGACGCCCCGCTGATCGAGGCGATCCACCAGGACATCAAGGCCCGGCTGAAGGACCGCTACCTGACCCAGAAGCCCTACGGCGGGGCCTACCAGCAGGTCAACATGGACCGGGCCACGGACTTCAGCCCGCCCCAGCCCTACCTGATCTGCTACGCCGCCGAGCGGGGCACGCCTGCCGCCTTCCTGATCGAGATGTCCGGCAACCGCGACGACGCGCACGCCCTGGTGATGAACACCGACACCGTAGTCGATATCTGCCTCGCCGCTGTCAAGCAGTGTCTCAAGCGGAAGAAACCTTAGTTCGAGGAGAACTGACCTTCTTGAAAGGAGGCCGCATGGCCATAGAGCTAGAGCTTCAAGGTAAGGCGGCGGCGGTGACGGGAGGCAGCGACGGCATCGGCAAGGCGATTGCGTTCAAGCTGGCCGCGGAGGGCGTGAGCGTGGCCATCTGCGGCCGGCGGGAGGACGTGCTGGGGCGGGCGGCGGAGGACATCCGGCTGCGCACGGGGAGCATGGTCCTGGCCGTGCAGACCGACGTGACCAAGCCCGGCGAGGTGGAGAGATTCATCCAGAAGACCGTCGAGGCGTTCGGGCGTCTCGACATCCTCATCAACAACGTCGGGACCTCCTCGGCCTACCTGTTCGAGAGCGCCACGGAGGAGATCTGGCGGAGCGACTTCGACCTGAAGGTCTTCTCCGCCATCCGCGCCTCGCGGGCGGCGATCCCGCACATGCGCCGCGTCGGCGGAGGGCGCATCGTCAACATCACCACCCCCGCCGGAAAGGCCCCCGGCCACGCCTCGGCGCCCACCTCCGTCAGCCGGGCCGCCGGCATCGCCCTGACCAAGGCGATGTCCAAAGACCACGCGCGGGAGCACATCCTCGTCAACACGGTCTGCGTGGGGTCGATCAAGAGCGGGCAGTGGAAGCGCCGCTGGCAGGCGGAGGGCGCCCGGCAGGGCCTCGAGGAGTTCTACCGCCAGCGCGGCAAAGAGATCCCGGTGGGGAGGATGGGGGAGCCGGAGGAGGTGGCGGACCTGGTCGCCTTTCTCGTGTCCGCGCGGGGCAGCTACATCACCGGTACAGCGGTCAACATCGACGGCGGGGCGTCAGCGACCGTATAAGGAGGTCTTGATTGGAAGCATCGAGGGGAGTGGCGGAAGTGGGGGTTCAGACACCCGCAGAGGTCGAAGCCGAGACTCAGTTGGAGGGCATGAAGGGCCGGGCGGTCCTGTGGGGGTTCGTCGTCGTCGTCATCGTCAACGTGTGGATCACCTACGCGGGCTACGTGCTCCACTCTTACAGCCTGAACATCACGAACTTCTCCATAGCCCTGCTGTCCCTCTTCCTCTGCCTGCTCATCGGGAACAGGACCTGGAAACGGTTTCGCCCGGCCTCCGCGCTCACCCAGGCGGAGCTGTTCACCATCCTGATCATGGGCCTGGTAGGCTCGATCATCCCGAGCCGGGGACTGACGGGCATCTTCCTCGGCGCCCTCGCCAGCCCCTACTACCTGGCCACGCCGGAGAACCGGTGGGCGGAGTTCCTGCACGACAGCATCCCCGGCTGGATGGTGCCTCCCAACACGGGCGGGGCGATGCAGTGGCTGTTCGAGGGACTGCCGGAGGGCATGCCCATCCCGTGGGGCCTCTGGATGATGCCCCTCCTCTGGTGGTGCCTCCTGATCGGGGCCGGCTTCCTGGTCTGCGCCTCCATCGTCGTCATTCTGCGCCGGCAGTGGGCCGAGCACGAGCGCCTCGTCTACCCCCTCCTTCACCCGGTCGTCGACCTCGCGACCGACGGGCAGGAAGGGCGTCCCTCGCTCCTCAGAAACCGGCTGTTCTGGACCGGCTTCGCCATCTCCGGCGGCATCATCTCCTGGAACATCATCAATTACTTCAACCCCACCGTCCCCCGCATCAACATGAGCCCCAACGCGGGGCTGTTCTACTTCGCCGACTACTTCCCCCCCCTGCTCACCCACATCAACACCTACACCATCGGGTTCGGCTACTTCGTCAACCTGGAGGTCCTGTTCAGCCTCTGGTTCTTCCACCTCTTCCTGCTGGCGCAGAACGCCGTCTTCCGGAGGATGGGATTCTATTTCGGCTCGAACCACAAGGGGGGCGGGGCCTACAGCGACCCGGTCATCCAGTGGCAATGCGCCGGGGCCCTGTTCGCGTTCGTGATCGTGGGCCTCTACGTGGGCCGGAGACACCTGAAAGACACCTTCCGCAAGGCGTTCCGGGGGGACGCGACCGTCGAGGACGGCGACGAGTTTATGTCCTACCGCGCCGCCGTCTTCTGCCTGATCGGCGGCCTGGCGTTCATCGTGGGGTGGCTGATGCAGTCCGGGATGGAACTCCGGATGATCGCCCTCTTCCTCCCCGCCGCCCTGATCACTTACATCGCCCTGGCCAAGTTCGTCTGCGAGTCCGGGACCCTCTACATCAGCGCCCCGATCTCGCCGCAGGACTTCGCCCTGCAGGTCTTCGGGTCCCGCTCGTTCAGCGCCTCCTCCATCACGGCCACGGCGTTCTCCAGCTGCCTGAGCTGGACGCTGTTCACCACCCCCCTCTCGATGGGGGCCAAACTGGCGGACACGGTCCGGGGGAACAAGCGCCGGCTGTTCTGGGCCGTCTGGCTGGCGCTCGTCACGGGCCTGGCCGTCAACATCGCGCTGACGATCTACTACGGCTACACCTACGGGGCCTACAACTTCTACGACTATCCGTTCGTGCGCTACGCACCGAGCGCCTTTGACAATGCGGTGACAACGCTCCAGGACCCCTACGAGACCTCCTGGCCCCGCATCGCCTTCTTCGGCATCGGCGCTGCCTTCGTCTCCTTCCTGATGCTCATGCGTTACCGCTTCCCGGCCTGGCCCTTCCACCCGGCGGGCTTCATCGTCGCCACGACAAGCATCCTGCACGAAATCCTGTCGCTGTTCATCGTCTGGTCATTCAAGGCCATCGTCACGCGGGTGGGCGGCGTGGCGCTCTACCGCCGCTTCCGTCCGTTGTTCATCGGCATCATCGTGGGCCGGGCCTTCGGCGTGACCCTCTCCTTCGTCGTCGACACCCTCTTCTTCCCCGGCCAGGGGCACTACGTGCATGGATGGGTGTGAAAAAACAAACCTCACCCACCCCCATACCCCCTCCCTCTCCCAGTGGGAGAGGGAGGGGGCAGACAAGGGCCTTTCCCCTTGGTTGGGGGAGGGTGAGGTCTGCCTTTTCTTACTTCCTCGTGGGTCCGTTCAACAACTCCGTAATCTTGACCCCGAACGTCTCCCCCACGACCACGACCTCACCGCGGGCGAACAGCTTGTTGTTGACCAGCACATCCACAGGCTCCCGGTCCATCCGCTCCAGCTCGACCAGCGTCCCCTCCCCCCACTGCAGGATGTCCTTGATGGGGGTCTGATTCGAGCCCAGTTCGACCGTGATCTTGACGTTCACGTCTAAAATGCGCGAAAGACCGGCGGATAATCCCTCCGTGTCCGCAGGGGCGGAGAACGCCGGGAACGGCGCAGCCACGCTGCCCGCCTCGTTGCCCTGCATGGCCTTGAGCATCTCCATCTCAAGCATCTGGTCGGCGCTCGACTCAGACCCGGAGGCGCCGGTCTCCGCCTGGGCCTCGGACATGGCCTGCTGCATCATCCGCATCATATCGTCTTCCGGGCTATCCGGCGACGCCGCCGGGGACGTCTCCGAAGGCGCATCGCCGGAGGCCTCCTGCTGCATCATCCGGAGCATCTCGGCCTCCAGCTCCTCTTCGCTCTTATCGCCCCGATTCGCTTCGTCCGGCACGGCGGTTCACCTCCTTCTACGGCAAACAGACCTCACCCACCCCCATTCCCCCTCCCCCATCCCCACCTTCCGACAGCTTTCGCTGTCGGTCTCTCCGTATACGGAGAGAGGGCGGCGGGTCGCGACCTCATGGGAGCGACAGGTGGCGTGGGGGGTTTCAAGGGCCTTATCCACAGCCTTGGGGGAGGGTGAGGTCGTCTCACTCATCTTTCCTAAAACGTAGTCCAATCTCCAGGATAAGTCAAGGCCATTTTCCGCCTACTGCCTTCTGCCTTCTTTCTTCCACCACGCCTTCCACGCCGCCGGGTCCACCAGGTCGGGCTGGTCGGTCAGCCTTCCAAGCGCCGAGACCGCCCCCTCTCGCACGGAGGCGGCCGTGTCGTCCAGGGCCGCCACGAGACGCGGGATGACGCGTTCGTCCCCCGCCACCCCCAGCCCGCGAGCGGCCGCGCCCCGGACGCGGGTGTCCCGGTCCCTGAGCAGCTTGAGGAGATTCGGGACCGACTCCCGCGCCCGGGTGGCGCCGAGCGCGGCCGTGGCCGACTCCCGCGCCCGGCTGTCCGGGTCAGACCGGGCGACCCCCAGCAGCGGCCCCGCCGCCGCTGGGGAGGCGATCCGGCCCAGCGCGTCCGCCGCTGCCCGGCGGATCCCCGCGTCCTGGCTCTTGAGGTCTTCCAGAAACTTCGGAAGGGCCGCCTCCCCCTGGCCCGCGTCGATCAGGGCGGACAGGGCCGCCCGCCGCACGAAGGCCGTGCCGTCCTTCAGCGCTGCCACGAGCGGGTCCGCCGGCCCCCGGCCGTCCAGCGCCCCCAGCGCGAGCGCAGCCTGGTACCGGACCAGGGAGTCGGGCCGGCTGAGGGCCTCGACCAGCGCGAGAACGGCGGCGGAGTCAGGAGAGACGCGCAGCCCCACCGCCGCGGACCGTCGCGCCTCCACATCGGAGTCCTTCAGCAGCCGGACGTAGAGGTCCCCCGCAGGCGCGCCCAGCGCCGCCAGCCCGTAGGCCGCAGCCCGGCGCACCTCCGCGTCCCGGTCCTCCGCCAGCCGCCTGAGCAGCGGGACCGCATCCGCGCTCTGGACGCGGGAGACCACGCGGGCGAAGGCCCGGCGCGTCTCCACGTCCCCGGATTCCGCCAGGGCGGACAGGCCCAGCGCCTCCGGACGCCCGTAAGGCTCCAGCCCCTTCAGGGCGAAAAGCCGCTTGAGGCCCGTCGCCGCCCGCGCCGTATCGATCAGCGCGACGGCCCTCGCCCCCTCCCGGTCGATGGCCGTCCCGTCGAACCGGCCCCCGTCCACGTCCACGGCCTCGATCGTCAGCCGCTCCCCCTCCACCGAGACGAGAGTGAAGTGGTTCACCCTCCGCGCGAACGCTGTCCAGGGGCTCCACTTCACGTCGTAGAGCGGCGCGCCCCCGCCCCCTGTCACCACGTAGACCACCCCGTTCCGGTCATCCCGCCGGTCCCCCCTCCACGGCCAGCTCCGCTCGTAGGTGTGGTCGTGCCCGCTGAACGCCACGTCCACCCCGTACCTCTCGAACAGCGGGACAAACGCCTTCCGTTGCGGAAGGGCGCTCTCGTGATTCCCGGAGCTGTAGACCGGATGGTGAAAGATGACGAACCGCCACGTCGCGCCCCGGGCCGCCTCCGATTGAAGGTCCTTCTCCAGCCAGGCGCGCTGCTCGCTGCCCGGCCCGAACCCCCCTGTGGACGGCGTGGAATCCAGAAAAATAAAATGAGCGTTGCCATAATCAAACGAGTACCACGCCTCTGCGTGCCGGGCCGACCCGTTGGACGGCAGGGAGAAGAACCGGTAGTAGTGGTCCGCATTCCCTTCGTGGTTGCCCAGGCACGGAAAGAACGGGATGCGGGCGTAGAGGTCCCCGGCGGGGCCGAAGAACTCCCGCTCCCACAGGTCATACTCCCGTCCCCTCACGACCAGGTCGCCGGTGTGCAGAACCAGGTCCGGGCGGAACTTCTTGATCCCGTCCGCCACAGCCGCGTGAATGAACGGATTCGTCCGGTCATCCCCGTACACGGCGAACGTGAACGGCGTCTCCCGCCTGGGCGCAGTCCTGAACGTGAACCCCGCGGAGACATCCCCCCCGGACCGGGCGCGGTAGTGATAGACCGTCTCCGCCTCCAGCCCGGTCAGCCGGACCTCGTGAACCGTCCGACGCGCCGTGTCCGCCGCCGCCTTCCCGAAGGACGGCGTATGGCCGTACTCCACCTCGCCTCCCCCCGGCGCGTCCGTCTCCCACATCACCGTCACCGCGTCCTGCGTGACATTCTGCAGGTAAGGCCCCTTCAGGATCGCCCCCGCGCCGGCGGAGGCGCAGATCAGGCTCGTGGTCAGCACAATCAGAAAAACGGATCTCATCAGCGAACCTCCGTTTAAAAAAGGAAAGTGCAAAATGCAAAAGGTCATATCCGTTCACGAGAAGTCATCTCTTTTCGCGCAGCAACTCGTCCAGCCACCTGGTCTCTTCGCTGGACAGCAGAGGCGGAGGAGGAGGCTGTCGGTAGTCGATCTGACTGGCATAAGCGCCCCGTTCGTAGACGGAGGCCACTGCCCCGCCCAGGTCCAGGGGGACATCCGGGTCGGGCTCCAGCAAGGGCACAGGCAGCACCGGCAACCGCTCCGTCAGTTGGATGGGCCAGACCTCCACCCTGGGGCGATGGTCCGCCCGGCTGAGGACGACGTAGTAGGGCGAGGGCGGCACGGGCCGCTCCAGCGGCGGGCGCTCACCGCCCCGCAACAGGTCGATCTCGATTAGATGCGCCGCCGAGTGCAACAGGTCCCGGCGTTTGCGCTGGTAGTCCAGGTAAGCGTCATGGCCGGGGCGTTTGTTGACCGGCGACAGGATTTCGATGGCGGCCACCAGTTGCTGTGTGCCGACGGTGCGAATCTCGACCCGGCTCAACTCCAGCGGTATCTCCAGGGGGACCGCGCTCTCCGCCGGGGCCGGGGTGATGGCCGCGACGCCTGACTGCGGCTGGCCGGACGGCTGTCGCCCCCACACCCCCACATCCGGGCGAATGCCGCGCACCTCGCTGATCTCCACCACTTCGTAGGTCACGTAGGGCGTCAGCCGGGCAACGTAGCGTGGCTGGATGAGCCGGTTCAGTTGCGCCCGGATTTCGGACGCCAGGTCGTTGTGGAAATCAGGCCAGAGTTCCGGCTGTTCGATGTAAGGGTCCATACCGGGAAATGGTGAAGGCATGGCTTATCCCTTTCTGGTTGCTGACATCTGACTTCTGAGTTTTGCAGTCGCCTCCTCGTCCACCTCCAGCGTCTCCTCGTCCAGCGCGACCCCGTACTGCTCCCGCGCGGCCTTCAGCGATACCTTGTCATTCCGCACGTCGCGGGCCACGGCCTCCGGGTCGCGCAGCAGCGGGTCCCCGAAGCCCCCGCCCCCGGCCTGCCGGTGGTAGAGGCGCTCCCCGGCCCTCATGGACGTGGAGATCATCGTCGGCAACACCTCCTCCCCCTCCGCGCGGTGGAGGACGTTGACGGACCCCGTC
>Ga0156186_1324_pt1 | contig 17957 bp, 14 predicted proteins | sample RifCSPlowO2_12_FD_107839 | JGI IMG/M metagenome (GOLD analysis project Ga0156186, IMG submission 107839) | Candidatus Handelsmanbacteria bacterium RIFCSPLOWO2_12_FULL_64_10
GGACACGGGGCCGGTGCTGGAGCGAGAGGCCGCGGTCCGGGCCGGGCTGGGGTGGTTCGGGAAGCATACGGGGCTGATCCACAAGCGGGCCGGGTCGTGGCTGCTCCTGGGTGAGATCCTGCTGACTGCGGAGCTGGACTATGACACGCCGGGGCCGGACCACTGCGGGACCTGCACGCGCTGCATCGATGCCTGCCCGACAGGGGCGATCTTGGAGCCTTACGTCCTGGACTCCCGGAAATGCATCTCTTACCTGACGATTGAGGTCAAGGGCGCGATTCCGGCCGACATGCGGGCGCAGGTGGGGGACTGGGTCTTCGGCTGCGATGTCTGCCAGGAGGTCTGCCCCTGGAACCGAAAGGCCCCGGCCACGGCGGAGCCGGCGTTCGCGCCGCACGAGGGGCCGGAGGCGCCGGACCTGATCGAGCTCCTGCGTATGGACCAGGCGGCGTTCAGCGCGCGGTTCAAGGGGAGCCCGATCAAGCGGACTAAGCGGCGGGGGCTGCTCCGCAACGCGGCGGTGTCCCTGGGCAATTCAGGGGATCGGCGGGCCGTGCCGGCGCTGGCCGAGGCGCTGAACGACCCGGAGGCGCTCGTGCGGGGACACGCGGCCTGGGCGCTGGGAAGGCTGGGCGGGGACGAGGCGCGGGCCGTGCTAAAGGCGGCGCTGGGTCGGGAGGAGGACGCGGAGGCGCGGGGGGAGATCGAGCGGGCGCTGGGGGCGATTGCATGAAGGGACATTTCTCTTGGCAGAAGCCTTACTGACCATAGAATCCATAGATCTAAAACCGGCCCGGCAGGTCCCGGCGGCGCGGAAGCGGGTCTACATCGAGACCTACGGCTGCCAGATGAACGTGTCGGACTCGGAGATTATGGCCGGGGCGCTCGGGCAGGCGGGCTACGCGGAGACGCCGGACGCGCGGCTGGCGGACGTGATCCTGGTGAACACCTGCGCGATCCGGGAGAACGCGGAGGAGCGGGTGATCGCCCGGCTGTCGCAGCTCAACGGATACAAGTTGCGCCGGCCGGAGGTGGTGCTGGGGGTGTGCGGGTGCATGTCCAAGCACCTGAGCGAGAAACTGGTGGACCGCGCGCCTTACGTGGACCTCGTGGTGGGGCCGGATTCGTACCGGAGGCTGCCGGACCTGATCGGGCGGCTGTCCGGGGAGCCGGCGCTGGACGTGCGGCTGGACCGGGGCGAGACCTACGTGGGCGTAGACCCGGTGCGGCGGCAGGGGGTCAACGCCTGGGTGACGGTGGAGCGGGGGTGCGACCGGTTCTGCACGTTCTGCATCGTGCCCTACGTGCGGGGGCGGGAGCGGTGTGTGCCGGCGGCGGAGGTGGCGCGGCAGGCGCAGGGGCTGGCGGAGGAGGGCTACCGGGAGGTGACGCTGCTGGGGCAGACGGTGAACGCCTACCGGGACGGGGAGGTGGATTTTGCGGGGCTGCTGCGGAGGCTCTGCCGGATCGACGGGATCGAGCGCATCCGGTTCACGTCGCCGCACCCGAGCGAGTTCACGCCGGGGCTGATCGAGACGATGGCGGAGGAGCCGAAGGTCTGCAAGCACGTCCACCTGCCGGTGCAGTCGGGGTCGGACAGGATTCTGACGGCCATGCGGCGGGACTACACGTCGGGGAAATACCTGGGTCTGGTGGACCGCATCCGGGCGGCCATGCCGGGGGTCGCGCTGACGACGGACATCATCGTGGGGTTCCCCGGCGAGTCAGAGGAGGACTTCCGGGCGACCGTGGACCTGATGGCGCGGGTGCGCTACGACTCGGCTTTCACGTTCATCTACTCCCCCCGCGCGGGCACGGCGGCCTACCGGGAGCTGGCGGATGACATCCCCTATGACGTGAAGCGGGGCCGGCTGGAGGCCGTCGTGGCGCTCCAGGAGCGGGTCTCGCTGGAGATCAACCGGTCGCTCATCGGGCAGGCGGCGCGGGTGCTGGCCGAGGGGGAGTCGAAGCGGAGCCGGGAGCAGTTTCACGGCAAGACGGAGGGGTTCAAGACGGCGGTGTTTCCGCGCGGGGCGGTGAGGCCGAACACGTTCGTGGACGTGAGGGTGACGGACGCGACGTCGCATACCCTTTTCGGGGAGGTCGTGGCGTAGAGAAGAAGTGCGAAGTGCGAAGTGCGAATGACGAATGACAACATTCGACATTCGACATTCGACATTCGACATTCGACCTTTCATGGATGGATTGTTGACCATAGAAAGTCCGGTTGGCAAGCCGCGCAAGCCGATGTGGCTGAAGGCGAAGGCGCCGGGCAGTCCAGGATACATGGAGTTGAAACGGCTCGTCCAGGAGCTGGGCCTGCACACGGTCTGCGAGAGCGCGGTCTGCCCGAACATCGGGGAGTGCTGGGGGCACCGGACGGCCACGTTTATGATCCTGGGGGATGTCTGCACCCGGAGCTGCGGGTTCTGCGCCATCGCCACGGGGAGGCCGCAGGGGCTCGACTTAGAGGAGCCGGAGCGGGTGGCGCGGGCGATCCGGCGGCTCGGCCTGCGGCACGCGGTGGTCACGTCGGTCAACCGGGACGAGCTCAAGGACGGGGGGGCGTTCATCTTCGCGGAGACCATCCGGAAGGTGCGGGCGCACTGCCCCGGCACGAGCATCGAGGTGCTGATCCCGGACTTTCAGGGGGACTGGGAGGCGCTGAGGGCGGTGATGGACGCCGGGCCGGACATCCTGAACCACAACGTGGAGACGGTGCCCCGGCTCTACCGGCTGATGCGACCCCAGGCCAAGTACGAGCGGTCGCTGGAGCTGCTCCGCCGCGCGAAGGGGATGCGGCCGGACGCGCCGACGAAGTCGGGGATCATGGTGGGGGCCGGGGAGACGTGGGACGAGGCGCTGCGGACGATGGCGGACATCGCCGGGACGGGCTGCGACATCCTGACCGTCGGGCAGTACCTCCAGCCTTCACCCGCGCACGCGCCGGTGCTGCGCTACTACCCGCCGGAGGAGTTCGTCCGGTTGAAGGCGCACGGTCTGGAGATGGGCTTCCGCCACGTGGAGTCGGGGCCGCTCGTGCGCAGCTCCTATCACGCGGCGGAACAGGTGGATCGGACATCGGATGGCGGAGCGGAGTAGAGACTGGTTAGCCCAGGCGGAGCGCGACCTGGAGCAGGCCCGGTGGTCGTTGCAGGGGGGGTTTTACGAGTGGGCCTGTTTCGTGGCGCAGCAGGCGGCGGAGAAGGGGGTCAAGGCCCTCTACGAGGCCCTGCACGGGGAGGTCTGGGGGCACGCGATCAGCAAGATGCTGGCGAGCCTGCCCGAAGGCCATCGGCCCGATGAGGCGCTGATCGAGCAGGCCATCCGGCTGGACCGGTTCTACATCCCGACCCGCTATCCGAACGGGTTTGACACCGGAAGTCCGAAGGATTATTTCACAAAACGGGACGCGGAGGAGGCGATCCGGGATGCGGACGAGGTCGTCCGATACTGTAAGGGTAAGATTCCTTGACGGAGGCCGAGTCGTCGGGGAGTTGAGGCGGACTGCTCAGGAGCTGGTCGCCGGATGTCCCAACGTCCAGGAGGTCCGGCTGTTCGGGTCGCTGGCAAAGGGGAATTACGCGCCCGGGAGCGACGCCGACGTGCTGATCGTTTTGCGAGAGGATGAGCGACCTCTGCTCGACCGGATTCCGGAATTCCTGAGATGGTTTCTCAAGGTGTCTGTGCCGGTGGAGGTCTTTCCCTACACGTGTGAAGAGGTGGAACGCATGCGAGGGCGAGGAGTTTCATTCATAAAGGGCATCGATAGAGAGGGCATTCGACTGGCATGAGCGCGCCTCAAATTTTGACGACGGTCGTGGGGAGCTACCCGGTCCCCGACTGGCTGAGGGCCTATCCGACGAAGCAGAGTCTGATCGACGCCACGATGGTGGTGCTCAAGACGCAGGAAGAGGCGGGCATCGACGTGGTGGCGGACGGGGAGCTCTACCGGTTCGACGTGAACCACCCGGAGACGAACGGGATGATCGACTACTTCATCCGGCCCATGTCGGGGATCACGTCGGAGGTCAGCCGGGAGACGCTGGAGGCGTTTCGGAGGGAGTCGGGGCTGGCCTACCGGGCCGAGCCCGCCGGGGTGGTGGAGGGGCCGGTGGGCGAGGGGATGCTCAACCTGCCGAGGGCCTACGCCCTGGTCCGGCCCCTGACGCGGGCGCGGCTCAAGTTCACCGTGACCGGGCCGCACATGCTGAGCAAGGTCCTGATGGACCGCCACTACGGGGACCGGGCGCGGCTGGCCGACGCCATTGCGGAGGTCCTGGCGCGGCAGGTGGCGGAGATCGACGCGGACGTGGTGCAGGTGGACGAGGCGAATATCCCCGGCCATCCCGAGGAGGCAGACTGGGCTGCCGCGGCCATCAACCGGGTGCTGGATGCGGTGAAGGGGGAGAAGGCCGTGCACGTCTGCTTCGGGAACTACGGGGGGCAGACGGTCCAGCGGGGGGCCTGGGAGGCGCTCATCCCGTTCCTCTCCGCCCTCCGGGCGGACCACCTCGTGCTGGAGTTCAAGCGGTGGGGCATCGAACACGCGGCCTGTCTGAAGGACCTGCCGGGGGGCATCGGCGTCGGCCTGGGGGTGGTGGACATCAAGGACAACCGGGTGGAGACGGCCGAGGAGATCGCCCGCGACATCGAGCGGGCCGGGCGGCTTGTCGGAAAGGGGCGCGTCCGGTACATCCATCCCGACTGCGGGTTCTGGATGCTCCAGCGGGGCGTGGCCGACCGGAAGATCGCGGCTCTGGCCAAAGGGAGAGACCTGTTCGAGGGGCGCGCCTGATGGCAGCCTTTATCCGGGTGGCGTCCGTGTCCGACATCCCGCCGGGCGCCGGGAAGGTGGTGACGGTGATGGGGCGCGAGGTGGGCCTGTTCAACGTGGAGGGGGTCTTTCGCGCCATCGACAACATCTGCCCCCACAGCTTTCGCCCGATCGGGGCCGTGGATTTCGACGGGAAGGTGGTGACGTGCCTGTGGCACGGCCTGAGCTTCGACGTGGAGGACGGGCGCTGCCTTCAGACGGCGGAGTTCTGCGTGGAGACGTATCCGGTCCGGGTGGAGGACGGCCAGGTCATGGTGTCTCTGGTCCGGTGAGATGGAACTTACTCATATCGCTTTTTCCAAGCGCCCTTTTCAGTTGACTTTGGGGTGGGACTTCGCTAAATTGATACTCGGTTTAAGAGAGGGGTACTCATCCTCAATTTGTAAGGGGAGGAGGCGAGTCTTTATGCGCCTTTGTGCAGCGGCGCTCTGCATCGGGTTGAGCTTTTCGGCGCCTGCGGGGGCTTTTGCAGACATGGCCGGTGTGGGGCTTCCATCCGTGTCCCTTGACGACAAGCCCAGCCTCAGCGAGGGCGAGGTCGAATTCTACGTCGATATGGCCGGCTTCCGGGGGGCGCAGGGAAAGACGACGCAGGACGTCTACCTCTTGATCCGGTGCAATCAGATCACCTTTCTCCCCTGGGGGGAGGCGTCGGCCTCCGGGGAGGGCAAACAGGACAAGTATGTGGGGAAGCTCGCCATTCGGGCCCGCGTCCTGGATGGGGCAGGGCAGGCGGTCGAGAAGGGGGAGTGGATCAAGCAGGTTCCGGTGCAAGACCTGGAGAGCGCTCAGGACCCCAATGCGAGAGTCAACGACGTGATCTCTCTTTCTCTTGCGCCCGGGACCTACGACCTGGAGGTTGTCGTGGAGGATCTCCTGGGGGAGAAACAGGGCATCTGTCGCCGAAAGATGGAGGTCCGCAACTTTGAGGTCGCGTCCACCGAGGTCACGATCAGCGACATTGCATTCGGCGCCGAGATCGAGCGATCCGAAGACAGGCAGGACCGCTTTATGCACAACGGATACCGCCTCATTCCGAACCTGACCCGGAGCTACGGGGTGGGCAGGAGCCTGAAGTGCTATTTTGAGGTCTACGGGTTTGCCGTGGACCCGGCGGTCGACGACGACAGTTTTTATCTGAGCTACAGCGTCGTGGACACCAGCGGTATGGTGGTCAAGAGCTACGACGTCAAGCGCATCCGGAAGCCGGGGGAGTCCTGCGTGAAGGTGGATTCTCTGGCCCTCGGAGACCTTCCGGGCGGGGGATACGGGCTCCTGGTTCAGGTCCGCGACCGGCTGACCCGGCAGACGGCCAGGGCGCTCCGGCGCTTTCAGGTCCTCTCGGCGGATCAGGCCGCGCAGGAGCTGACCGAGGAAGAGAAGGAGCTCTGGCGTTACTACTCCGACATCCGTTACGTCGCCACGGAGAAGGAGCAGAAGTTGTTCAAGAGCCTCGATCAGAGGGGCAAGGAGCGATTTCTGAGGCAGTTCTGGAAGGACAGAGATCCCACGCCGGAGACGCCCCTCAACGAAGGCCTGATGGAGCACATTCGCCGGATGAAGTACTCGGAGAATCAGTTCGCCGCCCAGGTCAACAAGCGGGGCTCCGAGACGGACAAGGGGAGGGTCTACATCAAATACGGCGCTCCCGACGACATCCAGTACAACACGCTGGCCACCGGAGAAAAGTCCTACGAAATCTGGGTCTACGAGAAACAGGGGCGGTACGAGTTCGTGTTCCGGGACCGCCACGGGAACGGCATCTACGAGCTGGTTCACTCCACGATGCCGGGGGAGCGATACAACCCGAACTGGCGGGAGGAGTTGTAGGTCGCTCATTTTATCTGGAGGGTTGATGATTACGATGAAATGGATCTTGGGGATCGTTGGGGCTGGGATGATGGTCTTTGCGTTGGTCGGTCTGACCAGCCGTTCAGGATTTGCGAATGACAACGATGCGCCGAGCAAGGGGGACGCCAGCGTCGCCCTCCGGTCTGCGCGACTCTACCTCAAACAGCAGCTGTGGGATAAGGCGATTGAACAGCTCGAAATCGCCGTGAGGGGAGACTCCAACAACGCGGAGGCCCATTATCTGCTCGGGTCGATCTATGCGGACCGGGACAGCGTCGAGCAGATGAACCGGCATTTCGACCTGACGTCGAGGCTGAAACCGAAAAAATACGACGGCGACATCAAGTCCTGGCGGGACAAGGGGTGGACGCAGCACTACAACAACGGCGTGCGGGCCCTCCAGAAGGACAAGCTGGAGGAGGCCCTGAAGGAGTTCACCATGGCTGTGCAGGTGGACTCGGTGCGCGCCGACGGCTACAAGAGCCTGGGGCTGACGTATCTGCGCCTGGACCAGACGGAGAAGGGCATCGAGACCTTCGAGAAGGCTGTGGGGATGGACCCCAAAGACGCGAAGGCCCTCGTCAACTTAGGCATCGCCTATCACAACGCCCGCCAGCCGGAGAAGGAGGTGGGGGTGTTTCAGGCCGCGGCGCGTCTGGACCCCAAGAACGCGGATGTCATGTCCAAGCTGGTGATGGGCTACGAGACGCTGGCGGGGGTGACCAAGGACAGCGTGAAGGCGGCGGTCATATACGACAGCGCCATGGTGGCCTGCGAGCAGGCGCTGGCCCTGGACCCCAAGAATGCCAGGGTGGCCGTCACGGCCGGCCGGCTCCATCTGAACCGGGCGATGAACCTTTTGGTGTCCGGCAAGAAGGAGGAGGCCAACGCCTCTTACGCCAGCGCGGAGAAGCATCTCAAGGTTGCGCTGGAGCTGGACCCGAAGGACGTGTCTTCGGCCTTCAACCTGGGGCTCTGTTACAACCAGCTGGAGAGGTCCGACGAGGCGATCACGATGTTCAGGAAGGCGGTGGAGATAGATTCGACGGATGTCGATTCCTGGATCCAGCTCGGCATCACCCAGTACAGGAAAAAGGACCTGGACGGGGCCATCGAGACGTTCAAAAAGATCACGGAGATCAAGCCCGACAATGTGCGCGCCTACGAGTTTCTGGCGTCCATCTATGCCCAGAAAGACATGGTGAAAGAGGCGAAAGAGGCTGACGCCATGGCGCAGAAGCTGAGAGGCCAGGGCAAGGAGTGAGTGTGAGTGTGGCGCAGATTTCGTGTACAACATCCTGAACAGGCGACGAAAGACGAGAGGGCGGTTCCTTTCGTCTTTCGTCTTTAGAGCGATCAGCAAAGGTTTTCCCCCATGGACAAACGCTTCTTACAGGAGTCGGGGGTCGGCATCTTCACCGGCAACGAGCTGATCGTGAAGGGGGGGCTGGAGAGCCGGGTGGCGCTGATCACGGGCTACCCCGGCTCCCCGGTGGCGGAGGTGTTCGACGCGGCGGAGCGAATCAAGGAGTTGCTGGCCGAAAAGGGCATCCTCGCCCAGATTGCCAACAACGAGGCGCTCGCCGGGGCGCGCCTGAATGGCTCCCAGATGGAGGGCATCCGGGCGCTGGCGGTGATGAAGAGCGTGGGGGCGCACGTGGCGTCCGACGCCCTGGCCCTGGGCAACATGGCCGGGACGGGCCCCGGCGGGGCCGTGGTGGCCGTGTTCGGGGACGACATCTGGTCGGAGGGGACGCAGGTCCCGGCGGACTCCCGGTTCCTCGCGCAGCACCTCTACATGCCGGTGGTGGAGCCGAGCACCTACCAGGAGATGAAGGACTGGATCGGCCTGGCCTTAGACCTGTCGGAGGGGTCGCGGCTGTTCGTGGCCTACGTGGTCACGTCCAATCAGGCGGACGGGGGCGGGACGGTTCAGGTCTCCCCGAACCGGTTCCCGGGGCTGACGACGAACAACCCGTCCACGATCCGCACGGCCTCCATCCCGGTGGACGACCGGGTGATCATCCCGCCTCACACTGCGGCCAAGGAGGTGGAGGTCCTGGAGCGGCGGCTCCCCCGGCTGCTGGAGCTGGCCCGCCAGTTCGGGATGAACAGGCTGCTCCACGCGGGCGAGGGCCGGAGGCAGATCGGGTTCATCACGTCGGGCATCTCCTACTGCTACATAGAGCACGTCCTCCAGATGGTCGGGCTGACGGGGGCGATGCCGATCCTGAAGCTGGGCGTCACCCATCCGGTGGACCCCCAGGCCGTGAAGGCGCTGGCGGAGCAGGTGGACGCGATCTACGTCGTGGAGGAGAAGCGGGGGTTCGTGGAGCAGCAGGTGGCGGCCATTCTGCGCGATCTCGTACAGGCCGGGGAGCTGCCGGGGTTCCGGCTGTGGGGGAAGCGTTTCCCGGACGGCCTGAAGGGCCTGCCCGAGGCCAAGGGGCTGAATCCCTCCCTCCTGCTGACCCATCTGGCCCCGATGCTCAAGGGGTTGACCGATCCGGCGATCCCGGTGGATCGGGACCGGATCGACCGGGAGGTGGCGCTGGTTCAGGAGACGGCGTCCTATCCGCTCCAGGTGGCGGTCCGGACGCCGTCGTTCTGTCCGGGGTGCCCGCACCGGGACTCGGCGAGCGTGATGAAGGACATCGCCCTGGACTTTGAGGACGGGTCCTACATGGAGAAACACCACGCTCAGGAGTCCGTGGACCTGGTGTTCCACGGGGACATCGGCTGCTACTCCCTGCTGAAATACGACCCCTACGACCGGCTGATGCACAACCTGTCCGGCATGGGGCTGGGGGGCGGGACCGGGGCCGGGATCGACCCGTTCATCACGAACAAGCAGGTCGTGTTCATGGGGGACTCGACGTTCTTCCACAGCGGCATGGCGGCGATCTCGGACTCGCTCAAGAACGGGCAGGACATCACCTACGTGATCTTAGACAACAAGACGACGGCCATGACGGGCCACCAGCCCACGCCGGGGAACGACGTGGACATCATGGGGAGGCCGACCTTTGCTCAGGATATCGAGCGGGTGGTGCGGGGGCTGGCGCAGGGGTCGGGGGCGACGGTGGTGCGGATGAACCCGGCGGACCGCGCCAACTACCGGAAGATGCTGGAGGGTGTCTTTCTGAAAAAAGGGGTGAAGGTGGTGATCGCCGACAAGGAGTGCGGCATCACCTACCACCGGCGAATCCGGCAGGAGCGGCGGCAGGCCGCCAGAGAGCGCGGCTATCTGCCGGAGGAGACGCACATCAACATCACGCCGGAGGTGTGCGAATACTGCTTAGAGTGCACGCGGGGGACGGGGTGCAGCGGGCTGACGGTGGCGCAGACCCCCTACGGACCCAAGATCGCCACGGACCTGTCGCTCTGCGTGGCGGACACGGCCTGCGCCAAGTTCAAGGCGTGCCCGTCCTTCGAGGAGGTGAAGGTGGTCCGGCGGCAGGCCCCGGAGGTCCAGGTGGAGGCCCTGGAGGTCGGGCAGATCCCGGACCCGGAGCGGGCGGGGTTGGACGGGGTCTGGTACGCCTACGTCGCGGGCGTGGGGGGCATGGGGATCAACGTCGTGTCGGCCATCTTAGCCACCGCCGGGATGCGGCAGGGCTACGAGGTGCGGTTCACGAACAAGAAAGGGCTGGCCATCCGCAACGGGTCGGTCTACTCCCACGTCCTGTTCGCCAGGCGGGGGGTGGTGATCTCCCCGATCATCCCCTACGGCAAGGCGGACCTGCTGATCGGGCTGGACATCCTGGAGGCCGCGCGGGGCCTGAACCCGGCGGGGAGCCTGCGCGTGGGCAGCCGCCGCCACACCGCCGCCGTGGTCAACACGGCCAAGACGCCCACGACCACGGTGCTGATGGGGCGGGACGACTTCGACCCGGCGGGGCTGGAGGAGATGCTCAAGGCCTACACGCGGGGGGAGGCCTACTTCGGCCAGAACCTCTCCGCCATCTCGGAGCGCTACCTGGGGCACAAGGTCTACGCCAACCTGATCCTGCTGGGCGCGGCCTACCAGAAGGGGCTGCTGCCGTTAGACGAGGCCAACCTGCTCTGGGCGATCCAGGTCAACGTGAAGCCGGACGAGGTGGCGCCCAACCTGCGGGCGTTCCAGATCGGGCGGAAGATGGTGGCCGAGCCGGGGCTGTTCGAGGCGAGGCCGGAGCGGATGACCCTGGCGTCGGTCCTGGCGGACAAGGCGGACATCCTCCGGCAGACGGGGCGGCGCGGGGCGCGGCTGGCGGGGCGCTACGGGCGGATCGTGGAGGAGACGGTGGCCGGGATGGCCCTTGAGGACGAGGAGCAGGCGCACGTCGCCCTCCGGGTCTACGACCTGATCCAGTGGGACGGCCCTGAGTACGCGGAGGCTTACGCCCGCCGGGTGAGGACGGTCTACGAGCGGGACGCGGCCGCGCACGGCCACCGGGCCACGCGGGCGGTCATCCGGTATCTCTTCAAGGTCATGGCGATCAAGGACGAGGTCTACGTGTCTCACCTGCTGACGAGTGAGGAGAAGCGGCGGCGGGACTTCGCGCGCTACCTCATCGACCCGGCTCGGGGGGACCGGCTGGAGTACCGGCATCTCAACCGGCCCCGGTTCACGGTCCTGGGGCTGAACGTCGAGTTCAACGTGACGACGCGGGACTGGATGCTGCGGGTCATGCGGCGCATGAAGTTCCTCCGGAAGCTCCTCCCGAAGTGGCACATCGAGGAGAAGGAGTTCCGCGACTGGTACGCGGCCCTCGTGGACCGGTTCAACTACGAGACCGAGGAGGAGTACCGGGCCTATGCCGAGGTCTTTGAGTTGCCGGAGGAGGTCCGGGGCTACCGCCGGCCGGAGCGGGAGATCCGCATCCCCAAAATGGAGGAGGCGCGGCGGAAGGCGGAAGAGGTTCTTCGGCGGATCGAGATACCGACGCGACGGCAGGCCCTGAGCGTAACAGCGGATTGAAAAAGGCAGGTGATATGATATGAGTACTACGGCACAGGCTTCGGCCCAACTGATCACCGCTGAGGATTACCTGGCGATGCCGGAGGATGAGTTTAAGGCCGAACTCATTGATGGAGAGATCGTGATGTCACCAAGGGCTTCGGGGGAGCATCAACAGGTCGTTTTTCGGTTGGCTGCCAGGCTCGACGAGTGGGTACGGCCTCGTCGTCTGGGAGAGGTCTTTCAGGATGTTGATGTGATCTTGGATGAGCATCTCGTCTACGCTCCTGATGTGGTATTTCTATCCCTCGAACATAGAGACCAATACCGTCGTGGACGTATCTTTGGCCCTCCTGACCTGGCCGTGGAGGTGATCTCCCCCGGAAGCGTCCGGATGGACCGGGTCAGGAAGTTCAGAGACTATCTGCGCTATGGCGTCAAGTGGTACTGGATTATGGAGCAGGAGGGACCCGTGCTGGAGGAGTACGAGGCCGTTGACGGCGTGTACGTGCGCCGGGCCACGGTGGAGGGAGAGGAATCTTTTTCGCCGCTCGTCTTTCCCGGATTGGCCTTTACCTTGAAGCCTCTGGCGGAGGACGTTTTCTCGTCAGAGGGCGAGACGGGCGCTGGGGGATGACGATCCGCATGAAGCCATGAAGGGAAAAGGGAAGGGGATACGGCCATGATCAAGGTCGGAATCATCGGGTGCGGGACCATCGCCCAGGCGCACGCCAAGGGGTGGGCGCAGGCGCAGATGGAGGGGAGGGCGCAGGTGCTGGCCACGTGCGACGCGGACCGGGGGCGGGCGGGGCTGGTGGCGGAGAAACTGGGCGCCGGGGCCGTCTACGACCGGTGGGAGGATGCGCTCCGGTCGGACGTGCAGGCGGTGGACATCTGCCTGCCGCACTACCTGCACCGGGACGCCATCGTGGCGGCGGCGGAGGCCGGGAAGCACGTCCTGATCGAAAAACCGCTCTGTCTCTCCCTGAAGGAGGCGGAGGACATCCGGAGGGCCAAACGGCAGCGCGGGATCACGATCATGTGCGCCCACAACCAGCTCTTTCATCCGGCGGTGGGACACGCCCGGAGGGCCATTGAGGAGGGGCGGATCGGGAGGGTGCTGTCGGCGCGCACGGTGGATTGCTTTCACATCTCGCGGACCGCCGAACAGTGGGGGTGGCGCGCGAAACTGGCCACCTCCGGCGGGGGGTGTCTGATCGACACGGGCTACCCCCCCTCCTACCTGTTGCTCCACTTGGTCGGGGAGAGGCCGACGTCCGTGGTGGCCATGAACGGCAACTATCTTCAACCTCTGATCGAGGGGGAGGACTCGGCCAACGTGATGGTCCGGTTCGAGAGCGGGGCCGTGGGGAACATCTTCACGAGCTGGGCCTGGGACGTGCCGGGGTCGAGCTGGCAGTTCCAGGTGACGGGCGAAAAGGGGCAGGTCTACGGCCGGGGGAGCCGGTTCTTCTTCAAGCCGCTCAAGTCGGAGCCGATCGAGGAGACCCTGACTCCCACCGACGCCTTCGAGGCGGAGGTGGCCCATTTCGTCTCCTGCTTAGAGCGAGGGGCGAGGCCCCTGCAGACCGAGGAGGACGGGATCACCGTGCTGAAGGTCATCCTGGCCGCGTACGAGTCGGACCGGGAGCAGAGGGTGGTTAAGATACAGTGAGACCCCTCCCCCGTCCCCTCCCCCGAAGGGAGAGGGGAGAGACCTGCCTGCTCCCCCTTCCCCTGCGGGGAAGGGGGGGGGGGGTTGGGTCGTTTTCAATACCGGCGCAGCCGTATCCGCACCACCCGGTCCACGGGCGTCCGGTCGTTGATGCAGGCGCTCACCCCAGGCCCCTTCGGCTCGCTCCCGCGCGGGGTCGTCATGGCGTGCCGCATCTCCCCCGGCCCAAAGGTCACCCCGAAGTCCCCCACCTGATAGGTCGCAACCCCCTTTCTGAGGATGAAGGGCCCCTCCGGGGCCTTGTCGTAGAAGACCCCCTCTGCAGAGAGCTTCCCCCCGCCCTCGAACCAGAGTTCGACCTGGAGCGGCACGCCGGGGTATCCGTCCGCCTGCACCCGAATGTCGAACCCGCCCTCCACGCGCGTCACAGTCGCCGTGGTCGTGAGCGTGAGGGCGTTGACTCGCCTCCGCTTCGCGTGGTCCATCGCGGCCCAGTCCCCGGGGGGGACGCGGTCCTCCGGGGACAGCGGCAGCCGGTAGTCCCCCGAGGCGGTCTGGGACATGACGTAGCTCCTGCCGACCCGCTTCAGCTTTTCGCCTCTGAATTGCCCCCTGCCGAAGAAGGTGGACGCCACCTTGAGGCCGTGCAACTCCAGGTTCCCCCATTTCAGCGTGAAGAAGCAGGACGCGCCGACGGACAGGCTGGCGCTCAGCGCCCCCTCCCGGATGCGGGCGACGCCGGAGCGCCGGAAGTACTTCTCGTACTTTGTGGGCAGCGGCTGACGCCGGACCCTCTCGGAGATGAGTTCGGGGCGCTCCAGGAAGAGGGTCAGGGGCGGCGCGGCGTCCCTGGGGATCATCAGCCGCTCCACGATGAAGTCGGCGAGGGAGGCGTAGATGCCGTTGCGGTCCCTGACGGCCATCGTCTTGTAGAGGGAGTAGTAACGGCTCATGTCGACGCGCGTGCCCCGGTCCTGCCGGCCTGAGAAGGCCGTGACGAGGGTCCCGTCCCCGTGCATCATGTGATACATCATGTCCAGGTTGCGGCGGACGTGGGGGAGCAGGTCGGGCCGGTTAAACTTTTCGGCGACAGTGATCAGGGAGCGGTCGTTGACAGAATTGTAGACGCCGGTGCTCCGCTCGGTGAACTGTCCGTCCGGGTTGCAGTCGATGCCCTCGGCGAGGTAGTCTTCGATGCCCTTGACAGCCTCCCGGCTGGGGAACAGGGCGTTGGCGTGGGCCAGCGCGGAGGCGATGACCCACCGGTGGTTCGGGGTGTGGAACCCGCCCCGGCACATCCCCCGCATCGCCCTCCGGATGAATCTCTCCGCCAGCCCCGCCATCCCCTTCGCGTGCCTTTTTCCCGTCCCCATCAACAACTCGTAGATCGGGCACATGCCCTGGATGACGAACCCCGTGTCGGGGGAGGAGTTGTGGTTGGTCTCCTCCAGGTCGATGGTGCCGTCCCGGTTCTGCTTGCGGAGCATGAACCGGAGGGCCAGGTCGAGCCGGCGTCCGAGGTCCCGGTCCAGGTGGACCTCCGAATCGGGGCAGACGTAGGCGGACACGAGGGTCGAGAGGTCGGCCCCGGCCCCCACGTGACAGGCGGACGCGAACCCGTAGCGCTCCGTGATGAACCCGCCGTAGTCCGGGCTGCGCCGGTCCAGCACCTGGCGGGTCAGGATGCGGGGCACGGCGGCGTCGGCGGTGTTCACGGCGAGGCGGTAGTCTCTGGACATGGTGTCTTCTCCTTTATCTTTAACAAATCACACCGCCCCACCGTTTCGGCGGCCCGTGCCGCCGACGCACTCTTTGGACGCCCAAAGAGTGCGCAGAAAGGCGCTCCTCAAGCGCCGGAGGGGCTGGGCGCGACGCAAGGGCATTGCTCCAGAAGACGGATCATCGAAAGGTTTCCATTGCAGCCTAACGCCTCTCCTGAACCCCGGTGGTTAGCCCTTCTGCGTCGCGTCCTCTTGTCATTTTGATGAGGCTGTTCCCCCTTCCCCTTCGGGGAAGGGGGTTAGGGGGTTAGGTTGGTTTCCGACGGCGCACCTTACTGAAATTTATACCGTCACCGTGACGGCGTCGCCGTCCCCTCTTTCGATCTCGACCCGGCCCTCTCGACGGACGAGGCTCAGGTACCGGATGGGGCGTTCGGAGGCGACGAGTCGCTCGCCGTCGCGCTTCAGGTAGGTCCCGCCGATCAGGCCAAGGCGGACGATGCGCCCGGCGGCGTCGGTCGTGATCAGGGCCAGGTCGCCGTCGCATTCATAGGGGCCGAACAGCTTGACGCCGGGGGCGTGGGAGATCAGGACGTGGTCCTCACGCCCATCCGGCCCGGTGGCCCTCAGGCCGGAGGCGTCCGTGGAGCGGGCGTCCCGCGTCCGGCGGTGGACGGGCAGGGCCTCGACTCTGATCCTGGGGGCGTCGCCGTCGGGGTAGGGGAGGAGGGCCCAGTCGAGCGTGGCCGGGACGCGGCCGTGCCGCGCGTAAATGGCCGTGGGCGCGGGGATGCTGTCCCGCTCGCGAGCGCCCTCCGCGACCCACCCCTGCACGGGGGAGAGGCCGCCCGTGACGATCTCGGCGCTGACCTTTTCGGGGTGCAGGGGGAGGAGGTCCAGGTTGGGGCGGCCCAGGCGACGGGTGCGCGCGGCCTTCGTGACCGGGTCTATGATCACGCGCATGGGCATGAAATGCCAGAGGGCCTCGTAGGTGTGCGCGCCCTCGCCCGTGAGCCGGTCTGCGATCACGAAGTAGTCCCCGCCGCCGAGGCCGGGGTCGCGGACGAACAGGACCTTCCGCTCGTGGGTGATGGACCTGTCCGGCGGGTCCCCGAATCCGTCGGCGTAGACCCCCCGCACGAAGTCAAAGGCGGGCGTGGCGACCCAGGCATTGTCCTGCGGGCCGGCGGCGGTGTATTCTTTGGGCGGGAGGGCGCGGCGGTTCTGGGGTCTGCCGTCGATGCGAAGGATGTTGTGGCTGTCGGCCCCCCGGTAGTAGGCGGTCCACTCGTCCAGCAGGTAGCTGGCGATGCCGGGGTCCACGATAAAGAGCGTCCCGTAGGCGAAGAGTTCGACGTTCAGCTTGTCCTCGTGCTGATGGGTCTCGCCGACGGGGCCGGCGTCGAAGAAGAGGGTGCGGGCGTCCCGGTCCCACCCGCTGCGCAGGACGGAGTAGCCGACGTAGGGGAAGTGGTGGGAGGTCCGCGCGGGGGGGTGTCCCTCCTTTCCGCCCGTGGCGACGAACCGCATGTCCGGGCGGTTGAAGAGCCGGTCCCCCTCCCTCAGGAAGGGTTTGCTGTCCCCCCAGACTCCGCCGGAGTCGTTGGGCGCGGGCCGGGTGCCGTCGGGCCGGGCCAGGTAGAGTTCGTACTCGTACATCTTTTCGATCTGCCGGCGAAAGGCGTCCGGGACCTCGATCCCGTTGAGGAGGGCCAGCTCGTAGGCCCCGCTGAACAGCCGGGCGCAGGTGTCGTGGTAGCCGGGGCTGTGCTCCTTCTGCGCGCCGTCGGGGCAGACCTGCCGGCGCGCGATCTCGTCGGTCAGGCGCTCGTAGGCCAGTTTTCGCCAGTCCCCGCTCTGCCTCAGCTCGGGGAGACAGACGGCGATGTTGGCCAGGCCGCGGCCCTGCATGACGCGCATGTTGGCCGTGGTCGTGACGTCGTTGTAGAGGACGATCTGGCGGGCGTGCTCCACGAGGGACTTCAGGACCGTTACGAAGGTCCCGACCTCGAAGGAGTGGGAATGGAGGAAGGAGAAGAGGGTCTCGAACCAGGGCTCCATGGTCCGGCAGCCCACGCAGATCATCTTCCACTGCGCGCCCCAGCCGCCGTCGTCCTCGAGGGGCACGGGGCTGTCCTCGATCCAGCTCCTGATCTGGCGGTTCCACTCTTTCGCGTACTTCTCGTCCTGCGTGGCCCGGTAGGCCGTCGCGAGGGGGACCCAGTGGCGGTGCCGGTTGAAGGCGTGCATCCACTCTAAGTAGCCGATGGGGTTGACCTGCCAGTCGAGCCTCCGGCCCAGCTGCTGGCCGTTGATGAGGTGGCGGCATACCCGGTCGGCCTCAGAGGTGTCGAAGTTTTGAGGGACCTCCGTCCGGGCGAAGATGTGGTGGGGCCTCGTCCGGGTCCTGACGTGCTCGAACAGGGCGTTCGCAGCGGAGGTCCAGTCCTTCCGGTCGACGGCGGTTTTGACCCGCTCCAGGCCGGGATGGTCGAGGTCGAGTTCGCCCGCGAAGAACTCCTCGTCGGTCAGGCGGGGGCCCTGCGGGAACTCCACCCTGGCCAGGTAGAGGTCGTCGATGTGGAGGACCACCGGAGAGGCGGAGGCGGGCCGGGTGCGGAAGACGACCTTCGAGACCTGTTTCCAGCCGTCCGGGATGCCGTAGATCAGGAAGTTCTGGAAGGGGATGACGACGCGCTTCCACCCCTGCCAGTCCATCTTGACGCCGCTGAAGTAGTAGTCGTTCATGGGCAGGGCGCCGGTGCGGGAGGCGCACCAGAGTTCCACGACGAGGTAGCCGTCGGAGGGCCGGGACGAATGGACCCAGAAGTCGAGCCGGTTGCAGGCGCTCCAGTCGCCCGCGACGGAGGCGTTGACGACCTCCCTCGCCGTGGCCGTGTCCCAGCGCAGGGCGCAAGCGCCCCGCTGCGT
>Ga0156186_1405_pt1 | contig 17709 bp, 16 predicted proteins | sample RifCSPlowO2_12_FD_107839 | JGI IMG/M metagenome (GOLD analysis project Ga0156186, IMG submission 107839) | Candidatus Handelsmanbacteria bacterium RIFCSPLOWO2_12_FULL_64_10
CTGCCACCCCTTCCCGGCGATGACCCCGTAGCGCCGCTCGATGTTCTGGTCGATGGAGACGCCGTCGAAGCAGATCGCCGTGATCGCCCTGAGCGACTCCAGGTCGGACTCCCGGTAGGCCCGGATCATAGACCCTCCCACGGATTTCGGATTTCGGATTTCGGAATAGAGGTTTTTAGTGCTCTGTCAAGGCAATTTCGACTGGTTGTCATTCTGAGGGCGCAAAGCGCCCGAAGAATCTCGTTTCTCGAACCCAACAAGATTCTTCGCCTCCGTTACACTCCGGCTCAGAATGACCACCATTCGTTTCTATCTTGACAGACCATTAGGTTTTGCAATCCGCAATCCGCAATCCGCAATGTTTTATTGACAACCCCTCCCCATGTCGTTATTTTCCTTATGGGTATGGAACGACTTTTCTCCTGAGGCGTTTTCAGGAGAAGGGCTTCAGATTTCAGTTTTGATGCACCTCACTGCCTGAGCAGGGGGCTGCCCGATGCTCGTGAAGACCGATGCGCGCACACCAGGGACCGAACGGGAGTTTCCTGCTGTGGCCGCCCTGCCCCCGGCGGAGACGAAGGGGACGCTGAGGGGCCGGGTCCGGGCAGAACTGGAGGCCTGGGGCGGGACCATCGGGACCTCGCCCCGGTCCGGCCTCTACTTCATCCTGGGGGCCTTGCTGGTCGTCCTGGGCTTCCTGCTCTACATCCAGTTCTTTCTGATCGGGAAGATGCGGGAGCAGGCCCGCACCGCCACCAAACAGTACGCCTTTTTCTACCGTCTGGCCGCCGCCAACTATGTGCCGGACGGCCCGGACCTCGCCTTCATCCTGGAGGCGCTGAAGAACGCCCCCTTCCCCGTTATCGTGACCGACAAGGAGGGCGAGGTCCTTCAGAACAACATCTTCGCCTACGGCGACACCACCGAAGCCACCCAGGAACGCCTCCGGCAGATGGTCCCGGAACTGGATAGACAGAATGAGCCAGTGGAGGCCGAGATCCAGCGCGTCGGGCCGTGGGTGTTCCATTACGGCGACTCCCCCCTCATCCGCCGGCTCTCCTATCTCCCCTTTGTGGCGCTCAGTGTCATTGCCCTGTTTATCGCCGTCAGCTACCTCGGCTACCGGAACATCAAGAACAACGAGCAGCGGTCGATCTGGGTGGGCATGGCCAAGGAGACGGCCCACCAGCTCGGCACCCCACTCACCTCTCTGTACGGCTGGCTGGAGCTGCTGAAGGCCGAATGCGCCGAGGCGGGCGACGGAGAGCCGGGCTCCAAAGTCAGACGGCTGGAGCGGGCGATCGTCGAGATGGAGCGGGACCTGGGGCGGATCAACAAGGTCGTGTCCCGCTTCAGCCAGATCGGTTCCATCCCGGAGCTCAGGCCCGGCGACCTGAACGCCGTCATCGCGGAGACGGCGGCCTATCTGCGCGCCCGCGTCCCCCGCCTCGGCAGGGAGGTCCGGATTGTAGAAGAGTATGGAAAGCTCCACGACATCCCGCTCAACCGGGAACTGGTCGGCTGGGCGTTCGAGAACCTGATGAAGAACGCCGTGGACGCGATTGAAGACCGGGAGGGGGTCGTCCGGGTCGTCACCCGCAGGTGGAACGAGCAGTTCGTGGAGGCGCTCATCAGCGACAACGGCAAGGGGATCGACTCCCGCCAGCAGAGGCGCATCTTCGAGCCCGGCTACAGCACCAAAAAGCGGGGATGGGGCCTCGGTCTGACGCTGGTCAAAAGGATCGTCGAGGACTACCACGGGGGACGGGCTATCCTCCTGGAGAGCGCCCCGGGGCTGGGGACGACGTTTCAGATTCTGTTGCCGATAAAATAGTCCTGACCAGGGTCGCGAGTCCAGGGTCACAGGTTTTGACTCTGGACTCTGGACTCTGGATTCTGGACTGAAAGGGAATTGTCATTATGGACACCGAAAAGAAACGCATCCTGTGGGCCGACGACGAGATCGACCTTCTGCAGCCGCACATGATCTTCCTGAACGAGCGGGGTTACGAGGTGACGCCCGTGACCAACGGGACGGACGCTGTCTCTCTGATCCGCAAGACCCCCTTCGACGCCGTCCTCTTAGACGAGATGATGCCGGGAAAGGACGGACTCTCCACGCTGGCTGACATCAAGGAGATCAACCCGCACATCCCGGTGATCATGATCACCAAGAACGAGGAGGAGCGGCTGATGGAGGAGGCCATCGGCCAGCGGATCGACGACTACCTGACCAAACCGGTCAACCCCAGCCAGATCCTCCTGGCCTGCAAAAAACTCTTCGACGCCCGGCAGATCCTGAAGGATCGGGCCAGCCGGAACTTTGTGGCGGATTCCTCCGCGATCCGGGCGGCGCTCTCCGGGCCGATGGACTGGCCCAAATGGGTGGACGTTTACCAGCAGATGGCCGAATGGGACCTGGAGCTGGACCGGCTCATGGACGCGGGTCTCCGCCAGATGTACGGGGATCAAAGAAAGGAATGCGACCTGGAATTCGGGAGGTACATCGAGCGGGTCTACGCGCACTGGCTGCGGGACGAGCAGGACTCCCCCAATCTCTCGGTGGATATCGTGCCCAAGTTCGTCTACCCTCACCTCCAACAGGGGCGGCAGGTCTTCTTCGTCGTCATCGACTGCATGCGCCTCGACCACTGGTTGATCATCCAGCCGCTGCTGGCGGACCTCTACAAGGTCGAATCTCAGCTCTACTGCTCCATCCTGCCCACGGCCACCCCTTACTCCCGCAACTCCATCTTCAGCGGCCTGTTCCCCTTCGAGGTGGCGGGGCTTTATCCCGGCGAGTGGATGGAGGGAAGCGATGAAGACCAGAGCCGCAACCGGCACGAGCACCAGCTCCTGGACCGGCAGCTCATCGAGATCGACCCGACGTTCAAGAAAGAGACGCGCTACATCAAGGTCCTGGACATCGCCGAGGGGGCGAACCTCGTCAAGAAACTGAACACCTACCGGTCCTTCCCCCTCGTCTCCGTCGTCGTCAACTTCCTGGACATGCTGGCCCACGGGCGCTCGGAGTCGGAACTCCTCCAGGAGATGGCCCCCAACGAGGCGGCGTTTCGGTCCTTAGTCCGGTCGTGGTTCCTCCACTCGTCCCTGTTCGAGATGCTCCGTCGCCTGGCCAGCACCGACAGCGTCGTCGTCCTGACCAGCGATCACGGCTCGGTGTTCGGCACGCGGGCCACCGTGGCCCACGGCAACCGGGAGACCACCACGAATCTGCGCTACAAGTGCGGCAAAAATCTTCGCTGCGACACCCGGCACGCCCTCCACATCAAGGAGCCGGAGGATTACGGCCTTCCGACGTTCGGCATCAGCACCAATTACATCATCGCCAAAGAGGACTACTATTTCGTCTATCCGAGCCGGTTCCACGAGTACGAGCGGCAGTACCGGGGCAGCTTTCAGCACGGCGGCATCTCCTTAGAGGAGATGATCCTGCCGGTGGTCACGCTGACGGCGAAATAATATAGCCAAAACGCACACAAAATCCAACGCCTTCCGTGACGATCACCTCCCACAGCCCGGGGGAGACGAGGGCCCTCGGCCGTCGCCTTGCAGGGCGTCTGGGCAGGGGCTCCATCGTGGCCTGCTCGGGCGATCTGGGGGCGGGCAAGACCTGTCTGATCCAGGGCATCTGCGAGGGGCTCGGCGTGGCCGGTCCTGTGAGCAGCCCGACTTTCATCATCGCCAACGAACACGCCGGCAGGCTTGCCGACGGCTCCCCCCTCCCGGTCTACCATCTCGACCTCTACCGGATTGAGCGCCCCGCTGACCTGGACAACTTAGGATGGGAGGACTATCTCTACGGCGACGGGGTCTGCTTAGTCGAATGGGCCGACCGCGCCCCTCATCTCCTCCCGGAGGAGGCGATCCGCATCCGCATCGAGGTGGCCGGGGAGGGGGAGCGGAGGATCACGGTGGAGCAACGCGGAGGGGGAAGGGATGGGGGCTGAATCTTTGCCGCTGCTCAGCCGGCGTCTGATCCGGGAGGCGCGTTTTCAGGACAGGCCGGACCTGGGGGTTCCAGGGCCGGGTCTGTTTGACCTGCCTGTCAAGGTTTTCCAGATCGGGCTGGGGGGTTACATCCGGGGGCACGCGGATGTCTTCCTGCACGACGCCATCGCCGCCGGGGCATACGGGGGGCGCGCCGCGGCGATCCAGCCCAACAGCGTGGAGGCGCCGCGCAAGCTGGCCGCTCAGGACAACCTCTACACCGTCGTGTCGGTGGGCGGGACGGAGGCGCGGCCCGAGTTCCGGTACAAGATCGTGGGCAGCCTGGCCTGCGCCGTGGCCGCCCGTGAGCGGTGGGCGGAGGCCCTGTCCTGGGCCGAGGGGGAGATCGATCTGGTGACGATGGTGGTCACGGAGAGCGGCGTCCGGCCCGACCCCGCGGACCGCCTCGACGCCGCCCCGCCCAGGTCGGCGATGGGGAAGTTGACGGCGTTTCTGCACCGGCGCTGGCAGAGTCGCCCGAACTCCTGCCTGGCCGTGCTGGACAGCGACAATGTGGCGGAGAATGGGGAGCAGGTCCGGGAGGCGGTCCTGGCGATGGCCGACGCCTGGGGGCTGGGGGGCCGGTTCCGGGACTGGCTCCGGGCCAGCGTCACCTTCCCGGTGACGCTGGGGGACCGGATGGTCCCCGGCTTTCCCCGTGACGAGGCGGTCCTGCGCCGCCACTGGGAGGCGCTGGGCTATCGGGACGAGGGGATGGTCCTGGCCGAGCCGTTCAGCCTCTGGGTCGTGGAGGACCGATTTCCGGGGCGCCGTCCCGCGCTGGACGCCGCGGGGGTCAAGTTCGTGACCGACGTGCGGGCCTACGAGCGGATGAAGATCGCCATCCTGAACGGGGCGCACACGGGTCTGGTCCACGCCGCCGCCCTGATGGGCGTGGCCTACGTCCGGGACGCGGTGCGTCACCCCCTGCTCCGGCCTCACGCAGAGCGGCTGATGTTCCGGGAGGTCGCTCCCTACTTCGAGATCGCGGGGGAGGACCCCACGCAGTACGCCCGCGACGCCCTGGCCCGTTTCGCCAACCCCCACCTGGACCACACGACCTACCAGATCTGCACCGACGGCTCCACGAAGGCCCGCCACCGCCTGATCCCCTCCCTGGTCCGACACGTCGAAAAGGCCGGGGCGACGCCCCCCCATCTGGCGTTTGCCGTGTCGGCCCTGCTGCGCTATCTCACGCCGGCGGGCCGGGGCGAGGCTCAGGACGCGAAGGGGACCCTCCGCCGGGGCGTCCTGGGGCGGCGGGACGACGGGACAACCTATCTGATCGACGACCCGCGCGCCGATCTCTTGAGCGGCCTTCCCCTGGGGTCCGGCTCTGATCGGACGGCCCTCGACGCTGTCCTGGGTCCGATTCTGGCGGACGCCTCGCTGTGGGGCGTCAACCTGCGTGCGGCAGGGGGGGCGGCGGAGGCCGTCCAGCAATACTATGCGGAGATGAGAGCCGGAGGGGTGGAGGCGGCGCTGCGGGGGGTGTTGGGGGAAGGAGGAGATTGAAAACTACAAAGGGAGGAGCATCATGAAAATCGGAATCCGGATTCCCGGCGCGCTCCGGGAGATGAAGGTGGAGGCCCTCGCCGGGTGGCTGAGCGCCAACGGGTTCAAGTCGCTGGACCTGCCCGCCGCCACGGCCGGGGCGAAGCGGGCGTGCGACGCGAACGGCATCGCCATCGGCACGGTGGACGCCCGGGGCGGGTCCCCCATCGCGAAGGACGCGACGGAGCAGAGGAGGGCGGTGGATGGGCTGAAGGGGATCATCAGCGAGATCGCGGCGCACGGCGGCAGGACGCTGTTCACGACGCTCTCCCCGGCGGACCGGACGATGCCACGGGCCGAGAGTTTTGCGATCTGGAAGGAGGTCTACCCGGAGATTGTCGCGCACGCGGAGAAGGCAGGGGTCTCCATCGCCGTGGAGCCCTGGCCGGGGCCCGCGCCCCACTACCCCAACCTCGGATGCAGCCCGGAGACGTGGCGGGCGATGTTCAGCGCAATCCCCTCGCCCCACCTGGGGCTCTGCTTCGACCCCTCCCACATGATGCGGATGGGGATCGATTATATGCGGGCCCTCAGGGAGTTCGGGGACCGGGTGCGGCACGTCCACGCGAAGGACTGCGAGGTCCTGCCGGACGGACTTTATGAGTTTGGAAACATCGGACAGAGCTTCGGCCGACGCTACAAGTTCGGCGAGGGGTGGTGGCGCTACACGATCCCCGGCTACGGGGAGGTGGACTGGGGGCGGTTCCTCGCCCGGCTCGAGGAGGTGGGCTACGACGGGATTCTGAGCATCGAGCTGGAGGACCACCGCTACTCAGGGACGGAGGCGCTGGAGAAAGAGGGGTTGCTCGCCGCGAAGCGGCATCTCGAACAATATGTCAGATGATAGGCGCAGCAGGGGCGCGGCGCGCTGCCGTGCCCCTCTGCATTTCCCCCCAAACGTTCAGAAAAGCCAAATCTTTGTCCGCAAAAAGGCTACACGGCGAGGCAGCCCTTTTTTATGTCCAAATCCTGATGAGAAACGGCTTGACATTTGAAAGTGGTTGTTATATACTTTCAAATCTTGACGATGCGGATACGCCCCCTTGACGCAGTCCATCGGCAGGCTCATCCCACGCTATGATTTCTGACTACTTACCGATCCTCATCCTGCTGGTCATTGCGGCCGGTTTTGCCCTTTCCAACCTCCTGATCACCCACCTTTTCGGGCCTCGACGGCCCAACCCGGTCAAACTCTCTCCTTACGAGTCCGGCGTCCCCCCTGTGGGCGACGCCCGGCTCCGGTTCTCGATCAAGTTCTACATGATCGCCATGATCTTCATCATCTTCGACATCGAGGTGGTGTTCCTCTATCCCTGGGCGGTGGTGTTTCGTGACCTGCTCAAACAGGGCCCCCTCGTGTTCTATGAGATGCTGGTGTTCATCGGCGTGCTGGCGCTGGGGTTCGCCTACGTGTGGCGCAAGGGCGGATTAGAGTGGGATTGAAAAGAGCAGTGATGAGTGATGAGTGACGAGCAAAAAACAGATGCGCAGGCCGCGCCGGAGCGGACGCCGACGTTCGCGGAGATGACGGCTCAGAAGGTCCGCGAGCGGTTCCCGGAGGAGGTCGTGGACGCCTCGGAGTTCCGGGGGGACTGGACGATCACGGTGAGGAAGGGGCGCATCCGGGAGGTCCTGACCTTTCTGCGGGACGACCCGGCGCTCGCCTACAATTTCCTCGTGGACGTGACGGCGGTGGACTACGTGGGTTATATGCAGTCCGACCCGCCCGCCCGGTTCGGGGTGATCTACAACCTCTGCTCCTACCGCCAGACGGGGCACCGGGGGCGCGTCCGGGTGAGGGCGCTGGTGCCGGAGCGGGAGGCGGTCGTCGCGTCGGCGGCGCCGGTCTGGAAGGGGGCGCTCTGGCCGGAGCGGGAGGTCTACGACATGTTCGGCATCCGGTTCGAGGGGCACCCGGACCTGCGACGCCTTCTGATGCCGGTGAATTTCGAGGACTATCCCCTCCGGAAGGACTATCCGCTCCGTGGAAAAGGGGAGCGGGACGTGATCGCCCCGGAGGACCCGGGATTCGTGAACATTCAGGACGTGATCCAGTTGAGGGACTCCTCCCATGCCTGAGACGGCGCCCCAGGTAGATACGCTGGGCTCGGAGCACATGACGCTCAACCTCGGCCCGCAGCACCCGGCCACGCACGGGACGCTGCGGCTGGTGCTGGAGATGGACGGGGAGCGGATCGTGAACTGCGTCCCGGACATCGGCTATCTCCACACGGGGTTCGAGAAGCTTGGCGAGCACATGAATTACAATCAGTATATCGTGGTGACGGACCGGATGAACTACCTGTCGCCGCTCGCCAACAACATCGGCTACGCCATCGCCGTGGAGAAGCTGCTGGGGGTCGAGGTCCCGAAGCGGGCGCAGTACATCCGTGTGATCCTGTGCGAGCTGTCCCGGATCGCAGACCACCTGGTCTGGCTGGGGACGCACGCCTTAGACATCGGGGCGTTCACGGTGTTCCTCTACGGGTTCGAGCAGCGGGAGCGGCTCTACAACCTCTTCGAGGCGGTGACCGGGGCGCGCCTGACGACGAGTTACACGCGGGTGGGCGGGGTGATGCACGACGTGCCCACCGACTTCGTGGAGATGGTCACGGCCTTCACGGCTCAGTTCCCGAAGACGTACGCCGACCTGGACGCGCTGCTGACGCGGAACCGCATCTGGATCGACCGGACGAAGGGGATCGGGGTCATCTCTGCGGAGGATGCGATCGCGTGGAGTTTCACGGGACCCTGCCTGCGGGGGTCGGGCGTGGAGCGGGACATCCGGAAGGCCGAGCCTTACTCGTCCTACGAGGACTTCGACTTCGACGTCCCGGTCGGGTCGAAGGGGGACGTCTACGACCGCTATCTGGTCCGGATGGAGGAGATGCTCCAGAGCATCAAGGTCGTGGATCAGGCGGTCCGCAACCTGCCCGAAGGGCCGGTGAAGGTGGATGACCCGAAGCTGATCCTGCCGGAGAAGTCGGAGACCTACACGAAGATGGAGTCGCTCATCCACCACTTCGAGATCATCATGGACAGACACGGCATCTGCCCGCCGGCAGGTGAGGTCTACTCCTGCACGGAGTCGCCCAACGGGGAGTTGGGATGGTACATCGTGAGCGACGGGACCGGGCGTCCGTGGCGGGTGCGGGTGCGGCCTCCCTGTTTCATGAATTACCAGGCGTTCCCGGAGATGGTCAAGGGTCTTATGGTGTCGGACGTGGTGGCGGTGCTGGGGAGCATCAACGTGATCGCTGGGGAACTAGACCGGTAAAATATGTCCGTTCAGTTTTCTTCAGAGGCCAGGAAGGAGTTCGACGAACTCCTGACGCACTACCCCTACAAGGAGCCGGCGCTGCTGCCCGTCCTGCACCTGGCGCAGCGGGAGTTCGGGCACCTGTCGCTGGAGGTGCTCAAATACGTGGCGGACCTGCTGGAGCTGCCCCCGGCGCGGGTGGCGGGGGTGGCCACCTTCTACCCCATGTACCATTTCAAGCCGGTGGGGAAGTACCTCCTCCACGTCTGCGCCACGCTGTCGTGCGCCCTGCTGGGCGCGGAGGGGGTCGCGGGCTATCTTCAGGAGAAGCTGGGGGTGAAGGTGGGGGAGACGACGCCGGACGGGCGGTTCACGATCCTGAAGGTGGAGTGCGTGGCGTCGTGCGGCACCGCGCCGGTCCTCATGCTGAACGAGACGCTGATCCACCACATCACGAAGGCGAAGCTGGACGACATCCTGGCCGACCCGGAGGCGTATGTGACTAAGAAGAAGACGTAACTGGAGTTGTCTCTTGCCTGAACATCGCATCATCCTGAAGGACGCCGATGTCCCGAACATCCAGGACATCGAGGTCTACATCGCGAACGGGGGCTACAGGGCGGCGGAGAAGGCCCTCAAGACGATGACGCCGGATGAGGTCATCAAGGAGGTGCAGGACTCCGGCCTGGCCGGGCGGGGCGGGGCGTGGTTCCCGACGGGCACGAAGTGGAGCTTCATGCCGAAGGAGCCCAAGGTCCCGTCCTACCTGTGCGTGAACGCGGACGAGAGCGAGCCGGGGACGTTCAAGGACCGGCAGCTCATCGAGAAGAACCCGCATCAACTCGTGGAGGGGACGATCATCGCGGCCTACGCGATCCGGGCGCGGGCGGCCTACATCTATGTGCGGGGGGAGATGGCCGAGGGGATGCGGGGGATAGACAGGGCCCTTGCGCAGGCCTACGCAAGGGGCTACGTCGGGAAGAATCTCTTCGGCAAGGGCTACGACCTGGACATCTACACCCATCCCGGCGCGGGGGCCTACATCTGCGGGGAGGAGACGGGGTTGATGCAGTCGCTGGAGGGGAAGCGGGCGGAGCCTCGCGTGAAGCCCCCTTTCCCGGCGCAGCGGGGGATCTTCGGCTGCCCGACGACGGTGAACAACGTGCAGACGCTCTCCTACGTGCCGCACATCATCGACAACGGGGCGGCGTGGTTCAAGGGGATCGGCAACCCGAAGTATCCGGGGACGTTCATCTTCTGCGTCAGCGGCCACGTCCGGAACCCCGGCCTGTTCGAGATGGAGTTGGGGGCGGCGACCATGCGGCAGCTCATCTACGAGTATGCGGGGGGCATCCGGGACGGGCGCGAGCTGAAGGCGGTGATTCCGGGCGGGGCGTCCACGCTTCCGATGAAGCCGGATCAGATCGACATCGTGATGAGCCCGGACCAGTTCCTGCTGCCGGGGCGGGGGCCGTTCAAGGGGATGTTCGGGACGGGCGGGATCATCGTGATAGACGAGACGACCTGTGTGGTGGACATGTTGCTCAACCTGATGCAGTTCTTCGCCCACGAGTCGTGCGGGCAGTGCACGCCCTGCCGGGAGGGGGCCCCCTGGGTCCGCGACGTGGTCAGGCGGATCGAGCACGGGCAGGGGAGGCCGGGCGACATCGACCTGTTGCTGAACGTGGCGGACAACGTGGCGGGGCTGTTGAGCCCGCGCTATTCGACGATCTGCCTGTTCGGGCCGGCGTTCTCGTACCCCACGCAGGGGACGATTCTGGCCTTCCGCGAGGAGTTCGAGGAGCACATCCGTCAGGGGCGGTGTCCGATCCAGAAGGACAAGGGGATTCGATAAAATACGAATTACGAATTACGAATTACGAATTACGAATTACGAATTACGAATGACAACATTCGACATTCGACATTCGACATTCGACATTCGACATTCGACATTCGACATTCGACATTCGACATTCGACATTCGACATTCGACATTCGATTGTTTCACGATCCACGGTTTCTTGTAACTTAGTGACCTTATGCCCACCTTCACGATAGACGGAAAAGAGGTCGAGATCGAGCCGGCGCTCGGCAACCTGATCCGGCACGGGGCGAAGCACGGTATCCACATCCCGCACTACTGCTTCCATCCCGGCCTGAGCGCGCCCGGCAACTGCCGGATGTGCATGGTGGAGGTGGAGTCGGACACGCCGGCAGGGCGACGGAAGGCCCTGACGACGGCGTGCACGACGCGGCCGGCCCCCGGCATGGCCGTGGACACGCAGTCGAAACTGGTCAAGGACACCCAGAAGGCGGTGATGGAGTTCCTGCTGATCAACCATCCGCTGGACTGCCCGGTGTGCGACCAGGCGGGGGAGTGCGACCTGCAGGACTTCAGCTACAAGTATGGGTCGGGGGACAGCCGGTTTCAGGAGGCGAAGGTCGTCCAGCCAAAGAAGGACATCGGGGAGCATATCCTGCTCTACGCCGACCGGTGCATCCGGTGCACCCGGTGCGTCCGGTTCTGCGACGAGGTCAGCGGGACGGGCGAGCTGGGCTATTTCTACCGGGGCGTGTACAATGAGATCGATGTCTTCCCCGGCGTGCGTTTAGACAACCGGCTGTCGGGGAACACGGTGGACATCTGCCCGGTGGGGGCGCTGCTGGACAAGGCGTTTCTGTTCAAGCAGCGGGTCTGGTTCTTAGACGGGGTGGAGGGTATCTGCCCCGGATGCAGCGCGGGGTGCAACGTCCGGGCCGACGTCAACCGGGACAACAACCGGATCTACCGGCTGAAGCCGCGGGAGAACGCCGAGGTCAACCAGTTCTGGATGTGCGACGACGGGCGGCACGGGTGGCGCTACGTCCACGCGGACAACCGGCTGACGGCCCCGATGCTGCGGTCGGGCGAGGGGTGGACGGCGGCCGCGTGGGAGGAGGCGCTGGGGCGGGTCCGACAGGGGTTCGAGGGCGTCAGGGCCGGGGGCGGGGCCGTGGCGGGCATCCTGTCCGGGCACCTGACGAACGAGGAGAACTACCTGTTCGCCCGGCTGATGAAGGAGGTCGTGGGGTCCGAGAGGGTCGGGCTCCGGCCCAAGGTGAGTGAAGAAGGGGATGTGAAATTCAAGAGCGGGTTCACGATCCGGGCGGACAAGTCCCCGAACAGCCGGGGGGCGCGGGACATGGCCGCGGCCGTCGGGCTGACGCTGACGGAGATGCCGGACCTGCTGAGGCAGATCGAGGAGGGGACGGTCCAGGGGCTCTACCTGCTGGGCGGAGACCCTGCGGAGGGGCTGACGGAGGCGGAGCGGTCGGCGTTTGGCAGGCTGAAGTTCCTCGTCGTGCAGGACATCCTGACCTCCGACCTTGTGTCCGTTGCCCACGTCCTGCTGCCGGGGGCGGCGTTCGTGGAGAAGGAGGGGACGTTCACGAACTGCCACGGGCGCGTGCAGCGGCTGCGCCGGGCGTTCCCGCCGCCGGGCGAGGCAAAGGCGGACTGGGAGATTGTCCGAAACGTGGCGGATGCGCTTGGCGGGAGGCTGGATTTTGCGTCGGCGCGCGAGGCGCTGGAGGAGGTCGCTCAGAAGGCGCCGGGATACGCCGGGATGACCTACGAGGCGCTGGGAGAGGCGGGGATGACGGTATCGTCATGATCACAGACTTCATCGAAATCCTGGTCAAGATCGCCGTGGCGCTGGGCGCGCTGCTGGGGGTCGTGGCGTATATGACTCTGGCGGAGCGGAAGGTGAGCGCCTTCATCCAGCACCGTTACGGCCCGAACCGGGTGGGGCCGTGGGGCCTGCTCCAGCCGGTTGCGGACGGGCTCAAGTTCCTGTTCAAGGAGGACATCGTCCCGCCGCACGTCAACAGGGTGATCTACCTTCTGGCCCCGGCGGCGATCCTGACGCCTGCGCTGATGACGTTCGCGGTGGTGCCGTTCGGGGATACGCTCCCGCTGTTCGGGCGGGATATCCGGCTCCAGATCGCGGACCTGAACATCGGTATCCTCTACATCCTGGCGCTGACCTCGCTGGGGGTCTACGGGATCGCGCTGGGCGGGTGGGCGTCCAACAACAAGTATTCCCTGCTGGGCGGGCTGCGGGCGGCGTCGCAGATGATCAGCTACGAGCTGGCGATGGGGCTGTCGATCATCGGGGTGCTGATGATCACGGGGTCGCTCCGGCTCAACGAGGTGGTGGCCGGCCAGCAGCAGATGCTGTGGGGCGTCGTTCCAAGGTGGAATGTCCTCACGCAGCCGCTCGGCTGCCTGCTGTTCATGGTGGCGGCGTTTGCGGAGACGAACCGGGCGCCGTTCGACCTGCCGGAGTGTGAGCAGGAGCTGGTGGCCGGGTATCACGCCGAGTACAGCAGCATGAAATTCGCCATGTTCTTCATGGCGGAGTATGCGAACATGGTCACCTCTTCGGCGGTGATCGTGACGCTCTTTTTCGGCGGCTGGCACCTGCCCTGGCTGATCCCGGAGAACGCGACCTCCCTGGGCTACAGCCTCCTCAAGATCGGGGTCTTCGCCGCCAAGACGGGATTTTTCCTGTTCGTGTATCTGTGGGTGCGCTGGACGCTGCCCCGGTTCCGATACGATCAGCTGATGCGCCTGGGGTGGAAGGTGTTTCTGCCGCTCTCCCTGGCCAACATCGTGGTGACAGGGGCCGCGCTGGCGTTCAGGGGATGAATCTTAAGATTTCGGGAGGGGTGATGGCAACAGCGCTCTTTTACATCTTTGCTGTGGTCGCCGTCGTATCGGCGGTCAAGGTCGTACTCTTCCGAAACCCCGTCTACAGCGCCCTGTCCCTTGTGATGACGTTTTTCTGTCTGGCAGGGCTTTTTGTTTTGCTGGACGCCTACTTTCTGTCGGCGGTGATGGTGATTGTCTATGCCGGGGCGATCATGATCCTGTTTCTGTTCGTGATCATGCTCCTGAACCTGGGCCGCAAGGAGATGATGGACGCGGCGGTGGGGCGCTTCCGGTGGCTGTTTGTTCTGATCCTGCTGGGGGTGCTGCTGGCGCAGGTGGGGTTTGTGGCCCGGCAGGCGTGGTTCAGCGGTCCGGGGCCGTCGACGAACACGGCGCTTCAGGCCCGGAACACGGAATACATCGGTGAACTGCTGTTTACGGAATACCTCTTTCCGTTCGAGGTCGCGTCGGTCATCCTGACGGTCGCCCTGGTCGGTGTCGTGGTGCTGGTGAAACAGGAGAAGAGGCGGCTGCCGGAAGGCGATCAGGCGTCGGCGTCAGATTGAGCAAGGCGGGGCAGGCTTCGCCCCTACAGGTGTTTGATCATGGTCCCCATCTCTCATTACACGATCCTGAGCGCCGTCCTGTTCGCTATCGGGGTGCTCGGCGTGCTCACCCGGCGGAACGTCATCGTGATCTTCATGTCGGTGGAGCTGATGCTGAACGCGGTCAACCTGTCATTCGTGGCGTTCGCCAAACATTACGGCGAGGCCACCGGCCAGGTGTTCGTGTTTTTCGTGATGACCGTGGCGGCGGCGGAGGTGGCCGTGGGGCTGGCCATCATCATCGCGCTGTTCAGGAACCGGGAGACGATCAACGTCGAGGAGATCAACCTGTTGAAGTGGTAGAAAAGCGCCCATGCAAACCTACGTCATCTGGATTCTGCTCTGCCCCCTGATCGGGGTCCTCATCAACGGCTTCTTCGGCCGGCGGCTCGGCCGGGGCGCGCACGTCGTGGCGTGCGGGGCGGTCGGCGTCTCGTGGGCGCTGTCGATCCTGGTGTTTCTGCGCGTCCTGAACGGCGACGCGCTGGGGGTGGATGTGCCCGCCAAGCTCTACTCCTGGATCTCGACGGACACGTTGAACGTCGTCGTCGGGTTTCGGGTGGACGAGCTTTCGGCGGTGATGCTCTTAGTCGTGACGACGGTGTCCTTCTTCGTCCACGTTTACTCCATCGGCTACATGCGCGGGGACCCCGGATACGCCCGCTATTTCACGTTCCTGAACCTGTTCGTCTTCTCGATGCTCGTCCTGGTCCTGGCGGACAACTTTGTGCAGATGTTCGTGGGGTGGGAGGCGGTGGGGCTCTGCTCCTACCTGCTGATCGGGTTCTGGTACGAGAAGAAGTCCGCATCCGACGCGGGGAAGAAGGCGTTCATCGTCAACCGGATCGGGGATTTCGGGTTTCTGATCGGCCTGCTCATGATCTTCGCAAATGTCGGGTCGCTGGACTTCTACTTCGTGTTCAGGGACGCCCACAACCTGCCGCAGGCCACGGTCACGGCCATCGCCCTGCTGCTGTTCGTGGGGGCGGTGGGGAAGTCGGCGCAGTTCCCGCTCTATGTCTGGCTGCCGGACGCGATGGAGGGGCCCACGCCGGTCTCCTCGCTGATCCACGCGGCGACGATGGTGACGGCCGGGGTCTACATGGTCGCCCGGTGCCACGTCCTCTACGACCTGGCCCCTGCGGCGGCGGCGGTCGTGGCCGGCGTCGGGGCCTTCACGGCGTTTTTCGCTGCGTCCATCGCCTTAGTGACGAATGACATCAAACGGGTTCTGGCCTACTCGACGGTCAGCCAGCTCGGCTACATGTTCATCGGCGTGGGGGTGGGGGCCTACGCGGCGGGCATCTTTCACCTGATGACGCACGCGTTCTTCAAGGGCCTGCTGTTCCTGACGGCGGGGAGCGTCATGCACGCCATGTCCGGGGAGCTGGACATGCGCCGGATGGGGGGACTGAAGCGGCGCATGCCGGTCACGGCGTGGACGTTCGTGATCGGGGCGGTCGCGATCGCGGGGGTTCCGCCGCTGGCGGGGTTCTGGAGCAAGGACGCGATCTTAGACGCGGCGTTTCACGGTCATCCGATCCTCTGGGCCGTGGGGCTGGTCACGGCGTTTATGACGGCGTTCTACGTGTTCCGGCTGATCTTTATGACCTTCTTCGGCGCGTCGCGCGTCGATCGCGAGGTGGAGCATCATCTCCACGAATCGCCGCCGTCGATGACCGTTCCCCTGATCGTCCTGGCCGCTCTGTCCGTCGTGGCGGGTCTCGTTGGGACGAGCGAACAGGGCGGCATCTTCGCGTTCCTGAACAGGGCCTTCGGCGATGTGGAGGGGCATGAGGGGGCAGGGGGTAAGCTGGGCCTGATGGCCGTCTCTGTGCTGGTGGGCCTGGGGGGTATCTTCGTGGCCTACCGGCTCTACCTGGCCCGCCCCTACACGAGGGAGCGGGCGGCCCGGCCGGGCGGGGCGCTTCACCGGCTGCTGAGCAGCAAGTATTACGTGGATGAGATTTATCACGCCCTGATCGTGCAGCCGGTCAGCCGGTTTGCGGGCTTCCTGTGGGACGTGATCGACTCGCTGATTGTGGACGGCCTGGTGAATCTGACGGGGCTGTTCGTCAAGGTCGTGAGCTGGGTCGTCAGCCGCGTCCAGACCGGACGGACCCCGTTCTACGCCACGTCGATGGTGGTGGGGACGGTCGTGCTGTTGTACTACATTATTCGATAGAAAATGGACAACATTCTCTCCAACCTCATCTTTCTCCCGGTCATCGGCGCGCTGATCATTATGGGCCTGGGGCGGGGGCGAGAGCGCTTCTGCCGGGGCTTTGCCCTGTTCGTGTCGGGCGTCGTGTTCCTCCTGTCGATCCCGCTCTACACGGGGTTTCAGGAGAACACCTCGCAGATGCAGTTCACGGAGCATATCCCGTGGATCAAGGGCATCGGCGCGAACTACTCCCTGGGGATCGACGGGATCAGTCTGCCGCTGGTGCTGATCACGACGTTTCTGACGGTCCTGGCGATCCTGGCGTCGTGGACGGCGATCACGAGCCGGGTGCGGGAGTACATGGCCGCCATGCTGTTCCTGGAGAGCGGGATGCTCGGCGTGTTCTGCGCCCTGGACCTGCTGCTCTTTTACGTCTTCTGGGAGGCCATGCTCATCCCGATGGCGCTGCTGATCGGCGTCTGGGGAGGGGAGCGGCGCATCTATGCGGCGATCAAGTTCGTGCTGTTCACGATGGTGGGTTCGGTGCTGATGCTCGTCGGCATCCTGGTGCTCTACACCAAGAGCGGAGGGACGACGTTCGATCTCCGGGCGATCTCCGAGACGCCGCTGCCGAGGGAGCTGCAGACGTGGCTGTTCCTGGCCTTCTTCGTGAGCTTTGCGATCAAGGTCCCGCTGTTTCCGGTCCACACCTGGCTGCCCGACGCCCACGTGGAGGCGCCGACGGCCGGGAGCGTCCTTCTGGCCGGGGTGCTCCTGAAGATGGGGACTTACGGTCTGATCCGGTTCTGCCTGCCGCTGTTCCCCTACGCCGCCATGCACTATCTGCCTGCCATCTCGGCGCTGGCGCTGGTCGGGATCGTGTACGGGGCGCTGGTGTCGATGGTGCAGCAGGACATCAAGAAGCTGGTGGCCTACTCCAGCGTCAGCCATCTCGGCTTCGTGGTGCTGGGCATCTTCGCGTTGAACGCCCAGGGGATGAACGGCGCGATCCTTCAGATGATCAATCACGGCCTGAGCACGGGGGCGCTGTTCCTGATGGTGGGGATGATCTACGAGCGGCGGCACACGCGGGAGATCGAGGACTACGGCGGACTGGCAAAGGTGGTCCCGGTGTTTTCGGCGTTCTTTATGATCGTCACGCTGTCGTCCATCGGGCTTCCGGGGTTGAACGGGTTTGTGGGGGAGTTCCTGATCCTGATCGGCGCGTACAGGGCGAATCCGACCTACGGGGTGATCGCCGCCACGGGGGTGATCCTGGCCGCCGTCTACATGCTCTGGATGTACCAGCGGGTGGTCTTCGGCGAGGTGAGGCACGAGGAGAACCGGGGGCTCAAAGACCTGTCGGTTCGGGAGGTCGCCATCCTGACGCCGATCGTGGTGGGGATGCTCTGGATCGGGG
>Ga0156186_1160_pt1 | contig 17632 bp, 12 predicted proteins | sample RifCSPlowO2_12_FD_107839 | JGI IMG/M metagenome (GOLD analysis project Ga0156186, IMG submission 107839) | Candidatus Handelsmanbacteria bacterium RIFCSPLOWO2_12_FULL_64_10
CGATCCCCCTGCCGCTCCTGTTCCTGGACAAGGACCTGAGGATCACCTCCGTCAACCGGGCTTACTGCGAGCGCAGGGGGCTGGGGCGGGCCGACCTGGAGGGCCGGAACATCCGGGAGGTCTCCCCCGACTCCCTCCTCCTGCAGGAGGACGTCCTGGGGGCGATCTCCACCGCCATCCGGGAGGGGCGGTCCGTCAAGCTGGAGAACGTCCTGCGCCCCCGCGAGTTCATGAACAAGGTGTTCAACATCTTCATCACCGGCGTGGAACGGGGGCCGGAGCGGCAGGCGCTCGTCGTGCTCGAGGACATCACCGAGGTCGTCGAGCGGGCCTATCAACTCTCCATGCTGCGCCAGGTGATCGGGACGATGCAGGGCATCCTCGACCTCGACCGTCTCCTCTACGCCATCCTCACCTGCGTCACGGCGGGCACGGCCCTCGCCTTCAACCGGGCGATCCTGCTCCTGATCGACTGGAGGCGGGACGTGATTGAAGGAAAGATGGGCGTGGGCCCCGCCAGCGCGGAGGAGGCGGGCAGAATCTGGCAAAACCTGGCCCAGATGAACCTCACGCTCGGCGACATCCTGAAGCACTACGACAGCCTGTCCGACCGGGACAACCTGCCGATGTCCCGGCTCGCGCGCCGAATCCGCATCCCCCTGACCGAGGCCGACAACCTGATCGTCCGGACCGTGCTGGAACAGCGCGCCATCCGGGTGACCGACGCCTACAGCGCCCCGGAGGTCAGCCCGGAGATCCGGGACATCCTGGGGGCGAAGGAGTTCGTCTGCGTCCCGCTCATCGCCAAAGAGAAGGCCGTGGGGGCCATCATCGCCGACAATCTCTACAGCGGCAGGCCGATCTCCGACGAGGGCGTCCACCTGCTGACCGCCTTCGCCAGCCAGGCCGGCCTCGCCGTCGAAAACGCGGAGGTCTACGCCCAGCTCGGAGACAAGATCCAGGAGCGGGAGGAGGCCTACCGGAAACTCCGTCAGGCGCAGGATGACCTGGTGCGGTCCGAGCGCCTCGCCGTCATCGGCGAGCTGTCCGCCCGCGTGGCCCACGAGATCCGAAACCCCCTGGCCACCATCGGCGGGTTCGCCCGTGCCATCGCGCGGGGCACGAGGCCCGACCGCGTCGAGACCAACGCGCGCGTGATCGTCGAGGAGGTGGAGCGCCTGGAGAGGCTGCTGGCCGACACCCTCAACTTCACCCGCCCCACGTCGCTCGACCTCAAGCCCACAGCCCTCAACGACCTGGCCGAGACCGTCTTCGGCCTCCTCAAAGGGGCGCTCGACAGGGGCCGCGTGACCCTTGAAAAACACCTGGAGCCCGACCTCCCGAGCGTCGTGGCCGACGCGGCGCAGATCAAACAGGTCCTGCTCAACCTGGCCCAGAACGCCTGCCAGGCGATGCCCGACGGCGGGACCCTGAGGGTCTCCACCCGCCGGATGAACGGAGGCGTGGAGGTGGTCGTGGAGGACACGGGGACGGGCATCTCCCCCGAGGACCTCCACAACATCTTCAACCCCTTCTTCACGACCAAGACGTCGGGCACGGGCCTCGGCCTGGCCATCTCCAGGAAGATCGTCTCGGATCACGCCGGGGACATCGCCGTGGCCAGCCAGCCCGGCGTCGGGACGGCCGTGACCGTCAGGCTGCCTATCAAAAGGAATGAGGCGTGAAACGTCGGACCTCACCCCCCCCCATAACCCCCTCCCTCTCCGTATACGGAGAGGGAGGGGGCGCCAAGGGCCTCTCCCCTTGATTGGGGGAGGGTGAGGTCGTCTGTACCTCTGCGGTAAATCAGGAGGTCGCCATGAAGACTATCCTCGTCGTGGACGACGAAAGAAACCTCTCCCTCCTCTACGAACAGGAACTCGGCGAGGAGGGCTACCGGGTGATCGTGGCGAACAACGCGAAGGACGCCATCGACCACATTGAGAAGACCCCCCCCGACCTGGTCGTCATGGACATCCGGATGCCCGGCATGGACGGCATCGAGGCGATGGGAAGGATCCTTTCCAGGAACAACCAGATGCCCATCATCCTGAACAGCGCCTACTCGAGCTACAAGGACAATTTCATGAGCTGGTCTGCGGACGCCTACGTCGTCAAGTCCTCGGACCTGACCGAGCTCAAGCGGGAGATCAGACGGGCCTTTGAGCGCAGAGAAAAGGCGTAGCGCCATGCCCCCTTCGGACGGCATCGCACTCCTGAAGACCACGCTGGCGATGGTCCTGGCCGGCGGGCAGGGTGAGCGCCTCTACCCGCTCACGCGGGACCGGGCCAAGCCCGCCGTGCCCTTCGGGGCCATCTACCGGATCATCGACTTCACCCTGTCGAACTGCGTCAACTCCAACCTCCGGCGCATCTACGTCCTGACCCAGTACAAGTCGATCTCCCTCGACCAGCACCTCCGCCTCGGATGGAACATCTTCAACCCCGAGCTGGGCGAGTTCCTCTACACGATACCTCCCCAGTTTCGCACCTCGGAGACCTGGTACCGGGGCACGGCGGACGCCATCTACCAGAACATCTACACCCTCGAACAGGAGAGGCCCCGTCGCGTCCTGATCCTGTCCGGGGACCACGTCTACAAGATGGACTACAGCAGGATGCTCCGGTTTCACGAGGAGCGGGACGCGGACCTGACCGTCGCCTGCGTGGAGATGCCCAGAGAGCGGGCCCGCCAGCTCGGCGTGATGGAGATCGACGCGGACGCCCGCATCGTGGGGTTTGAGGAGAAACCCGCCGATCCCAGACCCGTGCCCGGAAACCCCCGCGCAGCGCTGGTCTCGATGGGCGTCTACGTCTTCCGCACCGAGACCCTCGTCCGCTCTGTCGTCGAGGACGCCAAGCGGAACACGGCGCACGACTTCGGGATGAACATCATCCCCGACCTGGTCAGCCGGGGGCGGGTCTTCGCCTTCAAATTTCACGACGAAAACCGGAAAGAGGTGCAGTACTGGCGCGACATCGGCGCCATCGACACCTACTATGAGGCCAACATGGACCTGGTGGGCGCCGATCCCCTGTTCAACCTCTACGACAGAGCCTGGCCCATCCGGACCTATCAGGAGCAGTATCCCCCCGTCAAGACGGTCTTTGACGGGGAGGAGGACGCCGGAAGGCCCCTCCTCAACTCCCTGGTCGCCGGGGGGTGCGTCATCGCCGGGGGGGTTGTCGAGCGCTCCGTGCTCTCCTACGGCGTGCGCGTTCACGCCCGCGCAAAGGTCGAAGACGCCATCCTGATGGAGGGCGTGGACGTGGGCCGGGGGGCGCGGGTGCGGCGGGCGATCATCGACAAGGACGTCATCATCCCGCCCGGATGCAGGATCGGCCACGACCCGGACCACGACCGGCGACGCTTCACGGTCACGGAGGGAGGCGTCGTCGTCGTGCCCAAGGGGATGCCCGTGGATTGAGGTTATGCAAGTGGAAATTCCTGAGAAACTCCCCATCTTCCCGCTCCGGGATGCGGTGATCTACCCCTACCTGCCCGCGCAGCTGTCGAGCGTCCAGGAGCAGAACATCCGGCTGATCAACGACGCCCTCGCAGGCGACCGAACGGTCGGCATGCTGACGGTTCGGAACCCCCACGCCGACGAGGTGGGGCAGGACGACCTCTACGGCGTCGGGACAGCCGCCGTCATCCACAAGATGTGGAAGCTCCCGGACGGCAGCGTCCGCGTGCTCGTGGAGGGCCTCGCCCGCATCGCCCTCGTCGAAATGGCCCAGACTAAGCCCTACCTGGTGGCGTCGGTGCAGCCCCTGAGCGACCGCCTGGACGGAGGCGTTGAGGTCGATGCCCTGGCCAGCAACGCCGCCAACCAGTTCCAGAAAATGGCCGCGCTCGTCTCCTACCTCCCGGAGGAGCTGCGCGTCCTGGCCGTCAACATCGACGACCCGGCCCGCCTGGCCGACTTCATCGCCTTCCACCTCAACCTCCGGCTGACGGAGAAACAGGCCCTCCTCGAGGACCTCGACATCCGGCGCCGGCTGGAGCGCCTGACCGTCCTGCTGGGCCGGGAGCTCCAGATCCTGGAGCTGGGCAAGAAGATCCAGGACCAGGTCCAGATCGAGATGGGCAAGGCCCAGCGGGAGCACTACCTCCGGGAGCAGATCCGCGCCATGCAGAAGGAGCTGGGCGAGGGGGACGAGCGGGAGTCGGAGATCGCCGAACTGCGCGCCCGGATCGAGTCCGCGCAGATGCCGGAGGAGGCCCTGCGGGAGGCCCTGCGGGAGCTGGAGCGGATGGGCAGGATGTACCCCGCCGCCGCCGACTACGCCGTCTCGCGGACCTATCTGGACTGGCTGGTCAGCGTGCCGTGGAGGGTCGCCACCGAGGATAGGATCGACATCGGGCTGGCCCGCCAGACCCTCGACGAGGACCACTTCGGCCTGGGCAAGATCAAGGACCGCATCCTGGAGGTCCTCTCCGTGCGCAAATTGAAGCCGGACGCCAGGGGGCCTATCCTCTGCTTTTTAGGCCCCCCCGGCGTGGGCAAGACCTCCCTCGGCCAGTCCATCGCGCGCGCCCTGGGCCGAAAGTTTGTCCGCATCTCCCTGGGCGGCGTCCGGGACGAGGCGGACATCCGGGGCCATCGCCGGACCTATGTCGGGGCGCTTCCGGGGCGGATCGTCCAGGGCATCCGCCGGGCGGGCTCTCGCAACCCGGTGTTCATGCTCGACGAGATCGACAAGCTGGGGCAGGACTTCAGGGGCGACCCGTCCGCCGCCCTCCTGGAGGTGCTGGACCCCCAGCAGAACTGCGCGTTCGTGGACCACTACCTCGACGTCCCGTTCGACCTGTCGCGCGTGATGTTCATCACCACGGCCAACCTCCTCGGCCCCGTCCCCGACGCCCTGTGCGACCGGATGGAGGTCGTGGAGCTGCGGGGCTACACCGAGGAGGAGAAGGTGGAGATCGTCCGCCGGCACCTCCTCCCCCGGCAACTCCGCGAACACGGACTTTCGGGACGCCGCCTCCGCCTGAGCCGTCCGAGCATCGCCCAGGTCATCCGGGGTTACACCCAGGAGGCCGGCCTCCGCAACCTGGAGCGGGAGATCGGGGCCTTATGCCGGAAGGTCGCCCGACGCGTCGTGGAGGGGGACGCCTCCCCCGTCGCCCCGAGGCCAGCCGGCCTCCGCGCCTTTCTGGGCCCCCCCCGCTACCTCCGGGAGGTCCGGGAGTGCGCCCTCCTCCCCGGCGTGGTCACGGGCATCGCCGCCACGTCCTCCGGCGGCGAGGTCCTGTTCATCGAGGCGACGCAGATGAAAGGGCGGGGGCAGCTGACCCTCACCGGACACCTGAGCGAGATCACGCGGGAATCGGCGCAGGCGGCCCTCAGCTACGTCCGGACGCACGCCCACAGGCTGGGGATCGAGGACGGGGCGCTCGACGACAGAGACATCCACATCCACTTCCCCGCCGGCGCCGTCCCCAAAGACGGCCCCTCCGCCGGGATCACCATCGCCACGGCCCTCGCCTCCCTCCTGTCGGGCCGTCCGGCGCGCAGCGACGTGGCCATGACCGGAGAGATCACCCTGCGCGGGAAGGTGCTCCCCGTGGGCGGAGTCCAGGAGAAGGTCCTCGCCGCCCAGCGGGCGGGCATCCGCACCGTCATCTTCCCCCGCCGCAACGTGACGGACGTCGAAGACCTGCCCGAGAACGTCAGGAGGCGGATGAGGCTCGTGCCGGTCGAAGACGTCGGGCAGGTCCTCGACCTGGCTCTATTGCCGAAGAAAAGGCCAAGAACGCGGCCATGCACCTGAGACAGCGCCTCGACGCCCTGCGCCGTCAGTGGGAGTCGGACCTCCCCGCCTTCGACGCCCTCCGGACGGAGGTGTTCCGGTCCTTTTTAAAAAAAGAGCGGGAGCGCATCGCGGAGATGCACCGCCAGGGGGCCTCGGGGCGTTTCGTGGTCTCCGAGCTGGCGAGCGTCGTCGATACGATCATCCGGGACGCCTACCGGCAGGCCCTGCTCGACGCCCACGAGGAGCAGATCGAGGAGTACGCGGTCCTGGCCCAGGGGGGCTACGGGCGCGGATTTCTGAACCCCAAGTCCGACGTGGACCTCCTCTTCCTCTACAGCAGGGACAGGAAGGGAGACCCGATCATCCGCTACATCCTGCATCTGCTGTGGGACCTCGGCCTCGAGGTCGGCCACAGCGCGCGCACCGTGGGGGAGTGCGTCGAGGAGGCCCGGAAGGACTCGCACTCTCGCACGGCCATGCTGGAGGCCCGGTATCTGGTGGGGGACTATCGCCTCTTCGGCAGGTTTGAGAAGGCGTTTGAGCGCGCCCTGCTGGGCCGTCGCGCCCTCTCCTTCATCCACGAGAAGATCGAGGAGCGCCGGGAGCGCCACCTGAAGGCCGGCCTCTCGGTGCACCTGCTGGAGCCCAACGTCAAGGAGAGCCCTGGGGGGCTGCGCGACGTCCACACCGTGGGATGGCTCCTGCGGGCCCGCCGGGGGGGCTCCTCCCTGGAGGGGCTCCTGGAGGGAGGCCTCGTCTCCAAGCAGGACTATCGGCTCTTTGAGGACGCCCTCGACTTTCTCTGGCGCATCCGCAACGACCTCCATTTCACGGCGGGCAAACGCTACGACGTGCTGGAGCACGACGTCAAACCCCAGATCGCCGACCACCTCGGCTACCGGGACAGGGATGGAGAGCTGGGCGTCGAGCGCTTCATGAGGGACTACTACCTCCACGCCCGAAACGTCAAACACCTCTCCGACCGGATCTGTTCCAGGCTGGACGGGCACCGGACGAAGATCCAGCGCGCCGTCTCCTTCCTGAGCCGCCAGAGACTGGACGACGGGACCTTTCTGTTCGGGGACGAACTCCACCTGCCCCCCAGGAGAGGCCGGGACTTCTTCGTCGAAGACCCCGCGCGTCTGCTGAGCCTCTTCGCCAGCGCCCAGAGGTTCGGCGCCCGCATCGGAGACGGCATCCAGAGGGAGATCAAGGCCCATCTGCGCCTGATCGACGACGACCTCCGGCGCTCGGAAAAGGCGGGTCGCCTCTTCTCCCGCATCCTGGCCGCCGGGCGGGGCACGGCCCAGACGCTCCGGTTGATGCACGACCTCGGCGTCCTCGGCGCCTATCTCCCGGAGTTCGGGACCCTCACCGGCCTGGTGCAGTACAACCTCTATCACGTCTACACCGCCGACGAGCACACCCTGCTGGCCATCGAGAACCTGGAGCGGCTGCAGGACGGGCGCGAGGAGGCCGATGCCCCCCTGCGCCGGGTTGCGGGCGAGGTCCTGCGCTGGGACCTGCTGACGCTGGCCGTCCTGCTGCACGACGTGGGCAAGTCCGCGCGGACGGACGACCACTCCAGGATCGGCGCGGACATGGCCAGGGCCTTTCTGTGCCGGGTCGGGGCGCCCGAGGACGAGCGGCGGACCGTCCTGTTCCTGATCGAGAACCACCTGCTCATGTCTCACATCGCCCAGCGGCGCGACCTGGACGACCCGTCCCTCATCGCGGACTTCGCGCGGCAGGTCGGCGATGTGGACAGGCTGCGGATGCTCTACCTGCTCACCTACGCGGACCTGTCGGCGGTCACGCGCACCGCCTGGACGGCCTGGAAGAGCCACCTCCTCTCCGACCTCTACCACAAGACGTTTGCGGCGCTGACGCAGACGAGGCAGGACGACGGGGCGGCCCGGCACATCGTGCGGACCCTGACCCCGGTCTTCGGGGAGGAGGCCGTGGCGGGCCACCTGCGAGGCCTGCCCGAACGCTACGTCGTCGCCACGAACCCCCAGGAGGTGGGCGTCCATCTCTCGCTCGTCCGGGCGCTAAAAGGCCGCCCCGTGGCCCTCTCCTTCCGCATCGGGAAGCTCTTTTCGGAGATCACCGTCTGCACCGTGGACAAGCCCTATCGCCTTTCGGAGATCTGCGGGGCGCTCTCCGTGAACGGCATCAACATCTTCAGCGCCCAGGCCTACACCCGCTCCGACGGCGTGGTGCTCGACATCTTTCAGGTGACCGACCTGGATGGGCGGCCCGACATCGACAAAGACCAGCAGACCCGCATCCACGACCAGCTCACCGCCGTCTTCGAGGGCCGTGAAAACGTCGCCCTGCTGTTCGAAAATCGGGCGCAGCGATGGTCCAGACGCCGCAGGCCGGCCTTTCTCCAGCCGCCCCGGGTCGTCTTCGAAAACGATATCTCCGAAAAGTACACGATCATCGACGTGTTCGCCCAGGACGCCATAGGGCTGCTCTACAAGATCACCCGCACGCTGTCCGAGCTGGACCTGGACATCTACACGGCGCGCGTCGGGACACAGGGCGATAAGGCCGTGGACGCCTTCTACGTCACGCGCCGGTCGGGGGACAAGATCAGGGATGCCGATGCCCTCAGACGCATCGAAGAGGCATTGATACAGGCCGTCGGAAACTGACCCGCAGCCATAAAAATAAGGAGGATGACCATGCCAGAAGAGACGAAGAACGAAGAGGCGAAGAGCGAAGAAGAGCCCGTCGAAGCGGAGGAGACGGAGGCGTCCGAGGAGAGTGAGGAGAAGAAGCAGAAGGACATCATGCTGCGCTCCGGGCTCAGCAAGAAGGACACGGCCCCCAGCGCCCCCAGGAGATTCACCCCCGAGGAGATCGCGGCCTACCTCAAGGCGCAGAAGAAGAAAAAGTGACCGGGTCGGGTCTCCGTGGCGCGGCCTGTTAGACGCCCACATCCCCCCCGGTCTTTTGTCCAGGACAAGGGTCTGCCTTTGCCGCCCGGTAAAAAAACCCTTGACAAACTCCTGCTATTTTTATATTATGTCCTCCTGCAACCCTATATTATGTCCTTCTGCAATCCTTTCCGGTCGTCTGTTCTCTCATATCTTCTCATAAGCCCTGCTGCCCATTTCCAGATCACCTCATCTTTCAAGCCACTTTCCCTCAATTCTGACTCTTCCAGATTATCCGATACACGCCACATCTCCCCAGGAATGCCCCGCACGTCTGCGATGCGGCAATTCCTCTGTCCCCCCTTTCCCCACCGCTGGAGGGTGATCGATCCCTATGGACCTGAACATCGCCGAACTGCAAAAGATGACCATGGCGGAGTTGACCAAGCTGGCCATCGACCTGAACATCCCGGGCTACAGCAGCCTCCGGAAGCAGGAGATGATCTTCTCCATCCTGCAAGCCCAGACGGAAAAAAGCGGCCTGATCTTCGGCCAGGGCGTGCTGGAAATTCTGGAGGACGGGTTTGGCTTCCTCAGGTCGCCCGCCTACAACTACCTGCCGGGGCCGGACGACATCTACGTCTCCCCCTCCCAGATGAAGCGCTTCAACCTGCGAACGGGAGACACGGTCTCAGGCCAGATCCGCCCGCCGAAGAACGACGAGAAATACTTCGCCCTCATCCGGGTGGAGGCCGTCAACTTCGAGGACCCCGAGGTCGCCAAGCAGAAGATCCTGTATGACAACCTCACCCCCCTGCATCCGGCCTCACGCATCAAGATCGAGGATGAGCCCAAAGACTATTCAACCCGGATCATGGACCTGATCACCCCTATCGGCAAGGGGCAGAGGGGGCTGATCGTCGCCCCCCCCTTCACGGGCAAGACGATGCTCCTCCAGAAGATCTCCAACAGCATCACCCAGAACCACCCCGAGATCACCCTGATCGTCCTCCTGATCGACGAGCGCCCCGAAGAGGTCACCGACATGCAGCGTTCGGTCAAGGGGGAGGTCATCTCCTCCACCTTCGACGAGCCCGCCACCCGCCACGTGCAGGTCGCCGACATGGTCATCGAAAAGGCCAAACGCCTCGTCGAGCATCAGCACGACGTCGTCATCCTCCTGGACAGCCTCACCCGCCTGGCGCGCGCCCACAACACGGTCACCCCTCACAGCGGCCGCATCCTGACGGGCGGCGTCGACGCCACGGCCCTTCTGGGCCCCCGCAAGTTCCTCGGCGCGGCCCGCAACATCGAAGAGGGGGGGAGCCTGACGATCATCGCCACCACCCTGATCGAGACCGGAAGCCGGATGGACGAGGTCATCTTCGAGGAGTTCAACGGCACGGCCAACATGCAGCTCAAGCTCGACCGCCGCCTCAGCAACCGGCGCATCTTCCCGGCCTTCGACGTCTCCCAGTCCAGTACGCGGAAGGAAGAGCTGCTCCTGACGAACAAGAACGAACTGAACCGGGTCTGGATCCTCCGGAAGCTCCTCAACCAGATGCCCCCCACGGAGGCCATGGAGTTCCTCATCGAGCGGATTGCGCACACGAAGTCCAACGAGGAGTTCCTCGCCTCCATGAGCGAGCCGGTGGACCGGTAAGCGACGCGCCGAAACCCCTTGATTTTCCGATCCCATATATTTATATTTAGAGGTTACACAAACCTAAAAATCTATCCAGGAGAACCCCGTGAAAGCCGACATCCATCCCAAGTACACGCCCACCACAATCCGCTGTGCGTGCGGCAACGTCACCGAGACCCGGTCCACTATGGCGGACCTTCGCGTGGAAATCTGCTCCAGATGCCATCCGTTCTACACCGGCAAGCAGAAACTGGTCGACACGGCAGGACGTGTGGAGCGGTTCCGCAGAAAATATGGCCTGGCACAGGCGGAAGGCGTTCAGGCAGCTCAATCCCGGGGATAGCCCGGACATCTGCGAGGGTGGTGGACGGCGCTGTCCTGTGGGGCCGCGCGTTCACCGCCTTTTTATTTGCGGTTAGTTTATGCTCGAAAAACTCGAAAAACTCTCTGCGCGCTACGACGAGATCGAGGGCCTGTTGAGCGATCCGTCGGTGATCTCAGACCTCGCCAGGTATCAGAAGCTGATCAAGGAGCGTAACGGCCTCGAGGAGGGGATCTCTGCGTTCCGGGAATATCGGACGGCCCTCCGGAACCTTCAGGAGGCCCGTGAGATCCTCCAGACCTCCTCGGACCGGGACCTGCTCGACATCGCCAGGGCCGAAATCGAGGAGTCCGAGGCCATTCAGGCCCGACTCGAGGAGCGTCTGAGAAATTTTCTGATCCCCAAAGATCCCAACGACCAGAAAAACGCTATCGTCGAGATCCGGGCCGGGACGGGAGGCGAGGAGGCCGCCCTTTTCGCAGCCGACCTCTTTCGGATGTACACCCGCTATGTGGAGTCCCGGAGATGGCGGGCGGAGCTCCTCAGTTCCAACCCCACCGGACTTGGCGGCCTCAAGGAGGTGATCTTCTCCGTCTCCGGCTCCAGCGCCTACGGCACGCTCAAGTATGAGAGCGGCGTCCATCGCGTGCAGAGGGTCCCGGCCACGGAGTCGAGCGGCCGCATCCACACCTCCGCAGCCTCGGTCGCCGTCCTCTCCGAGGCGGAGGAGGTGGAGGTCCAGATCGACCCGGAGGACCTGCGCATCGACGTCTTCCGCTCCGGAGGCCCCGGGGGCCAGAGCGTCAACACCACCGATTCCGCCGTGCGGATCACCCATATCCCGACCGGCCTCGTGGTCCAGTGCCAGGACGAAAAATCGCAGCACAAGAACAAGGCCAAGGCCCTCAAGGTCCTCCGGGCCCGCCTGTTCGACATCGCCCAGCGCCAGCATCACGAGAGGCTCTCCCAGGACCGCCGCGCGCAGGTCGGGTCGGGCGACCGCAGCGCCAAGATCAGGACCTACAACTTCCCGCAGGGGCGGGTGACCGACCACAGGATCAAGCTGACCCTCCACCGCCTGGAGGGCGTCCTCAACGGCGACCTGAACGAACTGATCGAGGCCCTCCGCCTGGCCGATCAATCCGGAAAGCTTGCCGAAGCAGAAGAGGTGGAATAGGGTGCAGACCGTTCGTGCGGCCCTCCGGTGGGCGTCCGAACAGCTCTCTCAGGCGGGGGTGGAGAGCCCCTCGGTCGACGCGGAACGCCTGGTCCAGCACGCCCTGGGCGCCACGCGCCTCGACCTCTACCTCCACCTCGACCGTCTCATCACCCCCTCGGAGAGGGCGTGGCTTAGGGACGCCCTGCGCCGGCGTTGCAGTCGCATCCCCCTCCAGCGCCTGACGGGAGAGACGGAATTCTGGTCCCTCCCTTTTTTTGTGAACGACGCCGTGCTCATCCCCAGGCCGGAGACCGAGACCCTGGTCGAGGCGGCGCTCGCCAGGCTCAGCGGCGCCCCGCGGCCCAGGGTCGCGGATGTCGGGACAGGCTCCGGATGCATCGCCGTCAGCCTCGCCCGAGACCTCCCGGAGAGCCTGGTCGTCGCAACCGACGCCTCCGCCGCTGCCCTGCGGGTCGCCCGGATCAACGCCCTTCGGAACGGCGTGGGGGGCCGGGTCCGCCTGGTCGCCGGCGATCTGTTCGACCCCTTCGGCCCGTCCGCCCGGTTCGACGCCGTCGTCTCCAACCCCCCCTACGTTCGCCGCGACGAAATCGAGACCCTTCAGCCGGAGGTCCGCGATCACGAGTCCCGCCTCGCCCTGGACGGGGGGGAGGATGGCCTCTCCGTCCATCGCCGTCTCGTGGCCTGCGCAGGCCGTCACCTCAGCCCCAGGGGCTGGCTCGCCCTCGAGGTGGGAGCGGGACAGAGCGGACCCGTCGCGGAGATGCTGAAAAAGTCGGAGACATTTGAGGAAGTGACCCGCCACAGGGATCTGACAGGGGTCGAGAGGGTCCTGGTGGCTCGCCGGAGATGAATAGGATTTCGTTTGACAACCACCCCCTTTTTGGGTAATTTCACGTGCATCTCAGGATGGTTTCGTCACTGCTGACAGGGTCAGGGGAATGCTCGTCATGATGGATCAGATTATCCAGCCCATCCAGACCGGAATGGACCTCTTCGAGAGGCGTCTGGAATCCGCGCTGGTCTCCCAGGTCGAGATCGTCCAGTGCATGGCCCGTCACATCGTCGCAGCCAGAGGGAAACGAATTCGGCCCGCCCTGGCCCTCCTGACGGCCCAGGCGCTCGGGGGGAGCGAATCGGGCCGGGTCATCGACGCTGCGGTCGGGATCGAACTGCTTCAGACCGCCACCCTGATCCACGACGACATCGTCGACTCCGCCGACACCCGGCGTGGGGTCCCCTCCCTCAACGCGATATGGGGGAACCAGGCCTCGGTCCTGATGGGAGATTTTCTGCTCTCCAAATCGCTTCAGGTTCTGGTCGGCCTGAAGTCCCAGAAGGTCATGGAAGCCGCCATGCAGGCCACTCAGAGAATGGTGGAGGGGGAACTCCTGGAGGTCGAAAAAGGGGATGCTGTCATCACCGAGAGCGTCTACCTGGACCTGATCAGCAAGAAGACCTCCGCCCTCATCGCCCTGTCCTGCGAGGTGGGAGCGATCCTGTCAGGAGGCACCCCGGAGCAGATCGCCCAGATGGCGGCCTTCGGCGAGCTGCTCGGCCTGGCCTTTCAGATCACCGACGACGTCCTGGACTTCACCGGCGATTCCTTCGTCCGCGGGAAACCCGTCGGCAACGACGTCAAGGAGAAGACCATCACCCTGCCCCTCATCAGGGCGCTGGAGAACTGCTCGAACGGGGAAGGGGATCAAATTCGGGCCAGGATCGAATCGGGGATCGAAAACGGGCCGGACTGGCAGGAGATCGTGGCCTTCGTCCATCGCTACGACGGCATCGACTATGCCCTGAAGAGGGCTTCCGATTATGCCGAGGATGCATCCCGACGCCTCTCCGCGCTCTCGGCCTCCGAGGCGCGCCAGTCTCTGGAACTGGCGAACCGGCACGCCGTGGAGAGACAGCGATGAACCGGGTGAAACTCAGCGTCAACGTTGACCATGTGGCCACCGTGCGGGAGGCCCGCAAGACGAACGAACCCGACCCCGTGGCAGCCGCCTTCCTGGTCGAGCTGGCCGGGGCGGACGGCATCACGGTCCATCTCCGCGAGGATCGCCGCCACATCAGCGACCGGGACCTCCACCTGCTCCGGCAGATTGTGAAGCTGGAGCTCAACCTGGAGATGGCCTCCACCGCCGAGATGGTCGGCATCGCCCTCAAGGAACGCCCCGATCAGGTCACCCTGGTCCCGGAGAAACGGGCGGAGATCACCACCGAGGGCGGGCTGGACGCGGAGGGGAACTTCCAGCAGATCGCGCAGGTCATCCGCACGCTCCACCGCGACGGCATCCCGGTGAGCCTCTTCATCGACCCCGACGAGAACCAGATCAAGGCCGCAAAGGACGTGGGCGCGCACGCCGTCGAGCTCCATACCGGCGAGTACGCCAACGCGAAAGGCCCTGCCCTTGCTGCGCAACTGGGGCGCATCGCGCGCGGGACGCGTCTGGCCGACCAGCTCGGCCTCCTCCCCCGAGTGGGGCACGGCCTCACGTATCAGAACGTCCGCGACGTCGTCGCCATCCCGGAGGTCCGCGAGGCCAGCATCGGCCACTCCATCGTCTCCCGGTCCGTCCTGGTCGGCCTGGAGCAGGCCGTCCGCGAGATGATCAGACTGCTGGAAAGATAAATCTGACCTATCCCCGCCTTAAAACTGTAACCCGCTCCTCTTCCCCCGCTCCCCCCCCCGCCCGACCGTGTGGACCGTGTGGAAGGCGCACACCTCCGTCGGCTCCGTCCCTTTCACGAACATCTCCCGCTGCCGCACCGGACAGTAGAGGGAGATGATCAGGCCGGGATGCTCCCCGCAGACCCCGATCTGCGCCACATCCGGCGGGATCTCAAAGTCCTCCACGGGCAGCCTCAGGGCCTCGTGTCCCCGCTTCATGAACCGCGCCCAGACCGGCAGGGCGACCTGCCCCCCCGTCTGCCTGTTCCCCAGCGAGATCTTCTCGTCGAACCCGACCCAGACCCCCGCGACGATCTGGGGTGTAAACCCCACGAACCAGGCGTCGGTGTAGTCGTTCGTCGTGCCCGTCTTCCCCCCCGCCGGCCTCGTAAACCCGAACAAGAGCCGGGTGTTCCGCCCCGTCCCGCCGGCCGTGTCGTCCACCACCGACCGGAGCAGACTGGTCATCACCGCCGCCGTGGACGCCTTCAGCGCCTCGCTCTCCGCCCCTTTATCCCGCTGCTCCAGGACGTTGCCGTCCTTGTCCACGACCTTCAGGATGGCGATCGGCTCCGCCCGGGCCCCCTGATGCGGGAAGACGCCATAGGCCGCGACGAGGTCGATCAGCTTGACCTCGCTCGTCCCCAGCCCCATGGACAGGACCGGCACGATCGGCGTGGAGATCCCCATCTTGCGCGCGTAGGGGACCACGGTCTGCGGGTTGAGGGCCTGAAGCAGGCGGATGGTCGCCAGGTTCCGCGACCGGGTCAGGGCCTGCCTCAGCGTCACCGTCCCCATATAATCGTGCTCGTAGTTCTCCGGCGCCCAGACCGTCCCGTCGGGCTGCGGGACCGAGAGCGCCGTGTCTAAGAGCTGGTCCGTGGGCGGGTAGCCGTTGTCCACGGCCGCCGTGTAGATGAAGGGCTTGAAGGCCGACCCCGGCTGCCGCAGGGCCTGCGTGGCCCGGTTGAACCGGTTCTTGTCGAAGTCCCGCCCCCCGACCATGGCCAGGATGTGCCCGCTGGAGGGGTCGATGGCCAGGAGCGCCCCCTGGATCACCCGCATCCGCATGGAGTCCGCCTCCGTCAGCCCCGGCGACATCCGCCGCGCCGCGCCCGTCCTGCCCGCCGCCACGCGTGGCTGCAGCTCGTCCAGCTTGGCGATCAACTCCTCCTCGGCGATCTTCTGCAGCCGGCTGTCCAGCGTCGTGTAGACGGAGAGCCCCTCCTGGTAGAGGGCGTTCACGCCGTAGGTGGCCTCAAGGTACTGCCGTACGTGCTCCGCAAAGTAGGGCGCTTCCCCCCCGTCTTCCGGGGCGGCCTTCAGCGCCAGGGGCCTCTGGAGGACGGCCTCGTACTCCCTCGACGTGATCTTTCCCGCATCCAGCATGGTCTTCAGCACGACGTTTCGCCAGTGCATCGCGCGTTCCGGGTAGTCGATGGGAGAATACCGGAAGGGGTTTTTGAGCAGCGCGACCAGCGTGGCGCACTCCTCCAGGGAAAGCCGTCCGGCGTCCTTGCCGAAGAACCGCTGCGCCGCCGACTGGAGGCCATAGACCCCGTGCCCGAAGTAGACCTGGTTGAAGTACATCTCCAGGATCTCTCGCTTCGTGTAGGTCCTCTCGATCAAAACCGCCACCATCGCCTCCTGGATCTTCCGGCTCCAGTCCACGTCCAGGGTCAGGAAGAGATTCCGGGCCAGCTGCTGCGTGATCGTGCTGGCCCCCTGCTTCCGGCGCATGGCGATCAGGTCCACGATCACCGCCCGGACATTGTCGAGCAGCGAAACCCCCCAGTGGCCCCAGAAGGACCGGTCCTCCCGCGCGATCAGGGCGTCGATGGCGCGCCTGGGCAGCCTCTCGAAAGGGATCGGCTCCCGATACTGCACGGCGAACTTCCGGACGACCTTGTTGTCCGCCGAGTAGAGGATCGTGGTGCGCTTCGGCTCCACCCGCTCGAGCTGCTCCAGCGAGGGGAGACCGTCGCTGAAATGCACGATGACCGCAGCGACCGTCGCCGCGCCCAGAACGGCCCAGATCGCCGCATACAGCAGGATTCGCTTGATGTAAACCGCCATCTCCATCTCTCAAAAAACCCCGAGACTTTCATTGCATTTAGGCCGGAACCATGCTAAATTTCGGCACGTCTAAGAGAAAGGTCAATATGAGTCTCTCCAACGCCTTTGACATTCTCAAAGAGCGCGGGTTCATCCGCCAGGTCACCGATGAGGCCGCCGTCCGCGCCCTGTTCGACGCCGGCCCCGGCGCCTGCTACATCGGGTTCGACCCCACCGCCGACAGCCTGCACGTCGGGAGCCTCGTCCCCATCATGGCCCTGGTCCACGTCCAGCGCGCCGGCCATCGGCCCATCGCCGTGGTGGGCGGAGGGACGGCGATGGTCGGCGACCCCAGCGGCAGGACCGAGATGCGCCGGATGCTCACTGCGCAGGACCTCCGGCGCAACGCCGACAAGATCCACGCCCAGCTCGGACGCTACCTCGACTTCGCGGGCGGGAAGGCCATCCCCGTGGACAACGCCGACTGGCTCCTGGGCCTGAACTACATCGACTTCCTGCGGGACATCGGACGCCACTTCAGCGTCAACCGGATGCTCGCCGCCGAGGCCTACAAACTCCGGATGGAGACCGGCCTGTCGTTCCTGGAGTTCAACTACCAGGTCCTCCAGGCCTACGACTTCCTGGTCCTCTACCGGAAATACGGCTGTCTCCTCCAGATGGGCGGGGACGACCAGTGGGGGAACATCCTGGCCGGGACCGAGCTCATCCGCCGCGTGGAGGGGGCCGACGCGCACGCCGCCACCTTCCCGCTGACCACGACGGCCTCCGGCCAGAAAATGGGCAAGACCGCCTCGGGCGCGGTCTGGCTCGACCCGAATCGCCTCTCCCCTTACGAATTCTACCAGTACTGGATCAACACCGACGACCGGGACGTGGGGCGCTTCCTCTGCCTCTACACCCTCCTGCCCACGGACGAGGTCCGCCGGCTGGGCCGGCTCCAGGGCGCGGACCTCCGCCAGGCCAAACAGGCGCTCGCCTACGAGACGACGAAGATCACGCACGGCCAGGCGGAGGCCGACAGGGCGCGCGCAGCCTCGCAGGCCGCCTTCGGAGGGGGGGCCGACCCGTCCCTCATGCCCACCTACGA